>WPCJ01347053.1_pt1 | contig 13038 bp, 12 predicted proteins | sample 5399831 | NCBI WGS metagenome assembly WPCJ01 (sample SAMN12869470, study PRJNA574797) | sludge metagenome | isolation source: wastewater treatment of pH10 | place: China:Beijing | collected 2019-05-20 | reverse complement strand
GCCCTAGATAGGGTCCAGAGGAATCAAACGCCGTAAAGAGGAGTCTCCCATGGCCTTCACCCTGCCCCCGCTGCCCTACGCCTATGACGCGCTGGAGCCGGCCATCGACAAGGAGACGATGACCTTCCACCACGACAAGCACCATCAGACCTATGTCGACAACCTGAACAAGTTCGTCGACGCCACGCCCGAGGCGCAGGGCAAGTCGCTGGAAGACATCTTCGCGATCATGTCCAAGCTGCCGAAGCCGATCCGCAACAACGGCGGCGGCGTGTGGAACCACAGCCTGTTCTGGGAGCTGCTGGCCCCGGTCGGCGCGGGCGGCGAGCCCTCGGCCGAACTGGCCGCCAAGATCGACGCCGAACTGGGCGGCATGGACAAGTTCAAGGCTGACTTCGACGCCGCCGGCGCCGGTCAGTTCGGTTCGGGCTGGGCTTGGCTGATCCTTCAGGACGGCAAGCTGAAGGTCACCTCGACCCCGAACCAGGACAACCCGCTGATGGACGACGCGGTCGAGAAGGGCGCCGTCCTGCTGGCTGCCGACGTGTGGGAGCACGCCTACTACCTCAAGTACCAGAACCGCCGGGTCGACTACCTCAAGGCCTTCTGGTCGGTGGTGAACTGGAACAAGGTCAACGAACTGTACGAAGCCGCCAAGGGCTGATGCAGACCAGACGCCCCGCCGATCCCGGCGGGGCGTTTTTCTTTCGGGGGGCGAGGATGACTCCATATTTGAAACTGGCCGCTTCGGGGCTTGTGCTGGGTCTTCTGATCGGCGCCGGCGCCTGCCAGCAGCAGCCCAAGTCCGACGAACAGGGGCAAGGACAGGCGGTCGTCGCCGCGGCCTCGCCCGACGTGCGTCCCTTTACGGTGGGCGAGCTGAAGCTGGCGGCTCTGCGGGACGGCGAGATCGTCGTGCCGGTGGCGCAAACCCCGTGGGTCGAAGCCGGGGCCAAGGCTGAAGAGATCACCGCCCTGCTGACGGCGGGCGGCGCGCCGACGGACGCGGTCCATCTGCCGGTGCAGCCGTTGCTGGTGCGCGACGGCGATCGCGTGGTGCTGATCGACGCCGGCGCGGGCGGTCAGATGGGCACGGCCAATCTGTTGGTCGGTTCGCTGCGGGCCGCAGGCGTCGACCCGGCCCAGGTGACGGACATTCTGATCTCCCACGCCCACGGCGATCATGTCGGCGGCCTGATCGACGCCAAGGGCGCCCTGGTCTTTCCCAATGCGGTGATCCGCATGAGCGCGCCGGAATGGGGCGCGGCCCAGGCCGGCGCCGAAGCGCACGGCGCCGGGCCTCTGGTGGCGGCCATTAAGTCGAAGGTCGAAACCTTCCAGCCGGGCGCGCAGGTCACGCCCTCGATCCGCGCCGTGCCGTTGAAGGGGCACACGCCGGGCCACTCCGGCTATGAAATCGCCTCCGGCTCCGAGCGTCTGCTCTATCTCGGCGACGCCCTGCACAGCTCCATCATTTCGGTTCCTCGTCCCGACCTGGCCCTGGTCTGGGACAGCGACCGCGCTGCGGGGGCCGCGACGCGGCGTGAGATTCTTGAGCGCGGCGCGACCGAACGGCTGCGTCTGTACGGCGTTCACTTCCCCTTCCCGGGCCTGGGGCGGATCGAGCGCCGGGGCGAGGGCTACGTCTGGGTCGCGGAGGCGGCGCCCGCCGTCTGATCGGCGCTCAGTCGCCTTCCTCCGCCAGAAGCGCCGCCAGCCGCGCCTCGCCGTCCGTGATCGCCTGACGCTTCAGGGCGTCCGGCGCATAGGCGCGGCCGTCCAGAACGATGTGGCGCAGGCGGCGCGTGTCGCGAATATCGCGCGATGGGTCGCCCTCGACGATCAGCAGGTCGGCGCGGCGGCCTACGGCGATGCGGCCGATGTCGTCGCGCTTCAGGATGTCAGCCGCCGTTCCCGTCGCGGCCGACAGCGCCTGCAGGGGGCTGAGGCCCGCGCGGGTCATCAGCTCCATCTCCAGGTGCAGGCCTCCGCCGGGCAGGTTGTAGGCGCCGGCGGGCGTGTCCGAACCGGCGCCGATGCGGCCGCCCAGTTGGGCCAGACGCAGGGCCACGGCCGCGCCGACGCGGGCGTCCTGCCTCGCCTTGCTGTTGTTCTCGGCATCGGCGTGGAAATGCTGATGCACGCCGCGCCATTGCTGATCCAGGCCGTCGCGGACCGTCCCTGCCGCATCGCCTAGCGGCAGATCGGTCAGCACCGGATCGGGCGACTGCGTCTCGGCGGTGAAATGGAAGACGGACAGGGTGGGGATCAGCGCCGTATCCGCCGCCAGCAGGGCGCGCGCCATCTGATCGATCAGCGCCGGATCCAGGCTTTCCGCCTCCAGGTCGCCGCCCAGTCGGCGGTAGGCCAGGGCCGCGCCGCTGGCGTGTTCGAGACTGTTCAGGCCCAGGGCGACGGCCTGAAGCAGGTCGACTTCGGCGCCGCTGAGGCCGCGGGTCGAGGCCATGCCCAGGTCGGCCATCGTCGGCAGCCCCAGGTCTTTCGCGCGTCGGACGGCGGCTGCGAAGGCGTCGGGCGGCGTTTGCTCGTACAGCTTGACCCAGTCGGCGCCTTCTGCGGCCAGGGCGTCGACGGCGGCGACGGCCTGCTGGGGCGTCGCGGCGATGAGCAGCTCTATTCCGTCCAGCGAGGGACCGTCGGCGGCGCGCACGGGTGAGGGCGCGTCCGGCGTCGCCTCGGGATAGAAGCGTTTGATGATGCTGTTCTCGCCGTCCAGCATCGGCCCGGCCCAGACCAGCCGCGCGTGCGGCGCGGGCAGGTCGTTCAGGGCGCGGGCCATCTCCGTTGTGGTGTTGGCCGACCGCACAGTGGTCACGCCCGAAGCCAGGAACCAGCCGTAGTAGTGCGGACGCGGGTGGACGTGCAGGTCGATCAGGCCGGGGATGATGCTGCCGTCGCCGGCGTCGATGACGGCTGCGCCGGGCGGCGTCGGACAGTCGGCCGCGCGGCCGACGCAGGTGATGACGCCGTCCACGGCCACCACCCGCCCTCCGATAATCGGCGCCGCGCCCGAGCCGTCGATTACCCGCCCGGAGACCACCAGGGCGGCGGGGCGATTCGCGTCGTGCGCCTGCGCCGCCGTCGCCGCCAGAACGGCCAGGGCCGCCGCCGTGAGCCAGGGTTTGCGTGTCATGCCGATGGCCTCCCGAGTCGTTTCTTCTTGTCGGCGGCAACTGCACGAACAGCGGCTTCAGGCTCAAGTTTCCTTTCTGTCATCTAGGAGGAGAGGCCGCCGACATTGACTCCAGGGGCCGTCGCCTTCATAAGCCCGGCCTTCTCGCACCGGGTTTCGCCCGAGGCGCGATGTCCATTACGGACGATGCGTGGACCGCCGTGGAGATCGCCGCTCCAATCGGGGAGCAGCCGGGCCGCATCATGATGAAGAGTGACACATGTCCAAGCGCCATAGCGCCAAGTACAAACTCGACCGGGCCATGGGTGAAAACCTGTGGGGTCGCGCCAAGTCTCCCGTCAACAAGCGTTCCTACGGCCCCGGCCAGCACGGCCAGCGCCGCAAGTCCAAGGTCTCGGACTTTGGTCTGCAGCTGAAGGCCAAGCAGAAGCTGAAGGGCTACTACGGCAACATCACCGAGAAGCAATTCGCGGCGACCTACGCCGAAGCCGCCCGTCGCAAGGGCAACACCTCGGAAAACCTGATCGGTCTGCTGGAATCGCGTCTGGACGCCATCGTCTACCGCGCCAAGTTCGTCCCGACCGTCTGGGCCGCCCGTCAGTTCGTCTCGCACGGCCACGTGACCGTCGACGGCAAGAAGGTCGACATCGGTTCGTACCGCGTCAAGCCGGGCCAGGTCATCGAGGTCAAGGAAAAGTCGCGCAACATGGCGCTGGTGCTCGAAGCCCAGCAGTCGAGCGAGCGTGATCTGCCTGACTATCTGGAACTGGGCGATCGTGGTTTCTCGGTCCGTTACGGCCGCGTGCCGGAACTGTCCGACGTGCCCTATCCGGTGAAGATGGAGCCGAACCTGGTCGTCGAATACTACTCCTCGTAAGTTCGACGATCCCGCCCGATCCGTCGGGTCGTGGTTCAAGACAAGAAAAGAGGCTCCGGCTCGCCGGGGCCTCTTTTTTAATCAGACGCAGCGGCGGTTTCCTTTTGGGCCAAACCAAGGCATGTTGCCCCTCGCTGTCAGGATCGAGCCGCAGGAGGCCGAGATGAGATATCGGATCGCTTTCTGCGTTGTTGCGGCGCTGTCTGTCGCGGCTCTGGCCGGGTGCGCCTCGAAGCCGGGCGCCCTGGTGCGGACCGAGGGCATGCCGGGGCAGTTGGAGCCGATCCACGCCGCCGCCTTCACCCGCGATCTGGCCGTCTTCCGCGTCAGCTCGAACGGCTGCACCGACAAGAGCGACGTCAAGCCCTTCATCACCCAGCTCAAGGATTCGGCGGTCATCACCCTGCGTCGTCTGGACGAGGATCGCTGCAGCCGTCCGGTCCGGGGCGGGGTGCAGATGGAATGGACCTTCAAGGAACTGGGCCTGCCGCCCGGCGCCAACGTTCTGGTCAACAATCCCTACATGATGGACGGCGAGGCCGCAGCCGTCAGCCAGTAGAGGCTGAAGCGGCTTAAGGCCGCTTTTTCAATTTTCGTTATTCATATCGAGACAGCCAGGGTTAACGCCTTGGCTTTTAGGACATCAGACTCCCTATTCCCTACGGCGTCTTCCATGCGTGTCCTGACCTGTCTGACTGACGAGCACCATCTGGGGCTCGTCGCCCTGGCTGCCTTGATCTGCCTGCTGGGCAGCTTCATCACAACAGGACTGTTGCGGCGCGTTCGCGAAAACGGGGGATTGTCGCGTGTGTCGTGGCTGTTCCTGGGCGCCGTCGCGGGCGGGGCGACGATCTGGTGCACCCATTTCGTGGCCATGATCGCCTATCGACCGGGCGTCGAGACGGCCTATGAGCCGATGCTGACGGGCGTCTCCCTGGCAGTGGCGGTCCTGGGCGTCGGCCTGGCCCTGGCGACGGCCTCCATGCGCCGCCGTTTCTCCGTCGAGGCGGGCGGCGCCCTGTTCGGCATGGCTGTGGCCGGGATGCACTTCGTCGGCATGGCCGCCCTGTCGGTCGAGGGCGTGGTGCATTGGTCGGCCGTCTATCTGGCGGTCTCCATTATCGGTTCGGTGGCGTTCGGCGCCCTGGCCTTCCGCCTGGCCTCGACCGAAGAACGCTTCGCGCGGCTGAAGGGCGGGGCGGCCATGGTGCTGGGCATCGTCTGCCTGCACTTCACGGCCATGGCGGCGATGACCGTCATTCCGCTGGGACCGCTGGACGGCATGCTGACGGGCGAGGACGCGCGCCATGTGCTGGCGCTGGGCGTCGCTGGCGTCGGCCTGCTGGTGCTGGGCGCCGGCGCGGCCAGCCACGCCCTGGATCGAGAAGCTCTGGCGCTGAACCGCGAGCGGCTGCAGTACCTGCTCGAGACCGGCGTCGACGGCATGGCGATCGAACGCGACGGCGTCATCGTGGCCGTCAATGAAGTCCTGGCCGAGTTGGCCGGAACAGACCGTGACAGCCTGATCGGCGCCGATCTGGGGGATTGGGTGCAGGACGCCCACCGTCTCGACGACGGCGCTGTGACCCAGACCATTCTGATGGCCGGCGGTCAGGAGATTCCCGTCGAACTGTCGGCCCGGCGCGACCTGACGGCGCGCGGCCGCACCATGATCTACGCCGTGCGCGACCTGCGCGCCCGCATGGCCCAGGAACGTCGCATCGCCCACCTGGCCCGCAACGACAGCCTGACCGGCCTGCCCAACCGAGCCTCCTTCCTGGAGCGGCTGACGCGCCAGAAGCAGACGGCGGCCGAGGGCGAGAGCCTGGCCCTGTTCGCCCTGGACCTGGATCGGTTCAAGGAGGTCAACGATCTGTACGGGCACGCGGTCGGCGACCAGCTTCTGTGCATCATCGCCGAACGCATGAAGGGCGCCCTGCGCGAGGGCGAGTTCATCGCGCGCCAGGGCGGCGACGAGTTCCTGGCCCTGGCCTCGGTCGCGACCCGCGACGAAGCCCGTGCGGTGGCCGAGCGCCTGCGTCAGGCCGTGATCCAGACCGTGACGCTCGACCATGCCGACGTGTCGTGCGGCGCCAGCATCGGCGTCTCGCTGTGGCCGGAAGACGCCCAGGACGTGTCCACCCTGATCAACAACGCCGACCTGGCCATGTACCGGGCCAAGGCGTCGCTGACCCAGGACGTCTGCTTCTATGAGGCGGACATGGACCAGGCGGTCCGCGCCCGTCGCCGCGTGACCCAGGCCCTGCGCGAGGCGCTCGAGAACGAGCGGTTCGAACTGCACTATCAGGTCCAGGCCTCGGTCGAGACCGGCAAGGCCACCGGCTATGAAGTCCTGCTGCGCTGGAAGAACGATGAAGGCCGCTACATCTCGCCGGCCGACTTCATCCCCGTGGCCGAGGAGAACGGCTTGATCCTGCCGATCGGCGAGTGGGTGCTGCGTCAGGCCTGCCGCCAGGCCGCCGCCTGGGAGGAGCCGCATCGCATCGCGGTCAACCTGTCGCCGGTGCAGTTGAGCCACGTCGATCTGCCTCGTCTGGTGCATCAGATCCTGCTGGAGACCGGCCTTGCGCCGTCGCGCCTGGAGCTGGAGATCACCGAGACGGCCATGATCACCGACATGGCGCGCACCACCCATGTGCTGCGTCAGCTGAAGGCGCTGGGCGTGACCATCGCCATGGACGACTTCGGCACGGGCTATTCCTCGCTGTCGACGCTGAAGGCCTTCCCCTTCGACAAGATCAAGCTGGACCGTTCCTTCATGACCGAACTGGACGGCGAGGCGCCGCAGTCGCGGGCCATCATCCGCGCCGTTCTGACCATCGGCGAAAGCCTGTCGATCCCGGTCCTGGCCGAAGGAGTCGAAACCGCCGAGCAGTTGGCCTTCCTGCGCGCCCAGGGTTGCAATGAGGTGCAGGGCTACCTGCTCGGCCGGCCCCAACCCGAAGCCGACGCCCTGCACCACGGCGCGGCCTGGATCGCGATGACCGAAGCCGCCGGGCCTCAGGTCGAGTGCGCGGCGGCGTAACCCGGCCAGTACGCGGCGCCCGCCCGTTCATACTGGACGGGCAGGGCCTCTTCCGCGCCCAGGGCGACGGCGGCGTGATGGCCCCAGTTCGGGTCGTCCAGAATCGCGCGGGCGACGGCGATCAGGTCGGCCTTGCCTTCGGTCAGCACGGCCTCGGCCTGTTGCGGCGTAACGATCATGCCCACGGCCATGACGCTGGCCTCGGGGACCGCCGCCTTGACCGCCTCGGCGAAGGGGAGCTGATAGCCTGGCTGGTCGCCGGGGATGCGGGCGGTCGCGACGTTGCCGCCGCTGGTCAGGTGCAGATAGTCATAGCCCATCTCGTGCAGGGCCTGGCCGAAGGCGGCGGCCTCGTCCGGGGTGATCCCGCCCTCGGTCCAGTCCGAACCGTTGAACCGGACGCCCAGGGCCTTGGTCCGGGGCCAGGCGTCGCGAAGGGCCCGTGCGACACGCTGGGGAAAGCGCATCCGGTTCTCCAGCGAGCCGCCGTATTCGTCCGTCCGTTCGTTCGACAGTGGCGACAGGAACTGGGTCAGCAGATAACCGTGGGCGCCGTGCAGTTCGACCAGGTCGAAACCGGCGCGGTCGGCGCGCTCGGCCGCATCGACGAAGGCCGCGACCACGCGGTCCATGCCCTGCTGGTCCAGGGCGGTCGGCGTATGCCAGTCGTCGCGATAGGGCTGGGCCGAGGCGGAGAAGGTCTCCCACGCCTTGTCCGCCGGCGCCGGTCCGCCACGCTCGATCCACGGCGGATTGGTCGAGGCCTTGCGTCCGGCATGGCCCAACTGAATCCCGATCGGCGTCTCCGAATAGGTGCGGATGTCGCGGATGATCCGGGCGAAGGCGGCTTCCTGCTCGTCGTTCCACAGGCCGGTGTCGGCCCAGGAGATGCGGCCGGCCGCTTCAACGCCCGTGGCTTCGATCACCATCAGTCCGGCGCCCGACAGAGCCAGTCTGGCCACATGTTGGGCGTGCCAGGGCTGAGGGACGCCGTCCACGGCCGAGTACTGGCACATGGGGGCGATGACGATGCGGTTCTTCAGCGTCAGCGGCCCGACGGCGTACGGGGTGAACAGCAGGCTCATGCAGGAATCTCTCGATGAATCCCAGGGAGGCGGGTCTCAGTAGCTATGACTGTGGCGGTTGGGTTCAAGCCCTCCCTTTCCGATTATTCACGTGATCCCCCACCGCGACGCTGGCAGTTTGCCGCCAAGCATCAAAGGGGAACACCTATGCGTCGTCTCATCATCGCCCTAGCCGTCGCCGCGGTTGCTGCGCCCATGCTGTCGGGCTGCATCATCATCGCCAGCGAAAAACCGACCACCCGCGTCATCCACTCGACCCCGTCCGAGGCGAATTGATGCGTCTGACCGCTGCTGTCGCCGCCGTCGCCCTGCTGCCGCTCCTGGGCGGCTGCATCATCTATTCCAACGAGGGCGGCGAAAAGGTCTCGGTCATCACGGACCAGAGCGCCGCCCGGACCGAGCCTCTGGAAGCCGTCCGCAAGGTCGATTTCGACGGCCAGCGCCTGAACGTCGTCGTCGGCTCCAACGGCTGCACCGAGGCGTCCAGCTTCGAGGTTAGGATCAAGGACGACGATCCCGCCGAACTGACCCTGACCCGGCGTTCGCCTGACCTGTGCAAGGCCCTGGTCCCTGAGGGCAAGATGGTCAGCTGGACCTACGAAGAACTGGGCCTGGAGCGCGGCCAGCCCGTGCGCGTGCTGAACCCGATCAGCCTGTAGGCCTGGCCCTGGAGAGGCGTCAGGCGCCGAACGCGCCGGACAGGACGCCGAATAGCGGGTTCGGCTGCCCCTCATCATTGAACAGCAGGGGGCTGTCCCGGCCGTCGTCGTTTTCGCCGCGACGCAGCCAGGAATCGCTGTCGCGCACGCCCCAGACGGTGAAGGCGAAGCGTTGTGCGGGGGGCAGGCTCATGAAGGCCTCGGCCAGTTCCGCTACGCGCGCCGTCTGCTGCTCGCGGCGCTGGGCGCGGGAACGCAGGTCCGGCATCCGGCCGCCGCGCTTCAGCGACGCATCCAGTTCGGAGACGTGGATGGGCAGGCCGAACTGGCGGGCCTCATTCATGAAGGCGGCGATCTGGCCCTTGGGGATTTCGATGTCGAGGTGGGACTGGACGCCGATGCCCTGAACCGGCGCGCCCGTCTTCAGCAGCCGCTCGACCAGACGCAGGAAGGCCGCGCCCTTCTTGGGCGTGTTCTCCAGGTTGTAGTCGTTCAGAAACAGGGTCGCCTCGGGCGCGGCGATGCGCGCCTGTTCGAACGCGCGGATGATATAGGCGTCCACGCCGCCCAGGCCCCGGCTCCAGACGCAGTCGCGATAGCCGCTTCCGTCATCCTCGACCGGTTCGTTGACCACGTCCCAGCCGACGATCTGGCTGCGCCAGCGTCCGGCCACCTCGGCGATATAGCGGTCGTGTTCGGCGATGAAGCGCGGGCGGTCGTCGACAAGGGCGGTGAACCACGGATGGTCCTGCGCGTACCAGATCAGGGCGTGACCGAAGAGGCGGATGTCCAGATCGCGCGCGAAATAGGCGATGCGGTCCGGCGCGTCGAAGCGCAGGGAGCCGTCCTTCTGGAGGATGTACTCCATCTTCATCTCCCACTCGGGCGTGAGCTGGGAGAAGTGGGTGGAGACCAGCCGGAACCAGTCCTGATCCGACAGCTGGCCGGACATGGCGACGGTTCCGACCGGGAAGGGGGCGACGGCTTTCAGCGGCCGAACAGGGCCGGTCGGCGGCGTGGCGGGCGCCTCGCCGGCGCCGCAGGACGCGAGCGCGAGGGTCGAGGCCAGCAGGGCGCGACGGTCGATCACGTCTAGCCCTCGGCGCGGCGACGCAGGCCCATTTCGTCATAGGCGGCGGCCTCGCGCTTGGCGGCGGCCGTCAGCTTGTTCAGCCGGGTGGTTTCGGCGACGTGCTCGAACTTCTTCAACTCCTCGAAGGCGCCGGTCAGGGCGTCGCGGGCGCCTTCTTCCTCGGCGGCGACGGCGGCGGCCTCGGCCTCAGCGTCGGCGCGGCGCTGCTTCCAGCCGTTGAGATAGGCCTGCAGCATCATGCCGGAGGACGGATCGTGCCGCGCGTTCTCACGCTCGACCTCGGCCTCGGCGTCCAGCACGGCGACGCGCATCTCGGCCTCGGCCTTGCGGGCGCTGATCTCGGCCAGACGCTTCTGCAGCGTCTCGACCTCATAGTTGGAGATGCGGATCAGGGATTGGGCCCAGGTCGTCATGCGTCGTCTCCCGTGATCATTGGTCCACCATGCCCTGGTTCAGGATGGTTTCAAGTCTGTCGAAGCTTTCGTTCAGGCGCGTCACGTCGTCCTTGTCCTGGGTCAAGAAGCCTTCCAGGGCCGGATTCAGGGCGATGGCGCGGTCGACGATGGGGTCGGCCCCGGTGCGATAGGCGCCGATGCGGATCAGCTCTTCCATGTTGGAATAGGCGCTCAGGCACTGGCGCGCGCGGCGGTTCAGTTCGCGCTCGGGCGGAGACTGGTTGCCGGGCATGGTGCGGCTGACGGACTTCAGCACGTCGATGGCGGGGAAGCGGCCGCGCTCGGCGATCTTGCGGTCCATGACGATGTGGCCGTCCAGAATGCCGCGCACGGCGTCCGCGATCGGCTCGTCATGATCGCCCCCGTCCACCAGCACGGTGAACAGCGCGGTGATCGGTCCCGCCTCGGTCCCGTCCGGCCGGATCGGCCCCGGCCCGGCGCGCTCCAGCAGCTTGGGCAGTTCGGTGAAGACGGTGGGGGTATAGCCCTTGGTCGTCGGCGGCTCGCCCGCGGCCAGGCCGATCTCGCGCTGGGCCATGGCGAAGCGGGTGACGCTGTCCATCAGGCACAGCACCTCCAGCCCCTGATCGCGGAAGAACTCGGCCACGGCCATGGTCATGTATGCCGCCTGGCGCCGTTTCAGTGCCGGCTCGTCTGAGGTGGCGACCACGACGACGGCGCGTTTCAGGCCTTCTTCGCCGAGGGTCTCCTCGATGAACTCACGGACCTCGCGGCCCCGTTCGCCGATCAGGCCGACGACGACCACGTCGCAGGTGGCCTGACGCGCCAGCATGGACAGCAGCACCGACTTGCCCACGCCCGAACCGGCGAAGATGCCCAGACGCTGGCCCCGGCTGGTGGTGGTGAAGACGTCCATCGCCCGCACCCCCAGGTCCAGTCGTTCGCCCACCCGGCCGCGCGAATGGGCGGGCGGCGGCGGGGCGCGCAAGGGGTAGGGGACGAGGCCCGGCGTCAACGGCCCCAGGCCGTCGATCGGTTCGCCGAAGGAATCGATGATGCGGCCCAGCCAGGCGGTGGTGGGGCGCACGCTGGCGGCCGTGTCGATGATCCTGATGTCGGCGCCGGGCGCCACGCCCTCGACCGGGCCGAAGGGCATCAGCAGGGCCTTGGCCTCGCGAAAGCCGACCACCTCGGCGGGCAGAGGGGGCTGGCCGCGCCGCTCGATCTCGGCGCGCGCGCCGACGGCGAGGCGGGACAGTCCGCCGCGCGACTCGATCAACAGGCCGCTGACGCCCGCCACCTTGCCGGTGACGACCAGCGGGTCGATCGCTTCGACGGCGGCGACGAGATTGCGCAAAGAGGGCCCCTTGGCCGCAAGAGGCGCAGCCGATCCACACGCTCATGCCCCATCATGGTTAACGGGCGATGAAATGCGGCCGGAATATCAACCTATGCGTGTTTTATAATCATTATGAAACCATTGGTGTCGCTACTATCCGCAGGCGGGCCTGGGTCATCACCGTTGTTCTGAAGGGGAGCGGTTCGGATGTTCAGTGGAAGTCGTCGCGTGAAACAGGCTGCGGACCAGCAGCGGCTTGAGGAGCTGGACCGACGCATGGCGGCGATCGAACGATCCCAGGCGGTGATCGAGTTCGACCTGGACGGCACGATCCGCGACGCCAACGACAATCTGCTGCAGACCATGGGCTACGGCTTGGACGAGATCCGGGGCCAGCATCACCGGATGTTCATGGACCCGGCCGAGGCGGCGACGCCGGACTACGCCGCCTTCTGGCGCGAGTTGAACGAGGGCCGCTTCGTCGCCCGCAAGTTCCGGCGCATGGCCAAGGGCGGGCGCGAGGTCTGGCTCGAGGCCTCCTACAACCCCGTGCTGGACGACGCGGGGCGGCCGCTGAAGGTGGTCAAGCTGGCTGTCGACATCACTGAGACCGAACAGGCCTCGCGGCGCGCCGAGCGGGATCGTCTCGCGGTCGAGGCGGCGCAGGCGGAACTGGTCGGCGCCCTGGCGGAACAGCTTTCGCGTCTGTCGGACGGCGATCTGCGCGCCGCCATCGAACAGGAGATGGATGGCGCCCATCAGGCCGTGAAAGTCGACTTCAACGGCGCTGTGGCCAGTCTCAGGACGGCGTTGGAGCAGGTGCTGGCGGCGGTGACGGCGCTGCGCGGCGGCTCGGACGAGATCAGCCAGGCGTCCGACGACCTGTCGCGCCGCACGGAACAGCAGGCGGCCAGTCTGGAAGAGACGGCGGCGGCGCTGGATCAGATCACCGCCACCGTTCAGCGCAGCGCCGAGGGCGCTCGTCAGGCGGCGTCCGTCGCCTCTCAGGCCCACGCCGAGGCGGATCGCTCGGGCGAGGTCGTGCGCCGGGCGGTCGCCGCCATGGACGGCATCAGCCGCCGCTCGGCCGAGATCAGCGACATCGTCGGCGTGATCGACGCGATCGCCTTCCAGACCAATCTTCTGGCCCTGAACGCCGGGGTCGAGGCCGCGCGCGCCGGCGAGGCGGGTCGTGGATTCGCCGTCGTGGCCTCAGAGGTCCGCGCCCTGGCCCAGCGTTCGGCCGAGGCCGCAAAGGAGATCAAGACCCTGATCTCGTCCAGCGCCGGCCAGGTCAAACAGGGCGTGGACCTGGTGCGGCAGTCGGGCGAGGTTCTGACCGGCATCGCCGACCGTATCGCCGAGGTCA
>WPCJ01148081.1_pt1 | contig 13065 bp, 12 predicted proteins | sample 5399831 | NCBI WGS metagenome assembly WPCJ01 (sample SAMN12869470, study PRJNA574797) | sludge metagenome | isolation source: wastewater treatment of pH10 | place: China:Beijing | collected 2019-05-20 | reverse complement strand
CACCGGCGGCCCCGCCCGCTATGTCCGCGTCGAGGAAACCGGCCAGAAGATCGGCTTCATCACCCCGCTCAGCCACAATTTCTGCGAGAGCTGCAACCGCGTGCGCCTGACCTGCAAGGGCGAGCTCTACACCTGCCTCGGACAGGAGGGCTGTCGCGACCTCAGGCCCGCCCTGCGCGGCAGCGACGACCCCGCCGTGCTCGAAGCCGCGATCCGCGACGCCATCGCCCTGAAACCGAAAGGCCACGACTTCGACTACGGCCGCCGCAACGTGCGCGGCCAGATGACAAGGCACATGAGCCACACAGGAGGGTGAGGGACATGCAACTTGAGAGGACACGATGCCCGGCGACATTCTCTGCTTCGCGTGGGTGCGCGAGCGCATCGGCCAGCCCGGCGAGACGGTCGTGACCGCGGTGAAGGACGTGGCGGCGCTCGTCGATGAGCTCTGGAATCGTGACGAACGCCACACGGATGCCTTTGCCGACATTCCTCGCTGTGCGTCGCCCTCGACCGGCAGCTGGGCGACTTTCCTCCCTTCTCGCCGGTGTGCTGCGCGAAGCGGCTTTCTTTCCGCCGATGACCGGCGGCTGATGGATATGTGGCTTCCGACCGGAAATGCGCAGCGCGGAGGCCATGACGAGAACGACCGGCAACCGCCTTCCGGCACCGGCCGGTCGATGTACCGAACAGAGTTCTATAGCCAGTTCTTATGGATCATGGACCACATTGAAATGGAAAACCCGCCCGAACTTCGGAATGGTTCGGCACTATCGTGACGTGAACTCTCGCAAGGGGAGGCCTTCCTGGCGGCTCTGCTGTCGGCGCGGGAATGGCGAGAGGTAACAATTCATCACGAACAGGGAGGATGTATGCTGACGCTTTTGTTCGACGGTCTCGCCTACGGGATGCTGCTTTTCGTGCTGTCCTGCGGACTGGCCGTTACGCTCGGTTTGATGAATTTCATCAACCTGGCGCATGGCGCCTTCGCGATGGCTGGCGGGTACGTGACGGTGCTCCTGACCAATGCCATGGGGGTTCCGTTCCTGCTCACGCTTCCGATCGCCTTCGTCGTGGCGGCGGTTCTGGGGCTCGTCCTCGAGCGGCTGCTTTACGTGCACATGTACGACAAGAGCCATCTCGACCAGGTTCTGTTCACGATCGGCCTCGTGTTCGTGTCCGTGGCGGGGATCGACTACGTGATGGGCTCGCAGCAGCAGATCCTGTCGCTGCCGTCCTTTCTGCGCGGCCGGGTGGAGGTGGCGGGCGTCGGCATCGGGATCTATCGCGCCTTCCTGATCCTGGTCTGCGGCCTGCTGGCGGTCGCGCTGCAACTGGCCTTGACGCATACGCGGTTCGGAAGCCGGCTTCGCGCGGCGGTGGACGACCGCCGGGTGGCGCGGGGCCTCGGCATCCGGGTGAACACGATCTTCGCCCTGACCTTCGCGGCCGGCTCTGGCCTGGCGGGGCTGGGCGGGGCGCTGGGCGCGGAGATCCTCGGCCTCGACCCCACCTTTCCCCTGAAGTTCATGGTCTACTTCCTGATCGTGGTATCGGTCGGCGGGACGTCGAGCATGATGGGGCCGCTCGCCGCCTCGATCCTGCTCGGCATTGCCGACGTGTTCGGCAAATACTACGTCCCCGGGCTTGGCGGCTTCGTCATCTACATCGTCCTGGTGGCAGTCCTCGTCCTGCGTCCGCAGGGCCTGTTCGCGAGGGCCGGCTGATGAGCGAGAACCGCAATCGTCCCACCGCGCGCCTTTCGGAGCAGGTCCGCGAGGTCATGCGCCGCCCCGTGCGCTGGGGCCTGCTCGAGATCGCCTTCTGGGTGGCGGCCGTCCTGTCATGGTTTCTGCTGCCGGAGCGCCACCTGATCCTGACGGAGATCGTCGGCCTTGCGATCTTCGTTCTATCGATCGACCTCATTCTGGGCTTTGCCGGGATCGTGTCGCTCGGGCAGGCGGCGATGTATGGCGCCGGCGCCTATGCCAGCGGCCTGCTTTCGATCTACGTCACCGGCGAGCCGATCACCGGCCTGCTCGTCGGCGCGGTGGCGGGCGCGGTCATCGCCTTCCCGACCAGCTTCCTGCTGCTGCGCGGCGGCGACCTGACCCGGCTGATGGTCACGCTGGGCGTGGCGGCCATGCTCTTCGAGCTGGCCAACCAGACAGGCTGGCTGACCGGAGGGGCCGACGGGCTGCAAGGCATCGCCATCGAACCGCTGTTCGGCCGTTTCGAATTCGATTTCTACGGCCGCACCGGCTATGCCTACAGCCTTGCAGTGCTGTTCGTGCTGTTCGTGCTGGCGCGGCTGATCACCTCCTCGCCCTTCGGCATCTCGCTGAAGGCGGTGCGCGACAACCCCTTGCGCGCCTCGGCCGTCGGCATCCCGGTCCATGCCCGGCAGGTGGCGATCTACACGCTGTCGGGCGCCTATGCCGGCATCGCCGGCGCGCTGTTCACCCAGACGCAGCAGTTCATCTCGCTCGACGTCCTTTCGTTCCAGAAGTCGGCCGACGGATTGATGGTGCTGGTGATCGGAGGCACCGGCTACCTCTATGGCGGGCTGATCGGCGCGGTGGTCTACAAGCTGATCCAGGACGGGATCGCCACGCTGACGCCGCAATACTGGCAGTTCTGGGTCGGCATCCTGCTCGTGGCGTTCGTGCTGATCGGCCGGGACCGGCCGCGCCAACTGGTCGACCGCCTGGCGGCCGGCCTGCGCAAGCGCTCGTCGAAACCGTCGCCGGAGCCTGCATCCAGGCCCGTCGTTTCCGGACAGCAGGAGATGTGATGGGCACGGTTCTGGAAACCAGGTCGCTGAGCAAGACGTTCGGCGGGCTGAAGGCGACGGACGATGTCAGCTTTCAGCTCGAAGAGGGCGCGCGCCATGCGCTGATCGGCCCGAACGGCGCGGGCAAGACCACCTTCATCAACCTGCTGACGGGGGTGATCCAGCCTTCCGAGGGCCGGATATTGCTGAACGGCGACGACATCACCACGACCCGACGCGAGACGCGCGTGCGGCGCGGCGTGGCGCGGACGTTCCAGATCAACCAGCTCTTCGGCCAACTCAACGTCGTCGAGAGTCTCGGGCTGGTGATCAGCGAACGGCGGGGGCATGGGCGCGACTGGTTCCGCTGGGCCGGCACCTTGCCGGGCATCGAGGACGAGATCGCCGGCCTGCTGGAGGATTTCGGGCTGGAGGACGTCTACGACCACACCTGCTCCAACCTGCCCTACGGCAAGCAGCGCCTGCTGGAGATCGCGCTGGCCATCGCCTGCCGGCCGAAAGTCCTGCTGCTCGACGAGCCGGCGGCCGGCGTTCCCGAGTCCGACCGCCACGAGGTGCTGTCGCGGCTCGCGGCCCTGCCCGCGGACGTGTCGATCCTCCTGATCGAGCACGACATGGACCTCGTCTTCAACTTCGCGCGGAAGATATCGGTGCTGGTTTCGGGTGCCCTCTTCGCGGAAGGCTCGGTCGACGAGATCGCCAACGACCAGCGCGTCAGGCAGGTCTATCTCGGGGGGGCGGACCATGGATGAGTTGCTGGTCCTCGATACGCTGTCGGCCGGCTATGGACGGGCGACGGTGCTGAACGGCATCTCCTTGCAGCTGCGCCGCGGTGAGGCGATGGCGCTTCTCGGCCGCAACGGCGTCGGCAAGACGACCACCTTGAACGCCGTCATGGGGCTGATCCGCCATCATGGCGGGCGCGTGCTGTTCGACGGCAACGACATCACCGCGCTGGCGCCGGAGCAGCGCGCGGCGGCCGGCATCGGCTGGGTGCCGCAGGAGAGGGGCATCTTCCGCTCACTTACCGTGGAGGAGAACATCACCGCCGTGGCCCGCCCCGGCCGCTGGGGCCTCGATGCGGTCTACGACATGTTCCCGCGTCTGCAGGAGCGACGCGGCAACTATGGCAGCCAGCTTTCGGGCGGCGAGCAGCAGATGCTGTCGGTGGCGCGCGCCCTGGTCCTCAACCCGGCGATCCTTTTGCTCGACGAGCCGACCGAGGGCCTGGCCCCGATCATCGTCGAGGAGCTGCTTGCCGCCATAAGGCGGATCATCCGCGAGGAAGGCCTGGCCGCCATCATCGTCGAGCAGCACGCGCAGCAGGTTCTGGCCATCACCGACAAGGCCGTGATCCTGGAGCGCGGCTCGGTGGTCTATGGCGGCGACAGCCTTGCCCTGTCGCAGGATGCGCAGGCCCTTGGCGCCTATCTCGGCGTCGGTGGGCGCTCCGATGCGGGCGGGTCGCCGGCGGTATCGGCATGATCGAGGAAACGTATCTGTGGAGGAGGAGAAAATGAGCATAGGGAAGATATTCGCGGCCATGCTGACGGCCGGCGCATTGCTGGCGGGGACAGGTGCGTCCCTTGCCGAGGAGACGGTCAAGGTGGGCATCATCATCCCGCTGACCGGCAACTTCCAGTCCAACGGGCGCCAGATCAGCGCGGCGATCAAGGCCTTCGTCGATGCGCGCGGCGATACCGCCGGCAACAAGAAGGTGGAGCTGATCATCAAGGACGACGCCAGCGTCGCCGACCATGCCCTGCGCATCGCCCAGGAACTGGTGACGCGCGAAAAGGTGGAGGTTCTGGCCGGTTTCGGCAACACGCCGGCCGCGCTTTCGGTGGCGCAATTGTCGAAGCGGGCGAAGGTTCCGCAGGTGGTGATGGTCGCCGCCACCTCCTCGATCATCGACGCCTCGCCCTATATGATCCGGGTTTCCCAGACGATCCCGCAGATCGCGAGCGTCATCGGGGAATGGGCGCCCAAAAACGGCGCGGAAAAGTTCGTCAGCGTCGTGACCGACTATGGTCCGGGCCTCGACGCAGAGGAATGGTTCGGCAGGACGCTCGAGGCGAACGGCGGCGAGGTGATGGAGAAGCTGCGCGTTCCGCTCGCCAATCCCGATTTCGCGCCCTTCCTGCAACGCGTGGCCGATCAGAAGCCGGAGGCCCTGTTCGTCTTCGTTCCGACGGGTGCGGGCGCTGCCTTCATGAAGCAGTTCGTCGAGCGGGGGCTGGACAAGTCCGGCATCCGGGTCATCGCCATGTCGGACGTCACCGACGACGACCTGCTCAACAACATGGGCGACCCGGCGCTCGGCGTCATCACCGGCGGACCGTATTCGGTGAGCCACGACTCCGAGGCCAACAGGGCGTTCCTCGAGCAGTTCAGGAAGGTCAATGGCGACATGCGCCCCAACGTCGTCGCCGTGGGCGCCTGGGATACGCTCGACCTGATCTACAAGACGCTCGACAAGACCAATGGCGACGCCACCGGCGACGCCTTCGTCGAGGCGGCGAAGGGCTTGCAGATCGAAAGCCCCCGCGGTCCGATCCAGATCGATCCGGACACCCGCGACATCATCCAGAACATCTACATGCGCAAGGTCGAACGGGTCGATGGCCAGCTCTACAACATGGAGTTCGAGACCTACGAGGCTGTCAAGGATCCGGCTCACTGACCGGCCTGCCATCAGGACACGAACCCGGGAGCGGCGGCCTTGCCCGCCGCTCCTTTCTTTTTTGCTATCGCATGTCGCCTTATGTGCATCATCGGCGCCGACGGCGTCGCCCCTCATCCGGCTGCCGCCACCTTCTCCCCGTGAACGGGGAGAAGAGAGCTGTCGTCTTTGCTTTCGTCAATCGCAAGCGTTGCAGGAGAAACTGCGGGGATCGCGGCCGGCATCCCTTCTCCCCGTTCACGGGGGTGAGGAGCGATCCGCGCAGCGGACGAAAAGCCAACGATTTGGCTTTTCGAGCGACGAACGCCCGGAGCCATAGCGAAGGGCCGGCCCGAAGGGCGGATGAGGGGCAGCGCGGGCGCTCGAAGATCGTGCTCCTTTGGAGCGGATGAGACGCGACACGCTTTATTTGAGGGGGTTGCCCTCCGGCAGGAACCGGCGCCAGTCGACCTCCATGAACTGCGCGCGGGCGAACTCGGCGCGGCGGTCGAACGGGACGGTGCAGTCGAATATGGTCTTGCAGGACATGCCCGTGGACAGGATCGACGGGCTGATGCCCGGCCGCTGCGAGGGATCGAGCGGATGGCAGCGCACGCCCGGCAGGACGATCGTGTCGACGTCCGCCTGATAGCGTGTCGACATCGCCCACAGCACTTCATTGGGGTCGAAGATATCGACGTCGTCGTCCACCAGGATGACGGTCTTCAGTTCCGGAAATGCCGCAAGGGCGCAGATCGCGGCCTGCCTCTCGCGGCCCTGGTCGGACATCTGGCGCTTTGATATCTGCATGATCGCCAGCAGCTTGCCGCCGCCGGCGGAGCTGGCATAGACGTTCTTGACGCGCCCCGGCAGCGCCTTCTCCACCGCCGCGAGAATGCTGGCCTCGGTCGGGATGCCCGCGAGGTTCACATGCTCCTCGCTCGGCCCGATGGTGGTCTGGGTGATGGGGTTGAGTCGGTGCGTCACCGCCTTCACCTTGATGACGGGCAGGCTGGGGTCGGCCGGGCCGGTATAGCCGGGGAACTCGGGCATGGCGAAGCCGGTGCCGGTGTTCCGGTCCTCGGCCATGCGCACGCCGGGCAGGATCTCGCCCTCGATCACGATCTCGGCCCGGGCCAGTGCCTTGGCCGCGACGGTCCTGCACGCCACCATCTCCACCGGCCGGCCGCGCAGCGCCCCGGCGATCTCCAGCTCGTTGAAGCCGAGCGGCGTCGTCGGCGGCTCGAAGCAGGCGCCGAGATAGATCGCCGGATCGAGCCCGATATTCACCGAAACCGGGAACGGCTTGCCGGCGTCCTCGCATTTCTGACGGAAGACGTCGAGGTGGCGGCCGGGGCTGAAGAAGATCGACAACTCGTCATGCGACTGGATGCACTGGCGATGAATGGTGACGTCTTCCTCGCCCGTTTCGGGATCCTGGCCGTAAACCAGCCCCATGGTGACGAATGGGCCGGCGTCGAGCGGCGTGTTGGTGGGGGCGGGAACCAGCTTGCGCAGGTCGAAACCGGGATCGGAGGCGAGATGCACGACCTCGTGGCAGGGCGCCTGGGCGGAGGACACCGTGACCGGCGGGAGCGTATTCTTGAGCGCGGCGTTGAGATGATGCCCGAGCCGGTCGGGCGCGACCCCGAGGAGATGCCCGACGCGCTCGCGGCTCGCCAGCATCCCGATCGCCACGCGGGCGCCGGGGTGGCCCTTGATCGTGTTGAACATCATCATCGGGCCGATGCGGGTCGGGCGCGCGACGGTGCCGCCCGCGCCAACATGGCGATAGACCCCGGAAAGCTCGGCGAAGGGATCGACCTCGACCTCGGTTTCCACATACTGGCCGGGGATGGCCTTGAGCAACTCGATCGCCGACCGGAGATCGTCGATCTGGGATGGCGTGACGGCTTCTGGCAACGGTGGTCTCCTGGTCTGGGGTCCGCAAGGATGCGGCGCATGATGGCGGGGTCAGCGGGAAGCCTGCTGACCGAGAGCGAGAAGAAGGCGGTCGGCCAGCCGCTCGGCCAGGGAGGTGACGGCGTCGATCTCCTCGGCGGAGAGGTTGTCGTAATGGATGCCGCAGGCGAGGGCGACCACCTTGCCGGTCTCGGCGGCGATCCGGTTGGCGAGGCCGCGCGCCAGCATGTCCTCCCTGTGGCCGACGAGCGCGATGGTCGATGCGGTCGCGCTGGTTCTGTGCGGGTCGTCGAGGCCGGGATGCGGCTGCGCCACGGCGACCGCCCCGATATGCGGGCGCTCTCCGCCGGACAGGGCTATCGCCAGATCGTCGCCCATCGGCAGCGCCTCGATCGTGATCGCAGCGCCGCGGAAGGTTTCGCCGAAGCGAAGGGCCGGTCGGGTGTCAGTCGTCGTCATGATGTGCTCCAGCGCCCCGCCTGGCTCCCGCCGGCCGTTTCATCGTCGCGCCAGCGGTGGAAGTTCTGTCCCTCGATGCCGAACTCGGCCAGCACCTTGCCGACGATGTGATCGATCATGTCGCCGATGCTCTGCGGCTTGTTGTAGAAGGTCATCATCGGCGGCAGGATGCGCACGCCATAGCCGGCAAGGTGCGCCATGTTGCCGAGATGGATGCGCGACAGCGGCGTCTCGCGCGTTACCAGCACGAGCTTGCGCTCCTCCTTCAGCGCCACGTCGGCGGCGCGCAGCAGAAGATTGTCGGTGTAGCCGTGCGCGATACCGGCAAGGCTCTTCATGCTGCAGGGAATGACCACCATGCCCGCCGTGCGGAAGGTGCCGCTGGCGATGGAGGCGCCGATGTCCCGCTCGTCATGGGCGACGGCGGCGAGCGCGGTCACGTCGGACATCGGGCAGCCGAGTTCCAGGTCGATGGTGCGCGCCGCGCCCGAGGAGACGACCAGGTGCGTTTCCCAGTCCGGCTGCCCGGCCATCTGTTCGAGGAGCCGCCGTGTCAGGATCGCGCCGCTGGCGCCGCTCATACCGACGACGAGCCGTTGCTTCTTCACCATGCCGGCCTCTCCTCGAAACGGCGAGCAGATGTAGTCGAACAGGCTGCTGCCGGTCGAGATGCCGCGGGTCGCAAGCATCCCGGGCGCATGGCGATGTCGTGGTCGATCACGTCGTCAGGATACCTCCCGTTCCGGCCGGCGCGCCGGCGAGCGCGCCAGCAAGCGCAAGCATAGCCGGAACCCGATGCCGCAAGCCGGCAAGAAATATCCAGAAGCGATATTTCCGCGGACCGTCACCGTCCCGGATGCGTGTGCCGCCCGCAATATCGGCGCAGCAGCGCCTCGAACGCCTTGAGGATATCGCCGGAGCCGCCCGTCCTTCTCACCGTCAACCCGATGGCGACGGCATTGTCGGGCAGGTCGACATCCACCTTCCTGAGGTCGGGCGGCAGGTTCGCGATGCGATGGTCGCTGTAGCTGAGCAGGCCGATCGAGTTGCTGTTCGCGATCACCTCCTCGGCATTGCCGAATGAAAGGATTTCGCATGTCTGGGCCGGCGGGCGCGCGCCGGCGTTCCGGAAAAGGCTCTCGAAATAGGAGCGCACCGGCGTGCCGTGGGGGGCGACGATCCAGTTTTCGTTCGCCAGATCCGTGATGTCGAGCCTGCGCCGGTGGCAGGGGTGGTCGTGGCGGGCAACCAGCGTGAAACGCTCGTCGTAGAGGAAGACCTCCTCGATATCGCCATGAGGCGGGGGGCTGCGCAGGACGCCGATCATGCATTCGATCTCGCCGCTACGCAGCGCCTGGGCAAGCACGTTGTAGCTGCCCGGAACCGCCATCAGCCGCAGCGCCGGATGATCGTTGGTCAGGTCGCCGAACGCCTTCGCCACCAGGTTCTGCCCGGAGAAGGGCAGCATTCCCACCGCAAGGCGACCGATCAGGCCGGGGCGGGTGTTGAGCTTGAAGTCTTCGACGGTTCCCAGTTCCTGAAGGAGCTCGTCGCGGAGTGCGGCCAGCCGGCGGGCGGAAGCGGTAGGCTCCAGGCCGGTGCGCCTGCGTTCGAACAGCCGCTGGTGCGAATAATTGGAGATCGCGGTGATCGACCGCGTGATCGCCGGCTGCGTCATGCCGAGGTATGCCGATGCCGAGGAGGCGCTTTGATGCCGCACCACCGCGGCGACGGCATCGAGATGATGCCATCGCACGAAGGCACGCAGGTTGGGCCGCCTGCCGCTGATCGCGGCGATGTCGTTCTCGGCCTGGGCAACCAGATCAAGCGCGCGGGAGCAATGTTGCACCGCCCGTTCCCCCCAGGCCGTGGGCTCCGTGCCGCTCCAGCCCCGTTGGAACAGCGGAACGCCCAGCAGGTGCTCCGCCGCCGCGACGAGCCGCGAGACGACGGGCTGGCTGACGTTCAAGGTGCGTGCGGCCTGGTCGAAGCTGCGCATCCTGGCGACGGCGTCGATCGCGCGCGCCTGCCGGAGCGAAAGGTGGCTCTGTGTGCTCATGTGAAATATTACCAGAATGAACTCTGATATTGAATATCCGCATAAGTGCACCGTCAAGCCGGGTGCTAGGCATGATCGGATCCCAATGCAGGAGGAAGATCGCGTGGCCCCGAAGACGCTTCAGGACAAGATCGACGCGACTGGCAACCCATCGCATATGTTGCAGAATTCGCAGGCCGGGCCTTATGTCTTTCCGATCGCGCCGCAATACACCAACTGGATGGAGGAAGTCCGGGCCTGGCGGAACGGCGCCGTTCTGCTCAATCAATCCTATCATATGACGGACCTTTATGTCCGCGGTCCCGACGCGGTGAGGTTCCTGTCCCACGTCGGCGTCAACAGCTTCGAGAATTTCGGGCGCAACAAGGCGAAGCAGCTCGTCTGCGTCAATCACGACGGCTATGTGATCGGCGACGGCATCGTCTTCGGCCTTGAGGACGACGAGGTTCTCTATGTCGGCCGCCCGCCGCTGGCCCACTGGATGAAGTTCCAGGCCGAAACCGGCAGGTTCGACGTCACCGCCGAACTGGATATCCGTACGCTTGAGAACCCGGACAAGCCCCGCAAGCTCTACCGCTACGAGGTCCAGGGGCCGCTCGCGCTCGATATCCTCGACGAGGTCAATGAGGGCGGGCCGCTGACCACCAAGTTCTTCAACATGGGCGAGATCACCGTTGCCGGCTGCACGGCCCGCACCTTGAGCCACGGCATGGGCGGCGCCAGGGGGCTCGAGCTGTGGGGCCCCTACGAGGATGGGTCGAAGGTGTATCAGCGCCTGCTGGAAGTCGGCGGCAAATACGGCATGCTGCGCGCCGGCGCCCGCGCCTATTCCTGCGCGGCGATTGAATCCGGCTGGATTCCGTCGCCGTTGCCGGCGATCTACACCGGCGAGGCGATGCGCGCCTATCGCGAGTGGCTGCCGGCCGGCGGCTTCGAGGCGACGTGCTCGGTGGGCGGCAGCTTCCAGCCAGACAATGTCGAGGACTTCTACCTGACGCCGTGGGATCTGGACTACGGCCGCGTCGTCAGGTTCGACCACGACTTCATCGGACGCGAGGCGCTGGAGAAGATGGCCGGGCGGGAGCACCGCACCAAGGTGACGCTGGTGTGGGACAGGGACGACGTCCTCAGGATCTTCGGCGGCATGATGGACGAGTTCCCCGGTCCCAAGCTGATGGAGCTTCCGGCCGGTCACTATGCCGCCCATCCCTACGACAAGGTGCTGCTGGACGACGAACTGGTCGGGCTTTCCACCTATCCGGTCTATTCGGCAAACGAGCGGGCCTGGATATCGCTTGCCATGGTGCGCGGCGATCTCGCCGCCCGGGGCACCGGGCTCTCCATCCTGTGGGGCGAGGCCGATGGCGGCACCGGCAAGCCGCATGTCGAGCGCCACGTCCAGATGAAGGTGGCGGCACAGGTCTATCCCTGGCCCATCCATGAAGCATCCCGCCGCGAGTATCGCACCCAAAGCTAGACCGATGCCGGCCTGGCCATCCAGCGCCTCACGCTTTTCCTGGTATTGCTTCGGCGAGCACGTCGAGGAACTGGCGCTGCGAATTGGTCGGCAGCCAGTCGCTTCGCGTCGTTATGCCGATCGGGCGCGAGGTGTGGGAAAGATCGACGGGGAGCGCGCACAGCAGCCCGCGCGAAATTTCCGCCTGCACCTGGAGGAACGAGATGCAGCCGAGATGATCGCTCTCGTCGAGGAGCTCGCGCATGAGGATCAGCGAGCCCGATTCGACGATGCTTCGCGGTCTTTCGAGGCCCGCGCGCTCGAACAACGCCTCGAAATGGCGGCGGATGGGCGTCCCGGCCTGGCCGACGATCCATGGAAAGCGGACGAGGTCGCTCATCTCGACGCCTGCGCGGTCGGCGAGCGGATGATGCCTGCCGGCGACGATCGCCACCGTGTCGTCAAAGAGCGTGTGCTGCTCGACGTCACTGATCGGCGCGGGGTCGCGCAACGCGCCGATGAGGAAATCGATCTCCCCCCGCCGCAGCGCGGCGAGGAGATCCTTGTAAGGGCCGTCCAGAACCTGAATCGGAAGCTGCGGACGCAGCTTGCGGAATCGCGCGATGGCCCGAGGCAGCAGATAGGACCGCGACAGCGGCATGGCGCCGATGACGATGCGGCCGACCTCCGTCGCCATGATGTCCGCCAGGTCCGCCTCGGCCTGTGTCAGTTCGGCAAAGGCGAGGCATGCCGCCCGGGCGAGATTGCCGGCGGCGCGCGTCGCGACCATTCCGTAGGAGGTTTTCTCGAAGAGCGCGCGCCCCGCCTCCCGCTCGAGCTGCGTGACGGCCCGGTGCACGGTCGGCTGGGCGACGCCCATCCTTCTTGCCGCGAGCGTGAAGTTCTCCGCCTCGCGCACGTTGATGAGGGCCTGCAACTGGGCCGCCGTCGCCGTCAGGCGCAGCCGGGGCGCGACATCCGCCAGGGCCGGATCGAGACAGGCGAAGGCCCGCCGCACCCGGGTGGCGAGCAGGCGTCCGGCCTCGTTGACGAAGACGCCCTGCGCGGAGCGGTGGAACAGGGGCAGGCCCGCCGCGGCCTCCAGCTTGTTGAGCGCCTGGGTGACGGCGGGCTGGGAGACGTGGCATAGCTGGGCCGCGGCCGTCACCGTGCCGCTGTCCACGACCGCCAGGAACACGCGCAAGTGCCTGAGGTTGCGCGGGATCGCGCTTCCTTTCTCGAAGGGAACGGTCAGCTCTTCAGGCATCGCAGGATACGGTCGGTGCGGCTGGCGACATCGGCGGCGCCGCCGTCGAGGCCGAGCGCGGCCAACTCCCTCTGCCACAGCGCGGTCGCCTGCGCCATCCTGCTCGGCAGGCCAAGCTCGGCGATGGTGTTCGCCACCTCCTCCATTTCCGCGGCCCGGCGCTCGCCATGGACCATCATGCGTTCCAGATTGTAGGCGGCGCGGTCGGCCCAGTTCCAATGCGGGTCCGACGCTTGCAGGGAGGCCAGCACCGCGTCCTCGACGCCGGCGCGCCGGGCCGCCAGCATGCATTCGGCCGTCAGCGCCTCCAGCCCCTTGACCATCACCGACCGCAGCATCTTGATGGCCGATGCCTCGCCGACCTTGTCGCCGGCGACGGAAGGGCGCATGCCGAAGCCTCGCAACGCGGCGCACGCCTCGGCGGCGTGGCGGCCCGAAAGCAGCA
>WPCJ01111534.1_pt1 | contig 13073 bp, 11 predicted proteins | sample 5399831 | NCBI WGS metagenome assembly WPCJ01 (sample SAMN12869470, study PRJNA574797) | sludge metagenome | isolation source: wastewater treatment of pH10 | place: China:Beijing | collected 2019-05-20 | reverse complement strand
GCCTCGACGGCAAGCTCCACCACGTTCTCGGTCGCGGAATGGAGCATGGCGATCGTCTCGCCGGTCGCGGGATAGATAACGGGCATGGCCTTGCCACGTTCGTCGTCGACGAAGCTGCCGTTGATGTAGTGCGATGCCTTCGGCTGGGCTTTCATGAATCGGTCCTCGGGGCTCGGACGGCCTGTGTAGCACGCCGGCTGCTAGCGATCACTCGTCTGCCAGCGCGGATTGATCCAGGGTTCCTGGCTGGAGGGCGGCAGGGGAATACGCCCGAGTATGTGGTCGGCGGCCTTCTCGCCGGTCATGATCGAAGGCCCGTTGAGATTGCCGTTGGTGACGCGCGGGAAGATGGAGGAATCCGCCACACGCAATCCCTCCAAGCCGATGACGCGGCATTCGGGATCGACTACGGCGGTCGGATCCGAGGCGCTGCCCATCCGGCAGCTTCCGCAGGGATGGTAGGCGCTTTCGACGTGTTCGCGGATGAAGCCGTCCAGTTGCTCGTCGCTCTGCACATGGCTGCCGGGCGCTATCTCGCGCCCACGATAGGAGTCGAAGGCCGCCTGGCCGAAGATCTCTCGCGTGAGGCGGATGCAATGGCGGAAATCGCGCCAGTCGTCCGGATGCGACATGTAGTTGAAGCGGATGACCGGCTTGTCGCGGGGGTCTGGCGAGCGCAGCGTGATTGTGCCCCGCGACTTCGAGCGCATCGGCCCGACATGCGCCTGGAAGCCGTGGCCGCCGGCTGGCGCCTTGCCGTCATAGCGAACGGCGGCGGGGATGAAATGATATTGGATGTCGGGATAGTCGACGCCGGGCGCCGAACGCAGGAAGGCCGCCGCCTCGAAATGGTTCGTGGCGCCCAGCCCCGATTTGAAGAACAGCCATTGCGCACCGATGAGCGCCTTTGAGAATACGTTGAAATGCGCGTTCAGCGTGATCGGCCGGAGCGATTGCTGCTGGATGTAAAGCTCGAGATGGTCCTGCAGGTTGCGGCCGACGCCGGGGCGGTCGGCCACGACCTCGATGCCTTTCTCTCTCAAAGCTTCGGCCGGGCCGATACCGGACAGCATGAGGAGCTTGGGCGAGTTTATGGTGGAGGCCGCGATGACCACCTCGCGCCTTGCTTTAACGATCTGAATCGTTTTGCGAACTTCGAGCTCGACACCTGTCGCGCGGTGATTCTCGATGATAACGCGCCGGGCGAAACCACTGACGAGATTCACGTTTTTGCGCTTCAGTGCCGGGCGCAGATAGGCGTTCGCGGCGGACCAGCGGCGGCCCATGTGGATCGTCTGCTCCATCGCACCGAAGCCCTCCTGCTTCGAGCCGTTATAGTCCTGCGTCGTCTCGAAACCGGCCTGCCGCCCGGCCTCTATGAAGGCGGCGTAGAGTGGGTTGGAGCGTGTGCCGCGCTGGACATGCAGCGGGCCGTCCGTGCCGCGCCAGCCTTCCTCGCCTCCATGCGCGTTTTCCATGCGCTTGAAATACGGAAGGACGTCGGCGAAGGCCCAGCCAGCAGCGCCCTCTTCGGACCAGTGGTCGAAGTCGCGCGCATGGCCGCGCACATAGACCATGCCATTGATGGAGGACGAGCCGCCCAGGACCTTGCCGCGCGGGGTTGCCAGCACGCGCCCGCCCAGATGCGGCTCCGGCTCGCTGGCGAAGCCCCAGTCGTAGCGGCTCATGTTGAGCGGGATGGACAGGGCCGACGGCATCTGGATGAGCGGGCCGTAATCGGTGCCGCCATATTCGATGACGATGACGGAATGCCTGCCATCCTCCGAAAGGCGGTAGGCGAGCGCGGAGCCGGCCGAGCCAGAGCCTACGATGACGTAATCGGCCTCAAGCATCGTCGACATGCCTCATGAAGTCGGCAAGCGAGACGTTGCCGCCGCTGGCTATGACCAGCACGGTCTTCCCCCTGACGCTTTCCCGGCCGGAGACAAGAGCCGCGAGCGAGGCCGCGCCGGACGGCTCAAGCACGAGCTTCAGCCGTTCGAAGGCGATCCTCATCGCCTTGCGGACGCCGGCATCGTCGACCGTGACGCCGCGCATGTTCGTCTTGCCGGCCACCGCGAAGGTGGCATCTCCCGGCCGCCGCGCCATGAGCCCGTCGCAGATCGTCGTCGCGCCGACCGGCACGGTCTCGATCCTGCCACTGGCGAGCGACATGCCCATGCCGTTGAAACCCTCCGGCTCGACCGAGACGATGTCGGTTGCGGGCGACAGATAGTGGAAGGCGAGGGCGACCCCGCCGACCAGACCGCCGCCGCCAACCGGGCAAAACAGCATGTCCGCGCTCGCGCCCTTCGCCGAGAGCTGGTCCAAGGCTTCGAGCCCGACCGCCGCCTGACCCGCGACAATCTCCGGATCGTCGAATGGATGCAGCAGGGTGAGTCCGTCATCCTGCGCGATCTGGCGGGCGCGCTCGGACGCGACCTCCTCGCGTGGGCGCTCGCCGTGGTCGGTGAGCACGACGGTTGCGCCATAGCCCGCCGTCGCCTCGCGCTTGGCCGAAGGCGCGTCGATGGGCATGACGATGGTGACCGGTATGCCGAGCGCCTGACCGGCGGCGGCGAGCCCTTGCGCGAAATTGCCGGAGGAATAGGCGACGACGCCCTTGCGGGCTTCCTCCGGCGCAAGCTGCTTCAGCCTCCAGTAAGCTCCGCGCACCTTGAAGGAGCCGGCCCATTGCAGCGATTCCGGCTTGACGAAGACATGCGCGGCGCCAGTCAGCGCCGCCAGGAAGGGGGAGTGGAGCAGCGGCGTGATCTGGGTTGCCTGTGAGGTCACGGCATAGGCGCGCCGCAGATGGTCCAGCGTGGGAATGGCGACGGTCATTGCGATGGCAGTCCGGACAATCTGGTTTCGATGTAGTCTTCCACGATGGCGATGGCGCTAGCGGCGTCGGGCGCGCCTTCCTTGAGGGCGCGGCGGATGTAGAGGCCGTCCACGAGCGCGGCGACGGCTTCTGCGGTCCGGTGCGCCTGCGGACGGGACGTGAACGCGACCAGCCCGCTCATCAGGTTGGAATGCAGGCGGCCGGCATAGACACGCAGCAACCGCCGCAGAGCAGCCGATTTCTGCGCCTCGACATAGAAGGCGAGCCATGCGGCTATGGTGCCGGGTTGGAACTGCTTGGCCGAAAAGTTCACCGCGACGATCGCCGAGAGGCGCTCGCGCGGCGTACGTGCCGCCGACAGGGCGTGCCGGGCGTCCGCGCCGAGCTCGGCCAGAAGATGGCGCATCGTGGCCAGCAGCAGATCGTCCTTGCCGCCAAAATAATGGTGCGCGAGGGCCGACGACACGCCGGCCCGGCCGGCGATGTCGGACATGGTGACGTCGAGTGACCCGCGCTCGCCGATCGCCGAGATCGTCGCGTCGATCAGCGCCCTGCGGCGCAAGGGTTCCATTCCCACCTTGGGCATCGGCATCCTCCCAGAACTTAGATTTATTTTTAATTGACTGATCAATCAATAAAAATCTGCACGCGCGCCGCCATGGAACAAAACACAGGCTTTACGGGATGTTCGCGCCCGTCCACATTGCGCAGGCGTGCTTCGGTGAAGCGCGGGAGGAACGGATGACCGCTTGCATTGTCGGCTGGGCGCATACGCGGTTCGGCAAGCTGGAAGGCGAGACGCTGGAAAGCCTGATCTGCCGCGTCGCGACCGAGGCGCTGGAACATGCCGGTCTCGGCCCCGACGATGTGGACGAGATCGTTCTCGGCCACTTCAATGCGGGGTTCTCGCCGCAGGATTTCACCGCGAGCCTTGTTCTGCAGGCTGACGAAAGACTGCGCTTCAAGCCGGCGACCCGCGTGGAGAACGCCTGCGCGACGGGCTCGGCCGCCGTACGCCAGGGCATCCGCGCGATCGACGCAGGCGCCGCGCGCATCGTGCTGGTGGTTGGAGCCGAACAGATGACCGCGACGCCGGGGCCGGAGATCGGCAGAAACCTGCTCAAGGCTTCCTATCTGCCGGAGGACGGCGACACGCCTGCGGGCTTCGCCGGCGTATTCGGCAGGATCGCCCAGGCCTATTTCCAGCGCCATGGCGACCAGTCCGACGCTCTCGCCATGATCGCCGCCAAGAACCATCGCAACGGCGTCGGCAACCCCTATGCGCAGTTGCGCAAGGATCTCGGCTTCGAGTTCTGCCGGCAGGAAAGCGACAGGAACCCCATCGTGGCGGGACCGCTGAAGCGCACGGACTGCTCGCTGGTGTCGGACGGAGCGGCGGCCCTCGTGCTGGCCGAAGGGGAACTGGCCGCAACCATGCGGCGCGCCATAGGCTTTCGCGCGAACGAGCATGTGCAGGATTTCCTGCCCATGTCGAAGCGCGACATCCTGCTGTTCGAGGGATGTGAGCGGGCATGGAAAAGGGCGCTCGATCATGCCGGTGTAGCGCTCGGCGACCTGTCCTTCGTAGAGACGCATGACTGCTTCACCATCGCCGAACTGATCGAATACGAGGCCATGGGCCTGGCCGCGCGGGGCCAGGGAGCCAGGGTGGCCATGGAAGGCCAGACGGCGATGGACGGCCGGCTGCCGGTCAATCCATCCGGCGGGCTGAAGTCCAAGGGGCATCCGATCGGCGCGACCGGCGTGTCGATGCATGTGCTGGCGTCGATGCAGCTCATGGGCGAGGCCGACGCGATACAGGTGCCGAACGCCACGCTCGGCGGCATCTTCAACATGGGCGGCGCGGCGGTGGCGAACTACGTGTCGATCCTGGAAAGGGTGAGATGAGATATCCAGCAATCGTCACCGGCGGCGCGTCCGGGATCGGCATGGCCGTGGTCAAGCGGTTGCTTGACGACGGCTGGCCCGTTGCCGTGATCGATTCGAACGAGGACGCGCTCGAGGCGGCCGAAAGCGCCTTCGCCGACGAGAACGCGGTCTTCATCGCCGCCGATATCACGGACGAAGACGAGGTGGAAACCGCCTTCGACGAGATCGTCGACCGGCTCGGTCTCGTCTGCGGGCTGGTAAATTCGGCCGGCATCGTGCGCGACATACTGGCCGAGGAAACGAGCGCGGAGGTATTTCGCGAGATACTCGACGTCAATCTCGTCGGCTCATTCATCGCCGCGCGCGCTGCCATCGAGCGCATGGGCGCGACCCTGTCCATCGTCAACCTCTCCTCAGTCTCAGGTTCGCGCGCGGTGCGCGGACGGCTTGCCTATGGCGCATCGAAGGCCGGCCTGAAGCTCATGTCGGAGGTCCTGGCGCTCGAATTCGGGGACCGCGCCGTGAGGGTCAATTGCGTCGCGCCCGGACCGATCGAGACGCCGATGGTGTCGAAACTGCACGGACCCGACGAGCGGCGCGCCTGGCTGCGCCAGATACCGCAACGGCGCTACGGCGAGCCGGACGAAGTAGCGGCGGCGGTCGCGTTCCTGCTGTCGCCGGAGGCGAGCTACATCAACGGGCACACCCTGTCAGTCGACGGCGGCTTTCATTCGGCGGGAATTGTGGGATAGAGCCTGGCCGGTTACGCAACCGGCGTGCGCGGCGGGATGACGAAAACGGTCAACAGGGCCAGAGCGAAGTTCTTGACCGGATGCATCGGCGAGGCCTTTGTCCCGGAATGATTTTGGTGGCTCCTCAGGCGAGCCGGCGTCAGGTTGAATTATGGCCGATCCAATCCTTGTCGAGATCATGCGCGACGACCATGTCGAGAGCGTCCATCGCGGCGCCGTGGCCGTGTGCGATGCCGCGGGCGGGCTGGTCATGGAAGTCGGCGACGTGGCGCAGCACGTCTTTCCGCGCTCGGCGGTGAAGGCCATGCAGGCTCTGCCGCTCGTTGAGAGCGGAGCGGCCGATGCCCTGGGCTTCGGCGATCGTGAACTGGCGCTTGCCTGCGCGTCCCATCGCGGCGAGGCGCGCCATGTCGATCTGGCAAGCACGATGCTTAGCCGTGCCGGGCTCGATGGAGAGGCGCTGGAGTGCGGGACCCACTGGCCGCTCAGCCACGATGCGACGGTGGAACTGGCCCGAGCCGGGCGGGAGCCGTCGGCACTGCACAACAACTGCTCTGGAAAGCACAGCGGCTTCCTGTGCACATGCCGGCACATGAGGCTGGAGCATCGCGGCTATGTCGGTTTCGATCATCCGATGCAGGGTATGATCCGCGAGGCGATGCAGGACGTGACCGGCGTCGTCCATGATGGGCGCAACAGTGCGACGGATGGCTGCTCCATACCGACGCATGCGATTCCGCTGAAAAGCCTTGCTGTCGGCTTCGCGCGCATGGCGACAGGGCAGTGGCTCGGCGCGACGCGGGCCGAGGCGGCCCTGCGGCTTCTTTCGGCCTGCATGGCCGAGCCGTTCTTTGTCTCGGGAACGGGCATCGCCGACATGGCGCTGATGCAGGCCGCGCCCGGCCGCATCTTCGTCAAGAGCGGCGCGGAGGGCGTGTTCTGCGCGGCGCTTCCCGAGCATGGGCTCGGCATCGCGCTTAAATGCGACGATGGCACGGGCCGTGCAGGCGAGGCGATGATCGCGGCCGTTCTGGCGAAGCTGTTCAGGCAGGACGACGCCCTGTCGGCCCTGCTTGCCGGACTGGCAAGCCCTGATGTCAAAAGCCGCAGGGGCGTTGCGGTGGGAAGGGTGCGGCCGACTGGCGCGCTTGCGATCCAGGAGCCCCCGGCGACTTGAGATATTGCATGAAGCTGGCCTAAACTTGGTGCATGAGCCGTGCCTTTACACGCGAAGACGACAACGACAGCGCGATTGCCAGCCTAGGCGAAAGGCCCGTCAGCCCGCATCGCAACCTCGTGACCGAACGCGGCCTGATCATGATGGAGGAAGCGATCGCCTGCTTGCGCGAGGAACTGGCGAAGGCCGAATCCTCGTCGGACCGCGAGCGCATAGCCTCGGTGTCGCGCGACCTGCGCTACTGGACGATCAGGCGGGAAAACGCGGAGCTGTCGGTACCCGACCCCGCGAGCCCGTTGGTGCGTTTCGGGGTGACGGTGACCATCGAGGGCGAGGACGGCAAGCGCCGCGACTGGAAGATCGTCGGCGAAGACGAGGCCGACGCGGCGACCGGCAGTATCTCCCATGTCTCGCCTATGGCGCAGGCCCTGTTCGGCAAGACTGTCGGAGACGTGGCGACTGTCAGCGGCAGGGAGTGGGAAGTGGTGGGCCTGAAGGCCGGCGGATGAGGCGGTTACCTTAATCCCGCAGGTGTCGAATGCTCCTGAAAGAAGACGGCCGCTCCCTCCTCGCCTATCTCGCCGGCTGCGACGCCCATCGTGAAAAGATAAAGCGCACCGTCGCTGGCCGTCATGCGATAACCGTTGAGAGCCATGAAGAGCATGGCCGTCACGATCGCCGTGCGCTTGTTTCCGTCCACGAAGGCGTGATTTCGGGCTAGCCCGAACACATAGGCCGCCGCGAGGTCGTATACCGTGGGTTCCCCGTAGATCGTCTTGTTCTCGGCGCGATGCAGCGCCGAAACCAGTGCGTTCTCATCGCGCAGCCCTTGCGCGCCGCCGTGCCTTCGCAATTGCTCCGCGTGCAGTGCTTCCACGACCTGCCGGGAAGGAAATTCCCAGGTCATTCCGCGAGCTTCTGAAGCGCAACCTTGTAGCGATCCATGATCTCGCGGGCGGCCGCCATCTGGCGCTCGAATGAATCCTCCGCGGCCTTGAGCACGATCCCGCCCTGTTCCTCGGAAACGACGACCAGATCCCCGGCCTTGAGGTTCATGCGTTCGAGCACATCCTTGGGAATGATAACTCCCTCGGAATTGCCGATCCTGCGGATGACGGTGTTCATGGTGACAGTCCTTGTTGCAACGACAATTATAACAACTTAGGTTATTAGTTGCAACGTTAGTTGCAACTAACGTTGCAGGCGGATTCGCCACGATGTCATTCAATCAACGAAGCAGGCCGTCCATCAGGCGGTCCGCCGCTTCCGGTATCACGGTGCCGGGCGGGAAGATTTCGGCGGCGCCGGCCTTGCTCACCGCGTCGAAGTCCTGCGGGGGGATGACGCCGCCGGCTACGATGACGATGTGGCGTGCGCCGAGCCGCTCCAGTTCCACGCGCAGTTCGGGAATGAGAGTGAGATGGCCGGCTGCCAGCGACGACGCGCCGACGATATGGACATCGCGCTCGACAGCCAGTCTGGCGATCTCCGCCGGGGTCTGGAACATGGCGCCGACGGTGACGTCGAAGCCGAGGTCGGCGAAGGCCGTGGCGATGACCTTCTGGCCGCGATCATGACCGTCCTGCCCCATCTTGGCGATCAGAATGCGCGGGCGCGATCCGGTCTTCTTCTCGAACTCTTCGACCTTGGCGGCGACGCGGTCGGCGATCGGGTTGTCGCCCAGTTCCTTGCGATAGACGCCGGAAATGGTCTGCACGGTGGCGACATGGCGGCCGAATGCCTTTTCCAGAGCCATGGAAATCTCGCCAACGGTCGCATGGGCGCGCGCCGCGCGGATCGCGAATTCCAGCAGATTGCCGTCGCCGCCTGCCGCATGTGTCAGCGCGTCGAGCGCCTTTTCGACCGCGCCGACATCGCGGGTGCCCTTTAGCATCTGCAGCTTGGAAAGCTGACGCGCACGCACCTCCGCATTGTCGACCTTGAGCACGTCGACCTCGATGTCCTTCTCGGGTTTCCAGGCGTTGACGCCGACGAGAAGCTGCTCGCCGGAATCGATGCGCGCCTGCGTGCGCGCGGACGCCTCCTCGATGCGGGCCTTCGGAATACCCTTCTCGATGGCGGCGGCCATGCCGCCCAGCGCCTCGACCTCTTCGATATGGGTCATGGCGCGCTTTGCGAGATTGTGAGTCAGGCGCTCGACATAGGCCGAGCCACCCCACGGGTCGATGATGCGTGTGGTGCCGGATTCCTTCTGCAGGATGAGCTGCGTGTTGCGCGCGATGCGCGCCGAGTGGTCGGTCGGCAGGGCGAGCGCCTCGTCGAAGGCGTTGGTGTGGAGCGACTGGGTGTGCCCCTGCGTCGCCGCCATCGCCTCGATCATGGTGCGCACGATGTTGTTGTAGGGGTCCTGCGCGGTCAGCGACCAGCCGGATGTCTGGCAATGGGTGCGCAGCGACAGCGAGCGCTGGTCCTTGGGCGAGAAATTCTTCTGGATGAGGCTTGCCCAGAGCAGGCGCGCGGCGCGCAGCTTGGCGACCTCCATGAAGAAGTTCATGCCGATCGCCCAGAAGAAGGAAAGGCGCGGCGCGAAATGGTCGATGTCGAGCCCTGCGGCAAGCCCCGCGCGCGCATAGTCCAGCCCGTCCGCTATGGTGTAGGCGAGCTCCAGGTCCGCCGTCGCCCCTGCTTCCTGCATGTGGTAGCCGGAAATCGAGATCGAGTTGAACTTCGGCATGTTGCGCGAGGTGTAGGCGAAGATATCCGACACGATCCGCATCGATGGTTTTGGCGGATAGATGTAGGTGTTGCGGACCATGAACTCCTTGAGGATGTCGTTCTGGATGGTTCCGGCGAGCTCCTTCTGCGCGACGCCCTGTTCCTCGGCCGCGACGATGTAGAGCGCGAGGACGGGCAGGACCGCGCCGTTCATCGTCATGGAAACGGTCATCTCGCCGAGCGGGATCTGGTCGAAGAGCTGGCGCATGTCGAGGATGGAATCGATCGCCACGCCGGCCATGCCGACATCGCCCGCGACGCGCGGATGGTCGCTGTCGTAGCCGCGATGGGTGGCGAGGTCGAAGGCGACGGACAGGCCCTTCTGCCCGGCCGCGACGTTGCGCCGGTAGAAGGCGTTCGACTCCTCCGCCGTCGAGAAGCCTGCGTACTGGCGGACCGTCCATGGCTGGCGGACATACATTGTAGGGTAGGGGCCGCGAATATAGGGCGCGATGCCCGGCCATGTGTCGAGGAAAGGCAGGCCCGTAAGGTCACGCTTGCCGTAGGAGCGCTTTACGGGAATGCCCTCGGGCGTGTTCCATGAGTTTCCCTCGACGCCCTGTGCCGGAGGCGACTGCCTGCTCCAGGCGATCTTGCCGAAGTCGGGGATCATGACGCCTCTCCGGCCAGTTCGTCGATGCGCGGGCTGTCGAGCCGTTCGCAGAAGACCGCGCCTTCGGTCGGCATCGGGCGCTTTTCGGCTTGAAGCGTCTCGACCGGCTTCTCGCTGGCGAGGCGGTAGAGCGTCGTGCCGACGATGGCGCGATTACCCTCGCGGTACTGGCGCGCGCGCTCCTGCCGCGCGGCAACGATGCGCTGCTGGAGCTTCCCCGCCTCCAGGCTGCGCAGGATGCCGCCTTCGCTTTCGATGGCGCGGAATTCGTCCCATGCCTTCTCGCACAGCGCGTCCGTCAGCGCCTCGATGCCGCCGGAGCCGGAGGCGGGGTCGGCGACGAAGTCGACATGGCTTTCGGACGCCATGACCAGCTGCGTGTTGCGCGCGATACGCCTAGCGAAGTCTGCGGGCAGGCCGTGAGCGATCGTGTGCGGCAGGATCGAGATGGAATCCGCGCCGCCGGTGGCCGCCGCGAAGCAGGCGATGGTGGAGCGCAATATGTTGGTTTCCGGGTCGGCCAGCGTGGTCATGCGCCATGAGGTTTCGGCGTGGATCGTCGCCGCGCAGCCGGGAATTGAACACAGCTCCAGCACGCGAGCCCACAGCATGCGCAACGCCCTGAGCTTGGCCATGGAGAGGAACTGGTCCTGGTCGACGCTGACGGCGAAGCCGATATGGGGCGCGGCGTAGACAAGTGCCTGGCGGGCATCCTCGAACAGCCGCAGATGCGCGGCAGCCGATGCAAGCATAGCGCCGAGTTCCTGCGCCTCGGTTGCGCCGGCATTGTGGTAGATGCGTCCGTCCGCCTCAAGCAGGACACCCGGCACGCCGAGCGCGAAGAAATGCGCCAGCGACTGCGGCATGGACGCCTGCAGCGCCTCGATGGTCATGGAGAGCCTGCCCGTGCCGGCGAAGATCGCCGCGGGGTCGATGCCGAAGGAAAGCCCGAGCTTGGCCGGATCGGCGCGCTGCTTCGTCAGATAGGCGACGAACCAGTCGGCCATCATGCGGCTGGCGGGATGGACGTCGATGCGCAGATGGGTGCGGTTTAGCGGTATGCCGGCCAGCACGGCGTCGAGCGTCTCGGGCGCGGCCGGCAGGCCGTAGCCGAAAGCGTTCGGCGCACCTTCGAAGACCAGCGAAAGCCCGCTCGCCCCCTGCGCGATGTCTTCCAGCGCCTGCCGGTTGGCGCGTCGCGGGTCGGGGTCGTCGATGCGCTGGATGACCTGCCACGGGGCGGCCGAAAGGCGTCTGGGCGCAAAGGACGGGTCAGCGGCGCGTTCGAGCAGGGGCTCGATGCGGATGCCGTCGTCGGTGTGCGAAACCAGCGCCTCGTCGAAACTGGCGCCCGCGAGCGACTTTTCGGCCAGCGCGCGCCACTTTTCCCGGTTTGCCTCCGGAAACTGGATGCTGCCGAGGAGTTTGGCCAGGTTCATTCCAATCCTCTCTGCCGTCGAGGGGCGTCCCGCAGGAACGGCTTGTCGCGTGTTGCGCCGGACGGGTCAAGCGGTTTGCCAGAAGCATGCCGCATGCACGCCTTGTCGCTGTCGGGCCGCGCAACTATAGGTGCTGGAAGGACGCGCGGAAGCAGGCCGCGCTCGGGAAGGACTGGAGAAGGCGCACATGGCTGACGACAGCATGTTCATCGGGGCGAGCCGCAAGCCGGACGACAGCTACCAGAAGCCGGAAGAGCTGCTTCTGAAATACGGCAACCGGCACGGTCTGGTGACGGGCGCGACCGGCACCGGCAAGACGGTGACGCTCCAGATCATGGCGGAAGAATTCTCGAATCACGGTGTCCCGGTGTTCTGCGCGGACGTGAAGGGTGATCTTGCCGGCATCGCCATGATGGGCGAGGCGAAGGATTTCCTGCTGGCGCGCGCCGAAGCCGTACGGCTCGACCCTTACGAGTTTCAGGAATTCCCGGTGATCTTCTGGGACCTGTTCGGTGAGCAGGGCCACCCGGTGAGGGCGACCGTCTCCGAAATGGGGCCGCTGCTGCTGTCGCGCCTGATGAACCTGACCGATGCGCAGGAAGGGGTGCTCAACATCGCGTTCAAGATCGCCGACGAGGAAGGTCTCCTGCTTCTCGACATGAAGGACCTTCAGGCGCTGCTGGCGAACATCGCCTCGCGTTCCGACGAGATCAGCGGTCGCTACGGCAATGTGACGAAGCCCTCGGTGGGCGCGATCCAGCGCAACCTGCTGGTGCTCGAACAACAGGGCGGTTCGAACTTCTTCGGCGAGCCCGCGCTGAGGATTTCCGACCTCATGCGCACGACGCGCGACGGGCGCGGGGCGATCAACGTCCTGGCGGCCGACAAGCTGATGATGAATCCGCGCCTCTATTCCACCTTCCTGCTCTGGCTCCTGTCGGAGCTGTTCGAGGAACTGCCCGAGGTGGGCGATCTCGAAAGGCCGAAGCTGGTCTTCTTCTTCGACGAGGCGCATCTGCTGTTCGATCAGGCACCGCGTGCGCTGGTTGATCGCGTGGAACAGGTCGTGCGGCTGATCCGCTCGAAGGGGGTGGGCGTCTATTTCATCACCCAGAACCCGCTCGACGTGCCCGAAACGGTGCTGGCCCAGCTCGGCAACCGCGTGCAGCACGCGCTGCGCGCCTACACGCCGCGCGAACAGAAGGCGGTGAGGACGGCCGCCGACACGTTCCGCCCCAATCCGGATTTCAATTGCGCGCAAGCCATCACGCAGCTTGCCGTGGGCGAAGCCTTGGTCTCCATGCTGGAGGCCAAGGGCATACCTTCCATGGTCCAGCGCACGCTGATCAGGCCGCCTTCCTCGCGCATGGGGTCGATCACGCCGCAGGAGCGAGCCGGGCTCATGGCGCAAAGCCCGGTCGCCGGCCAATACGACAAGACGATCGACCGCGAGTCGGCGTTTGAAATCCTGCAGAACAGGGCGCAGGCGCAGGTATCCGAGAAGCCGCAGGCAACGCAGACGGGCAATGGTGGTTCGGGCAATGGCGGGCGCTGGACGCTGCCGGATTTCGACGGCGACGGCGGCGGTAATCAGCGGCCCGCGCCGGCTCCACGCGCGCCT
>WPCJ01115785.1_pt1 | contig 13081 bp, 8 predicted proteins | sample 5399831 | NCBI WGS metagenome assembly WPCJ01 (sample SAMN12869470, study PRJNA574797) | sludge metagenome | isolation source: wastewater treatment of pH10 | place: China:Beijing | collected 2019-05-20 | reverse complement strand
TGCCGGTGACGCTGATCCTCGGCGAGCGGGACATGATGACCCCGCTCAAGGCCGGCAAGGCGCTCGCGGCCGCGCTCGCGGATGCCCGCACGGTGATTCTGCCGGCCACCGGCCACATGATGATGGTCGAGCGCCCCGATGAGGTATTAGCCGCGCTCAGCAGCTAGAAACAGAACCGTCATTGCGAGGAGCGAAGCGACGAAGCAATCCAGAATGCCGCAAGCGAAGGCTGGATTGCTTCGTCGCAAGGGCTCCTCGCAATGACGAACAGAAGCCTGTTGCGCAGAGCGTTACGCTGTGCCACTAAAAAACCGTCATCGGTGCCTCCGCGAGGAGGTGAAACGGGAATGCGGTGTGGGGAGAGACCTCCCCTGATGCCGCAGCTGCCCCCGCAACTGTAAGCAGTTCGTCCAGCTCCCTTACGCCACTGAGCATGCTCGGGAAGGCGGAGCTGGAAACCACTGTGAGCCAGGAGACCGGCCGAGGACATGTTTCAGCTCGTTCGACGGTGGGTCGACGGTAAGGAATCTCATGTCTATCCGAATGATCGCTGCGAGTAGCGCAGCGGTTCTCGCTATGTCTGCTCAAGCGGCGCAGGCGCAATCCAGCACGCAGCAACTGTCCGAAGTCGTCGTCACCGCGAGCCGCACGGCGGAACCGCTGAGCGCAACCGGCAGCGCCATCAGCGTGGTCTCCGGCGAGACCATCGCCACGTCGAATCCCGGCTCGCTGGTCGATGCCCTGCGCAGCGTCCCCGGCCTCGATATCTCCGAAAATGGCGGTCCCGGCGGCACGGCGAATGTCCGCCTGCGCGGCGCCAATACCGGCCAGACGCTGGTGATGATCGACGGCATCCGCGTCAACGATCCCACCGCGGCATCGGGCGATTTCGAATTCGCCATGTTCGCGCCCTCGGCCATCGATCGCATCGAGGTGCTGCGCGGCCCGCAAAGCGCGCTCTACGGCTCCGACGCCATGGGCGGCGTGATCAACATCATCACCAAGAAGGGCAGCGGCCCTGCGCAATTCAATGTGCGCACCGAAGCCGGCAGCTACGGCACCGTGGTGACGCAAGGCTCGGTGGTCGGCACCAGCGGCCCGTGGTCCTATGCTTTCACCGGCGGCGGTCAGCACTCCAACGGCTTCTCGCGTTACGGCTATCGCATCCCGTCCATCGAAGCGAAATTCCCAAGTCTCGAACGCGACGGTTTCGATCGCGTCGGCGGTTCGGCGCGGATCGGTTACGATGCCGGCGAAGGCATCCGCCTTGAGGCTGGCACCGTGCAGTCCTTCACGCGCTCGGCCTATGATGCGGCGACCGGCACATTCCCGGACACGCCGGCTTCCGCTGATCGCCTGCTGCAGACCATCTATGGTCGTGTCGGCATCGATTCATTCGGCGGCATTCTCACGCACAACGTAACGGTGTCAAACACCCACACCGAGCGCTCGTTCACGGACTACACTTACAGAACCAACATGCTGCCGCAGAACACGACGGTGAAGACGTCGGACTATTGGGGCAACAGCCTTGGCGCAGAATATCAAGCCAATCTCAAGCTCGGCGCATTCGGCACACTGATCTACGGCGCCAAGACGCAAAGCGAGACGGCTCAGACCTTCTCCACCAATGTATTGCCCATCGCGGGCCTGATGACGCCGCTGCTGGCGAAACAGCAGGACACCAACTCGACCTTCGCGCTGTGGTCGGTGCCGATCGGTGAGCGACTGAACGTGACACTGGGCGGCCGTGTCGACGACGTCGTCAATGTCGCGCGGTTCGAGACATGGCGTGCGACCGCGGCCTACAATATCTCCGAGACCGGAACGAAGCTCCGCGCCAGCGCCGGTACGGGCGCCAAGGCACCGACGCTGTTCCAGCTCTACGACAGCACCTATGGCAGCCTGAACCTGACGCCGGAAACCAGCTTCGGTTACGATGCCGGCATCGATCAGAGCCTGTTCAACGGCCGCGTCGTGCTCTCGGTGACGGGCTTCGCCAACGACTTCAAAAACCTCATCAACTTCGTCAGCGATGCCTCGCGCCCGCTCGGCTACTATACGAATGTCGCCCGCGCCGAGACCAGCGGTCTCGAAGTCGGTGCCACCGTCGATGTGCTGCCCGGCCTCGTCAAGTTCAACGCCGCCTATACCTATCTGCACGCCGTCGATCTGACGACCGGACTGATCCTGGCGCGCCGCCCGCAAAATCTCGCGCGCTTCGCCGTCACCATCACGCCGAACGATCGCTGGCTGATCGAGCCACGCATCACCACCGTCTCGAAGCGCTACAGCAGCGCCAACGAGGTCGGCGTTGTCGATGCCTATACCCGCGTCGATCTCTATAGCGAGTACAAGCTCGACGCCAACTGGAAGGTGTTCGCCCGCGGCGAGAACATCCTCAATGAGCGCTACCAGGAAGTGCTGAACTTCGGTACGACTGGCCCCGCACTCTATGCAGGATTCAACGCCACATGGTAACCGGACGGCCGGCACGACAGCGCTCGACGATCGCCATCATCGCATTGATCGCGCTCGTGACCCTGCTCGTGTTGGCGTCGCTCGGTATCGGCCCGGTTCGTCTGCCACCGCTGACGGTGCTCGATGCGCTGTTCGGCGGCGCCAGCGATGTGCAGCAGATCATCGTCCGCGAGATCCGCCTGCCGCGCGCGATCCTCGCGCTGGCCATCGGTGCCATTCTCGGCCTGTCGGGCGCCGCGCTGCAGGGCCTGCTGCGCAATCCGCTCGCCTCGCCGTCGCTGTTCGGCGCGCCGCAATCGGCTGCCTTCGGCGCCGTCCTGATGATTTCGCTCGGCCTCGCCGACGTGCGCTCATGGGCCCTTCCTGTGGCGGGCATCGCGATGGCCTTCGCCTCGGTCTTCGTGCTGCTCACCATCGCCGGCCGCAATGCCGGACTATTGCTGCTCATCCTCGCCGGCCTCGCCATTTCCAGCCTCGCCGGCGCTGCGACGGCGCTGGTGATGAACCTTTCGCCCAATCCATTCGCCGCGCTTGAAATCGCCTTCTGGCTGCTCGGCTCGCTGGAGGACCGCAGCTTCCGCCATGTCACGCTGGCAATGCCGTTCATCCTCGCCGGCGCCGCGATCCTGATGAGCCAGCGCTCGGCCTTCCGTGCGCTCAGCCTTGGTGAGGAGACCGCGCAGAGCCTCGGCGTGAACGTGTCGCGCCTGCGGCTGCTGGTCATCGTCGGCGTTGCACTCGGCGTCGGCGGCGCCGTCGCCGTTGCCGGCACCATCGGATTCATCGGCCTCGTTGCGCCGCATCTGATGCGTCCGATCATCGGCCACGATCCAGCGCGCCTGCTGGTGCCGAGCGCGCTCACCGGCGCAGCGTTGCTGCTCGCCGCAGATATCGCAGTGCGCATCATTCCGGCGACCACCGATATCAAGGTCGGCGTGCTCACATCCATCATCGGCGTGCCGTTCTTCCTCTATCTGATCATGCGCGAACGCCGCGCGCTGGGCGGAGGCATCGCATGAGCGAGACACCGCTGCTCACAGCCAGCCAGCTGAGCGTCGCGCTGGCCGGCCGCCAGGTGCTGCAGGATGTGTCGCTGTCGCTCGGCAAGGCGCACCTCGTTGCGCTCGTCGGTCCCAACGGCGCCGGCAAGACGACGTTGCTGCGCGCCCTCGCCGGCTTGCAGATCTCAACCGGCCACATCGCCGTCGAAGGCACTTCTCTCGCCGATCTCTCTCTACGCGAGCGCGCTAAGCGTTTCGGCTATCTGCCGCAAGGCCATCTCGTGCATTGGCCGCTGGTGGCGAAAGACGTCGTCGCGCTCGGCCGCTATCCGCATGGCGGCACCGATCCCGCGCGGCTAGCGCCTGCCGATGAAGCCGCGGTTCAACGCGCCATGGAAGCGACCGACACGCTTGGCTTCGCCGATCGCCCCGTCACCGAACTATCCGGCGGCGAGCGCAGCCGTGTGGCGCTGGCTCGCGTGCTCGCCGTCGAGGCGCCGATCGTGTTTGCCGACGAGCCCACCGCCTCGCTCGATCCGCGCTACCAGCTCGATGTGATGGTCAATCTGCGCCGCACCGCCGATAGCGGCGTGCTGGTGATCGTCGTGACCCACGATCTAGGCCTCGCCGCACGCTTTGCCGATACGGTACTGGTGATGTCGAACGGTCGTCTGGTCGCACATGGCACGCCTGCCGAGGCCTTGTCGGATGCGACCCTTGCCGATGTCTTCCGCGTCAGCACGTTTCGCGCATCGCATGGCGATCGCGCCGTCATCATTCCCTGGGCGGGCGTGTGAGCGATGTCGCCTCTATTTCGCCAGCGCTGCCGCAAGACGATCGAGCGCCTCGGCGTCCTCGGGCAGCCCGAAGCGCAGCATGTCCTTCGACCAGTCGAAACTGCGGCACCAGATTCGTTGCTGCGCAAGCCGGCGATGCAGAGCGGACGCCTCGGGATGCCGCGCGAGACGATAGAGCGAGGTGCCGCCGATCACCTCGAAGCCGGCCCTCAGCAATACGCCGTCGAGCTTGATCGCCTGCGCCGCGAGACGCACGCGTGTCTGCATCGCCCAGGGCGCATCGTTCAGGGCTTTGGCGCCCACATGCAGCGCCGGGCCGGACACAGCCCATGGGCCGAGCAGCGCATGGATGCGGTGAGCGAGATCGGGAGTCGTGATCGCAAAGCCAAGCCGGATGCCGGCGAGCCCATAGAATTTGCCGAACGACCGCAGGATCACGATCGGCAGCTTGCCGCAGGAGGCGACGGCGCTGATGCCGGCTTCGACATCGGCGAAGGCCTCGTCGACCACCAGCCAGCCGCCGCGCCGCTGCAGCACTGCCGCAGTTTCGGCGAGACGATGCGGATCGACGATACGGCCATCGGGATTGTTGGGATTGACGATGACGGCATGCGTGGCATGCGCCGGCAGTTCCGCGAGATCGCCGATCGCCGCGATGGAATGCCCGGCATCGCTCCAGGCGGCGGAATGCTCGTTATAGGTCGGGCCGACGATCGCGACCGCGCCATCGACGGCGAGACGCGGCAGCAACTGGATCAATGCCTGCGTGCCGCCGGCGGCGACGATGCCGGCGCTTTCCGGCACGCGATACGTGGTACGCGCCGCGGCCAGCAAAGCCTGCTCGTCGGCGCGCGAGGGCAGCCGCTGCCAGATGACATCGGGCAGCTTGCGGATCGGCCACGGCCATGGATTGATGCCGGTCGAAAGATCCAGCCAGTCATCCGCCGCGCCGCCGAATTCGGCCATCGCCTGGGTGAGATCGCCACCATGTTTCATGCGTCTCTCATGCCATCATATCGGGCCAAGCGCGAGAGACTTTGCGCCGCAATGGCTGCGGTCGTCTCGCTGCTTGTCGCCGATCCGCTGCAGGCCGCAGAGCAGCCGCGCATCGCCTCGATCAATCTGTGTACGGATCAGTTGCTCGTCACCCTCGCCGATCCCGCACAGATCCTCGGGATCAGCCCGTTTGCCCGCGATCCCTTCCGTTCATGGGACAAGGACAAGGCGGCGCAGTTCCGCCTGCTGTCGGGCGAGGCCGAAGATGTGCTGGCGCTCAAGCCGGATGTGGTCGTTGCCGGCCGCTTCACCAAGCGGGCGACGCGCGAACTGCTCAAGGAAAAAGGGCTGAAGGTCGCCGAATTCGCCCCGGCGCGTTCGCTCGACGATGTGAAGAAGCAGCTGCGGGACATGGGCGCCATCGTCAGACATCCCGAGCGCGCCGAAGCCGAGATTGCCAGGCTCGACGCAGCAATTGCCCATGCGCGCGCAGCCGCACAGCGCAACCCGCTTCGCGTGCTTGCGGTGTCGCGCCGCGGCTGGGTGTCAGGCGGCGACAATCTCACCACATCGCTGCTATCGGCCGTCGGCCTGAAGAATGCCGGTGGTGAACTCGGTCTGAAAGCCGGCGGCTTCGCCTCGCTGGAAGCCATCGTCACGCTGAAGCCCGACCTGCTGCTGGTCACCGACAATACCGATTTCGCCGAAGACGAAGGCCGCGCCTTCCTGCTGCATCCCGCGCTGGAAAAGACCTATCCGCCATCGAAGCGCCTGGTGCTGCCGGAACGCCTCACCGCCTGCGGTGGTCCGACCATGATCGAGGCGCTGGATCGTCTGACCGCCGAAATCAACCGCGTGGCGCCGTGATGCTGGTGCATGGCGAAGCGCTCTTGCTGGTGGTCGCGGCACTGCTGCTCGATGCCATCATCGGCGATCCCGACTGGCTGTGGCGCCGCGCGCCGCATCCGGTGGTGTGGATCGGCAATGGCATCGGCTGGCTCGAGCGAAAGCTCAATCGCGAGAGCTGGTCGAAGCGCAGACGCAAGCTTGCCGGCGTGCTGACGGTCGTGATCGTCGTCACTGTGTCGGTCTTGGCAGGCGCCCTGCTCAGCGATCTCCTGCACGGCCATTGGCTGGGCCTCATTGTCGAAGCCCTCATCGCCTCCACATTGATCGCACAACGCAGCCTGTATCAGCACGTCGCCCGCGTGCATCGCGCCTTCGCGGAAGGAGGCCTCGCTGCCGCGCGAAAGGCCGTCGCCATGATCGTCGGCCGTGACCCCGAACAACTCGACGAGGCCGGCGTCGCACGGGCCGCCATCGAATCCACGGCGGAGAACTTCTCCGACGGCATCGTCGCCCCGGTGTTCTGGCTGGCGCTGCTCGGCCTGCCCGGTCTGATCGCCTACAAGGCGATCAACACCGCGGACTCGATGATCGGTCATCGCAGCACCCGTTATGTCGATTTCGGCTGGGCAGCAGCCCGGCTCGACGATCTCGTCAATCTCGTGCCGGCGCGCATCTCCGGCGTGCTGGTCGCGCTCGCCGCTCCCATCGCAGGCGGATCGATCGTCGCATCCTTCAAGACGATGCTCCGTGATGCGCGGCATCATCGTTCACCCAATGCCGGCTGGCCGGAAAGCGCCATGGCCGGCGCGCTCGGCATCGCTTTGTCGGGCCCGCGTGTCTATCCGGAAGGCGTCGCGAACGAGCCCTATCTCAATGCGAACGGCCGGATCGCCGAACCGAACGACATCCGCCGCGCCTTGCGCGTGTATGTTGCGACCTGCGGGCTGGAAATCGTGATTTACACCTCACTCGCATTGTTGTTGTGACCTTAAATCGTCTTAACCGTCATTGCGAGCGCAGCGAAGCAATCCAGAAAGCCACAAACGAAGACTGGATTGCTTCGTCGCTACGCTTCTCGCAATGACGGAGCTAACGTCGCTTGCGGGCGATCTCGATCAGCGCATCGATATCGAGATGTGCCTCGCAATGATCCGCCAGCGCATCGAGCGCGGCTTCGATCTGCGCATCATAGGCAACGGATGACGCGATGCCGAGCTCCGCCAGCCATGCCTTGCGGAAAGCGTCGCCAGTGAAGAGGCCATGCACATAAGTGCCCTGGACGCGGCCATCGCGCGAGCTGGCGCCGTCAGGGCGATCTCCGATCGTTAGCAGCGGCCGCGCACAATCCGGGCCGCTGCTGCGGCCCATATGGATTTCGTAGCCCTCGATGGCGGCGCCGGTGCCGACATGCGTGCCCGAGATGATGGTGGTCGATTTATTGCCGCTCATGAGCGTCTCGATATCGAGCAGGCCGAGACCATCGACCTCGCCCGGCGCGCCATCGACACCGTCGGGATCGGCGATGCGACGACCGAGCATCTGATAGCCACCGCACAGGCCGAGCACATGGCCGCCGCGGCGCACATGCGCTGCTATATCGATGTCCCAGCCTTGCGCGCGCAGGAAAGCGAGATCGCCAATGGTCGATTTGCTGCCGGGAATGATGATGACGTCGGTATTGCCGGGAATGGCTTCGCCGGGCCTCACGAAGACGAGCTTGACGCCCGGCTCCATGCCGAGCGGATCGAGATCGTCGAAATTGGCGATGCGCGCCAGCACCGGCACGGCGATGACGCGCGTTGCGTTCGAAGCCTGCGCACGGTCGAGATTGACGGCATCCTCGGCCGGCAGAAACGCCGCCTGCGGCAGCCACGGCAAGACGCCGATCGAGCGCCAGCCGGTGAGATCGCTGATGGCCTTGAGACCGTCATCGAACAGCGAGGGATCGCCGCGAAACTTGTTGACGATGAAACCGTGGATGCGCGCACGTTCCTCCGGTTCCAGCACCAGATGTGTGCCGGCAAGCGAGGCGATGACGCCGCCGCGATCGATATCGCCCGCCAGCACGACAGGGATATCGGCCGCCGCGGCAAAGCCCATATTGGCGATGTCACCCTTGCGCAGATTGATCTCCGCAGGACTGCCGGCACCTTCCACCAGCACGATATCGGCCTGATCGGCAAGTAACGAAAAGCTCTCCAGCACCGCAGGCAGCAGCACGGCTTTCTTTTCAAGATAGTTCTTCGCGCGCAACGTGCCCCAGCGTTGCCCCTGCACGATCACTTGCGATCCGGTGTCGGTCTCCGGCTTCAGCAGCACCGGATTCATGTGAACGCTGGGCTGCATCCGCGCCGCGCGCGCCTGCACTGCCTGCGCCCGGCCGATCTCGCCGCCATCGACGGCGACGGCGGCATTGTTGGACATGTTCTGCGGCTTGAACGGCGCGACCTTGAGGCCGCGGCGCACCAATGCGCGCGCCAGCCCGGCAACGATCGTCGACTTGCCGGCATTTGAGCCGGTCGCCTGGATCATCAGCGCGGGCGTGGCAGTCTTCATCAAAATTCGACGCCCTTCTGGCCCTTGATGCCGGCGCGGAACGGATGCTTCACCAGCGTCATCTCCGTCACGAGATCGGCCATCTCGATGAGCTCCGGCTTGGCGTTGCGGCCGGTGATGACGACATGCTTGTCCGCCGGCTTCTCGTCGCGCAGGAAGGCGATCACTTCATTGATGTCGAGATAATCGTAACGCAGCACGATGTTGAGCTCGTCGAGCAGCACCATGCGATGCCGGTCATCGCGGATCAGCTCCTTGGCGCGCTCCCAGCCGGCAGATGCTGCGGCGATGTCGCGCTCGCGGTCCTGGGTCTCCCACGTAAAACCCTCGCCCATGATGTGCAGCGTGACCAGCTCGGGAAATTTCGCCAGTACGCGCGCCTCGCCGGTGTCCCAGCTCGGCGACTTCGTGAACTGCACGACCGCCACCGGCATTTCGTGGCCGATATGGCGAAACACCATGCCGAGCGCCGCCGAGGTCTTGCCCTTGCCGGTGCCGGTATGGACGATCAGGAGGCCCTTCTCGCCCGTCTTGGTCGCCATGATCTTGTCTTTGGCTGCTTTGTGCTTGGCGGCCTTTTCCTTGTGCCGGAGGTTCTCGGCGGCGGTGTCTGCTGCGGTCTCGCTCATGCGTGTTCCCTCGCAATGTTTCTCGTCTGCATCAGTTCGGCAATCAGAAGTTGTGCGCTGTTGGAACGCGGAGTCCACAGGTCACGGCGGATCGCCTCGGCGAAACGCGCTGCGGTTTCCTGGAGCGCGGCCGGATTGGCAGTCGCCATGAATTCGCGAACCCGCTCGTCCTCGAGATACGCTGCGAAAAGCTGATCGAAATGGTGATTGCCAACGGCATTCGTCGATGCAGCAAAGCCGAACAGGTAGTCGACCGTCGCCGCGATCTCGAATGCGCCCTTGTAGCCGTGGCGCATCACACCATCGATCCATTTCCGATTGGCGCCGCGGCCGCGCACCACGCGGGAGATCTCATGCGCCAGCGACCGCGCGATCGGCGCCTCCGGCCGCGAGGTATCGATATGAGCCACGCGCGGCGCCGAGCCGCGCAGCGTCTGCACTGTGGCGGCTAGGCCGCCGATGAACTGATAGTAATCGTCGGAGTCGAGAATATCGTGCTCACGATTGTCCTGGGCCTGGGCGACAAGATCGACGGCTTTGAGCCGCTCGGCGAACTCGCCGCGTGCATCCTCGCCCTCGGTGCCGGCGCCGTAAGCATAGCCGCCCCAATTCAGATAGACGTCGGCGATATCCGCCCGATTGCTCCAGCCGCCTTCATCCATCAGCGCCTGCAGTCCCGCACCATAAGCGCCGGGCTTCGAGCCGAACACGCGGCGCATCGCCTGTTTTCGCGCGGTCTCGCAATTCATCCCGCCGGCTTCGAGCGTACGCGCGCGGGCGCGAACATTCGCGGCGATCGGATTGGCCTCATCGGGCTCATCAAGTTCGGCGACCGCGCTGACGGCCGAGCCGATGATGTCCATCTGGGTCGGGAACGCATCACGGAACAGGCCGGAGACGCGGAAGGTCACGTCCACACGCGGACGCTTCAATTCGGACAGCGGCGTGATGGCGAAGCCGGTGACGCGGCCCGACGTTTCCTCCCATACCGGCCGCGCACCGATCAGCGCCAGTGCCTGGGCGACATCGTCACCGCCGGTGCGCATATTCGCGGTGCCCCAGGCCGAGAGCGCGATGCTACGCGGCCATTCGCCGGCATCCTGCCAATAGGCCTCGACCAGACGTTCGGCCGCGAGTTGACCGATCCGCCATGCCGACGGCGTCGGCACCGCGCGGACATCGACAGCGAAGAAATTGCGACCGGTCGGCAGCACATCGGGTCGTCCGCGCGTCGGCGCGCCCGAAGGGCCAGGCCTCACGAAGCGACCACCGAGACCTTGAAGGAAAGCCGTTATCTCGGCATCGCCGCAAGCATCGATGGCGGGCCGCAGCGACTTCGCGATCCAGCCCAGCACGTCGGTCGTCTGCATCCAGCCCGGATCGCAAATACGTTCACCAGCGACGAGGCTCAAGGCGAGCGCTTCGATGCGCTCGATCGTATCGCCCGTCGTCCGCCAAGGTGCAGCCGAAACTTCGGCCAGCACCTTCGGACGCGGACCGAGATAGTCGTCGGCCATCTCACGCGTCAACGGATCGAAATTACCGAGACCGAGATCCTGAGCCAGCGCACGATGCAGCGAAGCATCCTGCGCGCGGATATCGGAGCGCGGCAGCCGCGCGATGGACACGAGCAGGTCGTTGCGCTGCGCGTCTTCCGGCTTGCGGCCGAAGATGTGCAGCCCATCCCGGATCTGCATTTCCTTGAGATCGCACAGATGCGCATCGAGCGCACGCAAGGCCTCATAGGTCGGCGTGTCGCGGTCGATATCGACGTCGCTATCGAGCTGCTGCGCACGCGCGAAGGACAGGATGTCCTCGGCAATGACCGCTGCACGCTTCGGATCGAGATCGCTGGCGGCGGCATATTCGTCGACCAGGCTTTCCAGCCGCGCGAGATCGTCATGCAGTTCCGCACGCGTCATCGGCGGCGTCAGGTGGTCGACGATCACCGCGGAAGTGCGCCGCTTGGCCTGAATGCCCTCACCGGGATCGTTGACGATGAAAGGATAGAGATGCGGCGTCGGGCCGAGGATCGCATCGGGCAGGCAGTCGGCGGAAAGGCCGGTGCTCTTGCCCGGCAGCCATTCAAGATTGCCGTGCTTGCCGACATGCGCGATTGCATGCGTGTCGAATTCCTGGCGGAGCCAAAGATAGAAAGCGAGATAGTGATGCGGCGGCACCAGGTCGGGATCGTGATAGGTGCTCTTCGGATCGATATTGTAGCCGCGCGCCGGCTGCACACCGACGACGATATTGCCGAAGCGATGCAGGCCGAGACGGAAAGAGCCGTCCACCACATGTGGATCGCTGGCAGCATCGCCCCAGCGCGCGTCAATTGCCCTGCGCACGGCATCAGGCAATGCGGCAAAGGCCTTGCGATAGTCTTCGACGGCCCATGCGACGCCGCCGCTGCGCAGCGCGCGCTCATGCAGCGCGTTGGTCGGCCCGTGCTGCAACAGCGTCATCATTGCAGCCGAGGTCGCCGGTGCATCGGCGCCGTCATGGCCTGCTGCGCGCATCGCCGCGATGATATCGACCAGACTTTGCGGCGTATCGAGACCGACGCCGTTGGCGAGGCGGCCGTCGCGATTGGGATAGTTGGCGAGGATCAGCGCGACACGGCGCTCGGCGATATCCGTGCGGCGCAGGCGCACCCACGCGCGGGCGAGATCGGCCGTCGCATCGATGCGATCCGGCACCGGCCTCAGCAGCGTCGGCGCGAAGCCGCCATCGCTCTTGCCGCGTTCCTTGAAGGCAATGACATTGCCAAAGATGCGACCATCGACTTCCGGCAACACCACATGCATCGCAAGATCGCGCGGATTGAGACCGCGTGACGAGCCCTGCCAGCTCGCATGCGAGATGCCGGCCTGGGCGACCTGCAGCACCGGGCAGCCCGAAGCAGAGAGCACGCCGGCATCGTCATGGGCCGTCGCGGTCGCAAAGGCCGTGGCATTGACGATCACGTCGGGCGGAAACGCCGCGAGTGCCGCGCGCAGGAAGGCGGCAGAACGCTCGTCCTTGAGGCTGGTGACATAGAGGCAGACTGGATTGAGGCCTCGCGCATCCAGTGCATCGCGCAGCGCTTCGATCGCAGCCGTGTCGCCGCCAGCCACCAGCGCGCGATAGAAGATGATCACCGCATTCGGCCGCGTATCCTCTGCAGGCGCCTGCGGCCAGAAGCCGGCCGAAGGCATCGGCCGCGCGGCCGGCGGCCTGCCGCCCTGCCCGATCAGATGCGCGGCGTAGCGCAGCGCCAGCGTCGCATTCTCGACGCCACCTTCGCTGCAATAGCGCCACAGCGCATGGGTCGCATCGGCATCCAGCGTACCGCGGGCGGCAAGCTCGGCATTCCAGTCCATCTCGCCGGGAATGCAGGCGAACAGCGCGCCCCGCGCAATCGCATCACTACGCAGGCTCTCGACGCCATGGGGCCAGTAACTGATGCCGCCGAGCATGCGCAACAAGACGATCCTTGCGCGCGCCAGCGTACGCTCGACATAGAGATCCACCGACGCGGGATGACCGAGCGCAAGCAGATTGGTCAGCCGCACACTCGGAAAGTCGGATGGCAGGCTCGCATGCGCGACACCGAAAGCGGCGAGATCGCTGTCCGCCGCCGACATAACGACGATATCGGCGCTGTCCTGCCCGAGATCGCGGGCAACGTCACCGTCGTCTATACTGCCGGAAGTGTCGAGCTTGAGGTGCATGCGTGCGGTGTGTCTCTTTGCAAAGCGAGGACCGTAATGCTCCCTCCCCCTTGTGGGGA
>WPCJ01227571.1_pt1 | contig 13084 bp, 12 predicted proteins | sample 5399831 | NCBI WGS metagenome assembly WPCJ01 (sample SAMN12869470, study PRJNA574797) | sludge metagenome | isolation source: wastewater treatment of pH10 | place: China:Beijing | collected 2019-05-20 | reverse complement strand
CCCTTGGAGGCTGTGTACGGGATGATGGTGGCGCGGCCGAGCTCGCTCATCACCGAACCGATGCTGATGATCTTGCCGCGTTTACGGGGCAGCATCCGCTTCGCCACGGCTTGCGTGACGTAGAACACCGAATGCAGATTGGTGTTCATCACCTCATGCCAGCCCTCGACCGGGAATTCGGTGATCGGCGCCCGCTTCTGCATGCCGGCATTGTTGATGAGGATATCGATCGGGCCGATCTCGGCCTCGATCATGGCGATTCCGGCCTCGACGGCCTTCTGGTCGGTGACATCGAAGGGCGCGATGGAAGCCTTGCGGCCGGCTGCGGTCAGCGTTTGCTGCGCCCGCTCGAGCTTCGTCTTGTCGCGGCCGTTCAGCACGGCATGGGCGCCGGCTTCCGAGAGGCCCTCCGCCAGGGCGAGCCCGATGCCCTGGCCCGAGCCGGTGACCAGCGCGACCTTGCCTTCCAGGCTGAACAGCGACAGCGACATGGCGTATCCTCGCAAAATGCCGGAGCCCGGCGTCGGTTTCGTTTGCGCCGGTGGCGCGTCGTTGGGTAAGCAGTTTTCAAACGATTAGACAACGGCGCGGCTAAGCTTGTCTCGCGCCATTTGAGGAGAAGCCGCCATGCGTGCCGTCGTCATCCATGCCGAGAAGGATCTGCGCGTCGAGCAGACGACCGCGCCGGAGCTGGGGCCGCGCGACGTGCGCGTGCGGATGGAAGCCGGCGGCATCTGCGGTTCGGACCTGCATTACTACCTGCATGGCGGCTTCGGCACGATCCGCGTGCGCGAGCCGATGATCCTGGGCCACGAGATCGCCGGCCGGGTCGAGGCCGTCGGCGGCGAGGTCTCGCGAGTGAAGCCGGGCGACCGTGTCGCGGTCAATCCGAGCCGCGCCTGCGGCCATTGCCGCTATTGCCAGATGGGGCTGCAGCAGCACTGCACCGACATGCTGTTCTACGGTTCGGCGATGCGCTTCCCGCATGTGCAGGGCGGCTTTCGCGACGTGCTCGTGGTCGAGGAGCGGCAGGCGGTGAAGGTGGCGCCGGGCGTCATCGCGGCGCAGGCCGCTTTCGCCGAGCCGCTTTCGGTCTGCCTCCACGCCGCCAAGCGCGCCGGACCGCTGCTCGGCAAGCGCGTGCTGGTGACGGGGGCGGGGCCGATCGGCGCGCTCACTATCGTCGCGGCGAAGGCTGCGGGCGCTTCCGAGATCGTCGCGACCGACGTGGTCGATGGCCCGCTGCCGGTGGCGCGCAAGATGGGCGCGACGGCGGCGATCAACGTCATGGCCGAACCGGACCGGCTGAAGGAGGAATACGGGGCGGAGAAGGGCGCCTTCGACGTGATGTTCGAGGCGTCGGGCAACCAGCATGCGCTGACCGGGGCTTTCGACGTGGTGCGCTCGGGCGGCACCATCGTGCAGATCGGCGTCGGCGGTCAGTTCACCCTGCCGATGAACGTCGTCGTCGCCAAGGAATTCGATCTGCGCGGCTCCTTCCGCTTCCATGAGGAGTTCGACTGGGCGGTGGCGATGATCGGTTCGGGCAATATCGACCTCTCGCCGCTGCTGACCGCGACGATCCCTGTCGACCGCGCCGTCGAGGCCTTCGACCTCGCCGCCGACAAGGCGAAGGCGATCAAGGTGCAGCTCGACTTCGCCTGAAGCGTGTCATCCCGTGCGCGCTGCGGCGCGCACGGGATGACAGCCTTCAGAACAACCCCTCGATATGCCCCGGCGCGGCGATGGGGATGCGTTCGGCGGCGGGCTCGCGCGGCAGGCCGGGCATGGTCATGATGTCCCCGCAGATCGCGACGACGAAGCCGGCGCCGGCCGAGAGCCTGAGTTCCCGCAAGGGGACGATGTGGCCGGAGGGCGCGCCGCGGAGCGTCGGGTCGGCCGAGAAGGAATACTGGGTCTTGGCGACGCAGATCGGCAGGTCGCCGAAGCCGGCGGCCTCGAGATCGGCGAAGCGCGCCGCGAGCTTGGCGTCGAGGCTGATGCCGGCCGCACCGTAGATCTCGCGCGCCACCGTCTCCAGCTTCTCGCGCAGCGGCATGGCGTCCGGGTAGAGCGGGGCGAAATCGGCCTCGCCCTCATCCGCGAGCGCGGCGACCTTGTGGGCGAGTTCCTCCGCGCCGGCGCCGCCTTGCGCCCAGTGGCGGCAGATCACCGCCTCGACGCCGAGATGGTTGCGGCAGTAATTGCGGATGAGTTCGTGCTCGGCGGCGGTATCGGTCGCGAAGTGGTTGATCGCGACGATCGGCGGCACGCCGAACTTGCGGATGTTGCCGACATGGCGGGTGAGATTGGAAAGTCCGGCTTCGAGCGCCTTGAGGTTCTCCTGCCCGAGCGCGTCCTTCGCCACGCCGCCATGCATCTTGAGGGCGCGGACGGTGGCGACGACGACGGCGACGGCCGGTTTTAGCCCGGCCTCGCGGCATTTGATGTCGAAGAATTTTTCCGCGCCGAGATCGGCGCCGAAGCCGGCCTCGGTGACGACGTAATCGCCCAGCTTCAACGCCGCGCGGGTCGCGATCACCGAATTGCAGCCATGGGCGATGTTGGCGAAGGGGCCGCCATGGACGAAGGCCGGGGTGCCCTCCAGCGTCTGTACCAGGTTCGGCATCAGCGCGTCCTTGAGCAGCACGCTCATCGCGCCGGTCGCCTTGAGATCGGCGGCGGTGATCAGGCGCTTGTCGCGGGTGCGGCCCACGACGATGCGGCCGAGACGCTCCTCCAGATCGGCGGAATCCCGGGCCAGGCAGAAGATCGCCATCACCTCCGAGGCGACGGTGATGTCGAAGCCGTCCTCGCGCGGGAAGCCGTTGCCGTTGCCGCCGAGCGAGGAGACGATCGAACGCAAGGCGCGGTCGTTCATGTCGAGCACGCGGCGCCAGGTGATCGTGCGGGTATCGAAGCCGAGCCCGTTGCCCCAATAGACATGGTTGTCGACCATCGCGGCGAGCAGGTTGTGGGCGCTGGTGATGGCGTGGAAATCGCCGGTGAAATGCAGGTTGATCTGCTCCATCGGCACGACCTGGGCATAGCCGCCGCCGGCGGCGCCGCCCTTCATGCCGAAGCTGGGGCCCAGCGAGGGCTCGCGCAGCGCGATCATCGTCTTCTTGCCGATGCGCGTCAGCCCGTCGCCGAGGCCGACCGTGGTGGTGGTCTTGCCTTCTCCCGCCGGGGTCGGGCTGATCGCGGTGACGAGGATCAGCTTGCCGTCCGGCTTGTCATGGAAGCCGGGAATCGCACCGGTGTCGATCTTGGCGATGAACTTGCCGTAGGGGTGGAGCGCTTCCGCGGGGATGCCGGCTTGCTCGGCAATGGCGCCAACAGGTTGAAGCGTCGCGGCGCGCGCGATCTCGATATCGGTGGGCATCCGTCCTCTCGGAGACTGTGCTGGCCCGCGCGCCTCCCGGGGGCGGGGCGTCGAGACACTGGCCGGAAATGCTGGGCGCTGCCAGCGTTTTCAAAGGGTGATGCACAGCGGAGGCGCTGTGTCCTGCGTCATGCTCGGGCGACGCCGTGCGCCGACCCGAGAATCTCGGGATTGGCTAGCTGGCTTTAGAGAGGGCCGGGTCAAGCCCGACCATGACGAACAAGCTCACCCCGCCAGACGCGCGTTCTGAGGAAAGAGGAATTTGCGGGCTTCTGCATCGACCTCGGTCTTGAAGGTGAACTGGTCCTTCAGCGCCATGGCGCGCTGGGCGGCCGACCGTGCCGAGATCTCGTCGGTGTGGCGCTTCACGTTCGGGAACATTGTCGCCCAGTTCTCCCCGACGGCGAAGGAAAGCCGCGTCGCCCAGCCCCAGACCGACATGTCGATCAGCGTGTAGTCCTCGCCGAGCATATAGCGCCGGGTCTTCAGCCGCTCGTCGATGATGCCCCAGTGACGCTCGGCCTCGCGGGCGTAGCGGTTGATCGCATAGGGGATCTTCTCGGGGGCGAAGCGGCTGAAATGCACCGCCTGGCCGCAATAGGGCCCGATGCCGGTGGCGACGAACATCAGCCAGGACAGCATCTCGCCACGCGCCTTCGGCGTATCCTGCGGCAGGAACTTTCCGGTCTTCTCGGCGAGATAGAGCAGGATCGCGTTGGAATCGAACACGGTGACGTCGCCATCGGTCAGCGCCGGCGTCTTGGCGTTGGGGTTGATGGCGAGGAAGTCCGGCTTGAACTGGTCGCCCTTGCGGGTGTCGACCGGGACCATCTCGTAGGGCAGGCCGGCTTCCTCGAGGAAGAGCGCGATCTTCGCCGGGTTTGGCGAGGGGTGGTAGTAAAGCTTGATCATGGCAGGCTCCCGCTCGGTCCGGGCAGGTTATGGATCGCGGCATAGGAGACGAGATCGGTCAGCGCGGCAATCGTCACATCCGCATGGAAGCCAAGCTGTTCCGGCTGCAGGCGCAGCGCCTTGAACATCAGCTTCGGGTCGATCGTGCCGGTTGCCTCGATCTCGACCCGCAGGGCCGCGGCCGGCACGCGCTCGATGCGCGCGACCGTGAAGCCATGGGCCTTGGCGCCGGCGATGTCGAAGCCGTTCGAGGAAACGAAGAGGATCTCGTCGCGCGAAAGGCCGAGCCGCTTTTCGACATGGGCATAGCCGCGCGGATCGGGCTTGTAGACGCCGATCTCGTCGACGCTGATGACGGTCTCCAGGAACTCGCCGATGCCGGCATGGGCGACGAGCCGCTTCAGCATGGCCGGGCTGCCGTTCGAGAAGATGGCGAGCCGGTAGGAGGCGAGCCCTTGCAGCGCGGCACGCGCCTCGGGATAGAGCGCAAGCCCGTCATAGGCGCCGGCGATCTCCGCCAGGAATGCGGGCGTCGCGGTGAGGCCCAGTGTTTTCAAGGTGAAGTCGAGGGATTCGGTCGTGACCGTCCAGAAATCCTCGTAGCGACCCATCAGCGCGCGCAGCCAGGTGTATTCGAGCTGCTTCAATCGCCAGATCTGGGTGATGGTCGCGCCATGGCCGGGGAAAGCGGCCTCGGTGACGGCGGCGACGGACTGGACGTCGAACAGCGTTCCATAAGCGTCGAAAACCAGGGCCTTGATCGGCATGGACATCCTCCGTCCGGGGCTAGGTCTCTGATCGTTCGCCTTCTTAGCACTCGCATCGGCGGCGCAGCACATGGTATCCGCACCAGCACCTTTTCCTGAATGCCGAAGGTCAAGCCGATGCCGCCTCGTCCCGTGATGTTGATGATCCTCGATGGCTGGGGCTGGCGCGAGGATGCCGAGAACAACGCGATCAAGCTGGCGAGGACGCCGAATTTCGATCGCTTCTGGGCGAGCAGTCCGCATACCTTCCTGCGGACCTCGGGGCTCGATGTCGGTCTCCCTCCCGGGCAGATGGGCAATTCCGAGGTCGGCCATCTCAATCTCGGTGCCGGGCGCGTGGTGATGCAGGATCTGCCGCGCATCAACCAGGCGATTGCCGATGGCTCGATCGCGAAGGCCGTGGAGGAGAGCGGGCTTATCGCTGCGCTGAAGGCGAGCGGCGGCGCCTGCCACCTGCTCGGCCTCGTCTCGCCGGGCGGCGTCCATGCGCATCAGGACCATGCCGTCGCGCTGGCAAAGATCGTCGCGGCGCAGGGCGTGCCGGTGAAGCTGCATGTCTTCACCGATGGGCGCGATACCCCGCCGCAATCGGCCGCCGATTATGTGAAAAGCTTCGCGGCCGCGCTGCCGGTGGGCGCGACCATCGCCAGCGTATCCGGGCGCTACTATGCGATGGATCGCGACAACCGCTGGGAGCGCGTCGAGAAGGCCTGGAACGCGATGGTGCTGGGGCAGGGGAACAGCTTCCCTGACGCACAGGCGGCCATCGCCGAGGCCTATGCCGGCAAGGTCACGGACGAGTTCATCGTGCCGGCCGTGTTCGGCGGCTATGCGGGGATGCGGGGCGGCGACGGGCTGCTCAGCTTCAACTTCCGCTCCGATCGCATCCGCGAAATCCTGAACGCGGTGCTGGAGCCGGATTTCTCGGGCTTCGCCCGGCCGCGCGTGCCGAAGCTGGTCAAGGCGGTCAGCATGACCTCCTACAGCGCCGAGCTCGACAAGGTGATGCCGGCGCTGTTCCTGCCGCAGACGCTCGCCAACGGTCTGGGCGAGACGGTCGCCAAGGCCGGGCTGAAGCAGGTGCGTATGGCGGAAACGGAAAAATATCCGCACGTCACCTATTTCTTCAATGGCGGCGAAGAGACGCCTTATCCCGGCGAGGACCGGGTGATGGTGCCGTCGCCCAAGGTCGCGACCTATGATTTGCAGCCGGAAATGTCGGCGCCGGAGCTGACCGCCAAGGCGGTCGAGGCGATCGATTCAGGCCGCTACGACCTCGTCATCCTGAACTTCGCCAATACCGACATGGTCGGCCATACCGGCGTGCTCGCCGCTGCGATCAAGGCGGCCGAGACGGTCGATGCGGGGCTCGGCGCCATTGCGGAGGTGGTCCAGCGGCAGGGCGGGGCGCTGCTCGTCACCGCCGATCACGGCAATGCCGAATTGATGGTCGATCCCGTCACCGGCAAGCCGCATACCGCCCACACCACCAATCCGGTGCCATTGATGCTGATCGGCGGGCAGGCCAGGGCATTGGCGGAGGGCCGGCTCGCCGATATCGCGCCGACGCTGCTGGCGCTGATGGGGCTCGCCCAGCCGGCCGAGATGACCGGGCAGTCGCTGCTGCGCTGACGGGGAGTTTTTCCAGCACAGCCCGCGCGGAATGACCGCGCGAGCAGATGTCTCGAAGAGACGCACAAAGCAGAACGGCGCGGAGATGATCCGCGCCGTTTCGCTTGTCGGAAGGCTGTGAGCCTCAGTATTTGCGCACCGTCGGCGGCGGCATGTAGGCGACCGGCGCGGGCTCGGGCGTGCCGCAGCAATTCGGGTCGCCGAAGTTCCAGCGCATGCCGATGCGGAAATCGTGGCTGTCGATGTCCTTGGCCTTGAGCGGGCCCTGGATCTGGCCCGTGAAGGCGTTGATGAGGCGGCCCGACTGGGCGTCGCCGAGATTGAGGTAGCGATAGCCCAGTTCGAGGGTGAGGTTCTTGTTCACCTCGTAGCCGACGCCGGCCATGAGCGCCCAGGCGACATTGGTCTTGGTGCCGGTGTTGGCATAGCCCAGCGTCGGACCGACGAAGTTGCCGAACAGAGCGCCCTGATCGGTCAGCCCCGCAATGCGGTTCTGCGTGAAGCCGATGCCGGCGCCGATATAGGGTGTCAGGCAATTCCAAGTGCCGAGATCGAAGTAGCCGTTGAACAGCGTGACCAGGGAGGTCAGGTTGCCCTTGTAGGTGTTGGTCTGGTTGCCGTTGTTGAAGGGGTTGAAGACGATGTCGTTCACCCCGATCTGGCCGGCGCCGCGATACTCGCCGGTGACGTCGAAGCGCAGCCAGTTGTTGAAGCGGTAGCCGATGCCGAGGCCGGCGAAGAAGGTGGAGTTGTCGCTCTTGCCGAAGAAGCTGCCGCCGAACTCGGCGACATCGTCCTGATGGTACTTGCTGACGCTCTGAACGCCGACGCCGACATCGCCGCGCAGATAGATGCCGCTCGAGATCGTGCCCTTGAGCACCGGCGGCTCCATCGGGGGCGGGGGAGGCAGGAAGTCGGCGGCATGGGCTGCCGCAGCGGCGCTGAGGGCCAGGGCGCCCCCAAGCGCAATGGATTTCAGGCTGCCCATGGCAGGATCCTTCGCGTTGCGCGCAAGGACAAGGACGCAGTCCCGCGCAGTTACCGTTGCGCAGGACCATGCCAGCGATTTCTTAAACGAGACTTAACCCTAACGGCTAACCTTACTTTTTGGTTGAAGGGGGCGCTTCTTCCTCGGTCGCGACCTTTTGCAGGGTCTGGCGTGCCTTTGCCGCCATCGCCTCGAATTCCGAGCGGAAGTGTTCGATCTTCTCCTCGTCGAGCTCTTCGAGATCGAGCAGCTCCTCGCGCGCGCCCTCCAGCTTCAGGATCAGCTCGTCGAGCTTGATCTGCATGGCGGCGGTGTCGCGGTTCTGGCTGTTCTGGATGATGAAGACCATCAGGAAGGTGACGATGGTCGTCGAGGTGTTGATGACCAGCTGCCAGGTGTCGTTGTAGCCGAAGAACGGCCCCGACAGGGCCCAGATCACGATGACGATCGCCGCGCCGAAGAACGTCTGCGGCTTGCCGGACCAGTGGGCGACGCGCTGAGAGAGGCGCGTGAAGAACGAGCGGTCGCTCTGCGGCAGGCGGCGCTTGGATCTCTTTGCCATGATGGTCCCCCGAGCCGTGTTGAGGCTGTGACAGCTTCAACGCGATGCGGGGAAGGCCGTTCCCTCAGGCCGTTCAGGCGAAGAGGCGCTCGGCGTGCCAGGCGATGTGCTGGGCCATGAAGGTGGAGACGAAGTTGTAGGAGTGATCGTAACCCTCCCGCAGCGTGAGCTGCAGCGGGATGCCGGCGGTGGCGCAGGCGATCTCGAGCAATTGCGGGCGCAGGCCCTCCTCGAGGAAGCCGTCGGCACCGCCCTGATCGACGAGCAGTTCCTTGAGGCGATGCCCGTCCGCGATCAGCAGGGTCGAGTCGTAGGCGCGCCAGCCGGCCTCGTCGGGGCCGAGATATTTCTCGAAGGCCGGGCGCGACCAGTCGGCGGTCGAGGGTTGCGAGATCGGCGCGAAGGCGGAGACGGAACGGTAGCGCTCCGGGTTCTTGAGGGCGAGCGTGATCGCGCCATGGCCGCCCATGGAATGGCCGAAAATGCCCTGACGGGACATGTCGAGCGGGAAGTTCCGGGCGACCAGCTCCGGCAGCTCGTCGCGGATATAGCTCTCCATGCGGTAGTTCGCGGCATAGGGGGCCTGGGTGGCGTCGAGGTAGAAGCCCGCGCCCGAGCCGAACTGCCAGTTGCCCGGTTCGTCCGGCACGTCCTCGCCGCGCGGGCTGGTGTCCGGGCAGATGATGGCGATGCCGTTGGCGGCAGCCGCCGCGCGGTATTCGCCCTTGTCCATGACGTTCTGGTGAGTGCAGGTCAGGCCGGAAAGATACCACAGCACCGGCACCGGCCCTTCCTCCGCCTGATGCGGCAGGTAGATCGCGAAGGTCATCGGGCAGGAGCAGGCCGTGCTCTCATGCCGATAGACGCGCTGCGAGCCGCCGAAGGCCTTGGAGGCGGAGAGGAGTTCCATGCGGGGTCCTTTCTTGCGGCGCGCGCTTTTGTCGTTCCGGGGCGACCCGTCAGGATCGAATCCGGACTGACGACCGGGCGAGCCCTTGCCCAGTCGGTTTGTTCAAGCGTCATGCCCCGTCGCGGGTTCCGGGTTCAGCGCTTCGCGCTGCCCGGAATGACTGAGGATGCTTCACTGCCTCACAGATGAGGCGGCAAAACGACGCCTCAATAGACCACGACGCTGCGGATCGACTTGCCTTCATGCATCAGATCGAAGCCGTGGTTGATCTCCTCGAGCTTCAGCTTGTGGGTGATCAGGTCGTCGATGTTGATCTTGCCCTCCATGTACCAGTCGACGATCTTCGGCACGTCGGTGCGCCCGCGCGCGCCGCCGAAGGCCGTGCCCTTCCAGACGCGGCCGGTGACGAGCTGGAAGGGGCGCGTCGCGATCTCCTTGCCGGCCTCGGCCACGCCGATGACGATCGACTCGCCCCAGCCGCGATGGCAGCATTCCAGCGCCTGGCGCATCACATTGGTGTTGCCGGTGGCATCGAAGGAGAAATCGGCGCCGCCGCCGGTCAGATCGACGATCGCCTGCACGACCTTGTCGTTGCCGATCTCCTTCGGGTTGATGAAGTCGGTCATGCCGAACTTGCGTGCCATCTCCTGCTTGGCCGGGTTGATGTCGACGCCGATGATCTTGTCGGCGCCGACCATGCGGGCGCCCTGGATGACGTTGAGGCCGATACCGCCGAGCCCGAAGACGACGACGTTGGCGCCGGGCCAGACCTTGGCCGTGTAGATCACAGCGCCGATGCCGGTGGTCACGCCGCAGCCGATATAGCAGATCTTGTCGAAGGGGGCGTCCTCCCGGACCTTGGCGAGCGCGATCTCGGGCAACACCGTGAAATTCGCGAAGGTCGAGCAGCCCATGGAGTGGAAGATCTCGCCGCTATCGCAGGAAAAGCGCGAGGTGCCGTCCGGCATGACGCCTTGCCCTTGCGTGGCGCGGATCGAGGTGCAGAGATTGGTGCGGCGCGACAGGCAGGACTTACAATTGCGGCATTCCGGCGTGTAGAGCGGGATGACGTGGTCGCCGACCTTGAGCGTGGTGACGCCGGCGCCGACCTCGCGCACGATGCCGGCACCCTCATGGCCGAGGATCGCCGGGAACTTGCCCTCCGAATCCAGCCCCGAAAGCGTGTAGGCGTCGGTGTGGCAGATGCCGGTCGCCATGACCTCGACCAGCACCTCGCCGGCCTTCGGGCCGCCGATCTCGATGGTTTCGATGGTGAGAGGCTTGCCGGCTTCCCAGGCGACGGCGGCGCGGGTCTTCATCGGGCGGTTCCTTCTTTCAGGCTGTTCATTTCAGATAGGGGCGGATCACCCGCATGATGGCGGCGATCTCGTCTTCGTTCGCGTCATCGGCGGAGCCGATGGCCGGGCCGGCACCGGCTTGCATGGTTTCGCGCAGATGGCTTTCGAGCACCTCCGCCATCAGCCCGGTCGCCGCGCCGCGTAACGCCGCGAGCTGCTGCAGCAGCGCACCGCATTCCTCGCCGCGCTCGACGGCCGCGATCAGGGCATCGGTCTGCCCTCTGATCCGGCGCAGCCGCGTGACCGCGCGCTTCTTTTCTTCAGGCGTGTGAGGCATGGGCACCGAGGCTCCGGTTGCCGCGACGCTATGGTACTGAGGGGGAGTATGTCAACGCGCGAGGCGGGCCGAAACGAAAAGAGCGGCAGCGTTGCCGCTGCCGCTCTTCGCTTAGCGCAAAATCATGACCCAGCCCTCATCCTTCTAGACGCCGCATTCGCGGCTCCTCAGGATGAGGGCTGAGGCCTCGATTGGATCGTCAGAAGCTGTAGCCCAGCTTCACCTTGACGAGATGCTGGCTGAAATTGGTCAGGTCGAGATCGCCGGGCTGGCCCTTGGCCTTGCCGGCGACCTGGATGTTGTAGGCTGCCGAAAGGGCGAGCTGTTTCGTCGCCTGCCAGAACACGCCGGGGCCGACATAGGTGGCGTAACCGGCCTCCTTGTCGAAGCCGAGCTCGTTGTGCTTGCGCATGTGGCGGACCTCGCCGCTGAGATAGAGCCCGTCCTGCACCTGCCAGGCGAGCGAGCCGGCGAGCGTCAGCGTCGAGGAGCGGCCATAGGGCGAGGGGCCGGTCCAGGTCAGGTCCTGCGAAACGTTCACCGCCGCATAGAGCGTGTTCGGGATCAGCGTCTTGTCGGCGAAGAGGCGGATGCCGGTATTGTAGGTGGTGAAGTTGCGGGCGATGCCGTCGGGATCGGTGCGGGTGACGCTGGGGTCGATCACCAGCGTCAGGCCGATGCCGTGCATGTCGCGGCCGAGCAGGCGGTACTTCATCTCGACGCCGGCGCCGTAGCCGCGCGAATCGGCGCTGATGCCGCCGGCCGAGGCATCGGTGAAATTGCCGAGGACATAGGGGCCGACCTCGGCGCAGGGGAACAGGCCGTAGGAGCCCTGCAGTGTCAAGCCGTGGCTGTTGGAGGTGCCGACCCGGGTGCCGAAGCCGCCATTATAGGTCAGGCTGGGGCCGAAAGCGCCGACATCGGCCACGTCGGAGCCGGTGGTGAAGCCGAAGGCGTCGGTCGGAATGCCCTCGCTCTCGGTGCAGCGGGAGACGACCGGCGCAGGTGCCGCGGGCGCGCCCTTGCGGGAGGGCAGGTCGGCGGCAGTGGCTGCGGTGGCGACGCAGGCCCCGAGGAGCGCGAAGGCGAGGCGGGAGGAGAGGAGGGCTGAGGCCAGCTTCATCGCGGACATTCCAGTTGAGGAGGGGCGGGGCACCGTGCGTGCAAAGCGTGCTCAGTCACTCGGATCGGTGTGATGATGCATTCGCGGCCCGCTTTCCGCGATAAAAGAGCCATAGGTATTTCGGCAATCCGTTCGGCTGTTGCGGCGTTGCAACAGAAGAAGAAGGGCTGTCGGCATGGCGGCTCCGGCGGGGTAAGCAATGACCTTACGCTATTGCGATTGATTCGCAATAGCGTAATCGCTTCCGACCAAACTATGGCGCGCCGATGACGGGGAAGCGAGAGAGGGGAGGCTCTCTTTTCGTAATAATATTACATGTTGCGCCGCCGCAACAATCAACCGGGCAGGGCCAGCATCGCGATCCGGGCCAGCGCGCGCGGCGCGATCGCCGCCAACTCCTCCACAGGCTTCCAGGCGGCGGCATGCACCTCCTCGACCTGAGCGACGAGCGGCCGGGCCGGGTCGGCGAGGAAGAGATATTGCAGGTCGTGATGGACATGGTCCGGCTCGCCGCGAGCGGGCTTGCCCGGCACGTCATGGCTGTCGATGGCGAAGGGAACATCCGCCTCGCGATGCCAGGGGTGGAGCTGCAAATCCTGCACGCCGGTCTCCTCGACCGCCTCGCGCGCCGCCGATTGGTGGAAGTGCTCGGCCTCCTCCCAATGCCCGCCGGGCTGGAGCCAGCGGCCGATGACGACATGGTCGATCAGCAGGATGCGGGCGTGGTCGGGAGAGAGCACGAAGGCGCTGGTGGTGACGTGGCCGGGAAAGGTCTCGCGCCGGTCGAGGGCATGGCCTTGCTCGATCTGCCAGCGCAGCAGCGAGAGATGCTCGCGGGAGCCCGCGACCTCGCTGCGATAGCGTGCGACGGCTTCGGTCAGGCAGGGCATGAAATCCATGGCTTCGCTTCAATCTCTCAAGGCAGTTGCAGGTGGTAGGATTCGAAATGGCCGTTGCGCGGGCCGTCATAGCCGATGAGGACATCGAGCTTGCGGCCCTGCTGCGCGAGCACCGTCAGGGATTCGGCCTTCGCGTTGCGCCGCTCCGGCAACTCGCCGAGATCGGCGGCTGCATCGGGCCGGGCGGGGTCGACCAGCAGCAGGGCATAGGGCCGTTGCTGCTCCTGCGCCGGCCCGATCAGCGCGAGCAGCCGCCCGCCGGGAAGGAGGG
>WPCJ01079649.1_pt1 | contig 13093 bp, 12 predicted proteins | sample 5399831 | NCBI WGS metagenome assembly WPCJ01 (sample SAMN12869470, study PRJNA574797) | sludge metagenome | isolation source: wastewater treatment of pH10 | place: China:Beijing | collected 2019-05-20 | reverse complement strand
GATGACGAAGCTGTAGCCTGACGGCAAATGGTCCTCCACGCTCCCGAAACGGAAATGCGATCAGACGACCGGCATTCCGTCCCATCTGCTTGCTTCGTCGCGTCATCCTCTCCGCACATCCACATTCTGCAGTGCCGACTTCGATTCAGGATGAAGCTCCGATCCTCCTCCCGCAGGATCAAGCGGACCGGATTATGCGGTCGCGGCCGGCGTTTTCAAGCGACAAAGACCATGGCGGCAGTTTTCCAACAGACATCGCTGCCGCAAACGGCGTAATAGTCAACTCGCCGCCGCCAGTCCTGGCTGGCCGGGACTGGACGCCGAGGAACAGCATGATCCTGGACGGAATGGTTGAAACCCCGCGGTTGACGATCCGCCCCTTCGTCCCCTCGGACGCGGCCTCCCTGGTTTCTGTCTTCTCCGATCCGGATGTTGCCCGCTATGTCGGCGACGGCGAAGCGCTGTCGCGCGAGGATGCGGAACTCTGGGTGACCAGGTCCGGCGAAAACCTGAAGCGCCATGGCTACGGAACGGGTGCGGTGATCGACCGTTCGAGCGGACAGCTGATCGGCTGGGCCGGATACGCGCGTCCGCAAGACGGCCCCGAGCAGATCATCTACGGGCTGACTGCCGCGAACTGGGGACGTGGATTCGGCGATGAAATCGTCCAGGCGCTGGTCGGCTTTGCCGATGAACGCGGCGTCGGGACCGTCCTGGCAACGGTCGACCAAGCCAACACGAAATCCATCCGGCTGCTGGAGAAGCACGGCTTCCGCCTCCGCGAGCGCCACCACGGTGGCGACGCGGAGGTGCATCTCTATGAACGGACCCGGTCCGGATGATCCGGATCAGGTCTTCTGCAGGTTCGGCTTGGCAGGATCGGTTTCCTTGTCCATGTCCTTGACGATGCCCATGAAGCCACGCACGAAACGCTCCATGTAGCCCATCGTCTTGTTGAATTCCTCTTCGGACGGCAGTTTGGATTCCAGCCGCGCCGTCAGCGAATTCTCAAGTTTGGTCACCCGCTCCTCCAGCGACTTGACCGTACCCTGCAGCCGGTCGATGTCGTCCTGGAAAGCGGTGCGTTCGTCGGCGGCGACACGGCAAACCAGCTGGCCGTCGCGTTCGTTGCAGATCGACATTGCGCCGGTCTGCGTGTCCATGCGCACATAACCGTCATTGGTCTTTTCCAGCTTGTAGCGGCTGGCTTCCTCGGCAAGCGCAGGAGTCGCCAGCAGTCCGGCCAATGCGGCGGGAGCGATCAGCCTTTCGAAACGCATGGTGTTCTCCTTCAGCCGTTTTGCGCAGTGTGGCCGCGCTTTGCGCCAGAATTGCGGAAACCGCGCAATGCGCCTTTCCCAGGCGCGCCAGAATTGGGGAAGCGCGTGGTTCGCACTCTTTCCCGGCCGCCACAATCGGACTATAGCGCTGCCATGTCACGATTTGTCTACAAGATCGCGCCGCAGTCGCTGTGGCAGGAAGCCGAAGCCCTCGGCCGTTTCACCGGAGCTCCCGTCGACCTTGCCGACGGCTATATTCATTTCTCGACCGGCACCCAGGTCAAGGAAACCGCGGCCCGCTATTTTGCCGGCCTGGACGACCTTGTGCTGGTGGCGCTCGACGAGGCGAAGCTAGGATCGGCGCTCAAATACGAAGTTTCGCGCGGCGGCGAGCTGTTCCCGCATCTCTATGCCGAATTCACGCTCGATGCGGTTGCCTGGGTCAAGCCGCTGCCGCTCGGCGCTGACGGCAGCCATGTCTTCCCGCCGCTGGAGGCCGAATGAGCCTGATCGACCGCATCGGCCAGCAGGTCCTGTTCAGCTTCGATCCCGAGACGGCGCACGGATTGTCCATCACCGCCCTGCGTTGCGGCATGCCGGTGGCTGCACGCGCTCCACGTGATTCCCGTCTCGAGGTCAGCCTGTGCGGCCTCGATTTCCCGAACCCGCTCGGCATGGCGGCGGGCTACGACAAGAATGCCGAGGTACCGGACGCGCTGCTTGGCCTCGGCTTCGGCTTTGCCGAGGTCGGCACGGTGACGCCGTTGCCGCAGGCAGGCAATCCGAAACCCCGCATCTTCCGCCTCACCCGCGACGAGGCGGTGATCAACCGGCTGGGCTTCAACAATGAAGGCCATGACGCCACCGAGAAACGCCTGCTGGCGCGTAGGGGCCGGAGCGGCATCGTCGGCGTCAACATCGGCGCTAACAAGGATAGCAGCGACCGTAGCGGAGACTATGAAAAAGGCGTTGCGCGTTTTGCGCCGCTGGCTTCCTACCTCACCGTCAACATCTCCTCGCCCAACACGCCTGGCCTGCGCAACATGCAGGCGCGTGAGCAACTCGGAGAATTGCTGTCGCGCGTCATGGCGGCGCGGGCCAAAGCTGCGAAACAGCCGCCGGTGTTCCTGAAGATCGCGCCCGACCTGGTCGACGCGGAGCTCGAGGACATCGCCGCCGAAGTCACTGAAAAGGCGGTCGACGGCGTCATCGTCTCCAACACCACGATTTCACGTCCATCACTGAAAAGTGCTGCCCATGCCGGCGAGACCGGTGGGCTTTCCGGCAAGCCGCTGTTCGAACGCTCGACGGCGGTGCTGGCGCGGATGCGCAGGCTGCTCGGCCCGGACCGCGCTATCATCGGCGTCGGCGGTGTCGATTCCACGGAAACCGCGCTGGAAAAGATCCGCGCCGGCGCCGACCTCGTCCAGCTCTACACCGGCATGATCTACGCTGGCCCGTCACTGCCGGGACGCATCGTCAGCGGCATGCTGCGCGCCGTGGAAAGGGATGGGCTGAAATCCATTCGCGATCTGCGCGACAGCCGGTTGGATGAGTGGCTGAAGAAGGGATTGGGGGAATAGGCAGCCGGCAGTCGAGAGGAGCACGACGAGACGCTGTCTGGAACACCAGAGTCCAGCACTGCGACGAAGACACCGCCACTGCCTACTGCCTCCTAGAACGCTTCCCGCACCCGCCGCCGCATGATGGCGAACAGGCTGAAGCCGCGCACCAGCAGGAAGACGTGCAGCGAAGCCCATAGGCCGTGATTGCCGAAGGCCGGCGCCAGCGTCAGCAATGCGGCCAGGAAGACGACGAACGACAATAACATCATGTTGCGCATGTCGCGTGACCAGGTGGCGCCGATGAAGACGCCGTCCATCTGGAAGGCGAGCACGCCGCTGATCGCCGTGAAGGCGGCCCAGGGCAGATAGATGTCGGCAACGTCGCGCACAGCATCCGAGGTGGTGACGACGCCGACGAGTGCGGCGCCGCCGAACAGCAGCACCAGGGTTGCCGTGCCGGCCAGCCCGTAGCCCCACCATAATGTGAGCCGAACCGCGCGACGGAACGAGCTTTCGGCACGGGCACCGATGGCGCGGCCGGCAAGTTGTTCAGCCGCGGTGGCGAAGCCGTCCAGGAAATAGCCGGCGATCAGGAAGAAGTTCATCAGCACGGCATTGGCGGCCAGCGTCACCGTGCCGAACTGAGCACCCTGGCGGGTGAACAAGGCAAAGGCGGCAAGCAGCGAGAACGAACGGATCATGATGTCGCGGTTAAGCGACATCATGTGCCTGTAGGCCGTCCAGTCGATGATGCGGCTCACCGGCAGCCGCCCGCTGCGCGCGAAGCGCCGGAGCACGATCGCCAGTCCGAGCAGCATGGCGCAAAACTCGCCGATCACCGTTGCCCAAGCGACGCCCGATACGCCCCAGTTGAGTTCGAGCCCGAGCACGATGCACAAGGCGATGTTGATGCCGTTGAGCACGATCTGCAGAAACAGGCCGAGATTGCCCTCGCCCCGCCCGAGCACGTAGCCGAGGATGGCGTAGTTGACGAGCGAAAAGGGGGCCGCCAGCAGGCGGATGCGGACATAGGTGTCCATCGCCTCGCTGACACGCGCCTCGGCGCCCATGAACTTCTGGCCGAGCAGTGATACCATCGGCGCGAGCGCCGCCAGGATGACACCGGCGACGATGGCGATCAGCACCGCGCGCCAGAAAACGGCTTGTTCTTCGGCAGCGTCACCACGGCCGAAGGCCTGGGCGACCAGCCCGGTGGTTCCGGAACGCAGGAAATTGAAGGTCGTGAAGACGACGTCGAATGCCAGTGCGCCGGCCGCAAGCCCGCCGAGCAACGCGGCATCGCCGAACTGGCCGACGACCGCCGTATCGACCAGACCAAGCAACGGCGTGGTGAGATAGGCAAGCGTCATCGGCACCGCGATGGCAAGCACCGAACGGTTGGTGACCGAAAACGGCCGGCTCGCGACCGCTGACGACGCCTGATCCAGCTTGCTCTCCCGGAGATGTCTTGAACGTGGCACCGATGTGGCCCAATTTCACCCTGCCATGCAACTGACAATCAGCCTGGGCAATCGAATTGCCTCCCTGGCGTCATCCCCGAGTACGACCGCTTGCCCCTGCAAATCGCCCATCATCCCGACTATGACGCCGGCTTCGCCGTCAACCATCGTTTCCCGATGCGCAAGTATCCGCTTCTGATGCAGGCGTTGATCGCGCGCGGACTGACAGACGCTCTGCACCAGCCGGAGCCGGCAGCGCCGCGATGGCTGAAGCTTGCCCATGACACGACCTATGTCGACCAGGTCATCGACTGCGCCGTGCCAGCCGGCATCGAGCGCGAGATCGGCTTTCCGGTCGGTCCGCGGGTGTCGCTCCGCGCGCAGCTCGCGGCGGCTGGAACGGTACTGGCAGCAAGGCTGGCGCTCGAACACGGCATCGCCTGCAACGCCGCCGGTGGCAGCCATCACGCCAGACGAACGCAGGGCGCCGGCTTCTGCACCTTCAACGACGTTGCCGTCGCCGCACTTGCGCTGCTCGAGGAAGGCCTGGTCGGCAATGTGCTGGTGGTCGATCTCGACGTACATCAGGGCGACGGTACCGCCGATATCCTGCGCGACGAGGAACGGGTCTTCACCTTCTCCATGCATGGCGAGCGCAACTATCCGGTGCGCAAGATCGCCTCCGACCTCGACATCGGCCTGCCGGACGGCATGGAAGATGGTGCCTATCTGGAACGGCTGGCCGATATTCTGCCAAGGTTATGCAGCCTGCGGCACTGGGACCTCGTCTTCTACAATGCCGGCGTCGACGTGCATGCCGAGGACCGGCTCGGCCGGCTTTCGCTGAGCGATGCCGGCATCCGCGCCCGCGACCGGCTGGTGATCGAAACCGTCCGTACTCGCGGCATGCCGCTGTGCGGGGTCATCGGTGGCGGCTATTCGACCGACGTGCCGACGCTGGTCGAACGCCACGCCATCCTGTTCGAGGAGGCTACCGCCACGGCCTGACCTAGAGCGTTTCCGTTTTTCAAGGAAACGCTCCAACTTTTTGTTTTCGCTGCATTTTGTAACGCCAAGTGTTCCACCTGACTACCAGATGCTCTGACGTCTCAGCGTGGTGCGCTATTTGCGATAGCTCGCCAGCCTCAGCAGGATGAAGGCCGGAATGACGATGGCTGCGCCGAGCAGGATGTAGCCGACGAAACGGTCGACGGCGCGGAAGCCGAGATTCCACAGATCGATGAAGAAATCACGGATACCATAGAGCACGTCGAACGGCGACCAGCCGAACGCGCTCATGACGATGCCGACGAGGAACGACACCACGAGCAGCTTCAGAAACACCTTGAACGGCGAATCGCCAAGGAAGCGGGTCAATGCGGACAAAGGCTCTTCTCCTTCGAACTTCCCCCGTTGAGATACGCGCTCGCGGCGCCCGCTTCAAGTTGCGGCTTTGTCATTGCCGGACGTACCGGGGCCATGCTAACGAGGCGGCGCGCGGGTATGATGTAATGGTAGCCTGTCAGCTTCCCAAGCTGAACGCGCGGGTTCGATTCCCGCTACCCGCTCCAGCTTGCCGCTTTGATCCGATCGGGCATTTCCGGCGTATAGTCACCAAACGCCCACTGTCTGTGCCGCCGCCATGCCAAGCCCACCGGATCTCACGAATGGCTTTTCGTTCTTTCATGCAACCGCTGCTGGTGATGGGACTGGCTGTGTCCCTGGCCATGCCCGCACATCGCGGGGTGGCCAGCGAGGTCGAGGCGGTGCGGATCGATGTCGGCGGCTACAAGCTGAACAGTGTTCTGCTTAAGCCTGGTGCGAAGGCGGATCTGCCGCCGATCGTATTCATTCATGGCGCCAGCAGCAGCCTTTATGACCAACTGCTGTCCTTTCGGGAGAGACTGGAGGGAAGAGCCGCCCTGCTGTTCGTAGACCGCCCGGGCCATGGCGCCTCCGACGCCGGTGGTGCACGGAACATCCTTCCCGATGGCCAGGCCGACGCGATCTCGAAATTGATGGAAAAACGCGGAATCGACAGGGCCATCATCGTCGGGCATTCGTTCGGTGGAGCGATTGCCGCCGCTTTTGCCGTTCGTCACCCTGAAAAGGTGATCGGTCTCGTTTTTCTGTCGCCGGCCGTCTATCCTTGGTCGACGGGCATCGACTGGTACTACGATGTTGCCCGGACCCCGGTCATCGGCCATGTGTTCAGCGCACTGGTGGTCCCGCCGCTCGGTTTCGCCGCGATCGAAGGAGCAGCGGATGCGGTGTTCGCTCCCAATCCACGTCCCGATGATTATGTCAGGAAAACCCGCGCATTGCAGGCGATCAGCCCGGGCCGTTTCCGGCACAACGCGCAGGAGATCGCCGCACTCAGCGACTGGGCCAAGACCGCCAGCCGCGATTATCCCGACATCAAGGCGCCGACAGTCATCATAACGGGCGATGCCGACAGAATAGTCTCCCCCGAAATCCACTCGCGTCACCTCGCCCGCGACATACGCGGCTCGCAACTGATCGTCGTCCGCAATCTCGGCCACAAGCCGGACTACGTCGCCGGCGATCTCGTCGTCGCCGCCATCGAGCGGGTTGCCGGCCGCAAGCGGGATCTGCAAGCCATCGCGCGATCGGTGGAAGAGCGAATAGCAGATGACGGCAAGGATTGAGCGTCGACGGCTTGGATGCGCCATTGCGCTGGCGATCTTCTTCGGCGCGGCCGGCGTGCTTCACATCGCCTTACCGCAACCGTTCCTGCGCATAACGCCCGGCTGGGTTCCGGAACCCGAACGCGTTATATTCCTCACCGGACTTTGCGAGATCGCCGGTGCGATTGGCCTGCTTGCGCCGCGCGCAAGGCGTTACGCTGGTGCAGGCCTGTCGCTTTATGCCATCTGCGTTTTTCCGGCCAACATAAAGCACGCCTACGATACGCTGAGTGGTGACCCTTCGCTCTGGCAATGGGCTTATCACGCCGTCCGCCTGCCGCTCCAGCCGGTCATCGTCTGGCTCGCGCTTTTCGCCGGAAATGTCATTGGGCCGCCTTTTCGCAAGATTTAGACAGTACTGGCGGCCCGTTTAGCGCTGATACGATCAGCACCTCTCGAAGAGACGGATCCGCTCCCAATCGGTAACGGCTGTCTCGAACACGCCGAGTTCCCAGCGGCCGGAATGCAGGTAGTGGTCGACGACGCCGTCGCCCAGACCGGCCCGCAGCACCTGCGATGTTTCCAGATGCCGCAGCGCGTCGGCCATCGTGCGGGGAACGCATGGCACCGCGGTCGCGCCATAAGCATCGCCGACATGTTCGGCGCCCAGTTCCAGCCTATTCTCGATGCCCGCCAGCCCGCAGGCGATCAGCGCGGCGAAGGCGAGATAGGGATTGGCATCGGCGCCCGGAATCCGGCATTCGAAGCGCAGCGATGCGCCATGTCCGAGCACGCGGAAAGCGGTCGTGCGGTTGTCGACCGACCAGGCCAGTCGCGTCGGTGCGAACGTGCCCTCGGTGAAGCGTTTGTAGGAATTGATGTTGGGCGCATAGAAGAAGGTCGCTGCCGGCGCATGGGCGATGGCACCGGCGAGGAAATGCCGGAACGTGGCGGACATGCCATTGGCATCGGACGGATCATGGAAGGCCGAGGCACCGCTTGCGATGTCGCACATCGAGATATGGACATGGCATGAGCTGCCGGACAGCTTCTCGTCCAGCTTCGGCATGAAGCTGACGGCCTTGCCCATCCGGTGGGCGATCTCCTTGCAGCCATTCTTGTAGAGGACGAGGCGGTCGCATGTTTCCAGCGCCCCGGCATATTGCAGGTTGATTTCCTGCTGGCCGGGACTGCATTCGGCCTTGGAACCCTCGACGGGAATATCCGCCTGCTCCATCAGAGTGCGGATCGCGCGGATATAGGGCTCGTCCTTGCTGGTCTGGAAAATATGGCCATCCTCCGGGTACCAGCTGGAGAATTTGAGATCCTGGTATTTTCCGGCCCGTGCCTCGTCGAAGGTCTGGTTGAACAGGTAGAATTCGAGTTCGGCGGCCATATCGGCGGCAAGCCCGATGTCGGCCAGTCGCTGCAACTGGCGACGCAACATCTGCCGCGGCGAGTGATGCAGCGTAACGCCGTCGCGGCTTGTGACATCGGCCAGGACGATCGCCGTCTTTTCGAGCCACGGAATGGCGCGTGTCGTGGCCAGGTCCGGCACAAGGGCAAAATCGCCATAGCCCTTCTGCCAGGAGGCGCTGTCATAACCGGGCACCAGCGTCATCTCCATGTCGGTGGCCAGGAAGTAGTCGCAGAACAGCTGCCTGCCGGCGCCCGTCTCCATAAAGAACCGGCCGGTCAGGCGCTTGCCGATCAGCCTGCCCTGCATATCGGTCATCGCGACGATGACCGTGTCGATCGCGCCTTCGCTGATCGCCTGGCCGAGTTGCTTCAACGTCAGCCGCCCGGCCACTGGCGAGTGCGAATGCCCTTCAGACCGAGGGTGATCGGGGAATGGCGATGGATCGAGGCGTGACGCAAGATCGTAGTTCATATGCGAGACTCCAGGGCGGATGAGTTGGTGTGTCAGATTGTCTGCGGGCCGGCTTCGGTTGCCCGGGTTTGGAAGAATGCCGCGCCTCTGCCAAACCGGGCGACCGTCATCATCACGCAGCTGACAAGCGCGATCGCGATCAGCGACCAGAATGCCGGCGGCTCGAGCTGGCGAATGGAGGCCAGCGCGATGGCCAGCAGGACCCCACCGCCAAGCACCGGGATCAGGCCGAGGCTTATCAGGTTGCGCGGACTAGCCGTCACGGTGGCGCGGAACGCCCAGGTCACCGTAAAGCCGGTCACTGCGTAGAACAGCGCGAACATGATGCCGACGACGCTGACGACAGTGTCGAAGGCACCGGCCACCGACGATAGGAAGACGTAGAGCCAGGTCACCACGATCATCGAAACACCGAAGATGATCGTTGCCTTGGCCGGCGTGCGGTATTTCGGGCTGATCTCGCCGAGTACTTCAGGCAGCAGCCGGTCGCGGGCCATGGCAAAGGAGATGCGGGCCGCGCCGACCAGGAAGGCCTGGGTGGTGCCGAGGATCGACAGCACGATGGCGAGTGCCATCGCCTTGTCCCACGGCGAGCCGACCAACTGGTGGGCGATGAAGATCAGCGCCGAGTCCTGATGCGCGCTGATGTCGGCAAGCGAAGCCGCCCCCTGCAGCGTCACCACCAGCACCGTGTAATAGACGCCGAGGATCGCCACCGACCACAAGGCGGCCTTGCCTGGATTGACCTCCGGCCTCTCGGTCTCTTCGTTGAGGTAGATCGACGTGTCCCAGCCAGTGAAGAGATAGACGGCGACGATCATGCCGGCGATCAGGCTGCCGGCGCCGCCCACTCCCTTCGGCGACAGCCATTCCCACGTCGGCGTCACCGTGCCGGCGCGCTTCATGATGAACACGACATAGACGCCGATGATGCAGAAGCTGACCAGGATCAGATGCTCGACCAGCGAGATGAATGTCTGGAAGCGCGCCGTCATGTGGATGCCGACGATCGCGTAGATGACCGTGATGCCGCCAAGCACCGTCGCTGAGATCACTTCACCCCAGGCATTGGAGACGTCGGCAAAGCCGAGCAGCGTCAGGATCGCCGGGCCGATCGGTAGGATGTCGCTGACCGTGCCGAGCAGGTATCCGGCCAGCATCAGGCAGCCGACCAGATAGCCGAGATAAGGACTGACGGCGCGGCCGACCCAGACATAGGCGCCGCCGGCGTTCTGCTGCCACATGTTGAGACGGTGATAGGACCAGGCGATGGCCAGCATGGCCGTGGTGGTGGCAATGATCGACAGCCCGCCCGCATAGGCGGTGGCCGGAATGAGCAATCCGAGCGACACCGCGGTTGCCTGCCCCGGCGCCGACGAGGCGATGGAGATAAGGACGCTCTCCCAGATGCGGATCGCGCCGGATTGAAGGCCTGGCGATACACTTTCCGTATGGTCTGTCATCGAAGACTCCCTGGATAGATCGAGGCGTGCCAGCCCTCGGCGGACGGGCGCTCTGGATGGTGAAGGTGAAGCTGGCCCTCAGACGTCGACGACCATGCGTGGCAACGGGCGGGTGAGCACCCGTGTCCGGAACAGCAGATAGAGGCAGCCGACTGCCAGCCAGCCGAGACCGAGTTCGACAGCCAATCCGTCGAGGCTGAAGAACAGCCAGCCGCAGAACACGGCTCCAGCCAGGCCAAGGAGCATGGCGAGGACGTTGCGGGGCTGGTCGCCCGAGCGCATCACGCTGGCCACGACGCAGAGATTGACGGCGAAGAAGGCGGTGAAGGCGCCGAAGTTGATGAACGAGGTCGATGTCGCGATATCGAATCTGGTGGCGCCCAGCATGACCACGCCAACCAGCACGATGTTGACCACCGGCGTCTTGAAGGACGGATGGATGTAACCGAAACCGATGGGCGGCAGGATCGCGTCGCGCCCCATCACATACAGCAGTCGCGAGGCGCTGGCATGGGCGCAAAGACCGGCAGCGAAGAAGGCGATGGTGACAATGACGGTGAAGACGGTCTTGAACGTCTCGCCGCCGATCTGCCCGACGATCTCATACGCCGCTGTATCGATGCTCGCATAGTCGAGGGAAGGATGCACCAGCATCATGAGGTAGGCGGCGGCCAGGAAGATCGCCCCGCCAAGCAATGTGGCCAGCATGATGGCGCGCGGGATGTTGCGTCGCGGGTCGACGGTTTCTTCCGAAAGCGTGGAGATTGCGTCGAAACCAAGGAAGGAATAGCAGGCCACTGCCGCACCCGCCATCACCAGGGGCAAGGTGGTGTCCTCGTTGAAGAACGGCCGCGTCGAGACGAGTGTGCCGATCTGCGGCGTGCCGAGGGCGAAGCGGATGCAGAGATAGATCAGCGCCAAGACCATCAGCAGTTGCACGGCCATGATCACCAGGTTGATGCGATCTGTCAGCCTGATGCCCAGCGTGTTGACGAGCGTCGACAGCGCCGCGACCGCAACCACCCAGATCCAGAACGGCACGCCGGGCGCCAAGGTCGACAGGCCGGTGGCCGTCAGCAGGCAGATGACCATCGGGATAAAGAAATAGTCGAGCAGAAGCACCCAGCCGACAGCAAAGCCGGCCATCGGGCCGAACACGCCGGACGCGTAGGTGTACGCCGATCCGGCCTTGGGATTGCGCGCCGCCATGTAGCCATAGCTGGCGGCCGTGAGCAGCATGGCGGCGGTGGCGATCACATAGGCCAGCGCGACTGCGCCGCCGGTTTTGACCGCGATCGCCCCCAATGTCGCGATCACTACCATGGGGGACATGTAGGAAAGGCCGAACATCGCGGCCGATGTAGCGCTGAGGCGCCGCTCCAGCGTCGGTTTTGTGTCTGTCATTGGCTTGTTCCCATTGTTTTCAGCCGTTTTCGGCTTGTTCCCGCCCGCTTTGCCGGGCCTGGTCTTGTGTTGGACGCGTTCCCTGCGTCAGTCGTCCTTATGTTCCAACGGCGCGCCGCCCCGTAAGGGATCGACGCGGCGCACCGTTGGACTTCGTCCAGACTGGGCTGTGGTCTGGACGGAAGGGGCTCAGGCCGCCTCTTTGCGGGCCGAGGCGTGAACCAGATCGAGGATTTCTCCCAGCATTCCGATAAGCGCCTTCATTTCAGAGCTGGTCGAAATGAAGGGCGGCGCCAGCACAACGGAAGAGCCGAGCGGTCGAATGATGAAACCACGCTCGCGCGCCGCCTTGGCGATCCGTTCGCCGATGCGCAAATGGCCGGCGAATGGCGTCTTGCTTCGCTTGTCGGCAACCATTTCGAGAGCACCCATCAGCCCGACACCCCTCGCCTCGCCGACCATCGGATGTTCGGCAAGCTGCTCCAGGCCGCTCTGAAGAACCGCGCCGACATCCCGAATGTGGTCGACGAGACCTTCCTCGGTGATGATGCGGATGGCCTCCAGCGAAACGGCACAGCCGACCGGATGCCCTCCGGTGGTGAAACCGTGCGGAAATTCCTCGAGCGCCTCGGCTGCGGCTTTCGCGCGCCGGTCGATGTCTTCGGACAGCATGACAGCACCCATCGGAAAATATCCGGCCGACATGCTCTTCGATGCCACCATGATGTCCGGCTGCATGCCCACGGCCTGGGTTCCCCACAGGCTGCCAGTGCGGCCAAACCCGCAGATGACCTCGTCCGCAACCAGCGGAATGCCGTACCGCCGCAGGACCGGCTGGATGTGCCGGAAATAGTTCTTCGGCGGTACGATGACGCCCCCTGCCCCCATCACCGGCTCGGCAAACATGCCGGCAATGGTTTCCGGATCCTCGGCCTGAATGGTGGCTTCAAGACTGGCCGCCAGGCGCGCGCAGAACTCGTCGTCGCTCTCGCCAGGCGCGGCGTAGCGGTAGGCATGCGGGCAATCGAGCACCACGATCTCGGGCAGCGGCAAGCCGAACGCCCTGTTGTAGTCCTTGGCCGTCAGCGACGCGGCCATGACGGTCGCGCCATGATAGGCGTTCTTGCGGGTCAGGAACTTGCGGCGTCGCGGATGGCCTTCGAACGCCCACATCATCCACAGCAGCTTGACCACCGATTCATTGGCTTCCGAGCCCGAATTGGTGAAGAACGCCCGGCTCATCGGCACCGGCGCCAGCGCCAGCATCCTTTCGGCAAGTGCGATCGACGGCTTGGAGTTGCGGCCGAAGAAGGTGTGGTAGCCAGGCAGTTCGGCATACTGGCGGGCTGCAACGTCCGCCAGGCGCCGTTCTGAAAAACCCA
>WPCJ01029885.1_pt1 | contig 13097 bp, 12 predicted proteins | sample 5399831 | NCBI WGS metagenome assembly WPCJ01 (sample SAMN12869470, study PRJNA574797) | sludge metagenome | isolation source: wastewater treatment of pH10 | place: China:Beijing | collected 2019-05-20 | reverse complement strand
ACGGAGGTGCCGCGCGCATGATCCGGGAGGGTCTGTTCGAGACTTTTCGCTGCGATGAGATCTATGGCCTGCACAATTGGCCGGGAATGGAAATCGGTACCTTCGCCGTCAAGGCGGGACCAATGATGGCGTCGGGTGATGCGTTCGAAATCGAGGTCACGTCCACTGGGATGCACGCCGCCCAGCCTCAGAAAGGCGTCGACGTCGTTATGACTGCCGGGCATATCCTCATCGCGCTCCAGCAGATATCGGCGCGCAACACCGACCCTCTGGATGCAATCGTCGTGAGTGCGACACAGGTTCACGGCGGCGACGCCTACAATGTCTTGCCGAACAACGTCACCATTCGCGGCACCGTACGGGCATTTTCTCCCAACGCGCGAGCGACTGCAGAGCCAGCGGTACGGCGGATCGTCGAGGGCATCGGCCTGTCGACAGGCGCGCAGTGCAAGGTTTCGTATTCCCAGCAGTACCCAACGCTCATCAATTCGCAGTCCGCCGTCCGATCGGCTGAGGCTGCGGGATCATCGGTGTTCAACAAGATCGACACGAACCCGCCGCAGACGATGATCGTCGAAGACTTTGCCTTCATGCTCCAGGACCGACCTGGGTGCTACGGCTGGATCGGCAACGGACCGGACGACAATGGCCGCATCCTTCACAGCGCATGGTTTGATTTCAACGACGAAGCGCTGCCTTTCGGGGCTTCCTATTTTGCGTCGCTCGTCGAAGCGAGGCAGAACTAGCTTCTGCAAATGACAGTACGCAGTTCAATTGGGCGTGACGACAAGGCGCGATGGATGCGCCCTTCCGTCGCGACGAAAATTCCGATCTGGATCGAATTGGAAGCGCTCACCGCAGGGGCTGTGGAGTTGTTCGAACGCTCTCTCCAGCAACATCCCGAAATCGAGGAATGCTACACCGTAGCCGGCAATCCAGACTACCTGTTGTTCGTCTCTGTCACGGCAATGCAGGAGTTCGAAAGCCTGCATCGCAATGTCCTTTCGAAGCTCCCCGGCGTCAGGAAGATCAGGACTGAATTCCTGTTGCGTCGTGTTCTTTTACGGGCGTTTCCGGACTAGGAAGCGACATCGTCCAGGAAGTCGACAGTCGGCACGAAGAACAGGCATCCTGTAACCGCGCGGCTGAAATCGAGCAGATGGTCATAGGTTCCCGGCGGATTGCCGACGAACATGTTCTCGAGCATTTTCTCGATGCGGTGCGGGGAACGGGCGTAACCAATGAAATAGGTCCCGAACTCACCCTTGCCAATCTCGCCGAACGGCATGTTGTCCCGCAGGATCTGCAACTGCTTGCCGTCTTCCTCGATCGAGGTCAGGACGTTGTGGGCGTAGGGCTTTTTTTCTGAATCGCGCTGTTCGATGTCGGAGAGTTTGTGACGTCCGATGATGTTTTCCTGCTCCTCGACCGGTACCTTGTTCCATCGCTCGACGTCATGCAGGTACTTCTGGACGATCACATAGCTGCCGCCAGCGAAGGAGGCATCTTCCTCGCCGACGATGGTGGCATCCACCGCTGCCTGGTCGACTGGATTCTCGGTGCCGTCAACGAAACCGATCAGGTCACGATCGTCGAAAAACTTGAAACCGTGCACTTCGTCGACAGTGGCGACGGCAGCGCCTAACCGCGACATGATGTGCGTGGCCAGTTCGAAGCACAGATCCATGCTCGCAGCACGCAGATGAAAGAGTATGTCACCGGGGGTTGAAACCGCGTGATGGACACCGTGAATTTCACGGAACGGATGCAGATCCCTTGGCCTTGGCGCACCAAACAGCCTGTCCCAGGCCTGCGAACCAAATCCCATGACGCAGGAGAGCTGACCTTCGAGATCGCGGAACCCGACACCCCGCAGCAAGCTCGACAGGTCAGCGCAAAGGTCGCGCACCGTTTCCTCAGCCTCCGGTCCAGGATTGATCGTCACCACCAGGAAAATGGCTGCACGTGTAAGCCTGCTGGCAACCGATTGTGATACGGGGGAAGGAAGGCTTGAGACCATTTTGTCCATCAACCATCGTCGAGCGTCAACGATCCATACGATGCAACGGCCAAGATCGATCTACAAGTTTCGAGATCCACAAAACGACGTTCCCTTGAGACACAGCCAATGTGGTCGAATCTGGCACAGCCGAAGCTCCCACCGAGGCCTTGACCACACTGGAGCAACGGCAGCACTTCGTATCTCCCGGATATTTTTGGGGATGCTCCGATGACGGTCGTCATTACCACCAGACACGATATCAATCTCGAGACGCTGTTGCGTGTCGCCTGGCAGAAGGAACCTGTCATGCTCAGCGACGCCGCCCTGTCGGAAATCGCGCGTTGCCGGACCGCCTTCCTCAACCTCATCAACAAAGACCCGTCGGTCGTCATCTATGGCGTGACGACGGCAATGGGTGAACTTGCCCACACGCGTCTTTCAACCGACGAGCGCGAGCGCCATGCCCGCATAAAAGCCTTCGCCGCCGCGACCTCCTTTGGCGACCCCTTCCCTGAGCGTGTGGTGCGCGCCATGGTGTTTGCACGGCTGGCCAATTTCGTGGAGGGCCATGCGGCAACCACCACCCGGATAGCGCTTGCTGTGGCGGACATGCTCGACGGTCGGCCAATGCCAGCTGTTGCTTCCTCCGGCCAAGGCGGGGCCGGAGAAATCCTCGCCCTCTACCCTCTGTTCGCCGAACTGACTTCCAGCCTTGATCTCGAAGTCAAGGAACGTGGCTCGCTGATCAACGGGTCGCCATGCGCGGCAGCGCTCGTTGCCGACAGCGCCATTGCCGCGAGACGAAGATTGCGACGCGCCGAGCAGGTCTTCGCCCTTTCGATCGAAGCATTCCGTGCGCCGCTCGAGCATTACGACGCAGCGCTCGAGACCCTCTGGGGCGACGAACATGAAGCCACGGCCCTGAGCGGCCTGCGCACTCTGCTTGAAGGCGGAACAAACGAAAGACGCAACTATCAGGCGCCCGTCAGCTTTCGTATCGTGCCGCGGGTCCTCGGCCAGGCATACCGCGCCCTTGCCACTGCCGAACGCGCGGCAACGATTTCGCTGCGCTCGGCCTCCGACAATCCCGTCTTCATCCCGCCGGACGACAACCACGTCTACGGTCGCTGCATCAGCACCGGCGGCTACCATAATGCCATGGCAGCGCCTGCCCTGGACGACCTGGCAGCGATCTGGGCGGATCTTTGCCTGCTTTGCGACCGCCATGGATCCAAACTGCTGAACGGCGCGGTTTCGCATCTACCCAATCTGCTGATGGTCGATCGGCATCCGAGCGACAGCGATGGACATGGGGCTCTCGGCTATGTGCCAATGGCCTCAACGGGATATCTCGAACAGGCGAAAATGGCGGCGCAGACGACCTTCATCCCGGGTACGGAGTCGGCCGGCTCGGGTCAGGATGACGTGGCGACGACAGCCTTCATCGCCTGGACAAAGGAAGAGAAAGCTGGCCGATATCTCGATGCGTGCCTGGCGGCTCTTTCAGCGGTTGCCTCGCAGGCCTTCTACGCCACGAAGCGCAACGCACCGCCTCGGCTTGCACAGTTCATGGATGAGGTGCGCTCTTTGGTGCCGCCGGTGCGGCAGGACAGGATCCTTGGACCGGAACTTGAGCGGCTGGCGCGGCACTTTACTTCAGAAACGTTCAGGGCCTAGCTACGGCCCAAACGTTTCCAATGATGTGAAACCGGTCAGATCGGCAGCATTTCCGGCTCATCACCGCGCTTGCGCGGCCGCATCATGTCCTTGGCCATGATGCCGCTGGCACGGCAGAAAGCCGCGAAGGCCCGGCATGCCTCCTCGGAGGTCATGATGCCGACGCTGGCACCGAAACAGGCATTGAAAGCCGTCTGATACAGTTTACCCTGCTTGCCCGTTGGCCAATCGGACAGGAAGTCCATGGCCTGTTCGACACCATAAATCTCCTCGACCGGCTGGTCTGGGGTGGGGACGATACGAACGGGTACGGCAAACTGCAATTCGCGCATGGCAACGCCTCTCGATTACCTCCACCCGGGGCGTGAACGTCTTTTCTGGGCGGAAGTTCCTTGCCGAAGCCTTTTATGGTGAATTGTGGCGAGAGCGCGACCACTGGTTGCATATCTGCAACACAACCGGCCGCACCACCTCGCTTACAGCAACAGTCCACACCAAAGAAGCAAACGCCAGGGTTGCAGCAAGGATCAGGCAGGGGCGAAGCGCGGCTTGCAGTTTCGCGTTGGTGCCTCATCAACCCGCCTGTAGAGAGCGCCCCAGTCCGACAACGGCTCGATTTTAGTCCAGTTCGGCGAGGCATCCATTACCGCGATATCCGAAGCGCCGGCGACCAGATAGCCGCTCGCCACCTGGCAATCGAGCTCATCGCGTCGCAGCTCAAAGATCTTGCGGTGGCCGTAGACCAGAATGTTCTCGTTCATATGATCGTGATCCCAGACCACCGGCATTGGCCCCGGCGGCAGGCTTTTCATCACAGCAGAAAACGCCTCGACGTCCGCGCGCAGCTGACGCTGTCCGCTTGTGCGGCCATCGGTGACGACAACCTGAACAAGCTGCACGATGGCGGCGATGGTCAGCCCGGCACCGATGATGAAATGCGCCATGTAAAGCCGGCGCCAGTTCATCGACACCCACAGCCCGGCCATGACGGCGAGAGGCCAGGTCGCCGGCATCGAATAGCGCGTTCTGCCGATCGGAAGGATGGTCGTCAGCACGCCCAATGGCACCGCAGCCAGGAGCAATGCATCGATCACCCAGCGGCGCTCCCGCGGCAGGTCGGAGCGGGCGAAGACCAGGGCAACCGCTGCCGGCAGGAATGGCAATTGGTAAAGAACTGCCAAAGGCAGATCACTCAGATGCAGCAATCGTGTCAGGCGGTTGTCGCCGCCAACCTCGCCACCGAGCCGCATTTCGCTGACCCAATGCGCGGCACCGGCATCCGGACGATTCGACCAGGCCCAGGCGAGCATCGGAAGATGCGCAACCGCAATGATGGCGACCGCGACAAGCGCCTCGCGCGGCTTACGTTCGAGAAGCGGCATGAGGATCATCGGCAGTGTTGAAAACGCAACCGGGATCGGCCCCTTGGTCATGGCCGCGCAGGCAAGAAGAGCTGCAATGCCAAGCCACAAGGCGGGTCCGAAATGCTGACGAGCACGGCCATACAACCAGAGCGCCAGCGCCATGCCGCAAAGAGCCGTGACTGTGACGTCCGTCTCGCCGATGCGCGCCTTCAGCAGTATCTGCACCGAGCAGAGGAAGGCCAATCCCGCTGTCAGAGCGGCCACCTTTCGATCCCGCGGCGCAAGGATAAGTGCAGCGGTACCGGCGGAAAGTGCACCGGCCAATGCCGCAATCACGCCCGGCAGGCGGACTGTCACCTCATCGAGGACACCACGCAACAGACCAACGGCCGCCATCAGCCAGGGCGTGAATGGTGGCTTGTTGACGTAGGGCGTGCCGATGAATTTGAGATGCCACCAGGCACCACCTTCCAGCATTTCCAGGACCTGCAGCGCGCGCCGGCCTTCCTCGAAACGCAGTGGGCGCAGCCCCAGATACGGAAAATAGAGAAGGAGACCCGCGCCAAGCACGAAGACAGGCCAGTATCTGGCCCATCCTTCCAGCATGTTGATCTGCCATTGCGCGGGAGATGCGCGCCAGCCCGGCCAGCCGAGCAGTTGCCTGAGGATACCCGACACGGAATACCGTCCCGTTTAGATGCCTGTCTCCCCCAGCAGTCGGCATTTAGCATGCTCAAATCCCCCTGTCTTGCGCCCGATGCAACGCAGAGGTTGAAGAACGACACCATCGGTGTCACATGATAATCTGCTCGAAACAAACCGCTTCCGGATATCCATGGTTACCTATCTAGACGCCGAAACGGCCCCGCTGCGTAACACCGGCCAGATCAGGCTCTACAATGAGGAAAGCTTCGCCGGGATGCGCAAGGCTTGCCTGCTGACCGCGCAGTGCCTGGACGAACTGGTCGATATCGTAAAACCTGGCGTTACCACGAATACGATAGACCGCTTCGTCTTCGAGTTCGGCATGGACAACGGTGCGCTGCCGGCCACGCTCAACTATCGTGGCTATACGAAATCGTCCTGCACCTCGATCAACCACGTCGTCTGCCACGGCATTCCCGATGACAAGCCGTTGCGCGACGGTGATATCGTCAACATCGACGTTACCTACATCCTGGACGGATGGCATGGCGATTCCAGTCGTATGTATCCGGTTGGTGCCGTCAAGCGCGCGGCCGAACGACTGATGGAAGTGACGCATGAATGCCTGATGCGCGGCCTTGCCGTCATCCGTCCCGGCGTGCGCACTGGCGCCATCGGACAGGCCATCCAGGTCTATGCCGAGGCTGAGCGCTGCTCCGTCGTGCGCGACTTCTGCGGTCATGGTGTCGGTCGACTGTTCCATGACGCTCCAAACATCCTGCACTACGGCCATGCCAATGAAGGCGTGGAAATGCGGCCCGGCATGATCTTCACGGTGGAGCCGATGATCAATCTCGGCCGACCGCATGTGAAGGTTCTTTCCGACGGCTGGACCGCGGTAACCCGGGACCGTTCGCTTTCAGCGCAGTACGAACACACGATCGGCGTCACCGAAACCGGTTGCGAGATCTTCACACTCTCGCCGAAGGGGCTCGACAGGCCGGGCCTCCCGCCGCTGTAAGCTGAAACTGGGTGAAGCTGCCCCTGCTCTCATGCCGAAGACGCGTTCAAGGCTGAGGTCCATGACGAGCACGGGGAAAAACGAGCGTCGGTTGCTGGCCTGACAGCGGTATCACCGCTCGGGGAAACAAGCATGGATACAGTCTGGCTGCAGGATTTCCTTGCCGTGATACGCGAGGGCGGGTTTTCCCGAGCCGCCGAGCGACGGGCCATCAGTCAGCCTGCGTTCAGCAGGAGAATCAAATGCCTCGAGGAGTGGGTGGGCACGCCGCTTTTCGACAGAAGCTCGCATTCGATCGAGCTCACCAGTGCCGGCGAACGCCTCAAGCCATTCGCCGAGGAAATCCTCAGGCAACTCGAAAGCGCGCGCCGTGATGCGATGAGCGCTGCCCAGGCGGCAACGGAAACGCTGGTTTTCGCATCGACGCACGCCCTGTCGTTGACGTTCTTCCCGCCGTGGCTGCGCCGGCTGGAAAGTGACGAGCCCTTGATGGCTTCCGTGCAGCTGATCGCGGATTCAATGGTGCGCTGTGAACAGCTCATGATCGAAGGGCGGAGCCAATTCCTCCTGTGCCATCACCATGCCGCTGCCTTCAACAGGCTGACAGGCGATCGATTTCGGTCCGTGCCGCTTGGCACGGACATCCTCGTTCCCGTTGCCGCGCCGTCCCTTGCATCGGCTGAACTCATGGAGAATGGGCCCTATCTCGCTTATTCTGCAGAATCCGGCATGGGCCGCATTCTGAACGCCGCCTGGGAACAGAGCGGCAGGAGCCTGCCACCGGAGCCGGTCTTCTCCTCGCATCTTGCAACGATGCTTGTCGCGATGGCACGCGACGGGCGCGGGCTGGCGTGGTCTCCGCTCAGCCTGGTTGCCGAGGATATCGCTTCCGGACGCCTGGTGAAGATCGGCCTGCCGGAGGACGAGGTCTCGATCGACATCCATCTTTTTCGCGCCAAGGCGCGGCAGACCCAGACAGCGGAACGCTTCTGGCAGCGTTTGCTACGCGACCGGGATCAGCTTGCGAAGAACGACAGCAGCTCTTCCGTCACCAGAGCTGGGCATTCCTCCTGAAGATTATGGCCGCAATCCAGCGCCCTGCCCCTGACGTCGAGCGCTTTCTCCCGCCAGGTCTGTTCGACGTCATAAAGCGTGCCGACGGTTCCACGCGCGCCCCACATGGCAAGCAGGGGTACGGCAATGCGTTTGTCGTCATCCGCGGCGTCATGGACAAGATCTATACCGGCCGCGGCCCGGTAATCTTCGCAAACGGCATGCTGTGTCCTGGGGTCGCGATAGCAGCGTAGATATTCCGCCATGACCTCGGGTTCGGTTGCATGCACAGCACCGTTTTGCCGGCCAAGATGTGCCTGCAGAAAATATTCCGGATCAGCACCCATGAGCCGCTCCGGCAACGGGTGGGGCTGGATGAAGAAAAACCACCAGAAGTACCGCGTGGCAAATTCCCGGTTGGTGCGCGCATACATCGTCGCGGTCGGTGCGATGTCCAGCACGGCCAGACTGGTGACGGCATCGGGATGGTCGAGCGCCATGCGGTGGGCGACGCGTCCACCCCGATCGTGTCCCGCCACGACAAAACGCTCGAATCCCAATGCCCGCATCAGTTCGACCTGATCCCTGGCCATCGCCCGCTTGGAGTAGTTGACGTGATCATCTCCGCCTGACGGCTTGCTGCTGTCGCCATATCCGCGCAGGTCGGCCGCGATCACGGTGAAGTGGCGGGCAAGTGCCGGGGCGATCTTTCGCCAGGTAACATGCGTCTGTGGATGCCCGTGAAGAAGCAGGAGGGGTGCGCCTGCTCCCGCGATTGCAAGACGTAACCTCGTTTCCATCGTCGAGGTGAAATCGAACAGATCGAAGCCTTCCAGGAATGGCGACGATCCGATCGGCTTCAGTGATCCTTCAGCGGTCAGTTCGCGTCCAGCCATGGATTGTCTCGCAGATGCTTGCGCTCGAAGGCGCTGATTTCATCACTCAACTCCAGCGTCTGGCCAACAGCATCAAGCCCCTTGAGCAAGGCGTTCTTGCGTATCGCCTCGATCTTGAAACCGATCTCCAGGTCCTTGCCACTGATGGTCTGGCTGTCCAGATCGATGACGAGCACATTGTCCTCGGGCAACCCGGCGCGCTCCTGCAGACGCCTGACATCAGGCTCGCCGAGCTCGATTGCGAGCAAGCCGTTACGGGCGCAGTTATCGAAGAAAATGCCCGCAAAACTCTCCGCGACGATGGCGCGGATGCCATATTGCATAAGCCCCCAGACAGCATGTTCCCGACTGGATCCGCAGCCAAAATTGGCCCCGGCGATCAAAAAGGCGGCATCCCGCCATTGCGGGCGGTTGAGGATGAATTCCGGACGAGGCCTGCCCTGCTCGTCGAAACGGAGATGGTAGAACAGTCCGCGGTCGAGACCGCTGCGATCTATTCCTTTCAGGAACTGCTTGGGCATGATGACATCGGTATCGATGTTGCTGGCCGCGAGCGGTACTGCAACACCCCTCACCTTGACAAAGGCTTGCATCTCTAACGTTCACTCGCGATTTGACGAACATCCGCCAGGCGACCAGCCACGGCCGATGCCGCAACCATTGCCGGGCTCATCAGATGCGTGCGTCCCCCGGCACCCTGACGATCCTCGAAATTTCGATTGGTGCTGGACGCACACCGCTCCGCCCGGGCGAGGACGTCGTCATTCATCGCCAGGCACATCGAACACCCCGATTGCCGCCATTCGAAACCAGCCGAGGTGAAAACGCGATCGAGGCCTTCGGCTTCCGCCTGGCGCCTGACCGACATTGAGCCAGGGACAACGATCGCCCTCACACCCGGCGCGATTTGCCGCCCTTCCAGAATTCGCGCCGCATCGCGCAGATCCTCGATGCGCGCATTGGTGCAGGAGCCGATGAATGCTGCCTGGATTTCGATCGAATCCACGGGCTGACCGGGTCTGAGATCCATGTAAGCCAAAGCGCGCTCGATGGCTTGCCGGCGAACAGGATCCGGCTGCAGACGGGGATCTGGTACGCATTCGGTGATCTTGACCGCCTGATCCGGGCTCGTCCCCCAGGTCACCATGGGTGCGATTTCCCCGGCAGCCAGGATGACTTCCCTGTCGAAAACCGCATCCTGATCCGTCTGCAGCGATGTCCAGCTTTCAGTTGCCAGTCGCCAAAGCTCGCCTTTGGGCGCCCGCGGCGTTTGCGAGAGGTAGTCCATGACCTTTTCGTCGGGTGCTATCAGCGCGCCGCGTGCGCCGCACTCGACCGCCATGTTGCACAGCGTCATGCGCGCCTCGATGCTGAGCGCACGGATGCCCGCGCCCTGAAACTCGATCGCATAACCCGTCGCGCCCGAAGCACCGATCTTCTCGATCAGCGCCATGACGACATCCTTGGAACGCACGCCTGGCGGCAGATGCCCTTCCAGCGTGACACGCATCGACGCCAGCCGCTTGTAGATCAGCGTCTGCGTTGCGAGGTAGTGCTCGATATCGGATGTGCCGATGCCGAATCCGAGGGCACCAAACGCACCATAGGTGGTGGTGTGGCTGTCACCTGCCGCAATCACCATGCCCGGCAACACCAGGCCGATCTCAGGCATGACCACATGTTCGATGCCTTGCATGGCATGCGTCATGTCGAAAATCTCGATGCCGAAATCGCGGCAGTTCTCGGCGAAATATGCGGTCTGTCTCGCTGCGTCCCCCGGCATGATGATGCGGCCGACGACGGTTGGATTGACGTGGTCGACGACACCGAGAGCCGCACGAGGACGCCAGACGGAACGGCTGGCCAGACGCAGGGCGGTGAATGCCTGCGGTGACGTGTATTCGTTCAATACGGTGCGATCGACATAGAGCACGACCTGCTGACCCTGCTCGTCGAGCTTTCTCACCGTGTGACGATCAACGAGTTTGTCGTAAAGCGTTCGAGCCCTGTGCACCGCCTCAACCTCCGGTCTGTGACGGAAAGGTTAGCGTCGGCGAACGCGAGCGGTCCCATGCAAAACTTGCATCGATTGATCGGCAAATCCTGCTGGCCGTCGAGCGTGCCGAATTACTAGGGTGGCTTTGCCGGTCAGCCAATGTGCTGTCGGCCAATGAGCAGAAAATGCGCCATCGTTGTCGACAGTCCATCGGCGGCATTCAGCCAGAAAAGCCGGGACGCGAACAACGCCAGGGGAAATTTTCGTCTGTCGAGCAAGGTCTTGCCGGGCGAATGCAGCAAGGACCGGGGGAGACAACATGCATCGGATTGTGAGCTTCTTTGGCGGCCATCTCATTCGCGCCGATCGAAATGCGATCGAACGTCGCCGGTATTGCGGGGAATGATGCAGGCTTCCCTGACCACCTTCCCGTCATCTGCCGTGGAAGAAGCAACTTCCATCCGCCGTCACCTGCACAGCAGACCTGAACTGAAATTCGAGGAAAGGGAAACCTCCGACCTCGTCGCCAGTTTCCTCGCCCGGCATGGCTACGAGACGAAGCAGGGTATTGCGGATACTGGCGTGACTGGCGTTCTCGATACCGGACGGCCAGGTCCAACCCTCTGTTTTCGTGCCGACATGGACGCCCTGCCAATTCAGGAAGAGACAGGTCTGCGGTACGCGTCAACCGTCCCGGGCAAGATGCACGCGTGCGGCCATGACGGACATACGGCTTCGCTACTGCTGGCCGCCGCGAAGCTTGCTTCGGAAAGCGACCAACTGGGCGGGCGTATCAAACTGCTGTTCCAACCTGCAGAGGAAGGCGGCACCGGCGCTGCCCGCATGATCGAGGAAGGTGCACTCGCCGGGGTTGACGCCATCTACGGCTTTCACAACCGCCCGGGCTATCGGTCAGGCCGGGTTTTCGCCAAGGCGGGACCGGCCATGGGCGGCACGTCTGTCTATGATGTCACCATCATCGGCAATGGCGGCCACTCCGCCCGGCCCGACCTGGCAGTAGATCCGATTTTCGTGGGCGCAAGCCTGATCCATTCCTTGCAAAGCGTGGTGTCGAGACGCCTTTCTCCGCTGGAATCGGGAGTGGTCAGCGTCACGCAGTTCCATGGCGGCAACGCCCACAACATCATCCCCGGCCGCGCTTCGATGACGATCAACACACGCGATGCCAGTCCTGAAACCGGGGCCATGATCGACCGAGAGCTCAATCGTTTGATCACGAGCATCTGCCACGCCCACGGCGCCGAGGTGGAGCTGACGCGCATCCTGCGCATTCCACCCGTCGTCAACCACGACGCTGAAACCGAGTTCACCGTGGCTGTCGCTGCCGATGTGGTCGGGCCCGACAACGCGGGATATGTCCATCAGCTTCCCACGATGGGAGCCGAGGACTTCGCCTTCTACCTCGAGAAGGTTCCCGGCTGCTTTTTCTTCGTCGGCAATGGCGAAGACAGCGCCTATCTCCACCACCCCCTCTACGATTTCAACGACGACATTCTACCGGTCGCCGCGGGCATGTTCGCAGGAATTGCCCATCGGCGCCTCGGCCCTGGTGCCCGCTCACGGGATGGATGACAGCACCTTCGTGCAACGGGTCAGCAAAGCTCTCTTTTGCGAGCGCACCAGCCAATCCAATGGAGGATCTCTCACGTGTCGGTTCTTGAGCCACAGGACTATTTCCGGCTGCGTCTGCCGTCAGACCCGCAGATTTCACCAGATGGGCGCTATATCGCCTATGTGCGCGACCGGCCGGACGTCATCCAAGATGCCTGGTCTTCGAATGTACAGATCATCGAACGCAAGTCCGGCAAGGCTGAAGATCTGGGCGATGGGTTCCAGCCACGCTGGTCGCCGGAATCAGGCCGCCTCGCATTTGTGAACGCCGGCGACGATACGAATGAAATCCGCCTTTGGTCCGCAGCAACTGGCGAAGCCGTCACAATCGCCAGCCTGCCGTCGACACCCGAAGGCCTTGCCTGGTCTCCCGACGGTCGAACAATCGCATTCGTCATGCGGGCGCAGCTGGCACGACCCGGCCAGGCGAACAACCAACCGGCACCGGCCTGGCATGCGCTTCGTACGGAACATTGGGCGCGGCCCGGTCAGTACACGGAAAAGCTGCTGCGCCGAATAGAAGGCGTCGACGCCGAACTGCTGCCCGAGGGGCATCACCAGATCTTCCTGCTCGATGTCGCGACGGCCACGATCCGGCAGCTGACCTTCGATCCGTTCGAACATGGCGGTCCGCTGGCGTTGATCACAAAACTGAAGCTCGCCGGGCATATCTCCTGGTCTCCGGACAGCCGCAGCCTGGTGATGTCGATGCTGCGCGATCCGACCCCACCTGGTCCAGTCGACCCGGTTCATGCCGTGGCGGCGGATGTCTACAGCTTTTCGATTGCGGACGGTGCCGTCACCCGCCTGA
>WPCJ01282264.1_pt1 | contig 13117 bp, 10 predicted proteins | sample 5399831 | NCBI WGS metagenome assembly WPCJ01 (sample SAMN12869470, study PRJNA574797) | sludge metagenome | isolation source: wastewater treatment of pH10 | place: China:Beijing | collected 2019-05-20 | reverse complement strand
CCGCCTTGGTCAAGGACGAGGAATTGCTTCCAATAGAGCGCGAGGGCGTTGCCCTTCTCATTGAGCACGCCGCCCGGATGGCCGATGATGCCGGAAAGCTGACCCTGTTGGCAGACAGGTTGCGTGATCTCGTCATCGAGGCGGATTTCAAGGCGCGCGAAGCCGGGCACCCGGCTACGTCACGCGATGATATCAGGCACACCCTCGATGAACGGGAGCGCCGCGCGTCGCGTTTGCGCGACCGCTCTCAGGAAGCGATTATGAAGAATCTCGCGCTCATCGATACCGATGGAGCGCGGATTGGTCAGATAAACGGCCTCAGCGTGCTTGATGTCGGGGGCTATCGCTTCGGCAAGCCGACGCGGATCACCGCCCGCGTTCGCCCCGGCGGAGGACGGGTGGTCGACATAGAACGCGAGGCCCGGCTGGGCGGCCCCATCCATTCCAAGGGCGTGCTCATCCTGTCGGGCTTTCTCGCCGGCCATTTCGCACTTGACGGACCAATGTCGCTTTATACCAGCCTCGTTTTCGAACAGTCCTATGGCGGTGTTGAAGGCGACAGCGCTTCATCGGCAGAGCTTTATGCCTTGCTGTCTGCGTTGGCAGATGTTCCGCTCCGCCAGGACATCGCTGTCACTGGTTCAGTTAACCAGCATGGCCAGGTTCAGGCGATCGGTGGTGTGAACGAAAAGATCGAGGGTTTTTTCGACTTGTGTCGCGAACGGGGCCTGACAGGTACGCAGGGCGTCGCGATTCCCGAGGCCAACGTGCAACACCTGATGCTGCGCGAAGACGTCGTGGAATCCTGTGCCGAGGGCAGGTTCGCTGTCTACCCGATTCGTACCATTGATGAGGGGATAACGCTGCTGACCGGACATCGGGCCGGCGAGCGGGACGATGCGGGGCATTATCCTGACGGCACCATCAACAATCTGGTGGAGACAAAGCTGCAACTCTACGCCGAAACGCTGCGCCGCTTCGGCAAACCCGATGCCGGGTTGAACTCCGAGGTTCACAAGGACGAGATGCCATGAACCGTGGTAATCCTCCGTTCAGGCGTATCGTTCTCGAGCTCAAGCGGGGTTCCCACAACGCGGAAGCGATACAACTCGCCGCCGAACTCGCAGAGCTTTTTCAGGTGGATCTCCTCGGGCGTTTTGTGGAGGATTCCGGCCTGGCTCAACTCACGCGCACGCCCTTTGCTCGCGAGTTCCGGATGCTGGAAGGTGAATGGCGCGATCTTGACAGCCAGAGTGCGGCAGGGTCGGTCGAACTTGCGATAGCAGCAGCCCGGCGGCTTTTCATGCAGGCGGTTGGTTCTTCTCCGGTATCACGGGATTTTGAGGTTCTTCACGCAGAAGCATCCGCTCAACAGCGACCATCGGCGCAAGAACTCGTCGCCGTCGTTCAAGACCCTGACACGGGCGAGGATATCTTTTTATCCAGGCTGGGCGTATCGCAAGGTGATACTGAAGCAGTTCTACTTCTGCCACGGCAAAAAGCACGGCACCACGGCCCGATCGTTGTTATTGCAGCCACAGAGGATGAACCAAGCGTCGCCACCGCCGCACAAGTTGCCGCCGCGGCGCAGGAGATCGTTCTGCGCTTGAACTGGCCTCCTGAACCGTCATGGGGATCCATGGCGAATGCGCGTCTTGTGGTGGTCACCGCGAGCAGGTTCTGTGAGATTGCGCCACACACTGGTACCATACTTGCGGGTGTTCCTATCCTTATACTGGGAAACGAACGGTAGTGTTGTGTAAATTCCACGAACGTCAGCGTCCCGGTATAGGAAATGTAATTCCAAACCTACTTCAAACACCCATAGTAAATTGCTCGAGCCCATTTGGCACAGAAAACTCAAGACTTCACTAGCTGTTACCGGCGCCAGCCTTCAATCGTCGAAGGTCCGAAACGATGACGAGACGATTGTTTTCGATGGTGAGGCCGAGGAAATCGACCATGCCAGCCCTGGAAAGAGGTCGGGAGACATGCTTTAGAACTCTTGACGAAAGGCTGTATGGCCGGACGAAGCTGCAACTTCATGATCGGCGTTTTAGAAGCGACAATGTCTATCTGCGGAAAAGTCACCTTCCGCACAAAGACCGCCTGCCGCGACCTCAACCTGGTGTGACCGCATCGGACACAATCGGGCGATCCGGCAGTGCCGGAGCTGGCGGCAGGCCGGTGGCGTCGAGAATTTCCTGCTCATCCAGCGACTCTTTCTTCATCAGCGCCGCAACGAGCGCATCGAGTTCCCTGCGATGCTCCGTCAACAGCCGCCTGGCGTCTTCATGGCATTCGTGAATGATGCGCGCCACTTCCACATCGATCAGCTTTGCAGTCTCATCGCTATAAGGCTTTTGCCCCATAAAGCCTCCGCCCTGCCCGGTCCACTCATTCTGGCGAGGGCCAAGCTGGATCATGCCAAGCTTGTCGCTCATGCCCCAGCGGGTGACCATCTGACGGGCGATGGATGTCGCCTGCTCGATGTCGCTTTCGGCTCCCGTGGTCTTGGTACCGTAAACCACCTCCTCCGCTGCGCGGCCGCCAAGAATGCCGACGATCTTGGCGCGCAGATAAGCTTCGGGATAGTTGTAGCGATCGGTCAGCGGCCGCTGATAGGTGACGCCCAGCGCCTGTCCGCGCGGCACGATGGTGACGCGATGGACCGGGTCGGCACCGGGAACGACCAGTCCCAGAATGGCGTGGCCTCCCTCATGATAGGCGACACGTTCCTTGTCAGCCTCGCTAAGGATGATCGGACGCTCTGGTCCGAGCACGATCTTTTCCAGCGCATCGAGGAAGTCCTTGTGATGGACTTCGTCCTGCTGCCGCCGGGCAGCCAGCAGGGCCGCTTCATTGACGAGGTTACGAATATCCGCGCCCGAGACGCCCGGCGTTGTCTGGGCGATATCGCCGAGGTCGACATCGTCGGCCAGCGGCACTTTACGAGTATGGACCTTGAAGATCGCTTCGCGGCCGGCCTTGTCCGGCAGGTTAACAACGACGCGGCGGTCGAAACGGCCGGCACGCAGCAGCGCCTTGTCGAGCACGTCAGGCTGGTTGGTTGCAGCCAGCACGATCACGCCTTCGCGGCTGGAAAAACCGTCCATCTCGGTCAGGATCTGGTTCAGCGTCTGCTCCTGCTCGCTTGCCCCGCCGATCACCGCCTGGCCACGGGCGCGACCGATGGAGTCGATCTCGTCGATAAAGATGATGGCCGGTGCATGGTTGCGCGCTTCCTTGAACAAATCCCGCACCCGGGCGGCACCGACGCCGACGATCATCTCGACGAATTCCGAGCCGCTCATCGAGAAGAACGGCACTTCTGCTTCGCCGGCGACGGCGCGCGCCAGCAGCGTCTTGCCGGTGCCGGGCGCGCCGACCAGCAGCACCCCTTTGGGAGCCGTGCCGCCAAGACGGGTGTATTTTTCCGGGTTCTTCAGGAAATCGACGATCTCGACCAGTTCGTTCTCGGCTTCATCGATGCCGGCGACGTCGGCGAAGGTGACCTTTGTTTCCGTCTCCTTGTCAAAGCGCCGGGCGGTGCTCTTGCCGATGCCGCCGAAGCCGCCCAGCATGCCGCCGCCCTGTTTTGCGGCGCGGCGGAAGAACCAGATATAAAGGCCGATGATCAGCAGCGCCGGGCCGAAAGCCGACAGCAGCGTCAGCAGCGGGTTGGCCTCGGTCTGGATCGGCGTCGCCCTTATATCGACGCCGCGCTCGATCAGTTCGGTCTCGAGGCCGGGATCGACAAACAGCGGCAGGATCGTGGTGAAATTCTCGACATTGCGCGACTCCGGCGCAGGCTGCCCCTCAACGACAGGATCTGTCCAGCGCACGGCGGTCTTGAACTTGCCCTCTATCGAGTCGCCCTGGGTGTGGATCGCCTCGACATTGTCCTTCGCCAGCTCCGCCCGGAACACAGTATAGGAGATCGGCTCGGGGCCTTGCGGACCAGGAAAAAACAGGTTCACCAGAAAGTAGTTGAGCGCCAGCAGCAGCAGGAACACCAGCCAGTTGCTGCGGGGCGGCACAGTGGAACTGTCCGCACTTTTGTCGGAGGCCGCTCGTTTCGAACTCAGCTTGCCGTTATTTGCTGGCATAGTAATTCCTACCCCTTCCACAGGTGACGCTGCTGCACGCTATTGCACGTCACGCTGCTGGTCCAGCCTTCGGAGACCGATTGCGATAGCCCATCAAAGGAGCCAAAATTAAAGGGCCGGTGAAGATGCAGTTACCGTCGACGGCGAGTGTTTTGGAACACGGGCTCGTGCGCGATGATCCTTGTGGATCGCCTTGAGCAGGTACGAAAACGTGACGCAGCATTGGCTGACACACTCTCAATCTTTCAAGCATCAATTGTGAAGCGGAGTGCAAACGCGCTTGATACTGATCAATTGTTGTCACAGACCTAGCGGTAAAGTACTGCTCATGGACGACATCACATCTCCGGACTACGGGAAACTTGCTCCCAACCTGCCGCATTCGCTGGAAGCCGGAGACATCGTTGCAATGATGGGCGTCACGGTGGACGAGGGTCTAGACGACGCTCAGGCGGCCGAGCGATTGAACAGGTTCGGGCCCAATATCATTGTCGCGAGGAAACCAACCAGCACACTCGCGCTCCTCATCCACCAGTTCATGAGCCCGGTCATCGCGCTCCTGTTGGTGGCTGCAGCACTCGCCTTCTATTTTGAGGAAACCATTGAAGGTGGTGCAATCATTGCCGTGCTCGTGATCAATGCCACAATCGGCTTCATTACCGAATTTCGTGCTGTCCGTTCCATCGAAGCTCTGCGTGCCCTGGGGCAGTACTTCACGCGTGTCCGCCGGGGTGGAAGGGTAAAGTCCATACCGACCGAAGGGTTGGTGCCAGGCGACATCGTTTTGGTCGACGGCGGAGACGCGATATCCGCCGATATGCGTATCATTGAAGCATCCCATCTTGGCGTCGACGAATCCACACTGACGGGCGAATCTGTACCGATCGACAAAAGCGTCGAGCCGGTTTCCGAGCTGACTCGGATTACGAACCGTTCCTCAATGCTATTCAAGGGTACTATGGCCGTGCGCGGCAGCGCCGTCGGGCTAGTCGTCGGCACTGGGCGTAACACTGAGCTTGGCCAGATTTCACGGCTCATGGAAGAGGCTGCGCCGGAGCGTTCACCGCTCGAAATCGGGCTTGCTAATTTATCCGGGCAACTGGTCTGGATCGTCATCGTCCTGACGGCCGCACTTGCTGCCCTCGGCATGTGGGCAGGCCACGAGACGTTCATCATGATCGAAGCAGCGATTGCCCTTGCGGTCGCGGCAATTCCCGAGGGCTTACCGATCGTTGCAACTGTCGCGCTTGCGAGGGGAATGTGGCGTATGGCCCGGCGGCAGGCCTTGGTCGAGCGTCTTCCGACCGTCGAGACCCTTGGCGGAACCACAGTCATTCTCACCGACAAGACTGGCACGCTGACCGAGAACAGGATGAGGGTCCGCCGTTTTTGGGCGACCTCCGGAGAGATGGAGATAAACGAAGGACCGCAGGCTCAGGTTGAAGAAGTGGTCGACCGGCTCCTGAAAGCCGCAGTCCTGTGCAACGATGCAACTCTCGGCGATGAAGAGACCGCCGCAAGCGGAGATCCTATGGAGATCGCCCTCCTGCAGGCGGGTGCCACCGCCGGCGTGCATCAGGATAGCCTCGCCCTTTCGTCGCCACTCATCCGCAAATATGCCTTCCAGGCGGGGCGCAAAATGATGGCAACGGTACACGAGAGCAACGATTGTTATCTGTTTGCGGTGAAAGGTGCTCCAGAAGCGGTGCTGGAAGTTGCGGGCTACGTCCTTTCGGAGACGGGGGAGGAGCCGTTGGAAGATGTGGTGCGCCAGCTATGGGCTGAGCGCGCCGAGGAACTCGCGAGCCAAGGCCTGCGCGTGCTGGCCTGTGCCGATAAAAGGGAGGAGGACGCCGACACCGCACCCTATGAGAATTTGACGTTCCTCGGCCTTGTCGGCCTGGAGGATCCGCCTCGTGCTGACGTTCCGGATGCTATCCGTGACTGCCGGCGAGCCGGAGTCCGTGTGGTTATGGTTACAGGAGACCACATTGCAACCGCCCGTAGTATCGCGCGAGTTGTCGGCATCGGCGAGCATGCGACTGACGTCGCGCAAGGAGCGAATGTTAAGGGACTCGCCGACGAGCCCCTCGATGATTTTGAGCAGATCGACATTTTTGCCCGGGTAAGCCCAGCCGAGAAAATTGCGCTAGTCCGCGCCTACCAGGAAGCGGGAGAGGTGGTCGCCATGATTGGCGACGGCGTCAACGATGCTCCGGCACTCAGACAGGCCGACATCGGGGTCGCCATGGGAATGCGCGGTACCGACGTGGCACGCGAGGCGGCTGATATGATCCTCCTCGATGATAACTTCTCAACGGTTGTGAAAGCGATCCGTGAAGGACGCGTCATTTTTGAGAACATAAGGCGGTTCGCCGCCTACCTTCTGTCGTGCAACCTGACCGAAGTGCTGGTGGTGGGAGTGGCCATCGCGGCTATGCTGCCGCTGCCAATCCTTCCGCTGCAAATTCTCTACCTCAACCTCGTCACAGATATATTTCCTGCCTTCGCGCTAGCTTTAGGCGACGGCGAGCGGGACGTCTTGGAGCGATCTCCGCGTGATCCGAAGGAAAAGATTCTCGGACGGCCACAATGGATCAAAATTGCCTTGCATAGTGTGGTGTTGACCACAGCCACGTTCGTTGCGCTTGGCTGGGCGCAGGTAGAAGGGCTGCAAGGCCGGGAGATGGTAACGACAACATTCTTGACAATTGCCTTCGCTCAACTGTGGCACGTCTTTAACATGCGTGCCGTCGCCTCTCCTGTTTTCGTCAACGAGGTGACGCGAAATCCGTGGGTCTGGGCCGCGATCGCACTCTGCATTGTCCTGGTGGCACTGCCTCCCTATTGGCCTCCAGCCGCCGAAGTGCTGCGTCTCGCACCACCGACGGCTAACATGTGGGTGATCATTATGGTATCGAGCCTTTCCTCACTCTTCCTAATTCAGGTAGTCATGTTTGGTCTCGGTATTGCCGGACGACGGCAGGTGACCGCACGTTAACCATCTGGCGCATTGGCGTTGGTAGCACGAGATGATTGCCAGGATAGCGAGTGCCCTGACGAACTTCTGTCGTCCTGGAACAGTCACCATGCTGCATTTTACGCGGTTCTTCTCGACCGTTGAACTGGTCAATGCGCTGGAACAGGAAAAGGCTCAGGGCAAGGCCGGGCAGATCGCAAATCGGCTCGTCCATTCCGACCTGGTCATTCTCGACGAGCTTGGATACCTGCCCTTCAGCGCTTCAGGAGGGGCATTGCTCTTCCACCTGCTGAGCAAACTCTATGAGCGCACCAGTGTCATCATCACCACGAATTTCAGCTTTGCCGAATGGGCCAGCGTGTTCGGGGACGCCAAGATGACAACCACGCTGCTCGATCGGCTCACCCATCACTGCCATATCCTCGAAACCGGAAACGACAGCTTCCGATTCAGGAACAGCTCGGCCCAGGCCACAAAAATCAAAAAGGAGAAAGCACCGACTTGACCATCTGACCAAACCCAAATCATATCCATGAGGCGGGTCAATTCTCGGTGAAAATCCCGGGGCAGTTCTCAACGGCAATCAACAGCCATTGCTTTCCGCGTATATGGGCGAGCCAGATCTGCTCGATAGGCATTTTGTATCCCGCAACATCAAGGACTTACAGAACTCCCCAGGCACGGTATCGCCCTCTTCCGGTGAGTTCCCGTATGCCGAGTTCCGAGATCAGGTTGAGGGCGCCACGCGGCGTCACCTTGACGACTTTCGCAACCATCGCAGCGGAAACCATCGGCCGCGACAGGACAAGTTCGATGACCGATGGCAGGCTGCTGGATGCGCGACGGCCGACCAGTCTTCGCTCCATCAGGGCTTGCGCCTGCTGCAAGCGCATGAGTTCTCGTATGCCAGCATCTGCCGTTGCTACCATCGCATCCAGAAGCGCAATGAGACGGGTCGTCCGATCTTTTGCCCGGCGTCGCTCTCTGGAAATCGCCTTCAACCCGACATTGAATGCCGGCAGATGGGAGCCGACCTTGCCTCGTGACCGTAGATAAGCACCAATCAGCAGACCTCCGAGCCAGTGCTGCCGTTGCGCTGGCTCGAGCGTTTCCCACGCATCAAACAGCAATGCCGCTGCGATTGTCGGCGGCATGTCCTGAACCGACATCTCGACGGACCGCCATTGCGACAGGCGGTCGGCCTCGTCCCAATCAGGATCCCGGATCATCAGATCGCCCACTACAAGGCCACGGCTTGCAGGCGTGGGACAGCCGTCACCTTTCGTCATGTTGTTGATCAATCGATCTGACCGTTCCAACACGGCATCAATCAGCGCGAATTCATCGGCGAGGAGGTCCGGCTCATCAGCCTCACAGCCCTCCCCTTCCCTCTCCTCGACCGCAAAATTGACCGTCTCGCCTCCCTGAACCTGTGTTCCACTCAGGGCAGCGAGGCCGTGATCGCTCAACGCCCAATCTGCCTTCGCACCGGCGATGCGTCGTCGAGCTCGCAGGATACTGTGGGCTATCGTCAATTCGTGGCTAGGGGCCCGGACATCCATATGAGCATCGTGGAGAACGAGATCCTCCACATGAACAAGTTCCCCCGCGATCCACATGCTGGCAGCAGAATCGAAGAAGTGCGAGCGCTCGATGAAACCTTCGCCCACCGGACTCCGCCGCACTGCTTCGTCCAAACGGGCCAGTTGATCTTCCGCGCGCACTATGGCTGGAAGCAGGGTCTCCAGAGAAATTTGGCCTATCTTATAAACCATTGGAATATCGTGTGTTTGTGTCTAATACAGAAACTATATGATATTTCACTTCTGTCATAGTGACTATTTCTCACACGTGCAGACAATCTGTTGCACTCAGACCGTTCAGATTGAACAGAAGGCTGCTCCACAGCGCTCAGAACGACGGGAAAGGCCGCTTTTCGAGGGATCTGGGAGCTCAGCAGCCACAAATCAGGCTATAAGAGACGTTTACAACCGATCCTTTATCTGTATCTTCTGTGTTTGGAAATTCGCCCTCCCTACTCTCTCAGGCGCTGTCATTTGTCACAGTGGACTGCATTGACGGGACAAAGCTGTCTTCAGCAGCGGTATCCGGCGCGGTTGGGCGTCCCGGCAACAAGCAGCGGCGCCAGGACCGGAATTCCCAAGCTTTTGAGGGCTTCGTCCGTTTGAGCGACGAACCGTGCACTGCGCGGCTGATGATTGAGCATCCGGCGCAGATCGATCGCAACATCATCGTTTTCACGGGCCAGCATGGTGATGTTCTCGATTTCGATGGGCATCAGCTGGAAATCCCGCACGAGAACGGCAGGCGAGACGGCCCGTGACGCTTCAGCCTCCAATGGGCGCGAGGATACTTTCAAAGGCTGGAAGCCCGCCCTGATCAGCGGTCGCATGGCTAAGGCAGCGACTTTCAGCACATTCGCCCGCTCCAAACGACCCAACTTCTCGTAAATGCCCCAGCGCCCCAGGGCATGGCGATAGGGGAGGCCTGCTGCTTCCCACGCGGCCTCAATTATCGGACGGACCGCATCCTTCATGCGGCGCGGCCGGCAAATCTCGTCGATAACGCCACGCAGAACACGAAGCCAAAGGCCACCGTGAACAATGCGACCACCGGGCAATTGTACCCTGCCCTTCGTAACGGCCTGCAGGGTCATGCCGTCAAGCGAAACGAGCTCTGCTGCGGCTTCTTGAGGACCAGGATATCCGGATTGCTCGGCTGAACTGGCTGCTTGCAGCAGGATGCCGTGCTTCGGGCAACTCGCCATCCAGCTCGCTCGCCAATGCAGCCGGCCGAACCGATGCCGATCGCTTCGCAGGCAGTCGACACACCCAATCATTTTGCCATCGGCGAGATCGCCCGAGATCCAGGGGAGCCACCAGGCAGCCTGTAACGATCGTACCCGCAACACCGGGTTTTCCAAGACGCCAAACTGACAGCAATAGGTGGGGAAGATGTCGCCTCGCGACGCCAGACTGTCGACCAGATAGGGCACATATGCCGCCATCGTCATGGCACGGATCCGGTCGGCAGTAACACCCGTGCGTTCCGCCAGCTTCTGGATCAAAGAAGCTGATGGCCAGAAATCCACCAGTTCGATATCAGGTCTCTTTATCCCCAAGGCAGCTTCGGCGAATTCTCCGGCGCCCATGTCATATGCATCGGCGAGCCGCCACAGCCATGAAGACAAAGCTTCTTGCGGCAATGGCTGAGGATGAATAGGCAGCCTTGTCGCCATCCTCAGACCAGAAGCTTCTCGGTGAGGCGTCGGCGTTCTGCCGGCCCCTGGTATTTCATCAGACGAAGTGATCGCTGATTGATCGCCTCTTCCTCGCTTTCAACCGCGGCGACAGCCGCCGAACGCAACAGCGCCGCTATTTCGCCGATCGTCCCGCCTGTGCGGGCCAAAATCCACCGCTGCAGCTCGGCCGAGCTGAGAAACGACGGCTTGCGAAGCGGGAACGTCGCCACAAAGCTCTGAAGCAGCCGGTTGAGTTCGTCGCCCTCCACCCACACCGGCAGGATGATCGGATGAAACCGGTTCTCAAGCTGCGAATCGGTGCGGATGGCGAGATAGGCGTCCTTCGTCCCCGCCCCGACAATCGGGATTCGCAGCTCGTTGCCGAGAAACCGCAACAAATTGAGGAATTCCCGCTGTGCCGGTACGGTGCCCGCCAGAAGATTGTGCAATTCGTCGATGATGAGGATTCGTGCGCCAACCCTCTTGAGGATCGATAACGCCAGCGCTTCGAGATCATGTTTGCGGGCCGTTCTTCGAACCGGGGATCCCAAAATCTCAAGAAGATGCTGGTAGAACCGCGCAACGCCCGGATCGGTGAGCATCTGCACTACGACAACGGGGATGTTTTCCTCGTCACGACCGGGCAAGACAGGCGGCGTATGATCGCGTCGGAGTTTCTCGATGATCATCGACTTGCCGTTGTTTGTCGGCCCGAGCACGAGAAAACATTGCGGCCGCACGCGGCCTGGCTCGTTCTCAATCGCGGCGCCGAGCAGATCGAGCGACGCCTGTGCCTGCGGGTAGCCGATCCACCACTGGCCACGGATGAAGGCAATTCGTTGCGCATTGTCCGCGGCGGCGATCTCTTGCAGATCGAGGGGAAGGTGGCTGAGATCACTCATCACCATCTTTCCATCGGAAATGGCGCCGAGTCGGCAGCCTGATCATCGCCGGCGAGCTCGTTTTTGATCGTCGGCATGACAGCCGCGCGATCCACCGATGTTTCTCGGACCGGCGTCTGTCGCGCCAGATGGCGCCGGGCCGCTCTGGATTTCTTCGCCGCGGCCTTCACCAGCCCGCGCTGCTGCTCGATCGTCCTGAAGATGACCTCTTCATCGACCTGGGCGCGACCGCCTGCCCTGATCGTTCGAATGGCCTGGCGATGCTCAAAAAGCGAGATTCCGGGCCTTTCCAGACGTCGGCAAGGCACCGTCACGTAGCTGCGGCCGCCTGGCTCGAGCACGAATATCTGCGACAGATCGCGAGGATCGCGGCGGATCAAGAAGGAGCGGCATCGATCCCTGTTCGCTATCCAGGGGCGCAAAACATCTGAATAGTAGGTGATGTGGTCGAGCGTAAAGCCGTCCCGCTGGATCGTCCGGCGAACGACAGGCAGGAAATCGACCAGATATTCGCGACTATTGGCGACTGGTCGAGGCTCTCCATGCTCAGCAACACCATGCTTCCACCGCGCGAGCGGCGGCTCCATGATCCCTTCGTGGACTTCGTGATGGTAGCGTCCGCTGATCACCAGAGCCAGCCAATGCTCCAGCTCGGACAATGTAAGAACCGCAGCTGCATCGCTGTCATAGGTTCCCCGTTCGGTCGTATTTGAGAACGTCGTGCCGGGCAGATCATGGATAAGGCCCATCAATGTGCCGATCAGACGCTCGATCACCCCGCCGAAATGAGGTTGGCCCTTCGGGCGGTATTCCAGGCCGATCCCATGCTGCTGGCAGCCACGCGCGAGAGCCTCCCCATGAAACTCCGCGGCATTATCAAGGTGCAGGAGACGCGGCACACCTGCGATCGGCCACTCCGTATCGAGGCCAAGGCCGTCGAGATAGGTGCTCTTGTCAACGCCAGTGTGGGCGAGGCACAAACCGACACTCGTTGCGGACGGCGCCTCGAACGAGACCAGAAAGCCCGCGATGCAGCGGCTGTAGACGTCGATCGCCACCGTCAGCCACGGTCGCCCGACGGGCAGGCGTGTGATTTCGTCCACCAGAATGATATCGACCGGTGTGTGATCGATCTGAATGATGTCGAGCGGTCCCCTCGGAAGTGGTCCATGGCCCGCGGCCGACGTCAGCCGCCTTGCTGCGCTGCTGCGCGGGCCGTCACGACGCATCGCTACCTCTTCAGCCCGAAACGTCTCCAGACGACGGCGGATCGTTTTCGCCGAGGGAGCAGGCAATCCGGCCTTCTTGCAGCGAAGTTGGACCTCCTCGACAACCCGAACGATCCGACGCTTCTGCCGCGTCAGGTAGGTGTCGTAGATTGCGGCGGTGACAATATCGTCCACCCGCGCCGGCATTCTGGATCGGCCTCGACCACCGGATGGTTTTCCGGGTGCCAGCGAGCTCATCAACCCACCTGAGGCCCGAAACCGGGCGACAAGTGTGTAGACCGATCGGGTGCTCATTCCCAGAAGAGCTGCCGCACCCCGCGCATCAACGGCTGAGACCAGTTCCTGAGCAGCCAAGGGTGCTATTACCGGATAGCGGCGCTGCGCCTCTTGCCGCGCTTCTTCAGAGAGCCCGAGCGTGCCGCGCTCGGCAATCTGATCGGCGTGCTCATCCACCTCTCGACGTCCCTTCCTATCGAAAACCGAATCGGCGACATTGAAGGGAAGTATGGGCAGTTTATGCTACATAGTGAAGACAACTATGGGGAATCAGGAGCCGATCACTGTGACCATGACCTTCGCTAAGATATTGATCTTTCATGCTCCGCATTGAAGCCAACTTTGACAACTGACAGGCG
>WPCJ01057050.1_pt1 | contig 13133 bp, 11 predicted proteins | sample 5399831 | NCBI WGS metagenome assembly WPCJ01 (sample SAMN12869470, study PRJNA574797) | sludge metagenome | isolation source: wastewater treatment of pH10 | place: China:Beijing | collected 2019-05-20 | reverse complement strand
TGCTCTCGCTGCGGCGGTTGCGGAACATCGCCGCAGGTCCGAGGCGCTCGTCGCGGCGGAATCCGAGCGAGACATGGCCCTCGCCGACTCGCCTTTCAGTGACGCGGCGGCCGCGGAGGAGGCGCTTCGCTCGTCGACGGCGCAAGAGGCCCTCGACGCCCGGATCGCGCAGCATGCCGTCCAGCGCGAGAAAGAGCGCGGGATCCTGTTCGATCTGGAACTGCGCACGCTCCCCGAAGAGCCCATCGACCTGGAACCGGCCGAGCAGGCGGCGGAAGCCGCCCGGGCGCTCTGGAAGGGCGCGGTCGATGAGGCGGCCCGGGCTGCAGGTGTCGCCGAGCGACTCGAAGGGTTGATCGAGTCGGCTGCCGCGGAGCACGCGAGGACGACCGCGGAGGCGACCGAATTCGAGCTGCTGCAGAATCTCGCAGACACGATCGCCGGGCGCGGAGCGAACACGCACAAGATGACGCTCGAGACCTTCGTCCTCGCCGCCGAACTCGAAGAGATCGTCGAAGCGGCGAACCGGCGGTTGCACGACATGTCGACGGGGCGCTATCAGCTGCGGCATTCGGATGCGCTCGCCGCACGAGGCGCCGCTTCCGGCCTCGGCATCGTGGTCTTCGACGCGTTCACCGGACAGTCCAGGCCGCCGCAGTCCCTCTCGGGTGGTGAGACGTTCCTCACCTCGCTCGCGCTCGCGCTCGGCCTCGCCGAAGTCGTCACCGCGCGAGCCGGCGGCATCCGCTTGGACACGCTCTTCATCGACGAGGGATTCGGCTCGCTCGACGGAGACACTCTCGATGTCGCCATGCGTACCCTCGACGAACTACGACAGGGCGGCAGGACCGTCGGGGTGATCAGCCACGTCGAGGCCATGCAGGAGCAGATCCCGGCGCAGCTCACGGTGCGGGCGTTGCCGAACGGTCCCAGCATGATCGAGCCTCGCTGAGGTGGTGCCCGCACGGCGCCGCGGTGTCACACGCCGTATTCGGCGAGGATGAACTCGCGCAGCTGCACACTGCAGCGCGCGACGGCTTCGCGCCAGTCCGTGAGAGCGCCGTCTTCGGCCTGATCGGAGATGGCCCGGAACACGCGGATCGGGACCTCGAACCGCCCCGCCACCCAGATGTACGCATAGGTCTCCATGTCGACCAGAACCGCGCCGGACGGGCGGATCACGGCGGTGATCTCCGCGTCCTCGACGAAGTGGTCGCCGGTCGCGATCAGCACGCCCTCCTTCCCGGTCGACACCTTCGTGGGAAGGGAGACGTGCTGCCCGGAGATTCCGTCGAGATCGGTGACGTCGTGCTGGAATGCCGTGCCGACCTCGTGCACCCTCGGCTCGAGGTCGGGGTCGATCGCCCCGGCGGTGCCCACCACGACGATCTCGTCGTAGTCGTTCGCATCGAGGGCACGGGTGAGTGCGTACGTCGCCTGCAACTTGCCGGGGCCCGTGATGAGCCGATCGAAGCCCTCGAGCTCCTCCGGGAAGGCGGACAGTTCGGAGGCGAGCGCGGCGACGAGGAGTTTCACTGCCCCATTCTCTCAGGTCACCGCGAACAGAACCTGACGAGCGACGCGGCGTCACCCGGGTGTAACACGGAGGGGCGATACTGATTCGAGGAACAGAGCGGAGGATCACATGTCGTTGCAGCAGCAGATCTCGGAGGACCTCGGCGTCCGGCCCGAGATCGCTCCCGAAGCCGAGGTCGAACGTCGAGTCGCGTTCCTCGTCGAGTACCTCCGCACGACGGGCGCGAAGGGTTACGTACTCGGGATCTCGGGCGGGCAGGACTCGACCCTCGCCGGGCGTCTGGCGCAGCTCGCGGTCGAGAGGGTGCGGTCCGAGGGGGGCGAGGCGAAGTTCCTGGCCGTGCGCCTGCCGTACCGCGTCCAGCACGATGCGGCGGACGCTGAGGCGGCACTCGACTTCATCGCTCCGGATTCTTCAGTCGAGGTCAACATCCAGAACGGCGTCGACGGTGTGGAGGAAGACATCGAGTTCGCGGTCACGAGTGACATCAGCGACTTCAACCGCGGCAACATCAAAGCACGCGTGCGCATGGTCACGCAGTACGCGCTCGCCGGGCACGACGGCCTCCTCGTCATCGGCACGGATCACGCTGCCGAAGCGGTGACGGGTTTCTTCACGAAGTTCGGTGACGGCGCGGCCGACATCCTTCCGTTGTCCGGTCTCAGCAAACGGCAGGGGCGTTCGCTGCTGCAGTTCCTCGATGCCCCGGATCGACTTGCGTTCAAGGTGCCCACCGCCGATCTTCTCGATGGGCAACCCGGCCGGGCCGACGAGGAAGAACTCGGGCTCACGTACGAACAGATCGACGACTTCCTCGAAGGACGGTCGGTGGATCCCGACGTCGCCGGCCGCATCGAGGCGCGATACCTGGCGACGCAGCACAAGAGACACCTGCCGGTGACCCCGGACGACACCTGGTGGCGGTGATCGCAGTCCGCTTCTGAGGGCGTCCCGCTTCGCCCGTGTCGGATGCCGCGGATAGTGTCGAAGCATCCGACAGAACGGGAGCATCGTGCGGATCGACACTCAGGCGCAGCGCGTCATCTGGAGCGCGAGCGACCTCAAGGCGGCCGCGGAATGCGAGTTCGCGTGGTGTCGGGCGATCGACGCGAAGCTGGGCCGGGTGCCGGCCGTCGAAGAGCCGGAGGACGCGACGCTGAAGCGCGCCGCGGAGCTCGGCGACGTCCACGAGCAGAACGTGCTCGCCCGCTACATCGACGACCTCGGCGACGAGAACGTGCATCGCATCGAGAAGGTGTCCTCGGTCGATGCGGAGGCGCTGGCCGCGGCGATCGACGAGACCGTGCGGGCGCTGCGGTCCGAGGCGCTGGTCGTCTTCCAGGCGGCGTTCGCGACCGAGGAGTTCGTCGGGTTCGCTGATTTCCTGCGCAAGGACGACGAGGGGCGGTGGCGTGTCCAGGACTCGAAGCTGGCGCGCAAGGCTCGCGTGACGGCGCTCATGCAGCTCGCGGCATATGCCGATCAGCTCGACCGGCTCGGCATCCCGCGCTCCGATGAGGTCGATCTCATCCTCGGCGACGGCACTCTCAGCACGCATGCCGTCGACGACCTCCTCCCGCTGTTCCAGGTGCGTCGCGCCCGGCTTCGTGCACTCATCGCCGATCGTCGTGTCGCTGACGGTGCAACGGGCACTCCTCTCGCCTGGGGCGATGATCGCGGTGACCTCCAGATCGTGGCCTGCGGCCGGTGCGCGACCTGTGAGGAGCAGGTGCTCGCGCATCGAGACCTCCTGATGGTCGCGCGGATGCGACCGGTGCAGCGGGCGCGACTGCGGGCAGCCGGTGTCGAGACGATCGACGCCCTCGCCGCCGCGGTCCATGCTCCGGCGGGAATGAACACCGACACGTTCGAGAATCTTCGCGCTCAAGCCCGTCTACAGCTGCGCGCGGATGCAGAGGGCGAGCCGACGTACGACGTGCACTACGCGCAAGCGATCCATACGCTTCCCCTGCCGAGCCACGGCGACATCTTCTTCGACTTCGAGGGGGATCCGCTCTACACCGAGCCCGCAGCCGACGGGGAGGCGCAGTGGGGGATCGATTACCTCTTCGGCTGGGTAGACAACGCGGACCAGTACTCGGCACTGTGGGCGCACACCTTCGCCGACGAGAAGCGCGCGCTCGAGTCCTTCCTCGACTTCGTCACCCTGCGCCGGGCGGCGCATCCCGGTATGCACATCTATCACTATGCCCCGTACGAGACGTCGCATCTGGTGGCGATGGCCGCGCGACACGGCGTGCGCGAAGGAGAGGTCGACCGGCTGCTGCGAGAAGGGGTGTTCGTCGATCTGTACCCGCTGGTGCTGCGTACCGTGCGGGTGGGATCCCGCTCGTACTCGATCAAGAAGCTCGAACCGCTCTACATGGGTGAAGACGTGCGCACGAGCGACGTGCGGAAGGGCGACGACTCGATCGTTCAGTACGTCGCGGCGCGCGAGCTCGCGGCGGCCGGGAACCAGAGTGAGGCGGAGGTGGTCCTCGCCGACCTCGCCGACTACAACCGCTACGACTGCGTGTCCACGCGAAGGCTGCGCAACTGGCTCATCGACATCGCACGGCAGAAGGGCGTCACACCGGCGCCGCCGGACGCCGCCGACGAGGTCATCTACGAGCCGTCGCCCCGCTCCGTCGCGCTCCTTGCCGACGCGGAGCAGGCCGTGGAGGCCGGGGGCGACGGACTCGTCCATCGCATCGCGGCCGCGGCGATCGACTACTTCCCTCGCGAGGCGAAGAGCTTCTGGGTGTCGCATTTCCAGCGGCTGCGGGAGCCGGTGACGATGTGGGACGGCACGCGAGACGTGGTGCGGGTCGATCGTCCCTCGTCTTCCGTCCGACGGGACTGGAGTATCGGGGAAGGGCGCAGGGTGATGTCCCGCGACATCGAGATCCGGGGAGAGGTGTCACCGGGAACGACTCTCGGCGCGGGTTCGCAACCGTTCGCCCTGTACGAGGTGCCGGCGCCCTTCGATACCGAAGTGCCGTCCCGAGCAGTCCACGTGCCGCACACCGTCACGGTGGCCGAAGTGCTCGACGACGGTTACCTCGTCACCGAATCGGCGGTGCAGGGCCAGACCTGGGACGAGCTTCCCCTCGCACTCACCCCCGCCGCGCCGCCGCGGGTCGTCTCCCTGCAAGGGGCGATCGACGAGTGGGCCGATGCCGTGCACGTTGCGGCCCCGGGCTACCCGCATGAGGCCGCGACCGACATCCTGCGTCGTATCCCTCCGCGCACGACGTCAGGGGATGCGCTCCCACCCGCAGACGACGACGTCATCGACGCGATCGTGCGCGGCGTGCTCGACCTCGACCACAGCTATCTCGCCGTGCAGGGGCCTCCCGGAACGGGTAAGACGTACACCGGGTCTCGTGTGATCGCACGTCTCGTGAACGAGCACGGTTTCAGGGTCGGCGTGGTCGCGCAGTCGCACGCCATCATCGAGACGCTGCTGGCGCGGATCGTGTCCGACGGCGTCTCGCCCTCTCAGGTGGCGAAAGCGCCGAAGGATCCCGACGCCGAACCGCCGTACACCGCGATCCCGAAGAACGGCATGGCAGCCTTTCTCGCGGAGCACATCGGGGAGGGTGCGGTCGTCGGTGGCACGGCGTGGGACTTCAGCAACACCCAGCGCGTCGACAGGGAGGGACTCGATCTGCTCGTGATCGACGAGGCCGGACAATTCTCGCTCGCCTCGACCATCGCCGTCGCCGCCGGTGCGAAACGGCTCCTGCTGCTCGGTGATCCGCAGCAGCTCCCGCAGGTGAGCCAGGGCGCGCATCCCGAGCCGGTGGACACGTCCGCTCTCGGGTGGGTGATGGACGGCGATCCGGTGGTCCGGCCGGAGTACGGCTACTTCCTCGCACGATCGTGGCGCATGCACCCGGCGGTGGCGGCTCCGGTGTCGAAGCTCGCATACGCAGGACAGCTCGCCTCGGCGCCCGGCACGGAACTCCGCACTCTCGACGGTGTGGAGCCCGGACTGCACGTGGTTCCGCTCCGGCACCGGGGGAACGCCACCGCGTCAGCGGAGGAGGCCGCCGAAGTCGTGCGGCTCGTCGACGATCTGATCGGTCGGACTTTCACTGACAACGACCCGAATGCTTCGGCGCGTCCGCTGACGCAGTCCGACATCATCGTCGTCACGCCCTACAACGCGCAGCGCCAGCTGGTGCTCGATGCGCTGGCCGATGCAGGCTTCCCGGATGTTCCGGTGGGGACGGTCGACAACTTCCAGGGCAAGGAGGCGGTGGTGTCGATCACCTCGCTGGCTGCCTCGAGCGGTCGGGATGCGCCTCGGGGGCCGGAGTTCCTGCTGCTGCAGAATCGTCTCAACGTGGCGATCTCCCGCGCTCAGGTCGTCGCCTACCTCATCCACTCCCCGGCCCTCCTCGACGATCTGCCGTACACGCCCGAGGGAGTCGCTCGTCTCAGTGCCTTCGCGCGTCTCGTGGGTGCGGCGGAGTGAGCGTCCACACCACGGAGGACATCCTCCGGGCTTCCGCTGCGTGGGTGTGGTTCCCCCGCGACAGCGATCAGGTGCACGAGGAACTGCAACTCGTGCGGTACCCGGCGCGCTTCGGCGGCGGGGTTCGTGCATCGCAGGTCCGCTCGTCTGGCGATGCCTCTTCGATGCTCGATCACGCGATCGCGCACACCCGCGGCTGGGGCGAGGCGCAGCTGACGTTCTGGACCAACCCCTCGGATTCGCCCGATCTCGAAGACGAGCTGCGTCGGCGCGGCGCTGAGCACATCGACACCGTCGCCGTCCTCGCGCGCGCCATCGATGAACTCGTCGTCGACGTCCCCGGGGCGGCGTCGGCGGAGATCGTGCGCACGCTCGAACAGGTGCGGGAGGTCGACGCGATCAACGTGCCGGTCTGGGCGCAGGAACCGCTCGACGAGGAGGAGATCCGCATCGAGAAGGATGAGGTCGTCGCAGGGCTGAAGACGGGGCGCGATGTGCGCGTCCTCGGTCGGCTGGAGAGACGGTCTGTGAGCACCGGCGGATGCACGATCGTCGACGGCTTCGCACGGTTGTGGGGAGCGGCGACATTACCGGATGCGCGTGGTCGTGGTGCGTATCGGGCTGTCCTCGCCGAGCGGTTGCGCGCTGCCGCCGAGCGGGGCGCGGCGACCGCCCTCGTGAAGGGCCGCGTCGCCACGTCCGCACCGATCCTCAGGCGTGTGGGCTTCCGATATTTCGGCGACGAGCGCGCCTATCGACTCACCCTCGCAGACTGATATCGGTCAGACCGTGCCGTAGAGGCGATCGCCGGCGTCGCCGAGTCCGGGGACGATGTAGCCCTTTTCGTCGAGGCGCTCGTCGAGCGCGCCGAGCACGAGGGTCACGTCGCGGTCGCCCGCCATCGCCTCGATCGCGGCGACACCTTCGGGAGTGCCGAGCAGGCAGATCGCCGTGACGTCCTTCGCCCCGCGGTCGAACAGGAACTGGATCGCCGCCGCGAGCGATCCGCCGGTGGCGAGCATCGGGTCGATGGCGAAGCACTGGCGGTCGCTCAGGTCGTCGGGGAGACGCTCGGCGTACGTGGTCGGCTCGAAGGTCGTCTCGTCGCGCACCATTCCGAGGAACCCGACCACTGCGGTCGGGAGCAGCTTGACCAGACCTTCCAGCATCCCGAGGCCCGCGCGGAGGATCGGCACCACGATGGGACGCGGCTCCGAGATCTTGACGCCCGTGGTCGTCGTCACAGGGGTGGTGATCTCGATCGGGCTGACCTTCACGTTGCGGGTCGCCTCGTACGCGAGCAGGGTCACGAGTTCTTCCGTGAGCTGGCGGAACACCGGCGACGGGGTGCGCGCGTCGCGCAGCACCGAGAGCTTGTGAGTGACGAGAGGGTGGTCGGCGACGTGAACACGCATGGATACAGGGTAATGCGCCAGGGAGCCCGGCACGACATCCGGGCCCGGGTGACCTGGGTGCGGCTGTCGTAGGCTCGACGCATGACCGCCGCCGACGACCTCGCGATGCAGCGGGCGCTCGCGCTTGCGGACGAGGCGGCGGCAGCGGCGGAGATCCCGGTCGGAGCGGTGATCCTCGACCGTGACGGGAACATCGTCGCCGAGGGGCGAAACACCCGCGAGGCGACGAACGATCCGACCGGTCATGCCGAAGTGGAGGCCTTGCGTCGTGCGGCGGCATCCGTCGGCTCGTGGAACCTCGAGGGGCACACCCTCGTGGTCACCCTCGAGCCGTGCATCATGTGTGCGGGGGCGATTCTGCAGGCGCGCATCGGGCGCGTGGTCTTCGGCGCCTGGGACGAGAAGGCGGGCGCGGCCGGCTCCATGTACGACGTCCTGCGCGACCGGAGGCTCCCGTACCGCGCCGAGGTGATCGGCGGTGTGCAGGCGGACGCGGTGGCGTCGCAGCTGCGCACCTTCTTCGAGAAGCGGCGCTGAGCACTCGCTGCCCGTCCGGGCTCCGCGCTCAGTCGGAGGACTTCAGCACGAAGACGTCGGTCGACGGCTCGGGATCGATCGCGGGGCGATACACGTCCGGCTCGATGTAGACGATGCGAGCGACCGGAACGGCCTCGCGGATGCGCGCCTCGATCGCGTTGATGTCGTCGGCGGCTTCCCGCAACGGCTTGTCGGCGTTGAGGGCGATCTTCGCAGCGACCATCAGCTCGTCCGGTCCGAGGTAGAGAGTCTTCATGTGGATGATCTTCTCGATCTCGTCGCCCGCGTTGATGGCATCGACGATGCGGTCGTGATCGGCGGCCGTCGCCCCTTCGCCGACCAGCAGGCTCTTCGTCTCGACGCCCAGCACGATCGCGATCAGCACCAGCAGCACACCGATCATCACGGTCCCGAGGGCGTCGAACACCGGGTTTCCGGTGAGGAGCGTGAGCCCGACGCCGAGCAGCGCGAACGTGAGGCCGGTCAGCGCACCGACGTCTTCAAGCAGCACGACGGGGAGTTCGGGAGCCTTCGAACGACGCACGAAGGAGACCCACGACTGCCCCTTCTCCCGCACGATGTTGCTTTCGCGCACCGCGGTGCACAGCGAGAACGACTCGAGCCCGATCGCGATGAAGAGGACGACCAGCGGCAACCACCACCAGGTCCTGTCGAGCTCGTGGGGGTTGGTGAGCTTCTCGACGCCCTCGTAGATCGCGAAGAGTCCACCGACGGAGAAGAGGATGATCGACACGACGAAGGCGTACACATAGCGCTCCCGGCCATAGCCGAAGGGGTGTGCACGGTCCGCTTCGCGACGCGCCTTGCGTCCGCCGAGCATGAGCAGGAGCTGGTTGCCGGAATCGGCGACCGAGTGGATGGCCTCCGCGAGCATCGAGGCGGAACCGGAGAGCGCCCAGGCGACGAACTTCGCGAGCGCGATGCCCAGGTTCGCCAGGAACGCCGCGACGATGGCCTTGTTGCCTCCGGATGCACTCATGGGACGAGTCTAGAACCGCCCACCGGAGGATGCGGGGAGTGCCCGCCGTAGGATGACGGCATGGCTGACTCGCTTCCTTCCCTCGCTTTCCTCGGTGCCGGCTCGATGGGCGGTGCGATCCTGCGCGGAGTGGTCGCGTCGGGCATCCGGATCGACGGCGGGATCACCGCGACGAACCGCACCGCGGAGAAGGCGGAGGCGTTCGAAGGGCTCGAAGGCGTCACCAGCATCGCACTCGCGGAGCGGCCGGACGGCAACGTCGAGGCCGCTGCGGGCGCGCGCATCGTCCTGGTCGGCGTCAAGCCGGCGATGGTGCCCGACCTGCTGCGCGAGATCGCCCCGCACCTCGCCGCCGACGCGATCGTGGTGAGTGTCGCCGCCGGTGTCACGCTGCAGACCTTCGCCGATGTGCTCGGCCCCGATGCCCGCGTGATCCGGTCGATGCCGAACACTCCGTCGACGGTGCGCAAGGGCGTCACCGGTCTCGCCGCAGGGGCCGCCGCGACCGCGGACGATCTGTCGCTCGTGCGTCGTCTGTTCGAGACCGTCGGCGCGGTCGTCGAGGTGCCGGAGTCTCAGATCGACGCGCTGTCGACGATCTCGGGATCGGGTCCGGCCTACGTCTATCTGCTGATCGAGGAGTTCACGAAGGCAGCCGTCGGCATGGGCTTCGAGGATGCCGACGCCAGGCTCATGGTGGAGCAGACGTTCATCGGCGCGACCGCACTGCTCGACGCCTCGGGAGAGGATCCTGCCGAGCTGCGTCGCCGCGTCACGAGTCCGAAGGGGACGACGGAGCGGGCTGTCGCGGTGCTGCAGGACGCGCACCTCGACCGCACTTTCTCCGATGCCGCTGCCGCCGCACTCGCGCGGGCGAAGGAACTCGCCGCCGGAGCCTGAACCGGGCCCCGGCGGATCGGCACCCCCTATCGGTGCTCGAGGTCGCTAGCTCTCGCTGGCGACCTCGGCGAGCACTTCGGGCCAGCGTCGGTTGAGGATGCTGCCTCCGAGCACCGTCCCACCCCACAGGGCGAGCGCGCCGAGCACGACACCGCACGCGAGGCTGACCCAGCCCAGCGCAGGATTCCAGATCCCCGCGATCGCGAACCCGAGGGCGGGTGCGCCGACGAGCAGCGTGATCGGTCCGATGATGATCATCGCGAGAAGCGACTGCACGCCACCGGAGGAGCCGCGACCGAGCGGGTTGGCCTCGGGCGCGGGAGCGCGACCCGGGAGGAAGCTGCCCACCCAGGCGCCTGCGCCGGCCGAGATCGCCGTCAGTCCGAGCGCCGACCCGAGGCTGCCGGGCAGCAGGTCCATCCGGCCGGCGAGCAGGCAGGTGGCGACGCACAGCACGAGGGTCAGGGGCACGGCGATCAGCCCGAATCCGAGCAATCGTCCCGCCCGATCCGCGGCGCCGCGGACGCCGCCCAGGATGTGGGCGGCGATCGCGTCGTTGTCGTAGGCGATCGCCATCTGGATGATGGTGCCGGTGAGGAGCGCGTTGATCGTCGGGATCAGCGTGAGTGCGGGCCCGAATCCGACGGACTCGTCCTGCAGTCCGTTCATGAGCGCGAGCCCGATGAAGATCGCGGGCAGGAGCAGCATCATCACGACGTTCACGACCTGTCGAGGGTCGCGGCGGAAATATCGCAGTGTGCGTGCGGCGATGGCGCCGGTCGGAGTGGCCGGCAGGACCCGGTCCAGCAGGCCACCGGAGCGCACACGTCCTCCGCCGCTGTTCTGGATCGGAGCGACGAGGCGTGCGGCGAGCAGCCCCCGTGCCGCGAACCACAGGGCGATGACCGTCGCCAGGGCGATGAGCAGGCGGAGTGCTGCGGAGAGGTAATCGCCCTGCGCGACCGACGCGGAGACGCCGAACACCGCACCGATGGGCGTCCAGCTGACGATGTCGGTGACGGCGGTGAACGCCCCGCCGATGTCGTTCACCCGGAACAGCGCACCCATGCCGAGGTTGAGCAGCAGGCCGGAGGAGGCGACGAGCAGCACCCCCAGGATCACGACGAGGTCGCGCGTGCCACGGCGGGCCAACCACCCGGCGAGGACCCCGCTCACCACACGGGCGCCCAGCACACACGTCACGACGGCGACGGGCGCGAGGATCAGAGCGCTGAGCAGTGCCGGAAGGCTGATCGACCAGCCGAGGAGCATGAGTAGCAGTGCCGTGATCGTGCCGAGGCCCCCGATGGTCGTCGCGCCGGCGACGACCAGTCCGGGCAGCAGGGCGCCGGCGGTGAGGGGGAGCAGAGCGAATCGCTCGGGGGCCAGCGAATCATCGCCGCTCACCAGGATCGACCCGACCCACCACCCGACGACCAGCACAGTGCCGGCGAGGACCATGACGGTGACCGCGGCCTCGGGGGCGGCGAAGCGCAGTGCCACGAGTCCCGCCGTCAGACCCGCGAGCATGCCCAGGGCGATCATCCCGGTGAGGACCAGGGTCACGATCATCCAGGGGTTGCGCGAGAGCTGGTGGCCCAGCTGCCGCCAGCGCAGGCTTACGAGGAGCGCAACCACGCGAGTGTCTCCGTCCCGAGATCGTGTGCGCCCACCAGGGCCAGGAACCGCTGCTGAAGCGTGAGACCGGCACGCACCTCATCCAGCGTGCCGTGCGCGAGCAGACGACCCTCCGCGACGATGGCGACCCGGTCGCACATCGACTCGACGAGCTCCATCACGTGGCTGGAGAGCACCACCGTGCCGCCGCCGTCGACGAACGCGCGCAGGATCTGGCGGATCGTCTCGCCCGACACAGGATCGACCGCCTCGAGGGGCTCGTCCAGGATCAGGAGTCGCGGCGCATGGATCAGGGCGCACGCGAGGCCGATCTTCTTGCGCATGCCCGCCGAGTAGTCCACGACGAGGCGATCACGCGCATCGGTGAGGCCGAGGGCGGCGAGGAGCTCTTCGGTGCGCGATGCCACGTCAGCCTCGGGCATGCCTCGCAGCAGGCCCGTGTACCGCAGCAGCTCTGCGCCGGAGAGCCGGTCGAGCATGCGGATGCCGTCGGGGAGCACGCCCATGCGCGCCTTGGCTTCGGCGGGGTTCTGCCACACATCCGCACCGAGCACCCACGCGTTCCCGGCGTCCGGACGCAACAGTCCGGTCGCCATGGCGAGGGTCGTGGTCTTGCCCGCGCCGTTCGGTCCGAGGAGTCCGAGCATCGATCCGGCCGGCACGTCGAGGGAGAGGTTGTCGACGGCGACCTTCGGCCCGAACTGCTTGTGGAGCCCGCGGAGGGCGAGGACGGGTGGGGCCGTTGTGTGGTCGGTCATGCCCTCCATCCCACCACGGACGGGTCGTCTGCGCGTCCGCCCTGAGGGGGAGTCGTGGAACCGGGGTGGGTCCCGTCGTCAGCGGTCGAGTGCAGCGAAACGCTCGATGTCGCTGTTGGTGCCCGACACGATGATGAGGTCGTGGTTGGTGACGATCGTGTTCGCCTCGGCGTAGCGGAACGGCTTGCCCGGGCTCTTCACCCCGACGACGGTGACCTTGTACTTCGAGCGGACGCCCGACTCGTTCAGGCCGACGCCGCGGATGAACTTCGGCGGGTACATCTTGGCGAGCACGAAGTCGTCATCGAAGCGGATGAAGTCGAGCATCCGTCCGCTCACCAGGTGCGCCACGCGCTCGCCGGCCTCGCGCTCCGGGTAGATGACGTGGTTCGCGCCGACACGGGCCAGGATCTTGCCGTGGGACTGGGACACGGCCTTGGCCCAGATCTGCGGCACCTTGAGGTCGACGAGGTTGGCCGTGATCAGCACGGACGCCTCGATCGAGGAGCCGACGGCGACGACGGCGACCTGGAAGTCCTGCGCACCGATCTGGCGGAGCGCATCGATGTTCTTCGCGTCGGCCTGCACAGTGTGCGTGACGCGGTCGGACCACTTCTGCACGAGTTCGAGGTTGTCGTCGATCGCGAGCACCTCGCGGTCGAGACGGTCGAGCTCTCCGGCGCAGGCGGCGCCGAAGCGGCCGAGACCGATGACGAGGACGGGAGCGTCGCCCCGGAGGACTTCAACCAACGATCGGCCTTTCCACGGGCAGTGAGTAGTACTGCGTTCGCGATGTCGCGGCGACCGCCGCGGCGAGAGTCACTGTACCAACGCGCCCCATGAAGATGGTCGCGGCCATGACGTA
>WPCJ01256705.1_pt1 | contig 13138 bp, 10 predicted proteins | sample 5399831 | NCBI WGS metagenome assembly WPCJ01 (sample SAMN12869470, study PRJNA574797) | sludge metagenome | isolation source: wastewater treatment of pH10 | place: China:Beijing | collected 2019-05-20 | reverse complement strand
TCGAGCAGCAGCACGCAATGCGGGTGCTTGCTGACGGCCTCCGTCAGCAAGCCGCCCTGATCAAAGCCGACATATCCCGGCGGCGCGCCGATCAGGCGCGACACCGCATGGCGTTCCATGTACTCGGACATATCGAAACGTAGCAGCTCGACCCCGAGCGTGAACGCCAGCTGGCGCGCCACTTCGGTCTTGCCTACCCCCGTTGGACCGGAGAACAGGAAAGAACCGATGGGCTTGTCCGTCTTGCCCAGGCCCGAGCGCGACATCTTGATCGCCGCCGCCAACGCTTCGATGGCGGGGTCCTGGCCGAAGACCACTGCTTGCAGGTCGCGTTCCAGGCTGGCCAGGCGATTGCGGTCGTCTGTCGAAACGGACTGCGGCGGAATGCGGGCCATGCGTGCAACGATGGCCTCGATGTCGGTCCGGCTGATCACCTTCTTCTGCTTGGACTTGGGCAGCAGGCGCTGTGCCGCGCCAGCTTCGTCAATGACGTCGATGGCCTTGTCCGGCAGATGCCGGTCGCTGATATGGCGTGCGGACAATTCCGCTGCGGCCACCAGCGCCGTATTGGCGTAGCGCACGCCGTGGTGGGATTCGAAGCGGCTTTTCAGGCCGCGCAGAATCTGTACGGTCTGGGCCACTGTCGGCTCGGCAACGTCCACCTTCTGGAAACGCCGCGAAAGCGCCGAATCCTTCTCGAAAATGCCGCGGTACTCGGTATAGGTGGTCGCGCCCATGCACTTGAGCTGGCCCGAGGACAAGGCAGGCTTGAGCAGGTTGGAAGCATCCAGCGTACCGCCAGACGCAGAACCGGCACCGATCAAGGTGTGGATCTCGTCGATGAACAGCACCGCGTTCGGGTTGCCCTTGAGCTGCTTGAGCACCGCCTTCAGGCGCTGCTCGAAGTCGCCACGGTATTTGGTCCCGGCCAGCAAGGCACCGATATCCAGTGCGTAAACCTGGGTTTCGCACAGAATCTCCGGCACGTCGCCACGCGTTACGCGCCAGGCCAAGCCTTCAGCGATGGCAGTCTTGCCGACACCGGCCTCACCCACCAGCAAGGGGTTGTTCTTGCGCCGGCGGCAGAGAATCTGGATGACGCGTTCGACTTCCTCTTCGCGCCCGATGAGCGGGTCGATGCGGCCCGCCAGCGCGGCAGCGTTCAGGTTGTGCGCGTACTGTTCCAGCGGCGATTGCTGGCGGTTGTCGCCCGTTTCGGATTGCGGCGTGCGGGGCTGCTGGGGCGCAGGCGATTCCGGCGCCTCTTCAGTCGCCTTGGGCGCAATGCCATGCGACAGGTAGTTGACGACAGCCAGCCGTGTCAACCCTTGTTGTTGCAGGTAGTAGGCAGCATGCGAATCCTTTTCGCCAAAGATGGCGACCAGGACATTGGCGCCGCTGACCGGCTTGCGCGCGGTACCACCACTGGACGACACATGCATGATGGCGCGCTGGATCACGCGCTGGAACCCCAGGGTCGGCTGGGTGTCGACTTCGGCACCCTCTGCCGCCACGGGCGTATTCTCGGCCACGAACTGGCGCAAATTGCTGCGCAGCAATTCAAGATCGACGTTGCAGGCGCGCAGTACTTCAGCCGCCGAAACGTTATCCAGCAGCGACAGCAGCAAGTGCTCAACGGTGATGAATTCGTGACGGGCGGCGCGCGCCTCGACGAACGCCATGTGCAGACTGACTTCAAGCTCTTGGGAAATCACGACGCTCCCTCCATTATCGTTCGAGGCGGACGATGAGACAGGTTTATATTCTATGCTGATCCGTGCTGCGCACCATTCCCGAGAGGCAAAACACGGAAATCAGGTAGATTCCATAACGCATTGCAAAGGATGCTGATGCGTACGCGCATACCGGGACACCTGCGCCACACGCGTGGCGGCGATATCACGCGGATAGATCGCACAGACCGCCCGACCTTCATGATGCACCTGCAGCATGATGCGAGTCGCTTCCTCCATGCCCTTGCCGAAAAATTTCTGCAGCACCTCGACGACGAATTCCATCGGCGTGTAGTCATCGTTGAGCAGGATGACCTGGTACAGCGGCGGCGGCCCGACCTTCTGCTCCGCTGGTGCGGGCGGGGCCACGACGGTAGTTTCGACACCGCTCTGGGCGGCAAGATTAATGCTAATCATTCTTGTATTGTAGGATATTTGACCGGCGCCCGATGCGCCAAAGAACAATGCGGGCGCCGCATCGGGGAGGAAATTGTCATCATCCCCGTACCGGCACGCCCGGCACAAGCAACAATCAGTAACCCCGCCTCAAGCCCGAAATCGGCCCAAAACGTGATTTAAAACAATGTATTTATGTCATTGGCTACATTTTAAGGGTTTGCAACACTTGACGGTGACCCGACAGCCCAAGCATTATCAATATCGGAGAACCGGCAGCCGTACATGCCGGACCGTTTCACTCGATTCATGAGGCTGTTTGCATGTCCGACACTACTGCTTCCACTCAAACCGAGTCCACTGAAAAATCCACGGGTACCGTCAAGTGGTTCAATGACGCCAAGGGCTTTGGCTTCATCACGCCCGACAACGGCGACGAGGACTTGTTCGCTCACTTTTCCTCCATCCAGATGGAAGGATTCAAAACCCTGAAGGAAGGCCAGAAGGTTGCCTTCGACATCATCCAGGGCCCGAAGGGCAAACAAGCCCTGAATATTACTTCCGCCTAAGCTTCCGTGGCCGATTAACCAGCCCTTCCACTCAGGAAGGGCTGGCTTCCCGGTGCCTGCACCGGCTGGTTCCACCCTGCGCCGCCTTGCGCTCCCCCTGTGCCTGAAGGCAGCATCGCCGGATATCCGCCGCCCCTCCCAACCCACACTTTTCCGTCAGCCAGACTGCTGCCGCCCAGGCAGTGCACCGGCTGGCACGCCCAGTTTCCCTGCGCGTAGGCATAGCCGCCCCGGCGCCCTCGCCCATTGCAGCGCCAGCCGTTCCCGCCAGGCCCGCGACACCGTTATCATTCAGGCATTGTGTCCGTACCGGCTTCCCAACCCTTTCCATCGCACCTGCTGCCCTGCTGCAACATGTCCATTGCTTACCTGTTCAAGCGCCGTGCTGGCGCCTTCGCCTGGGCGTCAGCCCTGTTACTGGCCAATGCTGCCCTGCCCGTCCAGGGCAACCCTGCCGCACCTTTGCCTGTCATCACAATTCAGGCAGGCATGCATCTGATCCATGCCGAGGTCGCCAATACCCCTGAAACACGCCAGACCGGGCTGATGTTCCGCCGTGAACTGGCCGCCAACGCCGGCATGCTTTTCGTCTTCGAAGCGCCTGAAGTCCAGTGTTTCTGGATGCGCAACACCTATATCCCCCTGAGCATCGCTTTCCTGGACAAGCAGGGCAGCATTGTCAATATTGCCGACATGCAACCCCAGGACGACACGCCTCACTGCTCGGAAGAACCGGTCAGCCAGGCGCTGGAAATGCCGCAAGGCTGGTTTGCCGAGCGCGGCTTTGCCGCAGGTGCCGTATTGCGCGGGCTGCCGGCACCGGCCCAGCCCTGAGTACGCCCAGACGCCCGGCCTGAGGTCGGACGTCTGGGGCCTGAAGGCACGATGCACCAGTACAAGAGCCGATCCTCGCCTTGCCAGGCGCATTTGCCAATTAGGAAATTCCATAAGCTAATGGGCAATTTGGATGTGAGATAGATCCCATGCCATCAATATGGGATTGTGCGGCGGAATAATTTGCCTCAGAGGCACACTGGGAATAGTCCCAAAATCAGTAATTCCGTATTTAAGATCGCACGCAAGGCCCGCTCGCCATCGAAGTCATGGCGGGCGCAGCATAGCGGGCATCCCATGCCGCTATTCTTACAGAGGCAGATTGCCCTGATTATCCGTGTCTGCGTCCTGTCCGACTGGACGCCGAGCTGCCGCACGCGGCTGCGCCTTTGTTGGCATACGCCTCTGGGCCGCAGGTTTTTCCTGGCTGTGGCCGGTGCCATCCGGACCCATGACCGCCACCTGCCTGCTACCCTGCGCCAACTGCAAGGTCAGCGGCTGGCCGGCTGCCAGTGCAGCAGCATCGGTCACGACATGGCCAGCCTCGCTCCAGGCGATGGCATAACCACGCGCCAGGGTATTTTCGGGATTCAGCGTGCGCAGGCGAGCCACCAGATTTTCCAGTTTGCGCTGGCGACGCTCCTGTGCACCTTGCGCACGCTGGGCCAAGTCACGGCGCAGTTGCGCCAGGCGCTGTCCATGCCGCTCGGGGTCCGGCACAGCGTGGGCGAGCCTTGCCTGTAACAAGGCCAATTGGCTGCTGCGCCTGGACTGCTGGTGCCGGACATTGGCCTGCATGGAAGCCAGCCGGGCCTGCAGGCGTTCGCGACGCTGCGCCCATTGCTGCGCCGGCGACACCATGCGGGCCTGGGCGTAGTCCAGCCGTTGCGCCCATAATTCCAGGCGCCGCCGCTGGGCGCGCGCCAAGCCGCGCCCCAATGTCGCCAGGCGTGCCAGCCAGTCTGCCCTGGGCACGCACGCCAATTCGGCGGCTGCCGTCGGCGTGGGGGCCCGCAGATCTGCCACGAAATCGGCAATGGTGAAATCCGTTTCATGCCCCACACCGCTGATCACCGGCACCGGGCTGTTGGCGATGGCCAGCGCCAGGCCTTCATCATTGAAACTCCACAGCGACTCGATACTGCCGCCCCCCCGCACGACCAGCAGAACATCGGTTTCCGCCCGGCGCCCTGCCGTCAGCACAGCCTCTCGCAACCGCGCGGCGGAATCGTCGCCCTGCACCGGCGCGGGATAGATAATGACCGGAACATTGGGCGCACGACGCGCCAGTGCCGACAACACGTCGCGCAGCGCTGCGGCCTGCAGTGAGGTCACCACGCCGATCGCGCGAGGCAGAACAGGAATGGGACGCTTGCGTTCCGCATCCAGCAGGCCCAGCGCCGCCAGTTTTTCCTTCAAGCGCAAAAACGCTTCATAGAGGTCGCCCAGACCCGCGCGGCGCATGCCCTCGACCTGCAATTGATATTCACCACGAGGCGCATAGACTGACACGCGTGCCAGGACCTCGATCTTGTCCCCCTGGCGCGGCTCGAAGCCGACGGCCTGGGCGCGCCCACGGAACATGACGGCCCGCACGCTGGCCCGCGCATCCTTGAGTGTGAAATACCAGTGCCCTGACGCCGCCCGGGTGAAATTGGAAACCTCTCCCCCCACCCATTGTTGCGGTAAACCTGCTTCCAGAATGTCACTGACTTGCTGGTTCAATTGCCAGACGCTCAAAACGGGCGGCCGACTACGGCCGCCTGCAGGCGGAAACGCCTCATCCTGCGGATCGCCCCCATCGGGAAAACCCTTTGTTTCCCGATGGATATCCTCTTCGGCGGGGACGACACAGGCAGGAGATTCGAAGCGGCGGCGAGGAGAAAAAGTCATATATCAGGAACAACTGTCCACAGAAAAGTCAAGCCGGACCGCCATCATACCTTGAGTGCCAGAAATGGCTCAAGATCAGTATCCGCTTCAAATTAAACCCGCAACTTATTGTTTTTATTGAATTTTTGATTATTTCCACAATAAGTCAAATTTTGAGCAGCCCAGCTTACAGCCAGCAATGACGCTGCCTTCCACACTCTTACCCACAGAATTATCCACAGATTCTGTGGATAGCTTGGGCGCCCCACCAGCGCCTGCACTCAGCAGCCATAAAGATACACAGCACCCCAGGAATGGATCTGCCGTGCGCGAGCCAGCCACTCCCCGATTGCGTTCTTATGCGTTAGCATAGTCGTTTGGCCGCATTGCGGCAGCGCAGCGCCTGTCATGCGGCCCACGGACCGGGCCCCGCGTCCGCTCTTGCGCCCCTTCTTCCGACACCCTGCCGCCTTTCGCCGCATGCCCTCCCCATTACGTGCAAGCCTGACCCGTTTCGTGCAGCATCAGTGGCAGCAAGGCGGCTGGCTCTCCACTTTGCTGCGCCCGCTGGGTGCGCTCGCCGCCTGGCACGTGCGCAACAAGCGCGCAGCCTATGCCACCGGCCGCAAACCGTCCTGGCGCGCGCCGGTACCCGTCATTGTCATCGGCAATATTTATGTCGGCGGCACAGGCAAGACGCCCGTGACCATCGCCACTGTCAACGCGCTGCGTGCGCAGGGCTGGCATCCTGGCGTGATCAGCCGTGGCTATGGCGCTGACATCGGCGCCGCGCCGCGCTGCGGCATGGCACCGCTGGACGCCACGCTTTATGGCGATGAACCCGCGCTGATTGCCGCCGCCACCGGCGTGCCGGTCGGCGTACACCCCAAGCGGCCACTGGCAGCCCAGACCCTGTTGGCCCGCTGGCCGGATATCGACATCCTGATTTGCGACGATGGCCTGCAGCACCTTGCCCTGCAACGCGACATCGAAATCGTCGTGCAAGACGAACGCGGCACCGGCAACGGCCGCCTGCTGCCCGCCGGCCCGTTGCGCGAGCCTGTGGAACGCCTGCAGGATGCCGACATCATCATCACCAACCGCCAAGCGCTGCCCGCTCGTGCCGCCAAGGCGACTACCACGACAGCCCAGCGGCCCATGGCTGTCAGCATGAGCCTGCAGCCCGAACGCTACGAACACCTGTCCAGTGGGCGCAGCCTGTCGCCCGCGATGTTCACCGCTGAATCGGCCGGACTGCCGCTGGCAGCGGCAGCCGGGATCGGCAACCCTGCCCGCTACTTTGCCATGCTGCGCCAGCAGGGGCTGCGCCTCGATACAACCCTGCCGCTGCCAGACCATCATGCGTATGACGACAATCCTTTCGCCCGCCTGCAAGCCGAACGCATCCTGATTACCGCCAAGGACGCCACCAAATGCCGTGCGCTGGCGGACGACCGCCTGTGGGTGGTGCATGCCGCACCATCCTTCCAGCCTGCGGACTGGCTGGCGCGCCTGCCCTTGCCCGCCAATGGGCAGGCGCATGCAATGAATGCGCCCGGCCAGGATGGAAACGGGTAAAAAAAGGGATAAAATCGAAACATGAACACCCGCTTACTTGAGGTCCTTGTCTGCCCCCTGACCAAGGGCCGTCTCGAATATGACGCACAGCGCGGCGAGTTGATTTCGCGCGGCGCCGGCTTGGCCTTTCCCATCCGTGACGGTATCCCCGTCATGCTGGTAGAGCAAGCCCGCAAGCTGGAATCCCAGGACAACGCCGCGCAGCACTGATCCCCAGCCTGCCCAGCAAATGACTGGCAGGCCCTCCCAGGAAAGGCAAGCATTTTTCCAAGGTACAGGGGAAATCCCCATATCCACGCAATACGAAGCAAGCGCAAATCGGTTATAAAAATGCCTTCCGCGTTATATGCGCAGTGCACAATAAAAGCACGCCGGTAGTGGCTCAACACTATTGACCGCCAGTGTTTGGGCACTCATCGCAACGCGACAAGGCAATTCATCTCCGCCAGCAAGACATAACAACCACAGGAGTTCCCATGCGTCTCATTCTGCTTGGCCCCCCCGGTGCGGGCAAGGGTACCCAGGCCGCCTACATCACACGCCAGTACGGTATCCCCCAGATATCGACCGGCGATATGTTGCGCGCCGCTGTCAAGGCCGGCACACCTCTCGGCCTGGAAGCCAAGAAAATCATGGATGCAGGGAAACTTGTCTCCGATGAAATCATCATCGGCCTGGTGCGTGATCGCCTGCAACAGCCGGACTGCGAGAAAGGCTACCTGCTCGACGGTTTCCCGCGCACCATCCCCCAGGCTGACGCACTCAAGGACGCCGGTGTTGCGCTGGACTACGTCATCGAGATCGACGTCCCGGAAGACGACATCATCGACCGCATCAGCGGCCGCCGCGTACACCCGGCCAGCGGCCGCAGCTACCACGTGCGCTACAACCCGCCCAAAGTCGCCGGCAAGGATGACGAAACCGGCGAGGACCTGATCCAGCGTGACGATGACAGCGAAGCCACGGTTCGCAAACGCCTGGCGGTCTACCAGGAACAGACCCGCCCGCTGGTGGACTACTATTCCCAATGGGCCGACAGCGGCGACCAGGCCGCGCCGCGTTACCGCAAGGTGGCCGGCGTGGGTGAAGTCGATGCCATCCAGGCCCGCATCGAAGCTGCCTTGAAGAGCTGACCGACAGCCTTGCCAGGCCAGTCCTTTGTTCTCCGCCAGGCCCAGTGCCTGGCGGTTTGGTTTTCGGACCCTTTTTTATCGGCAACGGGCCGTGACCGTACTGCCGGACCTGCGCCCGCCGTCCTTGCATCACCCTTCGTGCCAGTGACTCCCGCCACGTCTTTTTTCACCGCCCCATGAGCCTGCTTCGTTCCGCCGCCACCGTCAGCAGCCTGACGCTGCTCTCCCGCATTACCGGACTGGTGCGCGATGTTCTCATTGCCCGCGCCTACGGGGCCGGCGCCCTGACCGACGCCTTCTGGATCGCATTCCGCATCCCCAATCTGCTGCGCCGCCTTTTTGCCGAAGGCGCCTTTTCCCAGGCCTTCGTTCCCATTCTGGGCGCGGTCAAGACAGAACACGGCGAAGAGCGAGTGCAGGAACTGTTGGACCGGGTCGCCATGATTCTGACCCTGATCCTCATGGCGGTCACGGCCGTGGGCGTCCTGGCCGCGCCGTGGATCGTCTATCTCATTGCCAGCGGCCTGAACGAAGCCGGCGGCAGCAACGGCTATGATGCGGCCGTCACCATGACGCGCATCATGTTCCCGTACATCCTGTGCATGTCGCTGGTCGCTTTCGCCTCGGGCGTGCTCAATACCTGGCGCCGTTTCGCCATTCCCGCATTCACGCCCGTGCTGTTGAACGTGGCGATGATATCGGCTTCACTGTGGCTCGCGCCGCGCATAGAACCCGCCATCTATTCGCTGGCCATTGGCGTCATGGCGGGCGGCGTGGCGCAGCTGGCCGTGCAGTGGCTGGCGCTGGCGCGCCTGGGCGTCTTGCCCAGCTGGCGCCGCAGCTCGGTGCGCCAGGCCTGGCAGGACCCAACCGTCCGCCGCATTGGCAGACAGATGCTCCCGGCCATCCTGGGTGTTTCCGTAGCCCAGATTTCCCTGCTTATCAATACCAATATCGCCAGCTGGCTGCCTTCCGGCAGCGTTACCTGGCTGTCGTTTGCCGACCGCCTGATGGAATTTCCCACGGCACTGCTGGGCATCGCGCTGGGCACGGTACTACTCCCCAGCCTGTCGCGCGCGCATGCCAGCCAGGACATAGACACCTACAGCCGCCTGCTGGACTGGGGCATGCGCCTGACCCTGCTGCTGGGCCTGCCGGCCGCGCTGGCGCTGGCCATGCTCTCCGAAGGCATGGTTGCCACCCTGTTCCACTACGGTGAATTCAAGGCCATCGACGTCAGCCAGACGCAGACTGCCGCCGCAGCCTACTCCATCGGTCTGATCGGCATCCTGTCGGTCAAGATCCTCGCCCCGGGTTTCTATGCCAAGCAGGATATCCGCACCCCGGTGAAGATCGCCATTTTCGTGCTCATCATCACGCAGGTGTTCAACCTGGCGCTGGTACCACTGCTCAGCCATGCCGGCCTGGCGCTGTCCATCGGCCTGGGCGCGTGCATCAATGCCATTGCCCTGCTGCGCGGTTTGCTCAAGCGCGGCATCTACCGCCCCGGCGCCAGCTGGACGCGCTACGCCTGGCGCATGCCCCTGGGCCTGGCCGCCATGGCCGCCATCCTGTATAGCGCCAACCAGCACATCGACTGGATCGCGCTGCAAACCACTCCCTGGATGCGTGTGCTGCTGCTCGCAGGCGTCGCAGGTGCCGCCGCCTTCAGCTACTTTGCCGTGCTGTTCCTGAGCGGTATGCGCCCGTCCGACTTCCGGCGCTAGTCTCCGCCACACCGGCTTCATCCCGCCCGCCGGCCATCCGGCGCGCGTGAGCCCTGCCCGCCCCACATTCCCACCGGCTCTTCAGGCCTGCGGGGTTGCGCGCGCCCTGGCAATCCTGAAGCGGCTTGTTACCTGATGATCATTTTTCTGATCACTCCATCAGCCGAATTGCCGCTTGCTTCATCGGGATTTCATACGTACAGCTGAAGATGCCAGCAGAAGCAGGAGCCACCATGGCATGCCACCTGGCGCATCCGCCTACCGCAGCCCAAGACACTCAACTTGAGCTACCGCTGCCGCCATGATCGCCCGCCTTCGACTCATGGCTGCCCGACGTTCTCATGCCGGGAAGACCGTTGCCCACTCTTTCCGGATACAAGGTATGTCTGACCCGTCCTTTTCGAATCGCAAGCGTCAATTCCTGATGCAGGCCATGTATGGCGCAGGTGGCGCGGCCGGCCTGGGGCTGTTCCCGCCCAGCATCCGCAAAGCCCTGGCGATCCCGGCCAACAATCGCACCGGCACCATCAAGGATGTCGAGCACGTCGTGATCCTGATGCAGGAAAACCGTTCCTTCGATCACTACTTCGGCACCCTGCACGGCGTGCGCGGCTTCGGCGACCGTATCACGATCCCGTTGCCCGATGGCCGCAGCGTCTGGCAGCAGACGGACGGCAAACGCCCCATCCTGCCGTATCACCTGGACCAGACCAACGGTAATGCGCAGCGTGTCAGCGGCACGCCACACAGCTGGAACGATGCGCGCGATGCCTGGGACAAGGGCCGCATGACGGAATGGCCGAAGCACAAGGAATCCCAGTCCATGGGGTACTACAAGGAACAGGAGCTGCCGTTCCAGTTTGCGCTGGCCAATGCATTCACGATCTGCGACGCCTATTTCTGTTCACTGCATGGCGGCACCAACACCAATCGCATGTTCCTTTGGACCGGCACCAACGGCGCCACGACCGAAGACCAGCGCGTGGTCGTGAACAACGCCTGGGACTCCATCAACGTCGCCGACGATATTCTGCGCATGGGCTACGAATGGACCACTTATCCGGAGCGGCTGGAACAGGCAGGCGTGTCCTGGATGGTCTACCAGAACATGCCCAACAACTTCACCGACAACCCGCTGGTGGGTTTCAAGCAGTATCGCAAGGCCAACCGCGATTCGGGCAAACCGGTCTACCATGACCGCAAAAGCAACCCGGCATACGACCCTGCCACCGACAACGCCGGCAACCCGCTCTACAAGGGGATCGCCAATACCATGCCCGACGGGGGCTTCCTGGAAACCTTCCGGCGCGACATCGCCGCCGGCACGCTGCCGCAGGTTTCCTGGGTGGTGGCGCCGGCCGAATATTCGGAGCACCCCGGCTCGTCATCGCCGATACAGGGCGCCTGGTATACGCAGGAAGTTCTGGATGCACTGACCGCCAATCCTGAGGTCTGGAGCAAAACCGTACTGATCGTCAACTTTGATGAGAATGACGGATTCTTTGACCACGTGCCGCCGCCCTGTGCGCCCTCGCTGGACAAGAATGGCAAGATGAGCGGCCGCGCCACGCTGGTCGACGAGGACCTGTCCTACGAATACTTCCAGCACAACCGTGTGCTGGGCACCTTCATGCCCCTGCCGGACAAGGACTGCTATGGCCCCGGACCGCGCGTTCCGATGTATGTCATTTCGCCCTGGAGTCGCGGCGGCTGGGTGAATTCGGAAAACTTCGATCACACCTCGGTACTGCGCTTCCTGGAAGCCCGCTTCGGCGTCAAGGAAAGCAATATCAGCCCCTACCGCCGCGCAGTATTCGGCGACCTGACTTCAGCCTTCGATTTCGTGAATCCGAATCTGGACAAGGCGCCGGACCTGCTGAAACTGGAAAAGAATGCTGCCGACGCGCTGCGCAAGGCGCAGGAGCAACTGGCGCAGGTTCCCCTGCCCAACGAGTATGTGCAGACCCTGCCGCAGCAGGCCACCGGCATCCGGCCCTCGCGCGCCCTGCCCTACGAGCCCCACGTCAGCGGCCGTGCCAATACCAGCGACGGCACCATGGAGCTGGTCTTCTCCAATACCGGCAGCAGCACCTGCTTGTTCCATGTCTACGACAAGCTGCACCTGGACCGCACCCCCAGGCGTTACGTCGTGGGCCCGGGCCTGCAATTGACCGACCAATGGCAAGCGGTTGCGGAAAACAACGGACGCTATGACCTTTGGGTGCTCGGGCCCAACGGCTTCCATCGCCATTTCACCGGAAATCTCAACGAGCTCCAGCCGCGCAGCACCCAGGAACCGGAAATCCGTGTCTGCTACGACATCGCCAATGGCAATATCTACCTGGATGCCCTGAATCCGACCAATGAAGCCTGCGTATTCCACATTGCAGCCAATGCCTATTTCGACAACGGGGCGCAATGGGAGCTGAATGTCCCTGCCGGCAGCGCGGAAACAACATTCTGGGACCTATCCTCAAGCGGACACTGGTATGATTTCACTGTCCGTATCGAAAACGGCCGCATGCCAGCCTGGCTCAGGCGGTTTGCCGGTCGTGTGGAAACCGGCAAGGATTCCATCAGTGATCCCGCCATGGGTACGCCAACAAGGAACTGATCGCTCTTGATGCCCAGGCATCTTTGGCAACCATCGGTTCACAGGCATCCCGAACGTCCCGATTCGCGACCTGACACGAGCCGCCAGCCTCCCCGAGGCTGGCGGCAATTCCCGCATGTCGTGGCCCGCCAGGATCTGGAACGAGCCAGGGCTTGCATAATGCTGGAATGCTGATAGAATAATAGGCTTCCCAGAATTCTTTTCTATAAATAATCAACCAACATGGCCAATTCCGCACAAGCCCGCAAGCGCGCCCGCCAATCGGTGGCCCGCAACAAGCACAACTCCAGCCTGCGTTCCGCTCTGCGCACGGCAATCAAGCGTGTGCGCGCGGCCATCGCTGCTGGCGACAAGGCTGCTGCTTCTGAAATTTTCCAAAAGGCGTCCAGCACGATCGACCGCATCGCCGACAAGAACATCATCCATAAGAACAAGGCCGCTCGCCACAAGAGCCGCCTGGCTTCCGCCATCAAGGCGATGGCCTGATTGATGACACAGGCGCGCTTCCCGTCCTCTGCTGGTTGAAGCGCCCTGTGATACAGCCTTCGGGCTGATTTCATCATCGTGGAATCAAAAAAGCAGGCTGCATGCAGCCTGCTTATTTTGTTTTTCGCTGCCGGAAACGCAACCCGGCAACACACCTGGCTGCATCAACAGGCACAGGCTGCCGCCAGACCCTGCC
>WPCJ01219437.1_pt1 | contig 13155 bp, 11 predicted proteins | sample 5399831 | NCBI WGS metagenome assembly WPCJ01 (sample SAMN12869470, study PRJNA574797) | sludge metagenome | isolation source: wastewater treatment of pH10 | place: China:Beijing | collected 2019-05-20 | reverse complement strand
CCGAGCAGCGGCAGGAGCGCGACCAGCCCGGCGCCATGCAGCGCCGCATCGATGATGCGCCCGAGCAGCAGCGGCACGCCGACCGGCAGGCCGGCCGCCAGCGCCGTGCACAGCACGATCGGCAGCACCTTGATCCAATCGACCGCAAGGCCGAGCCGCATCACTCGCTTGAACATGATGGCCGCCACTCCCAACCGGCGGTGACCATCGGTACACGCCCGCCCGGCCGGCGCAACGCATTCCTCCGCAGCGGGGGCCTTCGGATCGCCCATGGCGTGCGGGGAGTGCTTACGTGCTCGCCGCGCCTTGTGCGGCCCCGAGAAACTGCTAGGTTCTTCTAACGGCGGACCATAACCAAGACTGGAGCTTGGGAATGGTTGGATATTGGACGCAGTTTTCCGCCGTGTTTCTCACAGCCCTGCTGGCCGCCCCCGCCTTCGCCGCGGGCATTGCCGTGCGCCAGCTGCCGGATACACCGCCCGCCGAGCAGATGTCGCGCGCCGACCTGCTGGCGCAGAAGGGCTATTACCCGCAATCCTGCGCCGAGCGCAGCGTGTGCATCTTCACCGGGCCGGGCGGCGAAGTCTGGGTGTGGGAGGGCTATGCCCGCGCCATGCTGATGCAAGGCAAGACCCTGCTGTTCAAGGGCCGCTGCCAGAGCGCCTGCTACCTCGCCTATCTCGAGGCGGTCCGCTTCGACGCCGGCGGCACGCCCGGCCGCGTCGAAGTGGCGCCCGGCACGGTGTTCTACAAGCACAAGCCCTACCTGCTGCGCCAATGAAGCACGTCTGGGCCAGAGTAGCCGACCAACTGGACCGCGTCCCCTCCCGCTGGGGCCTGCCGCTGCTGGTGCTGGCGGGGGTGGTGCTGTGGGTGGTGGTGCTGAAGCTGGTGCAGATTTAGGGGCGGGGGCTCAGCTGGTGGGGGCGCGGGTTTGAGATATCGCGCAGTCTTCCGCGTTGACGCCATTACAGATATCGAAGGAGGGACGAGAGCGGCAAATGCTGCAATGCCTCTCGCGATAGGTCCTTGGGGCGACTATGCTTCGCCTATGTGATCGCCCCGATAATGGCGGCGATCTTCTGCCGATAACGGCCGACCACGATTGCCTCATCAAACTCGCTTACTGCCTTATGCCGGCTGGTGGCGCCCATTTCGGCACGCCGGACGTCGGAGAGGTCACAGAAGGCCGTCATTGCTTCCATCAGTGAACTAGAGTCGCGCGCAGCGACAGTAAACCCATTCTCTCCCGGATCGACGACTTCGCGGCATCCCGGCACGTCAGTAGCGATCAGCGGCCGTCCCATGGCCGCGGCCTCTATGAGGCTGCGCGATAGGCCCTCGCGGTACGATGGCAAAACGACGCAATCAGCCTCCGCGAGGAAGGGACGCACGTCTTCCGTGACGCCTAAGTACTCCACGATGCCCTCTGATACCCACTCTTCCACCACTGACCGATCAATCGCTGCCGGGTTCAGAACGTCAAGGAAGCCAAGCAGTTGGAAGCGTGCGTGTGGTCTGATCGATCTTAAGCGCCGCGCTGCTTCGATGAACTCTCCCACACCCTTGTCCCAAAGCATGCGAGCGACGAGTAAGAACCGAAGTTCCCCATCGACCGGACGGGCTGGCAAGGGGGAAAAATCCGTCAGATTCACACCTGTCGTTGGCATAACGAAAGTCTGCTCTTCTCGGACGAGCCGTTCTTCGATGAAGAACTTTCGGTCCGTCTCGTTCTCGAAGACCACCGCCGACCGGTGGAACGCCACGCTGTACAAATGCTTGACCACGCGAGTTAGCCACGACTCCGTTATGAACGCCGCGCCAAGGCCCGTCACATTGCAGAGCGTTGGAATGCCCAGCATGCGTGCTGCCAATGCCCCATAGATGTTCGGCTTGATCGTATAGCCGAGATAGGCCGCCGGTCGCTCACGTCGTAGCAATCGCCAAAGCCGCAAAAGCAGGTGAAGATCGCGCAACGGCGAAGTTCCGCGGTTGTCCATAGGCAAGTCGATGTAGCGGCAACCCAGTCCTGGCAACTTGTCGGCATAGCTGTCGCGGGGGGCCACCGCGACGACTTCGAACCCGTCATCAACTAGGGCAAGGATCAGAGCCCGCCGAAAATTGTACAGGCTCCAGGTGGTGTTGGAACAGATGACGATGACTGGGGGGGAGCTCAGTTGACCAGTTCCCGTAACATCGCGGCCAACCTTGCTGTTTGCGCAACGAGTTCATAGCGTTCTTCGACGATTGCTCTGCCCACCCTGCCGAACTCCCCTCGCATACTACGATCTCCAAGTAAGCGCCCGAGGGCGGTTCCCCAATCACTGGCTCCATCCACAAGGTAACCGCTTCGCCCGTGGCTGACGATCTGCTTGTTCGCCCCAACCGCTGATGCCACCGTCGGAATGCCGAGCGCCATATACTGAATGAGCTTGTACCCGCACTTGCCCTGCTCCCATGGGGTGTCTGCCAGGGGCATTACGCCGATATCAAATTCGCCGACGTCCAAGGCCTCGGTTGCCTCGACCCAAGGTCGTGATACGAATCCGCTCCCAGAGACCTGATCGGGGCGCGCGCCTATCGCGACCGCATTGAACTCGAATTGCTCTGCCAGCGATGCTAGAACTGGCGTCAGCATCTTCAGGTAGTGCGCCGTTGAAGGTGAGCCTATCCAGCCGATAACCGGCCTATCGCTCTCCCTTTGGGTAGGAGCGGGATAGCGGTTCAGGTCGACTACTGTGGGGAGGACTTCAACACGCCGTGCTCCGGCTGTTGTGGCTCTGGCTCCGAGGTAGTCGTTCCCAACGACGACCAAATCTGCTCTTGCCATCACTGCATCGATCTTTCTACCAAGCAGCCGCCGGACCAGCGGCGAGCGGTGAAGGTCATAGCGGTGGAAGACAGCGTCGTCATAATCAACGATCAGAGGTAGCCGCCGGGGCAGCATCAAAAGCTCAATGAAGCTGGGGGCCCATGGCAGGGCTTCTTTCTCCACCCAGATCGCGTCGAACGCGGTCGTGTGGACCAATTGGCGCAAGCGTCGAGCAAAAGACGCCACCACAGTACGATGCCGCCGTCTTCTCTCGTAAAGCTCGACCACATAATCGTCATCGAACAGCGGAGAAATCGTCACCGCGATCCCGTGGTTCCTGAGAGGGTCGACATACTGGTAGGACCGTAGCCTGCTACTGGCGCCCAGTCTTCCATAACGGGTCAGAGCTAATACTTTCATTGAGGAATCTCAGTTCCCTGGACTACTTGCAGGTCGCGATCGGCGAAATATCCTCGGCAGCGCGACGATTAGCATCCGATAGGCGGAAAATGTATCTCGCGCCTCTTCGCTAGATCGGCGTAGGGCTGCCCGGACCATTCGTGTAGCAAGCTCTGGTCCGCACGTACTAAGCAGAACCAGCAGGGCGCCGGCTCTTGAGTAATGCTTCGTCGCGTACGCAATTCTGCTCTGTAGGGAATAGAACAGGCGCTCGGCCTTCACCTGCTCAGACACGCCACCGCCCTTGTGATAAGCATGTGCCTCGGCAAAGTAGATTACTCGCCATCCTGCACGACTGACTCGCAGGGACAGATCCAGATCCTCAAGATAGACAAAGAACCGCTCGTCGAAGCCGCCGAGCTCCTCGAAGATGTGCCTCCTAATGAAGTAGGCTGCCCCGATGACGTGATCTACCTCTCGGGTCTCTAAATGATCGAACTCTTCAAGGTGCACCGACGGAAACAGCCGCGGAGCCAGTTGAGCAAGACCCAGTCCTTTACTCACGTAGGTCCGCCAACTTGGGAAGCGCGCGCATCCCCTTTGAACCTTCCCGCTCTCGTCGATTAGTTTTGGCCCGAGAACGCCGACTTGCGCCCCTTCATCTGATTCAAGGAACGAGGCGCAGAGCGCCAATGTGTCCGGGGCAAGACGTGCATCTGGGTTCAGAAAAAGTATATAATCGCCATCTCCGTGCCGCGCGCCAATATTGCATGCCTTGGCGAAACCTAGGTTCCGGCCCTCTTCTAACACCATAGTTTCCGTGAGAGCAGACGTATGGCTCCGCGCTAGCGAGTCGTCCGTCGACCCGTTGTCGACCACGATCGCTCTCACGCGATAGTGGCTCCCGGCGAAGGTGATCGATTCCAAGCACTCGCGCAGCTGATCGCCGGAGTTCCAGTTTACTATGACGATATCAATGTAGGCGGTCATTCCTCGGCCGCTCCCAAACAATCTGCGCGCGTGACATCATCCGCCTAGCACCCCTTCCGAGAACGCTCGGTATAGCGACCAGCCACCGCACACTAGCATCAGTGCGAACGGTGCGGCCCTGGTATGGGCTGACCCGCGGAAGACCAAAAAGATGGCCGATAGTGTTAGGAGTTCCTTTCCGCGCTGGGCTAGCACGGGCGAGTTAATAAAGATAGCAAGCATCACGAACCCGGATATACTCAGAAAAATAAACATAGAATCATAATATGATGTCTTGTTTGCCTCTGATGCGGATGCGGCGACTAGAAGAATTGATGCTATGAGAAATATGTTCTGCACGGACCAGAGATTTGGCAGCTCGGTTGCCAAGATGTTGTCAAAATATTGTGCAGCGAGAGGATTTATCGTTGGCAATAGATTGGTTGCCGCTGCGATAATCTCGTCATACCAGATCATCATGGCAAGGGCGGCAAGGAAAGCGACAGTTATACCTAAAGGCCGCCTTAGGAACACGAACAGGATGACTGCGACCGCCACAATGATTGCGCTGACGTGAAATGCAAGTGCCCCGACGAGCAGCAGTGCCGACGTGAGATGCCTGCGTTCCCAGAACATGTGAACGGCAAAATAAACCAGCGCGCTAGAAAGCGCCGCTCGAATCTGAGTGTATTCATACAGAGGGTAGAATATCATCAGATATACAGTGATCGCAAGTAAGGGCGACCGCAAATATCGGAAGAATAGATAGAACTTTATCCCCAGTGATGCGGCGACTACTGAGAGCGATAGGACGTCGTATTCTGCATTGAAGACGAATTTGTATAGCCAGGAAACTAGAACGAAACCTCCCTCAAACCGGTAGTAGCCCACTGACAGGTCGTGCTGAAGCCCATTGTAAAATGCGAGGTAGTTGAAAAAATCGACGCTCGTGCCGAACCAATGGAAAGCTGCTGCCAGCGACATCAGTGCCCAAACTGCGATCCCGATAACCACGTTCGGGCGGAACGTGAGCTTCGAAATGCCACCGGCAGTGATATCGTGGATACCCCGTCGCTGTCGGACTGTACCCTGGGTGCCTCGCTCGTCTGGCGATGGCATGTGATTGCTGACCGTCGTTTCCAGCTGGACCCTAGACATCTAGTTTCGTGGCCGGAAATAGCGTGGTCCCGAACAGTCGAATTGCGGTACGGTTTACGATCTTCATCGCGTTGGCCGAAAATAGTATCCGTCGCCTGTGAGGGATGAATTCGAAAAATCTGTGATCAGTTCTGGCGTCACTTCGGCCCATAGATTTTATGTTGATTCCGGTGTGCCATTGCGCCTGCGGCAAAGCAATTTGATCGCGTCCAGATCCGGAAAGATACTCGTCCCACCATTCCTGCATTAGACGATGCATTGAATTATCTTGACGAAATCGAACGATAACATTTGCTTCAAACAGGCCCCAGTCACGAGGTAGGCCAGCTTTTCGATACTTCGATAGCTGTTTGGCTATGGTCCACACCCAATCATGAGCGTAGTGGGCACAGGCGTAGCCCTCCTCGTAAACGCAATCGCGATGTGGATGATCGAACATCCATACGCCTCGATCCATACCTTGGGTTGTGGTCTCAACGAACTCGCGTATGTCGCCCACAAGCCTTATGGAACCGTCCATGTAAACGCTGACGTCACAGCCATCTAGCGCCTCAAGCCGGTGCGGAAACATCTTCACGTACCGATTCAAATCCTTGGCGTTGAGGTCGTCACGGGGAAGGGTGCCTCGCACCCAAGGTGAAGGAAGCTCGCCCGGGTAGTCTGTGAAGCAGATGTACCGGACATCCGGATCTGAGCGCACCGGGGGGCGAATTGGGTCGTAGTTGGCGGTTACACAGGTGTAGACAGCGAGTTTCATACGGCGACTTGCCCGGTCTCGGCGTGCCCTGGTGACGTCCGTCCGTCGTATAGAGTCACCACTTGGTCACAGCCCGCCACCGTCGACAGTCGATGGGCAATAATCAAAATCGTAAGATCCCTCGTCAGCCCCTCGATAGCACGCATCACCGCTGCTTCTGTCTCTGTGTCCAGTGCGCTCGTCGCCTCATCGAACACCAATACGCTTGCGCGCTTATAGAGCGCGCGGGCGATGCCAATGCGTTGGCGTTGCCCTCCCGACAGGCGAATGCCCCGTTCGCCGACGATAGTATCGTATCCCTGCGGGAGCGCCGCGATGACCTCGGCCAATTCAGCCTGCCTTGCTGCCTCGACAACTCTGACGTGATCGATCTGAGCTGTCGGCACGCCAAAGGCGATGTTCTCCGCGACGTTGGCGTCGGCGAGATAGATGGTCTGTGGCACATGCGCGATCCCTGCCTGCCACGCGGAGCGATTGGAGTCGGTCAGTTCTACACCGTCGACCAGAATCCGGCCCTTTGACGCGGTCAGCAGACCTAGCACCAGGTCCATCAGGGTACTTTTGCCGCTTCCGGTCTTGCCCACGAAACCGATGCGAGCGCCTTTGGGAATGATAAGGCTAATGTCGTCGAGGATCGGGCCTGATGCTCTGGGATAGGAGAAGCTCACCTTTTCAAGCGCGATGTCCCGAACAAAGGGAAGTCGCTTCTCCCCCAAGACAGCCCGATACTGTGCCGCATCAGGCAGGCGAAGAATCTCGACAATGTCGTACAGCATTCGGCCGTTGCTTAGATACAGTGCCCAGCCAGTGTAGATGCTCTGCATCAATGGGACTAACCTCTGTGCCCCCAACGCCAAGGCTCCCAGGGCGGGGATGGCGGCAACCAGACCCCCTTCCCGTAGGCTGAGCCCCAGCGCCAGGCCGGCGATAAGTACCACGCCGAGTCCTTCGACGATAAAGCGGGGGGCCTGACCGACGAAGTTGTTCTCGGACTGTGCGTTCATGAAGCGCGTCTCCACCTCGTCAAAGCGTGCAACGAACATTGCCTGGGAGCGGTCCAACAGCACATCACGGATGCCTCCAAGGCCCTCGCTTGCTGCCTGCAGGCGTTCACTCTGAGCCTTGGCGATGACCCCGCCGTTTCGGCGCATCACCCTGCGGGTGGCACTAACAACCAGAACGTAGATGGTTCCGAAGCCAAGGCCGGACGCAACCGCCACCAGTGGGTCAATGAGCACCAGTCCGCTGAGTATGCAAATTGAGATTACTGAGGAAGTCGCGGCCTGCATCAAGGGGACCAGTAACTGGATGCTCACCACCTGGGCTTTGCCGATCACAGCTAGCGTCTCGCTGCTATTGTGCGCCGTATGATAGGCGTAGGGTTGGTGCAGTGTCCGACTATACACTGCGACACTTAGCTCTTTGGCTACGCCAAACACGAAACGCTGGCTGACCCAAACCAGCAACAACCGTACTAAACCAGCCAGCACTGCAGACAGACCGAAAGCTACGGCGGTCGCGACGATCAATTCACTCGGGGTGTCGAGCCCAACGCTCACTAGGGCATGCCCGACTAGGCTGCCGCTTAGCACGGCCTCCGGATTGGCTATGATGGTTAGGAATGGCAGGATCGCGCCGATCGAGATTAGTTCGGCCAGAGCACTCACCAGCATGAGGGCCACCAATGGTGCAAACTGCCGTCGTCGCCGGGGCGATATGTGTCTGTAAACTTCGGTGAGTGCAGACAAGACAGACTGAGGGGGCGCCGACGATTGCGCATGCTGAAAGATTGGCACCGGCCTCAGCCTTGTCGGTGAGACGACAGACACAGCCAATCTCTCATAGAGGCTGGGCGAAAGTGCGTTGCGTCAATGTCATGGCAAAGCTCCAAAAGGCCTTCGTCCACCATCACCTCGCCCCAATCCCCGACACCATGATCGCCACCGTCCTGAATGCGATCAGCATGTCCAGCCAGGGCGAGAAATTCTTGATGTAGTAGAAGTCGTAGTGGAGCTTTTCGAGGGTCTGGTCCACCCCCGCGACGTGGCCCTGGTTGACCTGGGCCCACCCTGAGATCCCGGGCCGAACGATGTTGCGGTATCGATAGAACGAGAGCTGGTTGTCGTACCATTGCGACAAAGGCACGGTCTCGGGCCTCGGGCCGACCCAACTCATCTCGCCCCTGAGAACGTTGATAAGCTGAGGCAATTCATCGATCCGAGTGCGCCGGAGAAACTTTCCCAAGCGCGTTATGCGGGGATCGGTGTCCGTGGTGACGGCCGAGTCGAGGGTGTCGCCGGGCCCGCCATCGTGACGCATGGTGCGGAACTTCAGGACTTCGAACGGTTGGCCCCGGAACCCAACCCGCATTTGGCGGAAGATGGCCGGGCCGGGTGACTCCATGCGGATGACGAGCCCGACCAGCAGCAGGGCCGGGAACAGCAGCACCAGCGCCACCAGCGCCAGGATCCAGTCCACGCCCTGCTTGATCTTGAGATAGAGCGCGTCGGGGTTGATCGAGCCGAGCGTGTTTTCCGACAGGTGCGTGATCTCGAGCCGGCCGGTGAGCGATTCCCGGATCTGCTTGACGTGGAAGATGCGGATGCCGGCCAGCGCACAATCGGCGATGAAGCGTTCCCAGCGCGGATCGAGATCCTGCCGGAGGTCGACGATCAGGCCGTTGAGGCGGCCCTTGGGCAGGGTGGGGGCGTCGAGCGGCAGCCACTCGACCTCACGGATGGCGGTGAGCGTATCGACCTCGCCGCCCGGAACGATGGCCAGGCGCACGGTGCGATAGCGGCGGTTGAGGGCGTGGGCGACAAACACCCAGACAATGGTGAGGGCGAAGCTGGTGGGGAACAGGTAGCGATTATACTCGACGCGCAGCATCAGGAGGGCCGCCAGCACCAGCAGGAAACTCACCAGCAGGGCCGGCACGCAATAGATGCTCTCCTCGACGCCGGGCAGCCGCGCCAGCTGCCTGAGCCCGATCAGGCCCAGGGTGATGGCGATGGTGGTGGCGACGATAGTGGTGATCTGCTCGGGCAGCAGCCAGCCGTCAAGATCGGCGCCCCAGCGCAAGGTCACCGGCACGAGCACGCCGAACAGCAGCGCGCCGGCGATCTGGACGCGGGTGCGCCCGAGCCGGCTCAACAGCCAGTGCGGAGGCCACAGGCCCCCCAGGTTCTCTCCCTGAATTTCCGCAGATTTTGCCGCATCCTGCGTCATTCATCAGTATCCCCTCAATGGAGCAGTTCCAAGGCTCGCAATTAGTTAACGCTGCTCTTGTTACGAGAAAGTGTCAAATAGATATAGGTCGAACAAATTGCCGTTGTTGCTTGCCAAGACGATCGCATCTTTCAGGGTAAGCTTGTCTTTGCTGCGGACGACGGCGGGTAGACGAGAATGGAGTGCGGGAGCGCCGGGCGGTTCAACTCATGACGCGGTATAGTATCCGGCGTATTTGCCGGAGTAGGCGGACTTGGAAATCTCCTGCTGGTTGAGAACGGCGAGGATTTCTGTTTCCGGTTTCTTGGCGCCCTGGAGCAATGCGACGGCGTGACGAACATCGTGCTGGGAGGTGCTGGCCCAGCGAACTACGAACACAATCGAATCGGCGTGCTTTGCAAGATACAGCCCATCAACCACCGGGCCGACGGGCGGAGTATCAAGTACAATAATATCAAACGTGGAACGCGCCGCACTAATGAGTCGGGCGAAGGTGGTGCTGGAAAGCAGCGAATCTGTGGCGATATCGCTGCGGCGGGCGCCGAGCACGACCTGGGCTCCGCTCTCATCATCGACAGTCATGATCGAGGGCAGCGCATCCTCTTTGACCGCATGGTTGAGGTATTCGAGCAGGCCGGTGGATGGTTCGAGGCCCAACTGGCGATGGATGCTGGGTTTTCTGAGGTCGCAGTCGATCAGCAGGGTGCGGTGGCCGGCCAGCGCATAGGCGCGGGTGATCGAGAGGGCGAGGGTGGATTTGCCTTCGCTGGGCGAGGCCGACGAGACCATGATGACGATGCCGCCTTCCGGCCGGCTGGCCCCGCTGCGCTGCAGCGCCTGGTCGACGCCGACGCGGATGCGCCGCACCGACTCGGCGAAGATCGAGAGCGGGCTCGACACCATGTGTTCGCCGATGCCGCCTTCGCCGGAGCCGGCCCGCGCCTCCTTCTGTCGGGGCACCGCCGAAATTACCGGGGCGCGCAGGAACGAGTGCAACTGGGCCTCGCTAGTGAAGCCGCCGACGAAGTTCTCCCTGAGGAAGGCGAGGCCGATGCCGAGCCCGAGCGCGGCGAGGCCGGCCAGCGTCAGGATCTGGCGCGGGTTGGGGAAGGACGGCTCGGAGGGCGGCAGCGTCTGCGAGACGACGCGGCTGTCGGCCACCTGCAGATAGGCCTGGGCCTCGAGCTCGCGCAGGCGCGACAGCAGCGTCTGGTACTGGGTGCGGGCGATCTCGGCGTTCTGCTGCAGCTCATAGATGTTGGTCAGCACCTCGGGCGGCAGGTCGGTCGACAGGATGCTGGTGCGCAGCTGGGTGCGCACGTCGGAGGCCTGCGTCTGATAGGCGGAGACGCGCTGCCGCATGGTGGTCAGCTCTTCGGTGGTCGAGCTTTCGAGCTGGCTGTCGAGCTTGGCGACTTCGGCGCGCAGGTCGATCGACTGCTGGGAATCGGCGACGGTGTCGGCAAGGCTGTTCACCAGCTGCTGGCGCTGTGCGGCAAGCGCGCTCACCGCTTCGGAGCCGAGATTGGCCGATACCGCTGCCCAGTCGCGCTGTTCGAGGCCGCGCTGCACCAGTTCGGCGAGGGCGGCGTCGCGGGCCCGATTGCCGCCGATATCCTTGAGCTGGGCGCGGAGCGCGGCGAGATCGGTGCGGCCGGTCTCGGCGGTGATCGCGTCGATATTGTCTTCGATGAACTTGTCGAAGGCGCCTTCCGATTGCGAAACGGCGGTGCTGGCGCCGGCAATGCGGCCCTGGATGATGTCGCGCGAGGCCAGGGTGGAGCGGATCTTGGCGTCGAGCTGCACCTTGATATAGGCGGCGGCGACGGCATTGGCGATCCGTGCGGCGGTCGCCGGGTCGGGGGAGCGGGCCTGAATGGCCAGCATGAAGGTGAGGCCGCGGCGCTGCACGGTGATGTTCTCGCGCAGCTTGGCCATGACGCTCTGCAGCGCCTCGTTGCCGGTGGGCAGCTCCGGCTCGGCGGCGCGGAAGAAGCTCAGCACCACGTCGCGCAGCCCCAGGCGCACCCCGAATTCGGGGTCATTGACGAGGTTCTCGTCCTCGATGGTCTGCAGCAGGGTGGCTTCCGAGCGCGCCAGCTCCACTTCGCTGTCGACGCGGGCGCTCTCGCCCGACCCGCCACCCATCTGGGCATTGGGATCGAGCAGGTCCTTGCGGCTGGGGTCGACCAGCACCAGGGTGCTGGCGGTATAGATCGGCTTCAAGGTGAAAACGGCGGCCGTCGCCACCACCAGCACCGCCAGAACGGTAATCGCAATCAGTCGAGCTTGCCGGCGCAGCAACCCCAGGATGCTGCGAAGATCGAAACCTTGGTCGTTCATAAAGATTCAAGCACCAATTGCTGCCACCCTCTCGGCCCCGGCCGGTGACTTTGGCGGATAGTGAAATAGCGAGGCCGCCGCTAATGCGCTTAACGTGCACCTTGAATGCGCGCCTGCACCGAAAAGGACTGTGGCTGATTCTCTCGGCTCAGGCGAACTGCTGACAATCGTCCGGAAAGATACGCGCCAGTATCGACCGAAATGCGGTGATCGCCGAAGACTACGTCGGGGGTGGGGGTGTGGCCATGCACCACCAGCTTTTGAAATTCAGCGTAACCCATTGCCGGCTCGTTACGAATCCAGAGCAGGTCATCGGGCTGCTGTTGTTCGATCGGGGTGCCGGGACGCAGGCCCGCATGCACGAAAACATAGTGCGGCGTGGCAAAAAGCAGCGGCAGGCGCTTGAGAAAATCGCTGTGTTCGGCCGGAATATGGCTGTGGATCAGGGCGCGGAGGGCGGTGCGCGAGGCGGTGGTGATGGCGGTTTCGGAAATGCCGTAGGAGAGCAGCGTCTCGATGCCGCCGAACCCCAGCCAGGAGGATTTGCGCGAGGGCTGCTCGAGAAACCGCAGCATGGCGGCTTCGTGGTTGCCGGCGATGCAGATCCGCTGCACCCCCGATGGCAATGGCGTCAGCAGGTGATCGAGCACCCCGGCCGAATGCGGGCCGCGATCGACATAGTCGCCCAGCATGACGAACCATGTGCTCCCCGGCCGCCCGGCTGCGTCCTCGAGCAGAGTGTCCTCCAGCCGGCGCAGCAGGTCGAGGCAGCCATGCACGTCGCCGATGGCGTAGATGGTGTGGGGCTCCTCGGTCGCCGTCAGCATCTGGCCATCCGGCGCCGGCGGTGGGCGCGAGAACCGGGCGAGCAGCTGGTGCAGCAGGTTAGGCATGTTCCTGCCGCCGGTCGGCGGCCCCCAGGCTGGCGCCGATGGCGAGAAAGACGACCGCTACGAAGATGAAGGCCACGGCCTCGATCTCGAGGCTGAAATCGACGATCGAGTGCACCGCCGCGACGACGATCACCCCGATCGCCGCGAGGCAGAGGCCGCTGAGGCGCGAGGCCAGCAGGCGGATGGCGGCGGCCAGCACGATCAGCAGCGGCAGGCTGCCGAACAGGAAGCCGAATTCCGCCCACAGCGCCAGGTAGGTCGAGTGCGCCTTGTTCCACACCACGTCGGGGCTCACCGGCAGCTGGTGGAACAGCGGGAAGGTGCCTTCGAACGTGCCGCCGCCATAGCCGACCAGCGGGCTCGACAGGATCATCTGCCAGACCTGGCAATAAAGGTCGGTCCGCACGTCGCCGGCGGTCTCCAGCGAGCCGACGCGCTCGAGCAGGCCGCCGCCATTGAAAACCAGCATGCCGATGGTGCCGATCAGCAGCCCGGCCAGCACGCCCAGCCAGATGCCGGTGCCGAGGCGGCGGCCCACCAGCGCCAGCAGCGTCACCGACAGGGTGCCGACGAGGCCGGCGACAAAGCCCATGCGC
>WPCJ01166823.1_pt1 | contig 13155 bp, 13 predicted proteins | sample 5399831 | NCBI WGS metagenome assembly WPCJ01 (sample SAMN12869470, study PRJNA574797) | sludge metagenome | isolation source: wastewater treatment of pH10 | place: China:Beijing | collected 2019-05-20 | reverse complement strand
TCCTCGATTCAGAATGGCCGATCTCAGACGCCGCGGCCGTTATCGGCCACGGTTGTCGCCTTGGGCCGCGAGCTGCCACCGCCGCCAACCACGACCAGACGCTTGATCTTGCCTTGCTTGAACGCCGCGAGGAAGCGTTTGTAGTCCTTGAAGGCGACGCAACCATGTGATTCCGCACGGCCACCGCGCAGCAGGTAGGAGTGCGCCAGCAAGCCGGTGCGGCCATGCTTGACCTTGCCGTCCACGGGGGTGAGGCGGATCGCTTCGACACCATGGAACAGAGATTCGCGCATCGACAGTTTGTAGGTATCGGGTGGAGTCGGGCCGCGCATCTTCTGGTTCACATAGCGCACGTTGTCAGCCATCGAGCCGATGCCGGAATGGGCTTCCAGCCGGGTTCCGTCGGGCATGGTAACGGTGGCCGACGCGATATCGTAAACGGCGGTGCCGCTGCCCGCCCTGGCGCTCGAGTCGCCTGGCGAGGAGAACAGATTGCGGAAAGCCTGACCAAGACCGCCGCTTTCGGCAGGATTGTCTGGTCGGGCATAGGCGAGCACAGGCTGGGCCGGCTGGCTGATACGTTTCGTCGGTTTGCGCACAGGCTCGTCGGCACTTTCGGGCTCAGCCTCGGCGCGCCGGCGGGTCTCGGGCTTGGTGCTCTCTTCCGCGCGCGGACGATAGGCCGGCAGCGGTGCGTTCTCTGGCACGGCTGCGAAATCGGGACCTTCGATCAGTTCGCCGGTGTCGGCGAGCGCCACCTGTTCCTCATCGTCGGCATCATCTTCCTGGTTGGGCAGGACGAGGCTTGCCACCAGAACCTCGCGCACCGCGGAATCCGGGGTGGGGGTGGCGTCGGCGAAGCCGAATTCCATCTGTGACGGAGTGGCGAGGGCGAGCGCGACGCGCGCAGCACGCTCCGGCTCTCCAATGCCTGGACCGAAGCGATCGGCATCCGGCGTGCCGAGGGCGCGCGCGAAACGCTCATCCAATGGCGATTGCTTCTGGACAGCCTCGGTGGCTGCCAGCCTTTCAGCCTTGTCGGCTGCCTCTTCCGCTGCCGCCTTTTGACGGCGCTTGGCCCATTCATGTGCAACCAAGGCCTGCTTGAGCTTGGAGGCCGCTTCCATCGAGCGTGCGTCGGCGCTGGCCACGCTGACGCGCGTCGGCAGGAAATGCGCATTGGCGCGGATCGAGGTTGCTGCGGAGTAGGCGCCAGCGACGGTGGCCAGCGACCACATCGCCAGCACGGCACCCGCTGTGGGGATGGCCACCCAGCCTGCGATCCTTGCGGAGCGGGCCAGCACTGTCCTGAATCCAGAGGCGGGGCCACTGCCCCGGAATTTTTCACGCACGAACGCCATGCCGACCGAACTTCCTTCAATCGGCGCAACACGCAGAAACCGCCTTACCCATTCGCCCGCCGGAATACCGGTCGCGCGTGGCGGTCCTTTGCCGATTATCTCAAAGGATGGACAAAGATGGTTAACCAATCCCTGTGTCGCCCCTCGTTGGATTGGAGCCCGCCGCGAAAAACCCTCCTAAAAAGGCAAGAAAGCGGCAAAATCGCTCGCTGGCAAGAATTTTCGGCCCCTGGCATGGAAAAAATGACGCTGGGGAAGGGCAGGGCATGTGTTTACTTTTGGTCTAGCGGGTGGTTCGGGCCACTCCCGGCGCGAGAAAATCCAGCATAAGATTCTAACTTGCATACATACCATACGTACGGTATGTATTGAGCATGCCCAGACCGACGAAGATAAATCCCGACCGAGGTGATGCCAGAAACAGGCTGCTCGACGCAGCGCGCGATGTCATTCGCGCCAGGGGCTTCACCGCAACCTCGGTCGAGGACCTCTGTCAGGCGGCGGAGGTGACCAAGGGCGCGTATTTCCATCACTTCAAAAGCAAGGATGCGCTCGGTATTGCCGCGGCTGATGACTGGTCGGCTGGGACAACGGCCTTTTTTGCAGCTGCTCCCTATCATGCGCCGGACGATCCGCTCGAGCGGGTGCTTGCCTATGTCGCGTTCCGCAAGTCGATCATCGAGGGCGAGATCGCGCAGTTCAGCTGCCTTGTCGGCACGATGGTGCAGGAGGTCTATGCGACATCCCCAGCCATTCGCGAGGCTTGTGGGCGCAGCATCCTCGGCCATGCCGCCACGCTGGAAGCCGACATCGAGGCGGCCCGGACAAAACACCGCGTCTCCGGGAGCTGGACGGCCGAGAGCCTGGCACGACACACGCAGACGGTGATCCAGGGGGCCTTCGTCATGGCCAAGGCCGGCAACGATCCGGCGTTGGCGCGGGAAAGCCTCGACCATCTCGATCAATACATCAGACTGCTTTTCGGCCGTCCGGAGGAGGGACAAACATCATGAGTACGATGATTGGCTGCACATGCGGCAAGGTTCAGCTGGAAGTCGGCTCAACGCCGATGATGAGCGTGGAATGCTGTTGCGACAGTTGCCGCGAGGCAGGGGCACGGCTGGAAAAGCTCCCCGGTGCCAAACAGGTCGTGGACAGGAATGGCGCGACCCCTTTCGTCTTTCACCGCAAGGATCATGTCCGGATCTTGCGTGGTGCGGATCATTTGAAGGAGTTTCGTCTCACGCCGCAGGCCGGAACCCGACGGGTCGTGGCTTCCTGCTGCAACACGCCGGTCTTCCTCGAGTTCAAGGGCGGGCATTGGCTCAGCCTATACGCGGGATTGTGGCCTGAAGGTACGTTGCCGCCGCTCGAGCTGCGGACGATGACGGCGGACCTGCCGGACGCTTCGGTCCTGCCGAACGATGTCCCGAACCTGAAACAGCAATCGCTGGCATTCTATTGGCGCCTGTTCCGCGCGTGGGCGGCGATGGGCTTTCGCAGCCCGAGGATAGAGGTCAACGGAGAAATCAATGCCTGATTCCGCCGACAGGATAGAGATCGAAAACGTCGTCTCGCCGCATCACAGGCAGAAGGTGGACCGCACCAAATACATGGCGATGCGCAAGGCGCTGCTCGCCGTTCTGCCCAACGATCCGCCCGGTTTGACGGTGGCGGAAGCCAAGGATGCGCTGCTGCCGGACCTGCCTGACGATCTGTGGCCTGGTGGGGCGAAGGCGGGTTGGTGGTTAAAGGCCGTCCAACTCGATCTGGAGGCGAAAGGCGTCATAGGCCGCGCTGCGATGAAGCCTGTGCGGCTGTTTCGGCGATGAAACTTCGCCTGAACAACGTTGATTTTGCTGGATCGCGGGCGTAGGTAGGGCTTGGAGTTTATCGTAACCCAGTTTTCTGCGGCTAATCCCAATCAGGGAACAACGGAGTCAGGGGAGGCTCTTTGGGCTTGCGGTCCTCTTTCTTCTCTTTGACCATTTGAGATTGGCAGAACAAATAGGCTTCAAGAAACTTATCAGTTTCCACCCTTAACTCTCCATCGGTCAAATCTGGAAAGCTCTCCAGCCCATGCACCGTTGCTCCGCGGGTGCCTTTTTTGTTGGGGGCGGAAAGGTCAAGAAATTCAAGTCCAACGCCGCGGTATTCTGGTCGATTGAAATACGTGCGCCGAATAACGGACCCGAATATTGCACTCGGGAGGCCCTCGAGTTTGCCTGGAGTTTTCCAGAAACTGGGCCAGAAAATCTTCGGCTCCACTTTGCTAATAAATACGCAAACCGGATTCACCGGAACAAGCATATTCTTCCCAATAGCAAAGTATCTTGCTTCGATAGGAATGGCCTTTTGGCCTGGATGCAGCTTAACGTATGTCTCGATTGCGTCTACTACAGAGAGGTTTGCATTGCGATTTCGTTCCATTTTGAAACGTTTGCAGCACTGCCGTATCTGATCTAGTGACGTGCCAATCACAAAATGGTCAGGCACATGTTTTTCACGTAGACTTGTATAGCTTACACCATATCCTTTGCCATTTTTGCCAAGGATCTTTGCTATAATTTCGTCTGTCGATATGCCTGAGTACGTCGAAAAGTGCTGCAGTGTAGGAAGCTTAAGCTCTGCCAACTATGCCTCCATGGCTTAGCCAGGGTGTCCGAAAAAACTCAGCTATCACTCGATCAGGTATAACCATACCTGGATTCGTTAGTGTATCGTGATTCCAAGTCTTATCCCAAGGACCACCATTAACGTGGGACATATCCACAAGTTTTCCAGATGGGATTCTGGCGTAAAAAGAGGTGATCTCTCGAAAGTAGATGTTTTCCTCTTCTGATAAAACCGCGTTGGGTATTACCGTCTCTCCTGTTGCAAAATTTATGTATCTTGCTCTTTCTGTGATAAATTTACTTTCAAATTTCTTAAATGAATGAAAAACATCGGCGCATACTGGACCGTATTTCCAAGCTTCAAACTCTTGATCAACTAGCTTCTTATCCCAATCGATCAAAAAATGCGCGTGTACAAAGAAAATTACTTTATTTAAGCTGAGATTTGAAATTCCAAATCCCAACTCATCGGTGAGGTCAAGGACCTTGTTCGAAATCGCGCGTGCGTCGAACGGCATTGACGTACCCTTTTTGTTCACTCTAGCGGCAGCTCAAAACAATTGCAACGACGTTAGCTGTCTCAAACCGCCTTTACGAACCCGTCCAACACCTTCTTCTGGCCGGCGCGATCGAAATCGATGGTCAGCTTGTTGCCGTCGATCGCCGCAATGTTGCCGTTGCCGAACTTCTGGTGGAACACGCGGTCGCCGACCTTGAAGGTCGACGGCGCGTCGGAGACCGACTTTGCCACCAGTTCGCCTTCGATGGTGCGGCCTTTCACCGAGGTACGGCCGGCACCATAGCCGGAATCGACCTCGCCATAACCGATGCGTTCGACCTGATGGCCGCTGCGCGTGCCCCAGTTGCGGTCGGTCGCTTCGGTGCGGTTCTGTTGCGCGCGCTGCCAGCCTGGGGTGGCGTAGCTGTTGGAGAAGGAGCCGCCCTGATCGCCGCGCGCCGCTCGGCCGCCCGAAGGCGAACCGATGCTGTCGAAGCGGGAGGCGCCGTACGGGTTCTGGCGACCGGCCGAGAAGCCGCCTCGGCCTGAAGCGAAGGCACCGCCGCCATAAGGATTGCCATAGCCGCCGTAACTCGAGCCACTGCCTTCCTGCACCTCGACATGCGCTTCCGGCAATTCATCAAGGAACCGCGAGGGAATCGTCGATTGCCACAGCCCATGGATGCGGCGGTTGGAGACGAACCAGATGTGCAGGTTCTTCTTGGCGCGGGTGACGCCGACATAGGCCAGCCGCCTCTCTTCCTCCAGCCCCGAACGGCCGCCTTCGTCCAGCGCACGCTGATGGGGGAACAGACCTTCCTCCCAGCCAGGCAGGAAAACGGTCTCGAATTCCAGGCCCTTGGCTGAATGCAGCGTCATGATGGAAACGGCGTCGAGACCCTCGTTCTGCTCGGCGTCCATCACCAGCGCGACATGTTCGAGGAAGGCGCGCAGCGATTCATATTCCTCCATGGAGCGGATCAGCTCCTTGAGGTTCTCCAGCCGCCCCGGCGCTTCGGCCGAGCGGTCGTTCTTCCACATGTCGGTGTAGCCGCTCTCCTCGAGGATCATCTCGGCGAGTTCGGTGTGCGGCGTGGAATCGATCAGGCTTCGCCAGCGTGTGAAGTTGGCGGCAACTTCCCGCAATGCCGCGCGCGGCTTGGGCTTCAGCTCGTCACTTTCGGCCAGTCTGGCCGATGCTTCCAGCATCGGCACGCCGAGCGCACGGGCGGTGTCGTGGATCTGGCGGATGGTGGCGTCGCCCAGCCCGCGTTTCGGCACATTGACGATGCGCTCGAAAGCGAGATCGTCACCGTCATTGGCAACGACGCGCAGGAAAGCCATGGCGTCGCGGATTTCCTGGCGCTCGTAGAAGCGCGGACCGCCGATAACCCGGTAATTGAGCCCGATCTCGATGAAACGGTCTTCGAAGGAGCGCATCTGGAAGGAGGCGCGCACGAGGATCGCCATGTCGTTCAGCTTGTGACGGCCGCGCTGATAGGCCTCGATGGCTTCGCCGACGGCACGCGCTTCCTCGTCCGAATCCCAGGCGGCGTGCACGTTGACCCTGGGGTCTTCCGGGTCCGGGCGATCGGTGAACAGCGTCTTGCCGAGGCGACCCTCGTTGTGGGCGATGAGATGGGCAGCCGCGCCGAGGATATGGGCAGTGGAGCGGTAGTTGCGCTCCAGGCGGATGACGGTGGCGCCCGGAAAGTCCTTCTCGAAGCGCAGGATGTTGTCCACCTCCGCACCGCGCCAGCCATAGATCGACTGGTCGTCGTCGCCGACGCAGCAGATGTTGACCTTGTTTTCGCTCGCGCGCTGTTCCGCGCCTGAAGGCGCGGGCGCTCCGCGGGGGCCTCGCAACGGCTCGGTCGCCCAGTCGGGCTCGCGACCTTCGGTCGTGGAGCCTGCGCTGGATTGTTTTGGTCGCTGGGCCAGGAGCCGCAGCCACATATATTGCGCGGTGTTGGTGTCCTGGTATTCGTCGACGAGTATGTATTTGAACTTGCGATGGTATTCGGCCAGCACGTCGTGATGCTTGCGGAAAATGCGGATGGGGTGGAGCAGCAGGTCGCCGAAATCGCAGGCGTTCAGCGTGGTCAGCCGTTCCTGATAGGCACGGTAGAGTTCGCGGCCGCGGCCATTGGCGAAGGCGCGGGCGTCCCCTTCCGGAATCTCGTCGGGGGCAAGGCCCTTGTTCTTCCAGGTATCGACCATCTGCGCGAAGGTCCGCGGTGCCCAACGCTTGTCGTCCAGCCCCTCGGCCTGGATCAACTGCTTGATCAGGCGGGTGACGTCGTCGGTGTCGAGGATGGTGAAATCCGAGCGCAGACCGGCCAGTTCGGCATGGCGGCGCAACAGCTTGACGCCGATGGAGTGGAAGGTGCCCAGCCATGGCATGCCCTCGACCGCCTCGCCAACAAGCACGCCGATGCGGTGCTTCATCTCGCGCGCCGCCTTGTTGGTGAAGGTGACGGCGAGGATCTGGCTGGGGAAGGCGCGGCCAGTGGCCAGGATATGGGCGATGCGGGTGGTGAGCACGCGCGTCTTGCCGGTGCCCGCGCCCGCCAGCACCAGCACCGGGCCTTCAGTGGTTTCCACCGCCTGCCGCTGTTCGGGATTGAGACCCTTCAGATATTCAGGTGGATTGTTGTGGCCCTGACGCGCCGCCATGGCGCGAGCCGCGATGCCGGACGGGGCTGCCTGTGAGGACGATGCACGCGCGGCGTCGAAACGCGGAGCGTCGTCCTCGTCGAAGAAGGGCATGTCGTGATCGCCGGCCATTTCGTCTCCGAATGTAGTGATTCGGGCGAGAAAGGCCAGCAATGTTCACACACTGTTCCCGGATTCGACGACTTTGAGCACGGTTGACGGCCCGATGCGACATCGATAGCGTCCGGCAACGGCTCGACGCAGCCGGCAGCCCGCGCCCTGAAAAGGTATGGCGAATGCGTCGTCATGATCCAGTCTGGTCCTTGTCCCAGGGACGAAGGCACCGGCAATGCGGGCCCCGGTGAAGCTTTTCGTCCCGACGAGAAGGATCGCAGAGCATGCGTACATTCCTCGATGCCAAGGCGATGGCAAAAGCCATGCGCGAGGCGCTTGCCACCAAGAACATCCAAATTCCCCATTCCGAGGCGCTGGAGATCGTCGCGCGCCAGTTCGGACTGGAAACCTGGAACATCCTGTCCGCACGGATCGAGCGCGGCGAGGGCACGACATCCACCGAGAAAGCCTCCAGCGGCATCGCTTTCGAGCAGGCCGTGCCGATCGTGCGCATTTTCGACGTCGCCAAGGCGCACGAATTCTATCTCGGGTTCCTGGGCTTTAGCGTCGATTGGGAGCATCGCTACGGCGACAACTTCCCACTCTACACCCAGGTGTCGCGTGCAGGCCTCAGGCTGCATCTGTCCGAGCATTCGGGCGATGCCAGTCCGGGCGGCAACATGGTCGTCTATATGAGTGGCGCCGCGGCCTTCCAGCGTGAACTGGCGGCGAAGGATTATCGCTACATGAAGCCGGGACTGGAGAAGGAGGACGGTCGGCTGGAGGTCGAGGTGATCGACCCGTTCGGCAACCGAATCCGCTTCATGGAGATCGTCGGGGAGGATTGATCGGGCCTCAGGTTCCGCGTTCGTCGCCGGCTTCACGAATAATTTCGGCAAGCGTTTCCTGAAATCCACAGTAGCGCCTTGTTATCGTCGCGACGGACGAGTTTAGTCTTTGCTCCTTTGGCGCGGTCGGTTAAGTCTGTCCGCGCCAACCATTCAAGGCGAGGCCATGCAAGAACCGTTCGATTCCAAACCCCCGACCACGGTGGACGACAATTTCGACAAGGCAGCCATTGCCGTGATCGTGGTTTTCGGTGCGCTCATCATCGGTGGCTTGATGGCGGCCAATCTGGTCTACGGCCACCGCAACGGCTTCCTCTATGCATTGGGTGCAGCAGGCACCGCCTGGATCGCCGGCCACATGATCCTTTTCGATCTGCCGCGCGCCTATGCTGCGATGGTGGCGGCTTCGTTCCTGCTCGCGCTTCTGTCGACGCTGGCGCTCGCCTGAGCGGTCGCCCACGCCGGCGGCGCGATAAATTCAGGACATGCTGGGTTTCGCTACGGCCTGAACGCGGCCGGTTGGGTAATTTAGACGGGGCCGCGTTTGGAACGCGCCTGCTTGATGACCGCACGCCAGCGCAGCATGTCGAACGGGATAGGTTCGTTCGAGTTGGCGATCTGGAAGATTTCGTTGTTGAGGTTCTTCAACGAACGCCAGAAATCGTAGTCACTGATGCGCGGGTCGGCCGCCAGCTTTTCCGAGAGAGCCTCGATATCGATTTTCATGCGCGTATCCGGCCAGACTGCGGCTGGCCTTCTCCAAGGCTTCCCAAAGCAATTCCAGGAAAAGTGCGAAGCGGTTTTCTGTCTGGAATTGCGTAAAAACAAAGAGTTAGAGCGTTTCCGTGTTCCCATGAAGAACGCTATAGTCACCCCTGAGATGATGTTTTCAGGCGTGCCGTCGATTCGCTCAACGGCATCAAGCGGGTTCTCCCCGTTCAGTAATGATTAAGGTTAACGGCGTGGTTTTCAGCCGGCCTTACGGCGGATGCCGATCGAACGGCCGGCACGTTCCGGCATGGCGAGGCCGGCATGGGCTTCGCGCATCGCCTCGACCCTGGCCATCACATCCGCCGGGAAGGGGGCAACCTTCGGCCCGGCCATGTCGACATGCAGAGAAAGCGATTCCGAGGTCGCCGCCAGCCAGCCGTCGACATGGCGGATTTCCTGGTAAACACGCAGCCGCTTCTCATCGTGATCGAGAAGCTGGAAGGTGGCCGTGACCTTGTGGTCGAGATGCAGCTCCTGCACATAGCAGACGTGGACTTCGGCGGTATAGATGGTGAGCTTGCGGTCGCGGGCATAATTCGGTCCCATGCCCATCAGTTCGAAAGCGTCGTCCGAGCAACGGTCGAACAGCACGTTGTAATAGGCCATGTTGAGGTGACCATTGTAGTCAATCCAGTCCTTCTCGATGTCCATGACACGGGAGATGAAAGGGGCGGGGATGGACATCGTGATGTTTCCTCTGGCGCTACCGAACAATGCACTGACGACATGCTATTGGATCGAATGTTAATTCGATCCGCTAGACACGGCGTGCAAGCAGGTCTTTGTTTCACGCATGTCGTCATCGCAAAACCGCTGCACACTTTTGTGCGACATGCTTTAAGCAGCTGTAATTCGAGAACAAGGGCCGCGATGGTCCAATCGCGGAGGAAAGCATGGCTCTGAGCGACCTCGTATCGGTCGAACGCAATGAGGACGGCATTGCTGCCGTGCTCGGCATCCTGAAACAGCAGCTCGGCGAGCGGTTCCAGACCGGACAGGCTATCCGGGAGCAGCATGCCCATACCACCACCTACATCCCGACGCAGGCGCCGGATGGCGTTGCCTTCTGCGAGACGATCGAAGAGGTGCAGTCGGTTGTGCGCACCTGCGTGGAGCATCGCGTGCCGGTCATCGCCTTTGGTGTCGGCACCTCTCTGGAGGGTCACGTCAACGCGCCGGGTGGTGGCATTTCGGTCGATCTCTCGCGCATGAACCGGATCCTGGCAGTCAATATCGAGGATCTCGATTGCCGGGTGGAACCCGGCGTGACGCGCGAGCAGCTCAACCAGCATCTGCGCGATACCGGCCTGTTCTTTCCGATCGACCCCGGTGCCAACGCCACGCTCGGCGGCATGGCGGCGACGCGCGCATCAGGCACCAATGCCGTGCGCTACGGCACGATGCGCGAGAACGTGTTGTCGCTGGTCGCTGTCATGGCGGACGGCGAAATCGTCAAGACAGGCGGACGCGCCAGAAAAAGCTCGGCGGGATATGATCTCACCCGCCTCATGGTGGGCTCGGAAGGCACGCTCGGGATCATCACGGAACTGACGCTCAAACTGCAGGGTATTCCGCAGGCGATTTCGGGAGGCGTGTGTCCGTTCCCGACGCTGGAAGCTGCCTCGCAAGCGGTGATCCAGACCATCCAGATGGGTATTCCCGTCGCCCGCATCGAACTGGTCAATGCCTTGCAGATGCGGGCGATGAAGACCTATTCCAGGCTGGACTATCCCGAGAGCCCATGCCTGTTCCTGGAGTTTCATGGTAGTGATGCGGGGGTGGCCGAGCAGGCCGAGACCTTCGGCATGATCGCGGAAGAAAACGGCGGCGGACCCTTCCTGTGGACGGCGGTCGCCGAAGAGCGCAGCAAACTCTGGAAAGCCCGCCATGACGCCTATTGGGCGTCACTGACGCTGAGGCCCGGCGCCAAGGGGCTGTCGACGGATGTCTGCGTGCCGATCTCGCGGCTGGCCGAGTGCGTGGCCGCAACCGAGGTCGATATTGCCGAAATGGGCCTGATCGCGCCGATCGTCGGCCATGCCGGCGACGGCAACTTCCACGTGCTGGCACTTATGGATCCCGAGGACGCGGGAGAGGTGGCACTGGTCGAGCGGTTCGTCGCCCGCCTCAACATGCGCGCGATTGCCATGGAGGGTACCTGCACCGGCGAGCATGGCGTCGGCCAGGGCAAGGTCGGTTTCCTCAAAGCCGAACATGGCCATGGTCTCGACGTGATGCGGCAGATCAAGCGCGCGCTTGATCCCGACAACATCATGAACCCGGGGAAGATCCTGCCAGCCTAGATCACTCTTTGCAGGACGGTTGGAGCGGGTTGACCGTTTCCGTTGTGCGCTGACATGACCGCGGGCGCCCGCCAGGATGTGATCTAACCGCATCCTGCCTTGATCCGTGCGCCTGTGGACCGTATGCATTTTGGCGACAGGAGGGTTTTAAGATGACCGCTGCCGACAAGACCTCCCCGCCAGAACGCAAGCGTGGCTCCGGTGTGAAGGTCGTCTACGACCTCCTACGTGACGAAATCCTTGACCTTGTGCTGCCGCCGGGCAGCCCGATCGATGAGGTGCAGCTGGCCGAGCGGTTCAAGATGTCGCGTACGCCCATTCGCGAGGCCTTGGTGCGACTGGCCGGCGAAGGACTGATCGACACATTGCCCAACCGGTCGACCATGGTGTCGAACATCGATTTCCTGAACATGCATACGTATTTCGATGCATTGGTGCTGATGTATCGCATCACAACGCGTCTCGCAGCCGAACATCATCGTCCGGAGGATTTGAGGGTGATCCGCGCGCATCAGGCGGAATTCGCCAAGGCCGTCGAGGAACAGGATGCGCTGGCGATGATCGCGACCAATGCCGACCTACATTCGGCGATCGCGGAAGCCGGTCGCAACCCGTACTTCACCAGTCTCTTCGGCCGGCTCCTCAATGAGGGGCGGCGGTTGCTGCGTCTTTATTACCAGTCCTATGACGATCAGTTGCCACAACGTTTTGTCGACGAGCATGAGGATATGATCGCGGTCATCGCTGCCCGCGATGTCGAGGCGGCTGACCGGCTGGCGAAGGTGCATGCCGAGCAGATCGTCGACCAGATCCAGAAGCTTTTCACGCGCGGCGGGCACCTGAACGTCGCCCTGTGATATCGTTGTCGATTTCTTGTCGACAAATAAAATCCAAAGAGTATAATCGCTGTCGAGGGCAGGGATTGCGCACGGCTGCGCCATGGCTTCTTCTGCTGAAGTGACAGGCCAACAGGAGCTTTTGAGATGAAGGCGAGGATTTTCTCCGGCGTAATTCCGGCTTTGATGACACCGTGCAAAGCGGACCGCAGCCCCGATTTCGATGCCTTGGTCGCCAAGGGCAAGCAGCTGATCGCCGACGGCATGTCGGCTGTCGTCTATTGCGGTTCGATGGGCGATTGGCCGCTCTTGACCGACGCGCAGCGCATGGAAGGCGTCGAGCGCCTGGTCAAGGCCGGCGTGCCGGTGATCGTCGGAACCGGCGCCATCAACAGTGCCTCGGCCGTTGCCCATGCCGCGCACGCCCAGAAGGTCGGCGCACAGGGCCTGATGGTGATCCCGCGCGTGTTGTCGCGTGGGTCGTCGCTGACGGCCCAGAAGGCTCATTTCAAGGCGATCCTATCAGCAGCACCTGACCTGCCCGCGGTGATCTACAACAGCCCCTATTATGGTTTTGCCACCCGTGCCGACCTGTTCTTCGCACTGCGGGCCGAGCACTCCAACCTCGTCGGCTTCAAGGAATTCGGCGGCCACGCCGACCTGCGCTACGCAGCCGAGAACATCACCAGCCGCGATGATGGCGTGTCGCTGATGATCGGTGTCGATACCGCAGTCTTCCACGGCTTCGTCAACTGCGGTGCGACGGGCGCCATCACGGGCATCGGCAATGTGCTGCCGAAGGAAGTGATCCATCTCTGCAATCTGTCCCAGGCTGCAGCGGCGGGCGACGTCGATGCGCGTCAGCGCGCGCAGGAACTGGAGCAGGCGCTGGGCGTGCTGTCCTCCTTCGACGAAGGCCCGGACCTTGTTCTCTATTTCAAGCATATGATGGTGCTGAAGGGTGACAAGGAATACACGCTGCACTTCAACGAGACCGATGCGCTGAGCGACAGCCAGCGTGGTTATTGCGAGGCGCAGTTCAAGCTGTTCAACAGCTGGTATGCCGCGTGGAGCAAGCTGCCTGGCGCCGTGCAGGCACATACGGCCTGACTTTTCCAATGTGTTTCAGTAAAAAGCCCTCCTAGTCGGAGGG
>WPCJ01319362.1_pt1 | contig 13158 bp, 8 predicted proteins | sample 5399831 | NCBI WGS metagenome assembly WPCJ01 (sample SAMN12869470, study PRJNA574797) | sludge metagenome | isolation source: wastewater treatment of pH10 | place: China:Beijing | collected 2019-05-20 | reverse complement strand
GCTGGTCCAGCGCGACATCGCCTCGGTCCAGCGCGCCGAGGAGGCGCAGCGCGACGAGGACGTAGCCCGCGCCGATCTCGCGGTAGCCGAGGCCGACGTGGCGGTGATCCGCGCACAGGGTCTGGACGCGGCCGCGGCTCTGCGGCAGGAGGAAGCCCTCCTCGCCCACCATCGCCTTGTCGCGCCCTATGATGCGCGGGTCGTCGCCCGCCATATCGAGGCGGGAACGGTGGTGAAGGCCGGGGACCCGATCTTCACCCTGATCGACCCGGCCACCGTCTGGATTCAAGCCTATGTCGACGAGGAGCGCGCCGGCCAGCTTGCCCTTGGCCAGCCGGGCAAGATCCGGTTGCGGTCCCGCCCCTCGGCCGAGTTCCACGGCACTATCGCCCGCATCGGCATCGAGAGCGACCGGGTGAACGAGGAGCGCCGTGTCTGGCTCGCCTGCGCCGACTGTCCCGCCGAGATGTTTCTCGGCGAGCAGGCCGAGGTGCGCATCCTGACCAGCACGCGCGCGACCGCGTTGATGGTTCCGGAAGTGGCGATCGCCGGCTTCGACGGCTATCGCGGCACGGTGTGGACGGTCAGGGACGGACGTCTCGCCCGGGTGGCGCTGACCTTCGGCGCCCGCGACGATCGCGGCCGGACCGAAGTGACGGGCGGCCTGCCCGAAGGAGCCGCGATCGTCGCCCGGCCGCCGACAGGAGCATCGGACGGGCGGCGCGTCCGCATTGCGTCGTGAACCTCGCGCTCAAGGATATCCGACACGGCTTGTTCCGCTTCGTCCTCACTTGTTTCGGGCTGGGGCTTTTGATGACGGTCGTCCTGTCCATGATCGGCATCTACAACGGCCTCGTCTCGGACGCGCTGGCGGTGGTGAAGGCGCCGGCGGCCGATGTCTGGGTGGTGGAGGCCGGGACCAAGGGGCCGTTCGCGGAAGCGTCGAGCATTCCCGCCGACACGCGCGACGCGGTGGCGCGCATGCCCGGCGTCGCCGCGGCCGGCGCGGTCAACTACCAGAACGTCGAGGCGCCCCATGCCGGACGCACGCTGCGTCTCTACGTTATCGGCTACGAGCCTGGCCGTCCGGGCGGGCCGCGGGCGATCGCAGAGGGACGCGACATCAGTACCAGCCATTTCGAACTGGTCGCCGATCGCAAGGCCGGCCTCGCCCCCGGCGAGACGATCCGGCTCGGACGCAACCGCTTCGCCGTGGTCGGGCTGGTCGAGGGGGTGATGAATTCGGGCGGCGATCCGGCGGTCTATGTGACGCTTGCCGATGCGATGGCGCTCCAGACCGAGCTCGACCCGGCCGCCCAGCGGGTGCAGGCCGCTCGCGGGGCGGTTTCCGTCAAGTCCGCATCGGTCGCCGCCGTCATAGCCCGTATTGCACGCGGCGCCGATGTCGATCTATTGACCGCCACCGTGCGCCAGTGGAAGCACCTGGCCGCCCTGACCCAGGCCGAGCAGGAGGAATTGCTGCTCGTTTCCGTGGTGGACAAGGCGCGCCGCCAGATCGGGCTCTTCCTGGGCATACTGCTTTCGGTCAGCGCAGTGGTAATCGCGCTCATCATCTACACGATGACGATGGAGAAGCTGAAGCAGATCGCCACGCTGAAGTTGATCGGCGCGCCTGACCGCACCATCGTCGCGCTGATCGTGCAGCAGGCGTTGATCCTCGGCGCCTCGGGCTGGGCGATCGGCCTGATGCTGATCCTTAGCGTGAAGGACTACTTTCCCCGCCGCGTGGTGCTGGAACCGTTCAACGTCATTGTCCTTGCCGGCATCATCGCCGCCGTCTGCCTGCTGTCCTCGGCGCTCGGCGTGCGGGCGGCGATGAAGGTCGACCCGGCCACAGCGCTCGGGAGCTGACCGACATGGCGCTCGGCGACATCCTCATCGAGGTCTCGAACGTGGCCAAGCATTTCGGCGAGGGCGAGACCCGCGTCGATGCCTTGCGCGCGGTCGATCTCACCGTGCGCGCCGGCGAGGTAGTCGCGCTGCTCGGGCCCTCCGGTTCGGGCAAGACGACGCTGCTCAACATCGTCGGCTGCATCCTCGCCCCCTCGGCGGGGCGGGTGGTGCTGGACGGCGAGCCGGTGTTCGACGGCAGGTGGCTCAGGCGCGACCTCAGGCGCCTCAGGCTCGACAAGATCGGCTTCATCTTCCAGGCACACAACCTCTTGCCCTTCCTCACGGCTGAAGAGAACGTCGCGGTGGTACTGGACCTCGCCGGCTGGCCCGCTGGCGAAGGCCGGGCGCGGGCGCGCGAACTGCTCGACTATCTGGAGGTTGACCATCGCGCGATGGTCAAGCCGGCGCTGCTTTCGGGCGGCGAGGCGCAGCGCGTGGCGATCGCTCGCGCGTTGGCCAACCGTCCTCGGATCATTCTCGCCGACGAACCGACCGCAGCCCTCGACGGCGCGCGGGCCGGGCTGGTGATGGACCTGTTGCGCAAGCTCGCCGTCGAGCAGGAGGCCTGCATCGTCACCGTCACCCATGACGAGAAGATTTTCGACCGTTTCGACCGGCTGGTGCATCTGCGTGACGGCCGCCTCGCCTACGCCTGACACGGAGCCGTTCCTTGCCACAAGACCATCCAATTCCTTGATTATCGTTGCAGTATTCGCCGTGGGCTTCGGCCTGCTGACACCGTCTCTGGCGGCAGAGCTCCTTTCGGCGGTGCGGTAGTGCCCTTCGTGCTGTGGTTCAACTTCGCCGCCGGTTTTCCCCTATACTATCGTGAGGGCCGGCCTGTGGCAGGACGCGCGATGGGCACCAAGACTCTCACTCGCAATCGCCGCAGCGACGGCGCTCGTCTTTGCCTCCTTCCTCTGGTGTTTCGGCGCGGGCGACGTATGGGAGATATGTACCCTGGGCGCGATGATCCTTGCGCAGCACTATCTGGATTGCCATCGCAGTCCTCGCATTTGCGGTGCCATAAGCCGTTCGATTGATTCATTCACCCAGTCAGCGACGGCGGCTGCCAACCGCGACCGCGTCAGGAGCGCGTGCTCGGCCGGACGCGGCGTGCCATAGAGGCGCTGATGGCGCTGCTCCCCGAAACGGCGCTGCGCAGGACTTTAGACGGTGCCGTCGAAGAGGTCTTCGCGCACCTGTGTCCGGTGCACGCCGCTGTTCTAGGTAGAACCGCTATGCAACCGGTCGAACGCGAAGCTCAGCACCTTTGCTGTTTCATCGGACCGAAGTGCCTGAACGTAGGCGCGGGGGAGGCCCCGAAGCACTCCTCCCGATCATCGAACCCGTCTATGCAGTTATAGTGGTGCCAGAAGGGATTGAAGACGTAGTGGTTGCGCGCATCGCCAAGCGGCCGCTGATCGACTTGCTGCTAGAGCAGGGGAATCCGTCTTAACCCGCGTGACCGAATGGCAGCGTCCCCAGTCGGCACGCTCCGGATATTTTCATTGATCTTGCTCAAAGATTTGTCGGCCCAGACAAACTTACGTGTCGAATGCCATGATCGAAAATGCTGTCAGGCTTGAAAGGTGAACACATTGTGCACAAGGACGTCCATACTGAAGCCATTCCCGCTTTGTGTGCCTCATGCGAGGGGCGCAACACGGGCATTTGCGGCGCGTTGGACTGTGACCAGCTTGTCAAACTGGCCGAAACTTCGCGCAAGTCCGCCTTCGGCGGCGGGACTGCGCTGATCGGTGAATCTGAGCGGATCGATAGCTATGCCAATATCCTATCGGGTGTGGTGAAGCTGACCAAGACGCTGTCTGACGGGCGCCAGCAGATCGTCGGCCTCCGGTTCGCCCCGGATTTCCTCGGCCGGCCGTTCCGCTCCGAGAGTTCCCTGAATGCAGAGGCCGCCACCGATGTCGCGCTCTGTTCTTTCCCCAAAGATGCCATCGAACGAATGATGCAGGAATCGCCGGAACTAGAACGGCGGCTCTATCGACAGGCGCTCGACGAACTGGATGAAGCCCGGAATTGGATGGTGACACTCGGTCGCAAGACAGCAAGTGAGGAGATCGCGAGCCTGCTATTGATGTTTGCCCGTCATGGCGAGCCGGCGATCGCTGCTTGTTGTAGCTCCGCCTGTTTTGATCTGCCGTTAACCAGGGCAGACATTGGCGATTTCCTCGGCCTGACCATCGAGACGGTCAGCCGACAATTAACGCGGCTGCGCACCGACAATATCATTGACATTAAAAACAACCGCCATGTCATCGTGCCAGATCTAAACCGGCTGAGGGCGCGCGCAGGCAACTAGCGCTGTCTGCCAACGGGATGCTGGGGCAGGAAATGATCATTTCGCTCAATGCCGACCGATTGGGGCAACCGTTTGCATGAGGGTCGCATGGCACTAGGCGACGACGCGACAACAACGGCAACAGGCACCTCAGACCCGATGCGGACAGGCATCGGCCTCCTCGAAATGTCGCCCGCCTATTTCGGTCTGGTGATGGCCACCGGCATCGTCTCTTTGGCCGCTTTCATGATGGATCACCGCACTCTGGCATCGGCCCTTTTCTATCTCAATATCGTGCAATACGGCCTGCTGTGCATGTTATACGTCTTGCGGGCCTGGCGCTATCCACGGCGGTTCTTCGGCGACATGGTCGCCCATCTGACTGGACCGGGCTATTTTACCGCTGTCGCCGGCACGGGCATCCTAGCCAGCCAGTTCATGGTACTTCGCGACGACTACGTTACCGGCAAGGTGCTGTGGCTGCTCGCCATCGCGCTGTGGCTCGGCCTCACTTATACGATCTTCACCGCCTTCACCGTCAAGCGCGATAAGCCGGCGCTCGACAAGGGCATCAATGGCAGCTGGCTGTTGGCCGTGGTGGCCACGCAATCGCTGTCTGTGGTCAGCGCCTTGCTGGCCACACGCAGCGACCAACCCTATCGGCTGGAACTCAACTTCTTCGCGTTGTCCACATGGTTATGGGGTGGCATGCTCTACATCTGGTTGGTGTCGTTGATCTTCTACCGCTATACATTTTTCCGCTTCTCGCCAAGCGACCTAGCACCGCCCTACTGGATCAATATGGGGGCGATGGCGATCTCGACGCTGGCGGGCTCGCTGTTGATTCTCAACGCGCCGCAGGCGCCCTATCTGACCTCGCTGCTGCCCTTCCTGAAAGGTTTCACCGTTTTCTACTGGGCGACCGGCACATGGTGGATTCCGATGCTATTGTTGCTCGGGATTTGGCGTCACATATTTGAGCGCTTCCCGCTAAGCTACGATCCGCTTTATTGGGGCGCGGTATTTCCGCTCGGCATGTACGCAGCCTGCACTTGGCAACTCGACCAGGCGATGAATTTCGGCTTTCTTGCCGACTTGACGCATGCCTTCTTCTATATCGCACTTGTCGCCTGGACCGTCACCTTCGCCGGCATGCTCCACTCGCTGGCGCGCGCACTGTGGCGCAGGTCCGTCTCCCATTCGTGAAGCGGGTGGTGGCTCGACAGGGATAAATCCCACATTGCCCTGTACGGATGCCTGACGCGCATCACACTCAGGCAGAGCCGAACCGCTGGGAAAATGCGGCTATTGCAGCGTTCACGATCGGCCCGTCGACTAGCGGATCAGGCACCGCGACGGCCGCCAGGCGCACCCGGTCGATTATCGTCACGCGCATTCCCTGAACCGCCATCCCATGGTCTTGCAGGGCCTTCATGGACCGGGAGAGATTTTCGGGCGTCATGCCCAGAAGGGATGCGAGATGGCGTTTCTCCATTGGCAGGACGATGGTGGCCGCATCGTCGCAGCATCGTGATTGGTGCAGGACATAGGCGGCGAGCCGCTCCTGTGAATCGCGCAGTTTCAGGTTCTTGGCGTGGCGCACGAAGGTGCGATATCCGTTGGCCAATTCACGCATGGCGGCCATGGCGAAATCCGGATCGTGCCGCAGCGCGACACGGACATCGGCGGCTGGGATCATTACGATCTGCGACCGTTCGAGGGTCGAAGCCGACATCAGGTAGGGTTCTTCGCACACGCATGCCGCCAAGATGAATGTCGAGACCGGATGAACAACACCCATGACGGTGCTGCGTCCGTTCCACACCGCGTGCAGTTCGACGGATCCTTTGATGATAACATGAAGAAAGTCGGCATAGTCGCCCTGCCGGATCAGTTCCAATTGCGCTGGAAGTGTCTGAACGTAGGCGATCTCCATCAGACTGTCGAAGGTCGACGTCATCATCTCGCGAAAGAGGGGCAGGCGACGCAGGCGCGCCTTTTGCTCATCAGCCATTAGATTCCCCTCATGAATAACACTTGATATTTATCAAAATAATAGCAGCAAATTGTCAATTCTTGCAAGATGCTTGTCTGCTTTCTCAACCAGATAATTGCAGGTAATAAATGCATTGCCTGCGACAAAAACGTCTTACGCCCGCTCAGATCAATTTCAGTTGATTTGGATCAAGGACGGACGGTCGTCGAGTATGTTCGTTCCATTGTGCAATGTTCTATCCAGCCACCGGAAATGAAACGGAAGCCAAGCTAGGGCGGGCCATATGACACCGAGCCGTCGCGATCAGCAAAGAGCACTTTGGCTGAGCACCATCGCCTTCACGCTGTGCTTTGCGGTGTGGACGATCTTTTCCATCATCGGGCTGTCCGTCAAAGACGAACTCGGGCTCTCTGAGTTCGAATATGGTATCTTGATCGCCACGCCGGTGCTGACCGGTTCGGTCATAAGGTTGATCCTGGGTGTCTGGACCGAGCGCTATGGCGGGCGGCTAGTGTTTTCGGCCCAGATGGTCCTGACCGGGGTCGCAACCTTCGCGATGACCTTCGCCGACAGCTATTTCACCTTCCTTCTGGCCGCGCTGGGTGTAGGGCTGGCGGGCGGCTCCTTTATCATCGGTGTCGCCTACGTCACCAAATGGTACCCACAATCGCGGCAGGGAACCGCGCTCGGTGTGTTCGGCATGGGCAACGCCGGCGCGGCAGTGACGACATTCCTTGCTTCCTTTGTACTGATTGCCTGGGGCTGGCAGGTAGTGGCGGAGGTGTGGGCGACGGCTATCGCCGTCATGGGCGTCATCTTCTACCTGCTAGCAAAGGACGATCCTGAGTTTACTGCCCGGCGCGCCAAGGGCATTGCTATGCCGTCTATTGCCGAACAGTTCGCGCCGTTGAAGAAGCTGCAAGTTTGGCGCTTCTCGCTCTACTATTTCTTTGTGTTCGGCGGCTTCGTCGCATTGGCGCTGTGGCTGCCTTACTATCTCGTGCAGGTCTATGGCGTAGATGTACGAACGGCCGGTCTCGCTGCAGCTGTCTTCAGCCTCGCGGCTAGCGTTTTCCGTGCCTATGGCGGTGTTCTGTCAGACCGCTTCGGCGCCCGCACCGTCATGTACTGGACGCTGGGCTTCTCAGCTCTGTTCCTGTTCATGCTATCCTATCCGCCAACGGAGTACGTGATCCGCGGCAAGGAGGGCCCGATCACCTTCTCCACCGAGATGGACCTGTGGCCGTTCGTGGCCACGCTGTTCGGGCTAGGCTTCTTCATGAGTCTCGGCAAGGCGGCGGTCTTCAGGCACATCCCGATCTATTATCCCAAGCATGTAGGCTCGGTCGGCGGTCTCGTCGGCATGATCGGCGGGCTCGGCGGCTTCGCCCTGCCGATCGCCTTCGGCGCGCTGCTCGATCTAACCGGCATCTGGACCTCGGCCTTCGTGCTGCTATTGCTGATCGTCCTGGTGTCGCTCGGCTGGATGCATCTTTCGATCCGGGCGATGGAGCGGCAGGCGCATGGAGCGGCTCTCGACCGGCTGCCCACTTTCCCCGAACTGGCGGAAGTTCACGATCCCGAACGTACTGTCATGCCGCATGTGATCGAGGACTGGCGGCCCGAAGATCCGCAATTCTGGGCCGAGAAGGGGCAGCGTATCGCAAAGCGCAATCTGTGGATCTCGATTCCCGCCCTGCTGCTCGCCTTCGCGGTGTGGATGGTCTGGTCGGTCGTGGTGGCGCGACTGCCCGCGATTGGCTTCAGTTTCACACAGGACCAGCTTTTCTGGCTGGCGGCGCTGCCGGCTCTGTCGGGCGCGACGTTGCGCATTTTCTACAGCTTCATGGTGCCGATCTTCGGCGGAAGGCTATGGACGACGCTGTCTACCGCCTCGCTTCTGATCCCCGCCATGGGCATCGGCTATGCCGTGCAGAACCCCGATACACCCTATCTGATCTTTTCGGTTCTGGCCCTGCTGTGCGGCCTCGGCGGCGGCAACTTTGCCTCCTCCATGGCCAATATCAGCTTCTTCTTCCCGCGCGCCGAGAAAGGCAACGCAATGGCGCTGAACGCCGGCCTGGGCAATCTGGGCGTTTCGGTTATGCAATTCCTGGTGCCGCTCGTCATCACCGCCGGTGTCTTCGGCGCGCTTGGCGGGCCGGCGCAGGAACTGTCGGATGGCGGCCGCATCTGGATGCAGAATTCCGGCTTCATCTGGGTGCCCTTCATCCTTGCCGCGACGGCGGCCGCATGGCTCGGCATGAACGATCTGGCCGATGCACGGGCAAGCTTCCGCGCGCAGGCGGTGATATTCACCCGTACCCACAACTGGGTGATGTGCCTGCTCTATGTCGGCACCTTCGGTTCCTTCATCGGCTATTCCGCCGGTTTCCCGCTATTGTCCAAGCTTGCTTTCCCCGAGGTGGACGCGCTGAAATACGTCTTCCTCGGCCCGCTGGTAGGGGCGTTGAGCCGTGCCGGCACCGGTTGGCTGTCCGACAAAGTCGGCGGTGGGCGTGTCACCTTTTGGGTGTTCGCCGGCATGATAGCATCCGTGCTAGGGGTGATCTGGTCCTTGCAGATCGGCTCCTTTGCTGGCTTCTTTGCCTTCTTCATGGCGCTATTCTTCTTCACCGGCGTCGGAAATGCATCGACCTTCCAGATGATCCCGGTAATCATGCGCAAGGAGGTCGCCCGACTGGCACCCGACCGGGACGCGACCGAACAGCGCCGGCAGTCGGAGCGCGAAGCCGCAGCCATCATTGCCTTCACCAGCGCCATTGGCGGCTATGGCGGCTTCTTCATTCCCAAGGCCTACGGCACATCGATCGGCATGACTGGATCGCCGCTGACCGCACTTTGGGCCTTCCTTGCCTTCTACGTCGTGTGCCTCGCCGTCACCTGGACCGTCTACACCCGGCGCGGCGCACTCCTGCACGACATCGAGCGCGTCCGGACCGTGCCTGCCGCCCTTCCGGCCGAAATAAATTGAGGAGACAGTCATGAGCCAGTTGATGGATCGTCTGAACTTCCTGACCTCGTTGCGCAAGGACACGTTCGCTGACGGCCATGGCCAGACGACGATCGAGAGCCGCGACTGGGAGGATACCTATCGTCGGCGCTGGCAACACGATAAGATCGTGCGCTCCACGCATGGCGTGAACTGCACGGGCTCCTGCTCCTGGAAAATCTATGTCAAATCCGGGATCGTCACCTGGGAGACGCAGCAGACCGACTATCCACGCACCCGGCCCGATTTGCCCAATCACGAGCCGCGTGGTTGCGCGCGCGGCGCCTCCTATAGTTGGTATCTCTACAGCGCCAACCGCGTGAAGACACCGCTCATTCGTGGCCGGCTGATGCGGCTGTGGCGCGAGAAGCGTAAGACCATGAGCCCGATCGAGGCGTGGACGGCGATCCAGGACGATGCGACCGCGCGCGAAAGCTATACGCGCATCCGCGGCAAGGGCGGCTTCGTGCGGGCAAGTTGGGACGAGGCGACCGAAATCATCGCCGCCGCCAACGCCTATACGACGAAGAAATACGGCCCCGACCGGGTGTTCGGCTTCTCACCGATCCCGGCCATGTCAATGGTTTCCTATGCCGCGGGCACCCGCTACCTCTCCCTGCTCGGCGGCACCTGCATGTCGTTTTACGACTGGTACTGCGACCTGCCGCCGGCCAGCCCCCAGACTTGGGGCGAGCAGACCGATGTTCCCGAATCCGCCGACTGGTACAACGCCGGCTACCTGCTCCTGTGGGGTTCCAACGTGCCGCAGACGCGCACGCCCGATGCCCATTTCTACACGGAGGCGCGCTACAAGGGCACCAAGAGCGCGGTGATCTGTCCGGATTATTCCGAGGCCGCCAAATTCAGCGACATCTGGCTGAACGCCAAGCAGGGCACCGACGCCGCGCTCGGCATGGCCTTCGGCCACGTCATCCTGCGCGAGTTCCATCTCGACCGGCAGGTCCCCTATTTCGAGGAATACTGCCGCAAATATTCCGACATGCCGATGCTGGTGCGTCTCGACCGACAGGATGGACGGCTGGTTCCCGGCCGCCAGTTGCGCGCTTCCGATTTCGCTCGCGGGCTGGGCGAGAAGAACAACCCCGACTGGAAGACGGTGGCGATCGACGAGATCTCCGGCAAGGTGGTTGTCCCCAACGGCTCCATAGGCTTCCGTTGGGGCGAGAGCGGCCGATGGAATCTCGAGGAAAAGGCCGGCAAGAACGACGCCCGCCTCAAGCTCACCCTGATCCTCGACGAGGATCACGACGAGGTGGCCGGCGTCGATTTCCCCTATTTCGGCGGCGCCGCCACCAATGGCTTCGCGATCGACGAGCGTGGCGAGGTGCTGACCCGCAACGTGCCGGTGAAGCGGCTGAAGCTCGCCGGCGGCGAGGAGGTGCTTGTCGCTACCGTCTTCGACCTGCTGGCCGCCAATTACGGCCTCGACCGCGGCCTCGGCGGCAAACATGTTGCTGCCGACTACGACGCCGACATACCCTTCACCCCGGCCTGGGCCGAGCGCATCACCGGTGTGCGCCGCGATAAGATCGTCCAGGTGGCGCGCGAGTTCGCCGCCAACGCCGAAAAGACCGATGGCCGCTCCATGGTCATCATCGGCGCGGCGATGAACCACTGGTTCCACATGGACATGAACTATCGCGCCGTCATCAATATGCTGGTGATGTGCGGCTGCGTCGGCCAGTCGGGTGGCGGCTGGGCGCATTATGTCGGGCAGGAGAAGCTGCGTCCGCAGACCGGCTGGACGCCGCTGGCTTTCGCGCTCGACTGGGCGCGCCCGCCGCGCCACATGAACGCGACCTCGGCCTGGTACGCCCATACCGACCAGTGGCGCTACGAGACGGTAAGCAGCGCCGAAATCCTGTCGCCGACCGCGCCGAAGGGCGACTGGAGCAGGCTCAGCCTGATCGACTACAACATCCGCGCCGAGCGCATGGGCTGGCTGCCTTCGGCGCCGCAGCTGAAGACCAATCCGCTCGAAGTCGGCCGCGCGGCCAAGCAAGCCGGCATCGAGGCGAAGGACTATGTCGCCGGGCGGTTGAAATCGGGCGAGTTGCAAATGTCGTGCGAGGACCCGGACGCACCCGAGAACTGGCCGCGCAACCTGTTCGTCTGGCGCTCGAACCTGCTCGGCTCATCCGGCAAGGGGCATGAATATTTCCTCAGGCACCTGCTCGGCACCGACCACGGCGTGCAGGGTAAGGATTTGGGCGCCGAGGGCGGTGTGAAGCCGGTCGAGGCCGTCTGGCACGAAAAGGGGCCGGAAGGAAAGCTCGACCTTCTGGTCACCATCGATTTCCGCATGTCGACCACGGCCGTCTATGCCGACATCGTGCTGCCGACGGCGAGCTGGTACGAGAAGGACGACATGAACACGTCCGACATGCATCCTTTTATCCATCCGTTGCAGGCGGCGGTGGACCCGGCCTACGAATCGAAGACCGACTGGGAAATCTTCAAGGCGATCGCCAGGAAATTCTCCGAGGTGGCGCCTGCTATCCTCGGGGTAGAGACGGATGTGGTGCAACTGCCGTTGCAGCACGACAGCCCGGGCGAACTGGCGCAAGGCGCGGTGCGCGACTGGAAGCAGGGGCAGTGCGAGCTGATCCCCGGCCAGACGGCGCCGGCCTATATCGCGGTCGAGCGCGACTATCCCAACCTCTACAAGCGCTTTACCGCCATCGGCCCGCTGATGGAGAAGATCGGTAATGGCGGCAAGGGCATCGCGTGGGACACCAAGGAAGAGATGCATCACCTGAAAGCCCTCAACGGCACGGTGACCGAGGAGGGTGTGACGAAGGGCATGGCGAAGCTCGACACGGCGATCGACGCCGCCGAGATGATCCTGATGCTGGCGCCCGAGACCAATGGCGAGGTGGCGGTTAAGGCATGGGACGCGCTCGGCAAGGCGACAGGCCGCAGCCATCGTCATCTGGCCGAGGTGAAGGAAGACGAGAAGATCCGTTTCCGTGACATCGCCGCCCAGCCGCGCAAGATCATCTCATCACCCACCTGGTCGGGAATCGAGAGCGAGGACGTCTGCTACAATGCCGGCTGGACCAACGTCCACGAACTGATACCGTGGCGCACCGTCAGCGGCCGCCAGCAGCTCTACCAGGACCACGAATGGATGCGGGCTTTCGGCGAGGGCTTCGTCACTTGGCGACCGCCTTTGGACCTGAAGACGGTAGGGGCGACGGCGACGCGCGCGCTGGCCGACGGCGAGCCGCACGTGGTGCTGAACTTCCTCACCCCGCACCAGAAATGGGGCATCCACTCCACCTATACCGACAACCTTCTGATGCTGACGCTCAACCGTGGCGGCCCGGTGGTGTGGATTTCGGAGGTCGACGCCAAAAAAGCCGGACTGGTCGACAACGACTGGGTCGAGGTCTTCAACATCAACGGCGCCATCACAGCGCGCGCGGTGGTCAGCCAGCGGATGAAGGAAGGCTCGATGTTCATGTATCACGCGCAGGAAAAGATCGTGAACACCCCCGGCAGCCAGCTCACCGGCAAGCGCGGCGGCATCCACAACTCCGTCACCCGCATCGTCCTGAAGCCCACCCACATGATCGGCGGCTATGCCCAACTCGCCTACGGCTTCAACTATTACGGCACGGTCGGCTCCAACCGCGACGAGTTCGTGATCGTGCGCAAGCTGTCCAAGGTCGACTGGCTCGACCAGCCCGCAACCCAGACCACGGAGGCCACGCAATGAAGGTACGTGCCCAGATAGGAATGGTGCTGAACCTCGACAAATGCATTGGGTGCCACACCTGCTCCGTCACCTGCAAGAACGTCTGGACGAGCCGCGAGGGCGTCGAATACGCCTGGTTCAACAATGTCGAGACCAAGCCGGGCATCGGCTATCCCAAGGACTGGGAGAACCAGGAGCGCTGGAACGGC
>WPCJ01055996.1_pt1 | contig 13163 bp, 22 predicted proteins | sample 5399831 | NCBI WGS metagenome assembly WPCJ01 (sample SAMN12869470, study PRJNA574797) | sludge metagenome | isolation source: wastewater treatment of pH10 | place: China:Beijing | collected 2019-05-20 | reverse complement strand
TCCTGTCCGTCAGCATGTCCGCCGACGCCTTCGCCGCCGCCATCGGGCGCGGAGCGCAGCATCGCCCCACCGTGCCCCAGGCCCTGCGTTCAGGCCTGGTGTTCGGCGTGATCGAGGCGATCACCCCCCTGATCGGCTTCGCCCTGGGCGTGGCCGCCGCCGACTTCGTTCAGGCCATAGACCACTGGATCGCCTTCGGCCTGCTGGGCGCCGTAGGCCTGAAGATGATCTGGGAAGCGCTGCAGCGGGATGAGGCGGAGGAGGACGCCAAGCCGGCGTCGCGCGGCCTTGTGGCCCTGGTCGCCACCGCCGTGGGAACGTCGATCGACGCGGGCGCGGTCGGGGTCGGCCTGGCCCTGCTGGAGGCCAACATCTGGTTGATCGCCGCCTGCATCGGCTTCACCACCTTCGCCCTGGCGACCCTGGGTCTTCTGGTCGGCAAGGCGGCGGGCGCGCGGCTGGGCAAGATCGTCGAGCTGGTCGGCGGCGTGGCCCTGATCGCGCTGGGCCTGAAGATCCTGCTGGAGCATCTGGGCGTGCTGGCGGGCTGACGAGGCGCCGAAAGCCTAGCCTTGCTCCGAGACGGATTCAGGGGGATCATTCCGTCTCGCCGCTCGTTCACCGGTTGAAGGAGACTCCCATGCGCGCCCCCCTGTTCCTCGTCGCTGTCATTGTCGCGCCGCTGGCGCTCGCCGCCTGCGCCTCAGGCCGCCCCTTGCCGACCTATCAGCAGGAAATGGACAAGCTGGACGCCGAATGCCGCGAGCGCGGCGGCATCATCTCGCCCACCGGCCGCCAAACGGGTCGTCCGCAGACCGACTACGTCTGCAAGATCACCGGCGGCGCCTCGCGGATCCCGCAAAGCTGAGCCTCCACGGCCGCTTTATTTAGAAGAAATGGCCGAACGCCCGCTCTGTAAGATGTTCGACCGCTGATCGTCTGGCGGGGCGGCAGGAGCCACCATCTCCGGCCGCAGCCAAGAAACCGCTAAAGCAGACGCTCATTCCCGGTCATGCGCTTAAAGAGGTTGTCGAGCGCAGCGAGTAGGTACCCACCAAGTCCAGCCATATAGAGCCAACCGGCCATGCTGGATTTGGTTGCAGGCCGGGGCGATGGTCTGGCGCTGCGATCCATGTCCGCCGCCCGCACAGAACGACCGCTCATCCTCCCGCTTCGTTTTAACCCCAGCGACAGAGCTTCATCGGGATCAACTAAAGCACTCCCCCCGGTTTACTGGGGCGCTTTCTGTCGTTTGGAACCACTTCCCGCGCATACAGTTAGCCCGTCGCAGCCCGCCCCAACCCATCTAGGGCTGCCCTCTGTTGAACCGCGGAGCCCCTCGCTAGACGTCTGAGCGCCTGGCGAGGGGTCTTCAATTATCTAGGACGCCCCGCTCGAGCAGACCCACGACTACTGGGTCTTGCAGAGACGCGGCGACCTCGCGGGCAAACGCTCGATGAGCCTCAGCTTCATCCGTGATCAGGCGCTGACTGCCGTTCCGATGCGATGAAAGCTGAAAGGAAATCAGGCGCTGCTGCTTGGCCAAACGCTCTATTCGAACCAGCTTCACCCCCGCCTGATCGCGCAGAGTAGCGCGTGAACTGATGACCATGATCAACCTCCTGAACAGGCCCATAAAGGCGAGGCCGCGAAGAACCGTTCCAAGCGAAGAGAACACGGCGACGCCCGACAAGCGACAGCTCGACGAGAAGCGGCCTCCTCCGTTGTCGGCTCGGAGGATGAGCGAGGTGGTTGGGGCGCTGGCGGCAACCGAATCAGGTCGGCGCGAAACGTGATGCGAGACTTCGTTGTCCCTTCATCCCCACCTTCATCCCCAAACTAATGCACTGAAAACACCACATCTAGCGGTCGGGCGAAAAGTGATCGCTAGATGTGCACATCTTCCCTTGTTCCTTCAGAAAATACGCAGTTCAATGTTCCTCGTTAGCGGAACAAGGCTGACATGACCTTTGCAAACACGGGAGAGCGACGAAGCCATCGAGCGTCCGCTCCTGCGAAAATGGGGTCTGGGTGCAACCAGACCCCAAGATCGCGGATCGGATTCACGGCCGAAAAAGACCTAGGTCTGATTGTCTCGGCTGCATGCGTGATCCACGGCTCAAGAGCGCCGTAAGGACAGCACGTAATGCATCCTTGGACAAGCTCAACGGTCTCCAACAATGGAGATTTGATAATGTCCACCACGCCGAAACAGGCGCGTGAGCGCTGGGTTTACACCCGCTTCATCACGCGCAACGGCAAGCGCATCTATCACCCCACAGGCGGCCTGTACCGCTTCAAGGTGAAAGACCGCTGACCGAAGAAACCCCCGCCAGCGCGATGCTGGCGGGGGTTATCTTTTAGCCAGGTCTAGGCGGCAGTTCAGGCGGCGGCGGGCAACTCAAGTCCTTCATGCCGTTGTCGGCCGCCCAGCGGCACAGTCGACCGACTGCATCCCACCCCCGCTCGCCCCAGCCTTCGACGGCGATGTCATGGGCGATGCCGGCGGCCTCGCTGCGCACCGCCTCGGCCGGCATGATCGGCTTGGCCTCAACGGCCAGGTCGGCACTCGGGGGGTAGATCACCGTCACGCGTTCCCTGCTCGCGCAGGCGGTGACAAGCAAGAGCGACGCGGCCAGCAGTGGGGCGAGCGTCAGGGATCGAAGAGACCGCATCGGTCCGTTCCTTTTCCAGTCGGTTGTTGATCTTCAGGTCGGTCAACCGGTCGTCGGCTGCGCGATCGTGCGAAGCGGCGCCCGTGGTGCGAGCCTTGGCGTTGGCCGCCTCGGCGACGCGGTCCTGCTTGGCCCGTTCCCGGCTGGGCGCCGTAGCGGCGCACCAGCCCATGACGAACAGCGCCAAGACACAGAGCGCGATGACGGCCCATGACGCCGGACCGATGGCGCGAAGAAAATCTCTCATCGCGGGATCTCGAAATGCGGCCCGTCCAGCAGGGCGCTCTTGCCCATCGCCTTGCGCCGCGCCTTGTAGCCTTCGACGGCGGCCTTCATCGCCGCAGGCCCGGCCGGGAGGTCATTCAGCACCCGGTCCCAAGCCCCGCCCCAGACCAGACGAACGCCGACCAGAAGGGCGGCCTCCCGCATGGCCGAGGCGATCTCATAGAAGGGCTCGATGACGGTGCCCGCCTTCGTATTCACCCGCCAGTGGTCGTCGCCCCAGGTGAAGACGCCGTCGACGTAAGGCACGAGGTCCAGCCCGGTCGAGAACGCCGCGCCCGCCTTGATGATGTGGGCCGAGTCCATGGTCCGCGACACGCCGCGCCGCACCTTCTCGGCCTGTTCGTTCAGCGACCGCGACTGCTCTTCGGTGATGCCGAAATCGACGGCGCATCGGTTCAGGGCGATGACCGCGACCGCCATCAACAGCGGATCGACCGCGCGCGCACGGTCCATCGACCGCTTGGAAAAGCGGAATCCCATTGGGTTCTCCAGTTCGGATTGAAATGACAGGCTTGGCCGCAACCTCAATCAGAGGACGGCGTTCGGATTCCCCTGACAGGGGAGTAGATGAAATGACGCAGATACCCGTCGTTCAGCGGGCCTTCCAACTGGCGGACAGCGGTCGATATCGCATTCCGTCGGAAGTGCGCAGGGCGTTGGTCCGAGAGGGCTACACGCAATCAGACGTGTTCGGCCTTGAGGGGAAGGCGACATGGAGCCAGCTGCGCGACCGATGCGGCAAAGCAGTAGGGCAAGGTTCCGCCACAGCTACCTAAGCCGCCCGGCTTGCGCTCTGCCGTCTCACGTTCCGCCACAGAACATGGGCGGTGTAGGCCACGGCGCAGACCAGCAGCGCCTCGGTGCGGGATGCGCCATAGTCCCCGACCAGAACGGTCAGGGAATAGGCGCCCAGGATCAGCGACAGGATGAAAAGCGCCCGTCGCACATCTCCCGGTCCCTCGGGGTAGTCGCCCATGCGGGGCTTCAGCGCCTGTGCGCGCAGCTGCAGGCAGGCGCTGCCGTAACCGCTGGCCAGCGCGGCGATCCAGTCGACCCAGGTCATCCCGTCTTCTCCTTGCCCAGACGAGAGGCCCAGCGCTTGGCCCCCTCGATGACGAGCGGCAGAAGCTCCCAGCCGAGGCCGCCGACGACGAAGCCGACGGCGACCGGATCGACGGCCGCCCTCAACCCCTCGAACGGGATCATGGCGACCATCGCGGGACCGAGGGCATAGGCGCCGACGGTCCCGACCAGAAGCCCGGCCGTGACGTTCACCAGCGCGCGCCAGAAGTCGCTCAGCGTCGGCCGGTGCCCGGCCTTCACCAGCTGGACGAAGGTGTAGACGCCGTAGACCAGCGACCCGGCCGCGCCGCCGACCGCATAGCGCAACCGCCCCAGGTCGAAGCCAGGGGGTAGATCAGGCAGCATGCGCAGCCCTCCCGTTTCAGATTGTCAGGAAACGGCCCGCCAGCGGCGAACCGGGTTCGTCAGGCTTCCGGCTCGGCCGGGGCCTCAGGCTCCGGCGCCGGGGCGTTGGCTGTCACCAGCGCGCGTAGCTTGTGGTCGAGCCGCTCGACCACGGGCAGGACAGTGAAGGCATAGGCGGGAAATTCGGGATCAACCGCCGCCAGACCGGGCGCGGCCGCCCGGATCGCCGCGACCGTCTGCTCCAGCGAACAGGTCAGCGGTTCAGTCCCGCCCAGACCGATGGAGGTCAACGGCGCCAACAGCGCCCGGTTCGCGGCCTTGATGGCCTCATGTTGGGCGACATCATAGTCGTTCAGCTGCTTGCGCAGCGCGGCGGCCTCTTCAGGGGTCAGTTCAGTCGACATGGTCAGCAGCCTTTCAGATCGGCGCTTATGCGCTCCAGGTTCTCGGGGGTGTTGTCGATCAGGACCGAGGCGATCTCGCCGTCCGGCCGTTCGAAGTCGACGCGTATCAGGGCTTCGCTCAGCTGATCGAAACCCCGGATCAGGCCCGGCATGATGCGGGTGACGTCATCGCCGCTGCTCAGTTCGACCCAGGACGGCGCAACCTCGTCCGGCCTGGCCTTCTCGACCTCGTCGGCCGCCTCGGCCGCCGTGTGAGCCAGCCCCGGCCGCGCGCCGCCGCGAAAGCTGCTGATCAGCACGGATCGCATTTGCGGCCGCGCCGCGATGGCGCCCTCCAGCGCAGTGGAAAGGATGGCGACGACGCTGGCGGCAGGCAGGCTGCACACCAGGCCGTCGTCTTTGGTCAGGACGACAGACGACAAGACGGTTCTCCGATGTTGAAGAAAAATAGGAAGAGCGGGTCAGCCCTCGACGCAGACGACGCTAAGCATTTGGCTGCGATAGTTCCCGGCGCCATTGAGCCAGTTGAAGCTGCGCGAAACCAACTCGACCCGATATTGGCGATCTTGGGTGCTTAGGTCTGGGTCCGTATCCCGATGCGACGAAATGCGCCCGGCATCTGGTCGAGAACGCCGGGCTGGGATTCACCCATTTCCAAGGCAACCACACCGTGACCTTGGCCGACGCCACCTGGGACTGGCTGATCGAAAAGGGCCTGATCCGCGAGCTGGCGGGCGCAGACGATCATCGCCTCGGCCTTCTGCGCCAAGAGGCGCTCGGCATCGGCGCTGAAGCCAAGCTGCGTCAATCCGGTCGCTATTGGGCCGAATGGCTGAACCTTGATCCGGCCACGCAAGAAACGGCAAAGCCCGTCCCCACTGGCCCCCACGTCGTCAACGGCATCGACTACGGCAACGCCACCCGGGCCCAGGAAGCCCGCTACGCCGCCGGCATCCTTCAACGCCCGGCCGCCAACTACGGCTCGTCGCGCAGTGAAACGCCGGCGCCGTCGGCCGGGTCCAGCGCCGAAGCGACGCTGCCGCCGACGACGATCGAACTGCTCTCCGCAACGGCCCGCGAAGAACTGGCGGAGCAACGCCTCGAGCGCCTCGGCGCGGCCCTGCAGGTCCTCACCGACCGGCTGGAGCCCTTGCTCGCCATCCTCCGGGGCGATCGCACTGAGGACGGCCTGATCACCATCGAGACCGACGACGCCGACTACTATGAGCGCGAGGTCTCGGAGGCCTGCGCCTGGGCCGAAGACGCCCTGGCCGAGACCTCCACGGTCTTCGAGGGCCAGGGCGAAGAGATCGCGCGACCCGACATCGGCGCCCCGGCCGTACCGATCCGCAAGTCGATCACGCCCGACTTCATCGTCTGCCTTGAGGATGGCCGGAAGTTCAAGTCGCTGAAGCGCCACCTGCGCACCCGCTACAACCTCTCGCCGGAGGAGTACCGCCGGCGGTGGGGCCTCCCGGCCGACTACCCCATGGTCGCACCCAACTACGCCAAGGACCGCGAAGACCTCGCGCGTCAGATGGGCCTCAGCCGGGCGGGGGCGCGCTGATGTCGGCCGTTCTGGAAACCTGCCTCGCCCGCGCTCACCGCACGCTGAAGCGCCCTCTGTTGATGATCGCCGTCGACCCTCAGCACGACGGGTCATACACGCTTCAGTTCGCCCACGCCGATCTTCATCGGGACCATGTCGCCGCCATGGCCCTCGACCTGATGCGATCGCTGGCGGACGACATCAACGCTTCCGCCTGCTCGGACTGCGCGTCCTGTCGGGCCCGCCAGCACCAGCTGCAGATCGCGATCGCCGCTCTCGAGGCGACCGAAGCCGGGCCGCCGCAATGACGCGCCGCCCCTGGATCGAAGGCGCGGCCCTGCTGGCCGCCCATCACCGCGCCGCCCCGGCGCCCAGACCTCTCAACCGCAGGAGCTATCCCGTGTCCCCCGACGTCCGCTTCGCCCTGCTCAGGGCAAACCCTCAGGCCAAGCCTCTGGCCTTCCCCGACATCGGCGCCCTGGCGCGTCACGTCCAGCGCGAACGCGCCGGCCGATCAATCGAGATGGTCGACATCGAGGACCTGCGCTTCGACGGCGACGCCAACATGCGCGAGGGCGTCTCCGTCTACCTTCTCGATCTCGGCGGCGACCGCGACGGTCTGATCGGCCATTGCTGGCTGGACGGCCAGGGTCAGGACGCCCTGCGTCATGCGCTGGCCCGCAATCAGCTGCCCGCCCATCACGCCGCCGGGAGGGCCGCATGATGGACGGAGCAACCTTCTCCCCTGCTGCCGCCCCGGCCGACCCCGTCAGCGCCGACGAGCCCAAGCGCCTCAACCGTCGTCAGGCCGCCAAGGTGCGGACCCGCCAGCGCGTCTTCGACTCAGCCGAAATCCTGTTCAAGGACGTCGGTTTCGAGCGCGCCACCATCCGTGCGATCGCCAAGGGCGCCGGCATGTCGACCGGCGCCGTCTTCGCCAACTTCGAAGACAAGACGGCGCTCTACGTCGCCGTCTTCGGCCACCCGCCTCTGACGCCAGAACAGGGCCGCGCCTTGGTCGTCGCCCTGCGCCAGTCGCACGACATGCTCGAGGCCTTCGCGGATGAGGAAGGCGTCCCCGAACTGCTGGCGAGCATCAAGGCCGCCCTGCCGCCCCTTCCGGCCAAGGCTGCCGCCGATGCTTGACCGTCGCTCACACCCGTCCGCGCATCCGCTGCCGCCCCTGCGGCTGGCCCAGACGCCCGTCTACGTCGATCGCGGCTACTGCCCCGGCGGCCGCTGGGAGCGGATCCTGCGCACCATCCACGATCAGCCCCTGACCGAGACCGAGATCCTGCGCGCCGTCCACGACGGCCGCTACCCGCGCCGGATCGAGCGCCGCAAGATTCACGCCGCCCTGATCGCCATGACCCGTCAGGGCCTGACGGCGCGCCTGCCGGGCAGCCCGGCGCCCTTCACGGCCACCGCGCACGGCGTGCGCATCCTGCATGGAGAGGCCGCGTGACGCCGCACCTCGATCCCATCCCCGACCGTCATCCGCGCCTGATCGTCTGGTGCGGATGGTTCCGCCGCTCCGGATGGTCCGTCCGCGACATCGCCAAACTCTTCAACATCTCGATCGGCGAGCTGATCGAAGCCGGAGTCGAACCATGACCAAGGTCACCCCCAACGAGCCCGACGCCCGCCCGCTCGCTCAGCTCAAGCGTTTCCGCGCGCTGGAAGACATCCTGATAGGCTTCTCTGACGGCGTCGACGGCGACCGCCTTCAGGCCGGGCTCACATGGGCCAAGACGGGCCGCGCCGATTGGCAGCGTCAGGATCTGATCAGTCTCTTCGCCGCCCCATGGGTCGCAGCCCAGGAAGAGGCGGGCTGGGAAGGCAACCCCACCCTCCAGGGCGAAATGGAGCTGGACGAGATCACGGCCGCCGCCCTGCAATCGGATCCCGTCGAGGACTTCCTCGACCAGGTCCGCGCAGAGCTGGCCCACGCTCGCTCCAAATTCCCCGGCGACCGGATCATGACCCTGGCCATGGCCGAAGAGTTCGGCGAGCTGGTGAAGGCTGTCCTGGACGAACACTCCAGCGACGTCCGAAAGGAGGCCGTCCAGACCGCCGCCATGGCCGCCCGCGTCGTCCTCGATGGCGACGCCTCCGTCAACGACTGGCGCGCCGCCAAGGGCCTGGACCCGCTGACGGGAAGCGCCGCCGCCGCCCTGACGCCCGGAACCACGCTCCGCCACCGTGACGGACGAACCGGAACCTTCGTCAGCGTGGAAGAGGACGGACGATATCGCGTTCGCTCTCTCAAGGGCCCGGGCTTCTGGGTCTTCCACCCCGCCGACTGCTGGCCGGCCGCTTCGGAACTGGCCCCGCCGAAAGGAAGCGAGGCCGCTCATGATTGATCGCGATCAGCCTCCCTCGAGCGAGGACGAGATCCGTCGCGCCGTCTTCGGCCAGGTCGACCTGCAGACCGCCGAGCTGGAGATCGTCAGCTCCATCTATGACGGCTTCGCCGCCGCCATCACGGTGAAGGGGCAACCCAGAACCATCGCCCTCACTCGCGAGTACGGGGACGCCGTTCAGCTCATGGCCATGATTGAGCGCAGCCGCTCCGCACAGCCTGCGGCTTCAGAGGCGGGCGACAAGTGGGAGGTCATCGGGCCTGCTGCTGCCTCAGACTCTGAGACGAACGAGATGGCAGCCCTTCGCGCCCTGCCGCAAGCCCGCGAGGATGCGCAGCCGGTGGCGGCTTTGCGTCCAGTCGTCCTAGCCTTCGCTCACCTGATGGAGGCGAAGCTTAAGGAGAACGACTGGAAGCGCGGCTGGAAGAAGGACAGCGCCCTTGCACTGTTAGGGCGCCTTCGGGAGGAAACCGCCGAACTGGACGAGAAGGTCCAAGCTCGGTCCCGTTTTCAGCTTGCCATCAACCCGCCACCGGCCCTGCGACTGAATGAGCTAATCGCCAATGAAGCGGCGGACGTAGCGAACTTCGCCATGATGGTCGCAGACGTGTGTGGCGGCCTGCCCGACAGCGCGGTTCGGAGCATACCCGAAAGCACCACCCACCCCGCCCCCGACGCGCTGCGGGTAGCGGTGGAGGCGTTGGCCGTTGCCAAATCGCAAGCTGAGCGAGGCGCAGATAAGGCGGGCTGTGATGGGTGGCGCTCGCAGGAGATGTGCCGTCAGGTCGTTCCCCTCATCGACCAAGCCCTCGCCGCCCTGCAAGCCGAACAGAAAGGCGGTGCGTGATGCCTTCTGGTCAAAAGGGCCGCCGGTGCTGTGAGTGCGGAGAAATCTTCATCACGCGATCACCCGTGCAGCCGCTGTGTCCCAGGTGCCGGAAAGCCCTGCAAGCCGAACAGGGGGCGAAGTGATGGCGACGCCCCTCTGGAACCTCTACGAGGTCACCGTCACCGCAGGCGACTACGTGGCGACCTCGACGCTCTCGGCCGCCACCCGATCGCGCGCCGTCTACCAGGCCTTCCTTGACTACAGCGACGTCTGGACGATCAGCTTCCGCGACTTCCTGTCCATGGTCAGGGTCCGGCGGATCAACACCTGCGCCTATGACGGCTATGCCTATGTCCGCTGCGCCTACGGCGTCGATCCGCGCATCAGCGCCGAGGTCGAGCTAATCAACGAAGGCGACTGGACGGGCAAGCGCGGCCAGGTCGTTCACCCCGGCAAGTCGTCCACGGCCTACGTCTACGTCGCCTTCGCCGGCATTCGGCACGCCGTACCCTGCCACCCGCGCAGCATCCGCATCATCGAGGTCGGGCAATGAGGTCCGCGCCTCCCAGATCGCCCGGCCTTGAAGGAATCTCCCTTCAGCACGACGGTGTCGTCGTCGGCATGGTGCCCGTGCGCGGCGTCGGTTTCCGCGTCGGCCTGCAGGGCGGCGGTCAGGCGCTGATCATGAGTCCGGCTAAGGCCCGTCGCATGGCCCCTGCGTGGCGCAGTCATGAAGCCAAGGCGGCCGGGCTGGACTGGATCGCTGACGCCCTGGAGGAGGCCGCGCGCGACATCGACGCCATGCCGGTGGCCGAACAGATTCAGAAGGCCAACGACATGTGGGCCACGATCTCGGCGACGGGGTCTCAGCACTAGTCATGGCCCCCGCTCCTCGCCGCGTCAGCGAAGCGATCGAGCCCCCTTCCGGCGGGCTCGATCCCGCCCTGCTGCGCATCATTCAGGCCATGGCCCGTGCTGATGCGCGCCGCGACTTCCAGGCCGCCAGCGCCGCCCCCTTGCCGACCGACAGGCTCGCGAGTCACGATTAGCGCCACGGCCACGGCGCCGATCGCCGCCGCCACAATGGCCAGGGCGAACAACCCGACGCCGTTCGAGACTTCCAGATCGAGGGTGTGATGCAGTTTCACGACGACAGTTCCTCAGCGATGACGCCGCCAGTCTCGACCCGTTCGAGAACCGGCAACGCGCTGATCGTCACTCCGCCCTCGAGGGGGGTGGACGCTCAACGCACGCTCAGCCTGTCGTCACGACATGGATTCCAACAATGCACCGTCTTTGTGGGGGCCGCACCGCACAAAAGGCCAAGCGACCAGACTATGACCCCGCTCCATAAAGCCAGGGTAAAAGCCCTTAGGGTCAGGCCCGTCTCGCACCCTAAGATACGAGCAGGGGCTCACATCGCCGATCGCGCCCATTGGGAGGGCGGACGGCCGTGACGCGCGTCGCCCTTTACGCTCGCTACAGCTCGGACCGCCAGAACGAGCGCTCGATCTCCGATCAGGTGAACGTCCTGATCCAGCACGCCGCCGCCAAGGGCTGGGCCGTCGTCGGCACCTATACCGACGCCGCCATTTCCGGCTCGGCCATGGCGAATCGCCCAGGGCTTCTCGCGGCGCTCGCTGCGGCCGACCGAGGCGAGTTCGACCTGCTGCTGGCGGAAGACGAAGACCGTCTCGCCCGCAACCTGGAGCACCTGGCGCACGTGGCCAACCGCCTGGCCGACATCGGCGCCGGCATCGCCACCCTGTCGACCGACCGGGTGCAGGATATGCACGTCGCCTTCAAGGGGCTCATCGCCCAGGACTTCATCCGCAACCTCAGCATGAAGACCAAGCGCGGTATGGCCTCCAATGCGGAGAAGGGTCTCGCGACCGGCTCGCGCCTTTACGGCTATCGTTCCCAGCCCGGCGGCGCGGTCGAGATCGTGCCCGACCAGGCCGAGGTGATTCGGCGCATCTTCTCCATGTACGTCAACGACCGCATGTCCTCGCGCGAGATCGCTGAACGCCTCAACCGCGACAGGATCCCCTCTCCGGCCGGCCGCCAGTGGAACGCTTCGTCCATCCAGGGCTCGCGCCAACGCGCGAACGGCGTCCTGCACAGCGAGATCTACGCCGGCGTCAAAGTCTACAACCGCGTCGAGATGCGAAAGGACCGCCAGACCGGCCGCAAGATCACCATCTGCAAGCCTCCGAGCGAGCATAAGCGCATCGATGTCCCGCACCTGGCCATCATCGATCAGGACCTTTGGAAGGCCGCCCAGCAGCGCCTCGACAGCCGCCAGACGACTGACCCGTCTCAGAGGGCGAGCTTGCGCCGGCGGCCGGGGCTGCTGTCAGGCCTGACGAAGTGCGGGCGCTGCGGGGCCTCCTATACCTCGCTCAGCCAGGGGCGGCTGGTCTGCGCGGCCTATCGCGAGAAGGGGGCGTCCGCCTGCGACAACAACCGCCACGTCAACCGGGCCGAGATCGAGCAACGCGTGCTGGACGGCCTGCGCACGCGACTGGTCGCTCCCGACGCCGTCGCGGCCTACGTCAGGGCCTACCACGCCGCCTGGGCTGAACAGGCGGCCCAGGTCGAGGATCGCCGTCGACCGCTGACGCGTCGGATCGCCGAGGTCGAACGCGCCATCGAGCGCGGGGCTGACGCCCTGCTCTCCGGCGCGACGGCGGCCGCCGTCATCGGCAAGAAGCTCGAAGCCCTCGAAATCGAACAGGCCCAGCTCAAGGCGACCCTTGAACAGCTCGACGCTGAAGGCGCGCCGCCCGTGCAGCTGCACCCGCGCGCGGCCGAGAACTACGCCCGCAAGATCGAGCAGCTCCAGGCGCGCCTGGCCGAGGCGGCCGACAGCTCCGACGACGCGGACAGAGACCTGATCAGCAGCGTCAGAGGCCTGATCCAGAAGGTGGACATCGAGCCGATCAACAAATCGAGAGGATCGCCGGTGCGGGTCACCTTACACGGTGACCTCGCCCGGTTCGTTCTCCCGCAACACCCACCATCTAGTGGGTGTGCGTTGGTGGTTGGAGGCGGGATCGAACCGCCGACCTGTGGGTTATGAATCCACCGCTCTAACCATCTGAGCTACCCAACCCCTTACGGAGCATCGCGCCGGATCGAGAACGACCCCTGAGCGCGAGAGGGGTGCGTATATCGCCGCCTTCTCTCCGGTTCAAGCCGCTTCGATGCGGATTTCGTGCGGGACTATCGGTCGCGGCGCGTTTCGGCTCGCGCAAAGCGCGTCGAGGCGGCATCCTGACCGTTCAAAGCCACGCTGTTCAGGAACCGCCATGCTGCGCCCCGCCCTCTTCGCCGCTTCCGTCGCCGCCCTGGCTCTCGCCGCCTGCGGGGCCAATGGTCAGGATGAGGCGCCGTCCTCCGCCGCCACAGGCGCGCCGGTCGAGACCCGCCCGCCCAACAACCCGGATCAGAAGCCGGCGCTCGAAGGCCAGACCCGCGCCCCGTCGGTCAGCACCACGATCGCCATGCAGCACGCCGTCGTGGCCGAAGGGCTGGAGCATCCGTGGGGCCTGGCCCTGCTGCCGGACGGCCAGTGGCTGGTGACTGAGAAGCCCGGCCGGATGCGCGTCGTCAGCGCCCAGGGCCGGA
>WPCJ01036164.1_pt1 | contig 13166 bp, 11 predicted proteins | sample 5399831 | NCBI WGS metagenome assembly WPCJ01 (sample SAMN12869470, study PRJNA574797) | sludge metagenome | isolation source: wastewater treatment of pH10 | place: China:Beijing | collected 2019-05-20 | reverse complement strand
GCCGGCGCTCTCTGGCGCGGTCCGTCAGCGCATGAAGAAGCAACTCACAGCGCCTCTCGGCACCGCCCTGTCACCGCCCCGCTACGCCTGACGCCTCGAGCGTCACCGCATCCCACCTCGCAGATCGTGACGATCGCGAATCACCCCTCTCAGTGAGGCGGGACGGGTGGAGAATGAGACAGAAGAGGAATATTGCCAAGAACGGAACAGGAACAATCCTTGCGCGACACGCAACCTGTCATCCCCGCAAAAGCGGGGGTCCAGCAGACACTGTCGATGCGGCTTCGTCGGAGACGCTGGCGTTTACTGGATTGCCCGGTCGAGTCGGGCAACAACAGAAAGGGGCTGCGGCCGTAGGGCGGATGAGCGCAGCGTAATCCGCCGGCCGAGTTCATGGCGGAGACGCCGCGGCGGATTACGCCTTCGGCTCATCCGCCCTACGGCTACGACCGTGGCTGCAGATATTTCTGCAAGGCGATCGCCTTGTCGCTGGAGGCCACCAGCTTTTCCACACTGACGAGCAGGCGCGAAAAATCGTCGGCATCGAGACAGTCGAACTGCACGTCGTTGACCTGGCGCTGGATCGATGCGAGGCGCCCCAGCAGCGCCTCGCCCTGTTCCGTGACCACAAGGCGCAGCCGCCGCCGGTCTTCCGGATCGGTCAGCTTGTCGATCAGGCCCATCTCCTGCAGCTTGTTGGAGACCGTGGTCACGAAGGCACCACTGAGATGAAGATGAGCGGCAAGTTCGCGCACGCTCACCTGCGCTTCGACCCCGAGCAGCTTCAGTGAGGTCAACACCGTGTATTCGACGGAAGACAGCCCCACCGCCGCCGCATGCCCCTCGAGCACCGTGTCATGCCGGGCGACGAAGGCGAGCAGCGTGTGCACCAGTTGGCGAAACGCCTGATCGGATCCGTCCACCAGCAAGGCGCTGCATGACGTCGTCAGCGGCGGCGCAGGGAGTTTCGACTTTGATCGACGCGGAGCTGCGGACGCAGGCGACACCGCTCTGGAACGTGGCATGCGTTTTCCGGATGAGCTTGACGATCAAGATGTGCGACGGCTCCGATGGAACGTCAAGCGCATATCTTTTTCACCAAGCTATTCCGCAAGGTGCAGTCACGGTAGACGCATAGCAGCCACCAGCCGGCATCGCTCTGCTATCCATCACGGAAGCTTTCGTCGCACGGCGCCAGCCATGGATGCGCCACCCCTGCGCCCTTCGTCGCAATTGCAATTGCGCCGCGGAGACGCCAAGCTCGACAATCAATCAGGTATGGAATCGACACGTGGCAAAGTCCGCCGGCCGACGCATCTCGTCCACGACCAAGACGTCATCGCAGAAGACTGAAACGAGCAAGAAGTCGTTCCACAAGCCGGCGCAGCGCGCGACGCTCACGACCTCGCGCCCCGAATTGCTGGTGGACGGTTCCGACGCGCAGTTCCGCCGGCTCGTCCACAGCCTGTTCGGCTTTCTGGTACGTCATCAGACCCTGCGAGAAGGCCATGCGGCCGTGATCGGCCTTGCCGGCATCGAATACACCACACTGATCTCGATCCGGCATCTGTCGGCGCAGGGCGACGTGCATGTACGCGCCGTCGCCGATCATCTGCATCTCAGCGGCGCCTTCGTGACCACGGTAACCAACAAACTGGAAACCAAGGGACTGATCACCAAGACATCGCACCCGGAGGATCGTCGCCGTATCAGCCTGATGGTGACCTCGCATGGCGCCGAGTTGCTGGAGCGGCTGGCGCCGACACAGCAGCGGATCAACGATGAGCAGTTCGGCGTGCTGGGCGCCAAGGAATTCCAGCAATTGCTCGACATGGTGCAGCGCCTGGTGGAATCCAGCGACCGCGCCATCGCGTTGCAGCGCTATCTGGCCGAGGCCAAGGTGAAGGGGCTATCCCCCGAGGCGCAGCAGATGTTCGCAGCCAAACCCGCCAGATCGCGCAAAAGCTGACGCGGCGCCACCGACACATCGACAACGCCCGCGCCTCGCATTGCCGCACCGCACACTCGGCACGGCTGCGACATTTTGTTCAAATTGCCGGGCATGGCCTGCGAGTCCGCGCGGGCAACATCTCACAAGTCATTGTTTCCGCAGCATCGGGACAGGCCGGCGGGCTCGTCCCGAAGCCGTCGCGTGCCGCATTCTTGAGCCCGATATGCCGCATAAATTAGCTTCCTAAGAGAACTATTTTATAAAGATACTCCGGTTGCGGATTGTCAAAGCCGTAAAATTATCGGACCATCGGGCTGCCGATGTCACACCGCCGACATATCGGGCGATGGCATACGGATGCACTGTTACGTGATAGATGAAACGACCATCAGAAACGGAGCCGCGGCGTATCGCGGCCTGGCATCACACCAATAGAGGACCATTTTCGATGTCGCGGATTAAATCGAATTTGCCAAGCTTCCTTGGCGCGTCGCGCGTGCTTGGCACCGTCGCAGCGGTGACGCTCTCGGCCCTGCTGGCCGGCCAGGCCCAGGCGCAGACCCGCGAGATCAATCTCGGCGCCGTAGTGCCGAGCTCGGGCCCGTTCGCCGAATGGGGGCGCAGCAACACCGTCACCCTGAAGATGCTCGAAAAGCAGACCAACGATGCCGGCGGCATCAATGGCGCCAAGCTGAAGATCACCATCCTCGACGACGCCGCCAAACCGGCGCAGGCCGCGACCTCGCTGCGCAAGCTCGCCAGCGACGACAAGGTACTTGCGGTGGCGGGCCCCCTCACCTCCAGCGCCGCGGAAGTCACTTTCCCCGTCGCCAACGAGATGAAGCTGGTTTCCACCTCGCAGGCCTCGTCGAAGCCGGGCACCGCCAAGCAGAACCGTCCGTGGGCGTTCCGCAACACCATCGATGAAGGCGTGCTCGCCAAGACCGCGGTGCCGTTCTTCAAGAAGAGCTTCAACATCAAGACCGTTGCGGTGATCTTCGACGCCAAGGACGCCACCGCCGCGACCGTCGGCAAGGTGATCATGCCCTCGGTGCTGAAGGCCAACGAGATCGCCATCGCCAACGAGAACGACCTGCTGTCGTTCAACACCGGCGACCTCGACGTCTCCGCCCAGGTGACCAAGCTGAAGTCGCTCAATCCCGACGGCGTCGTGATCAGCGCCGACTATAGCCAGGCCATCACCGTGCTGCGCGAGATGAAGCGCCAGGGCCTGATCAAGCCCGTGGTCGGCGCCAGCCAGCTGATCTCCTCGGCGATCCTCAAGGCCGCCCCGGAAATCCCGGTGATCGCACCGGCGACGTTCTATTCCACCATGAAGGGCGAAGCGCCGGAGAAGTTCACCGCCGCGCTGACCCCGCTGCTGCGCAAGGAATCGGGCCTGCCGAAGGACATCGAACCCAACATGTTCGACGCCAACATCTATGAAATCGTCTCGATGTATATCGACGCGATCAAGAAGACCGGCGTCACCGGCAAGCCGGAAGATCTCGAAGCCGACCGCACCAAGATCCGCGACTACATGGCCAAGCTCGAAGGCTTCAAGGGTCTCGGCGGCCCGATCGGCTTCAACGACGACGGCGACGCCATCAAGGCCTTCTATGTGCTGCAGGGGCAGAACGGCGCCTGGGACACCAAGGTCCGCGGCTGCAGCTCGGCGCCGAACCACCCCGCTTGCTGATCATGAAGGCGTAGGACGGATTAGCGCAGCGTAATCCGCCCGCCGACTTCATCGCGGAGACTCCGCGGCGGATTACGGCTTCGCCTCATCCGCCCTACGGCCGCGGCCGGGACACTCTCCCGGCCGCAGCCTTAAGAACGATCACCTGACGTAACTCTCGACTTAACGATTGCGACACCCATGCTGATACAGCAACTCGTCAACGGCCTGACGCTGGGAGCGGTCTATACGCTTCTCGCGCTGTCCTATTCGCTCGTGATGGGCATTCTCGGCATCCTCAACCTGGCGATTGCCGAATTGTTCATGATCGGCGGCTTCATCGGTTTCACGCTGATCGATGCCGGCTATCCCCTGCCCGTCGCCGTGCTCGGCGGCATGACCGGCGCGGCTGTCATCGCCATCATTGTCGAGAAGATCGGCTACCAGCCGCTGCGCGATGCGCCGCTGGTGACCCCGATGCTGTCCACGCTGGGCTTCTCGATCATCCTGCAGAACATCGCCACCAATATCTGGGGCTCCGATCCGCTGCAGCTCTCGATCTTCGGCGATCAGTATCAGTTCGGCCCGGTCAGCATCGGCTCGATGCAGTTGCTCGTGCTCGGCGCCACCGTCGTGCTGGTCGCGCTCACCGCTTACATCGTGCAGAAGACGCCGATGGGCCGTGCGCTCCGCGCCGTCGCTGAAAACCGCGATGTCGCGCGCATTCTCGGCGTCTCCGCCGACCGCCTGATGATGATGGCCTTCATTCTCTCCGGCGCCCTCGCCGGCGTTGCCGGCGTGCTGATCGCGCTGCATTACGGCGCCATCACGCCCTATCTCGGCGTCGAGATCGGCCTCAAGGCCATCGCCGTGATGGTGATCGGCGGCACCACGCGGATCTGGGGCGCGCTCGTCGCCGGCCCGCTGATCGGTATCGCCGAAGTGCTCACGGTGGCCTATGGCGGCTCGCAGGTGCGCGACTTCGTCGTCTACGGCTTCATGATTTTGATTCTCTTGCTGCGTCCACAGGGTCTTCTCGGCGGTGCGCGGTCCGATCAGGGGCAGCGCGTCTGATGTCGACTTACTACGCAAGCCTGCTCGCCGAGTCGGGCGTCCTCCTGCTGGGCGCGCTCAGCGTCTATATCATCCTCGCCACCGGCCAGCTCTCGCTCGGCAACGGCGCCTTCATGGGCATCGGCGCCTATCTCTCGTCCTGGCTCACGGTGACGATGAATGTGCCGCTGACGCTGGCGCTGGTGATCTCGGCCGTCTTCGCCGGCGTCATCGGTGCCATCGTCGCCTTCCCGGCGCTGCGTCTGAAGGGCATCTATCTCGCCATGGCCACGGTCGGCTTCGGCGAGATGGTGCGCAGCTTCTTCCTGAATTTCGACACCATGGGCGGCGCCGGCGGTTTCCGCGGCATGCAGCATATCGGCGTCGGCTATGTCTGGCTCTGGGCCGGCGGCATCCTGATCGCGGTGATGCTGCTGGAGCGCTCGCGCGTCTGGCTGGAAATGCAGGCGGTGCATGACGACGAAACCGCCGCCGGCCTGATCGGTCTCAACACCACCATCACCAAGATCGGCGCCTTCGCCGCCGGTGCGGCGGTGGCGGCGATCTCCGGCGGGCTGTTCGCGCATCACAACGTCTATATCGAACCGGCGAATTTCGGCTTCGAGCGTTCGGTGGAATTCGTGCTGGCCGTCATTCTCGGCGGTTCGACAGTGGCGCCGGGCTCGCTGGTCGGCTCGCTGCTGCTGATCTTCCTGCCTGAATTCCTGCGGCCGATCGCCGACTGGCGCCTTGCCGCCTTCGGCTCGCTGCTGGTGCTGGTGCTGCTGGTGCGGCGCCAGGGCATTCTCGACCGTTCGCTGATCCGAACGCTTACTTTCCGGAGGGCTGCAGCATGAGCAACGCGCTGCTTCAACTCACCGGCGTCACCAAGACGTTCGGCGGCATCCACGCGCTGTCGGGCATGGTCTGCGAGGTGCCGGAAGGAAAGATCGTCGGCGTGATCGGGCCCAACGGCGCCGGCAAGACGACGCTGTTCAACACCATCACCGGCGCCTACCGCGCCGATGCCGGCGAGGTGAAACTCAAGGGCGTCGATGTCACCCAGTGGCAGTCCTATCGCATCGTGCGCGAGGGCATTGCGCGCACGTTCCAGAACATCCGCCTGTTCGGCTCGATGTCCGTGTGGGAACATCTGCTGGTCGCGCAGCCGCATAACGAAGCCTCGTGGCGTCGGCTGCTGCCGATTGCCTGGGCCAATCCGGCGGCGCAGGCCCGCGCCACCGAGGTGATGGAATTCTTCGGCCTCACCGAATTCCGCGACCGGCCGGCGAAATCGCTGCCCTACGGCATCCAGCGCAAGGTGGAGATGGCGCGCGCCGTCACTGCGAAGCCGAAACTGCTGCTGCTCGACGAACCCGTCGCGGGCATGAACCATGACGAGGCCGAGGAGATCCGCACGCTGATGCTGCGGCTGCGCGACACCGGTCTCTCCATTCTCCTGATCGAACACGACATGAATTTCGTGATGCGCCTGTGCGACTACCTCTATGTGCTCGATTTCGGCGTGCTGATCGCCGAAGGCAAGCCGGAGGAAGTCCGCACCAATCCGGTCGTCCTCGACGCCTATCTCGGAAAGGACAACTGATGCTCGAGATCAAAGGGCTGGAAGTCCGTTACGGCGCCATCACCGCGGTGCGCGGCGTCGATCTGGAGATCAGGAAGGGCGAGATCGTCGCGCTGCTCGGCGCCAATGGCGCCGGCAAGAGCACGATCGCACGCTCGATCGCGGGACTGCTGCCGTTCCAGGGCGACATCTCCTTCGAGGGCACCAAGCTGACGCCGAACAGCGCCGAGAAGAATCTGCGCCGCGGCATTGCGCTGGTGCCGGAAGGTCGCGGCATTCTCGCCCGCATGACGGTGCACGAAAATCTGCTGATGGGCATCTACACCCGCAGCGACAAGTCGGCGGCCATGGCCGATGTGGAGAAGATGCTGGAGCGCTTCCCGATCCTCGGCAAGCGCCGTGACGGCCTCGCCAGCCTGCTCTCGGGCGGCGAGCAGCAGATGCTGGCCATCGGCCGCGCGCTGCTGTCGAAGCCGAAACTGCTGCTGCTCGACGAACCCTCGCTCGGCCTTGCGCCACTGATGACGGCGAGCCTGTTCAGCATGATCGCCCAGTTCCGCGATGAGGGCCTGACGGTGCTGCTGGTGGAGCAGAAGGCGCGGCAGACGCTGAAGATCGTCGACCGGGCCTATCTGCTGGAGACGGGACGCGTGGTGACGTCGGGTTCGGCGGAGGCGCTGATCAACGATCCGACATTGTCGGAGGCGTTTCTGGGCGGGGGGCATTAGCTCGCTTCGTAGGATGGGTAGAGCGAAGCGAAACCCATGCTGCCCGTCGATTGCCGCAGGCTCGGCCGATGGGTTTCGCTCCGGCGCTAACGCGCCTGCGCTCTACCCATCCTACGCCCCATACCTCGCCATCACCGGCCACGTCTCGACGCTGCCATTGTGCCCCACCACCTGATAACTCGCATGCAGGTTCACGGTGGGATCGCAGTGGGTGGCAATGAGCAGCACGCGGCTGCCGAGTTTCGGCGGCTCGACGCCTTCCCGCAGCGTGATCATGCCATGCTCGTCGCCGCCGAAGCGATAGACGGAGCCCTCGGGCACGCCCAGCATCAATGACGGCACTGGGCCGTTGAAGGCCATCGCCTTGACGCCGGCATCAACGGTGAACTCGCCGGCGCGATTCACCGACGTCACCGTCGCCAGCACGAACAGGCTCGGCTCGAACGGCAGTGCGCCGCCGCCTTCGCCCTGCAGGCGGCCGTAATCGGCATCCATGAACAGATAGGAGCCGACCTGAAGCTCGGTGAAGGTGCCGGCAATGTCGAAGGCGCAGGCGCCGGTGCCGCTGCCGGTGACGATCCCGGCCTTGATGCCGGCATCGCGGAGCGCGCGCAGGTGATCGTCGAGAATGCCGCGCGCCTTGGCAGCGCCGACCTTGCGCTCCTCGTAGTCGATGATGTGCTGGACATGGCCGGCAAAACCCTGGATGCCGCCGAATGTCATGCCCGGCGTCGCTTCGATCAGTTGCGCCAGCGCCAGTGTCGCTGCCGGTTCGGTCACACCGGTGCGGCGCTGGCCGACATCGATATCGATCAGCACCTGCACGGGACGACTGCCGGTGTCGAGCAGCGTATGCAGCACCTGGATCTGGTCGGCGTGATCGACGACCAGCGAAATGTCGGTGCCATCAGCGAGCGCAGCGATGCGCGCGAGTTTGACCCGATCCGCCACCGGCGTCGTCAGCAGCAGGCCGGGTATGCCCGCCTCGGCCATCGCCTCCATCTCCGCCACCGTGGCGCAGGAAATTCCGACCGCACCGGCCTCGATCTGTAACTGCGCGAGGCGCGGCGACTTGTGGGTCTTGGCATGCGGGCGGAGTGCAATGCCGTTCGTTTTGGCGAAATCCGCCATGGCCGCGATGTTGCGCTGGAGGGCCATGCCATCGACCACAAGCGCGGGCGTCGCGATATCCTGCAGGGCCGGCAGGGTCGGATCGAGAGCGGTCATGGCGCGGGCGAACTCCGGAATGGCAGCGTTGAAAATGTCTAGCAACGGGCAGCAGCGAGTTGAAGACGCACCAAAGTCGCGGCCGTCCGGCGGAAAATGGCTTGGCGATCAAGCTAACCGGCAAACCAACGTGGAGAAATTATTGCCAGGGAACGCGGCCATGGCGCAAGAATTGTCCTTTCGCTGCGGATTTACGCATGACTCCATCCAAGTTTCTGCCGTAGCTTGCGTGGAACCCGGCCGTTCCGCTATGCGCAGGCAGACGCAGGAGAATTTGACAGATGAACCGCTTTGAAATCACCCGCCGCGCCGCGTTGCTGACCTCGGCCGCCATTGCAGCCAATGTGGCGAACCCGTTCCGCGCCTTCGCGCAGGAGACGCCCCGCAAGGGCGGCGTGTTCAATGTCCATTACGGTGCAGAGCAGCGTCAGCTCAACCCCAGCCTGCAGGCGTCCACCGGCGTCTACATCATCGGCGGCAAGATGCAGGAAGCGCTTGTCGATCTCGATGCCAACGGCCAGCCGGTCGGCGTGCTCGCCGAAAGCTGGGAGTCGTCGAAGGACGGCAAGACCATCACCTTCAAGCTGCGCAAGGGCGTGACCTGGCACGACGGCAAGCCGTTCACCTCGGCTGACGTCGAATTCACCGCCATGAACATGTGGAAGAAGATCCTCAATTATGGATCAACGCTGCAGCTGTTCCTCACCGCGGTGGAAACGCCCGATGCCCACACCGCCGTGTTCAAGTATGAGCGCCCGATGCCGCTCGGCCTGTTGCTGCGCGCGCTGCCCGATCTCGGCTATGTCTCGGCCAAGCACATCTATGAAGGCTCGAGCGATATCCGACAGAACCCGGCGAACCTCGCACCGGTCGGCACCGGCCCGTTCAAGTTCAACAAATATGAGCGCGGGCAGTATATCATCGCAGAGCGCAACGAGAATTACTGGCGCCCGAATGCTCCCTATCTCGACCGCATCGTGTGGAAGGTCGTCACCGACCGCGCCGCCGCCGCCGCGCAGATGGAAGCCGGCGACATCCAGTATTCGCCATTCTCGGGCCTGACGATTTCCGACATGGCGCGGCTCGGCAAGGACAAGCGTTTCGTCGTCTCCACCAAGGGCAATGAAGGCAACGCGCGCACCAATACCCTCGAATTCAACTTCCGCCGCAAGGAACTGGCGGATATCCGCGTCCGCCGCGCCATCGCGCATGCGATCAATGTGCCGTTTTTCATCGAGAACTTCCTCGGCGATTTCGCCAAGCCCGGCACCGGCCCGATCCCGTCGGTCTCCACCGACTTCTTCCCCGGCCCGAACACGCCGCAATATCCCTATGACAAGAAGAAAGCCGCAGCGCTGCTCGACGAGGCCGGCTTCAAGCCCGGCGCCGGCGGCACACGCTTCTCGCTGCGCCTCCTCCCTGCCCCGTGGGGTGAGGACATCTCGCTGTGGTCGACCTTCATCCAGCAGTCGTTGAAGGAGGTCGGCATCCCCGTCGAGATCGTGCGCAATGACGGCGGCGGCTTCCTCAAGTCAGTCTATGCCGATCACGCCTTCGACATTGCCACCGGCTGGCACCAGTATCGCAACGACCCCGCGGTCTCGACCACCGTGTGGTATCGCTCCGGTCAGCCCGCCGGCGCGCCCTGGACCAACCAGTGGGATTGGAAGAACGATCAGATCGACAAGGTGATCGACGACGCCGCCACCGAGATCGATCCGGTGAAGCGCAAGGCGCTCTATGCGGAGTTCGTCAAGGAAGCCAATACCGAACTGCCGGTGTGGATGCCGATCGAACAGATCTTCGTCACCGTCATCACCGCCAAGGCGCGTAACCATTCCAACAATCCGCGCTGGGGCTCGTCGAGCTGGCACGATCTTTGGCTTTCCGCATAACTCCGTCATTGCGAGGAGCGAAGCGACGAAGCAATCCAGAAGGCCGCAAGTAAGGAAGAACTGGATTGCTTCGCTTCGCTCGCAATGACGGAGAGAACTTGGCGTAACGTCAAATAGAAACTACACTGAGCGTATGCGCATCCTTTCACTCGCGGGGCGACGGCTCGCCGCCTCGATCCCGACGCTCTTCCTGATCCTGATCGGCGTGTTCCTGCTGCTGCAACTGGCGCCGGGCGACACCGTCGATGCCATGATGGCGCAGATGGGCGGCGGCGATGCGGCGACCGCGCGCGAGCTGCGCAAGTTCTACGGCCTGGACGTCTCGGTGCCGGTGCAGCTCGTCAACTATCTGTGGCGGCTGGTGCAGTTCGATCTCGGCTTCTCCTCGATCTATGGCAAGCCGGTCGCCACCGTGATCTTCGAACGCTTGCCGGCGACGCTGCTGCTGATGACGGCATCGCTCTCATTTGCCTTCTTCTTCGGTCTCGTGCTCGGCGTCGTCGCCGCGCGCGGAGTCAATCGCTGGCCTGATACGCTGATCTCGACCCTCGGCCTGATCTTCTATGCCACGCCGTCGTTCTGGTTCGGCCTGATGGCCATCGTGGTGTTCTCGATCTATCTGCAATGGCTGCCGGCCGGCGGCTTCGAGGATGTCGGTGCGGTGCAGACAGCGTTCGAGCGGACGCTGGATATCGCGGCGCATCTGGTGCTGCCGACGCTGACGCTGGCGCTGATCTTCCTCGCCATCTATCTGCGCATCATGCGCGCCTCGATGCTGGAAGTGCTCAACCTCGATTTCGTGCGCACCGCCCGCGCCAAGGGCCTCGATGAGACCCGCATCGTCGCCAAACATGTGCTGCGCAATGCGCTGCTGCCGATGGTGACGCTGATCGGCCTGCAGGCCGGCACCATGCTCGGCGGCTCCGTCGTCGTCGAAAGCGTGTTCTCGCTGCCCGGCCTCGGCCGGCTCGCTTATGAATCGGTGATCCAGCGCGATCTCAACACGCTGCTCGGCATCGTCTTCGTTTCGGCACTGCTGGTGATCCTGGTGAATTTCCTCGTCGATCTCCTTTATGCCCGGCTCGATCCGCGCATCCAGGCGGAGGGCTGAGGATGGATGCGGTGAAACGCTATTTCCGTAGTCCCGCCGCCGTGGTCGGCCTGCTGCTGCTGCTCGTCGTCATCGCCATGGCTGTGAGCGCCGGCTGGATCTATCCCAACGATCCGCTCTCGCTCGCCGGGCGACCATTGGTCTGGCCCTTCGCCAATCCGCGCTTCCCGCTCGGCACCGACAATTCCGGCCGCGACATCGCCGCGCAGATTTTCTACGGCGCCCGCATCTCGCTCCTGATCGGCGGAGTCGCGACATTGATCGCCGTGATCATCGGCGTGCTGATCGGCGCCTTTGCCGGCTTCTATGGCGGCAAGGTCGACACGATCCTGATGCGCATCACCGAGGCGTTCCAGACGCTGCCGAATTTCGTTCTGCTCTTGGTGCTTGTCGCGGTGTTCGGCTCGACACTCACCACTGTGACCATCGCCGTCGGCATCGTGTCATGGCCCGCACCCGCGCGTCTCACGCGCGCCGAATTCATGTCGCTGCGCAGCCGCGAATTCGTCCAGGCTGGGCGCACGCTGGGGATGAAGGATTTGCAGCTCATCCTCGGCGAGATCCTGCCCAATGCGCTGCCGCCGGTCATCGTCTATGCGAGCGTCGTGATGGCCGTCTCGATCCTGCTGGAAAGCGCCCTCGCCTTCCTGCGTCTGTCCGATCCCAATGTCGCGTCCTGGGGCAACCTGATCGGCCTCGGCCGCGACGTGCTGCGCGTGCAGTGGTATGTATCGGCGATCCCCGGCATCGCCATCCTGCTCACGGTGCTTGCGGTATCGCTGGTCGGCCAGGGGCTGAACGATGCGCTCAATCCGAGACTGAAAAGCCGATGAGCGAGACCATCCTCACCATCGAAGACCTCAGCGTCAAGCTGCCGAAAGGCGCGGATCGCACCCACGCGCTCGGCGGCGTGTCGCTGTCCATCGCCGCCGACGAGATCGTCTGCGTCGTCGGCGAGTCAGGCTCGGGCAAATCTGTGATGGCGAATGCCGTGATGCGGCTGCTACCGCCGGAAGTCGCCATCGATGGCGGGCGTGTGCTGTTCGAGGGCAAAGACCTCGCCAGCGCCTCCCATGCCGAGATGCGCAAAGTGCGCGGCGCCGGCATCGCCATGATCTTCCAGGAGCCGATGACCGCGCTCAATCCGCTGCGCACCATCGGCGACCAGATCGGCGAGATGTTCGAGATCCACACCGAACTCTCGAAGAAGGAGATCAAGGCGCGCGTGCTGGCGCTGCTTGCCGATGTGCGCATCCCCGATCCCGCGCAGGCCGCACGCGCCTATCCGCACGAACTGTCCGGCGGCCAGCGCCAGCGTGCGATGATCGCCATGGCGCTGGCGCTCGATCCGCGTCTCCTGATCGCCGACGAGCCGACCACCGCGCTCGATGTGACGACGCAGGCGCAGATACTAAAGCTCATTCGCGAGCTGCAGAGCCGGCGCAAGACGGCAGTGCTGTTCATCACCCACGATTTCGGCGTGGTCGCCGAGATCGCCGACCGCGTGGTGGTGATGCAGCATGGCAAGGTGGTCGAGCAAGGCGCCGTGCAGGATGTACTGCACCATCCGCAGCATCCCTATACGCAGCAGCTCATCGCCGCCGTACCGCCGCTGACCGCACCGCCGCCGCGCAAGCTGAACGACGAGCACATCCTCACGCTGGAAAATGTCTCCAAGACCTATCGCAATGGCGGCTTCCTCGGCCGCGGCGCGCGGGTGACCCATGCGGTGAAGTCGGTCTCCCTGAAGCTGCCGCGCGGCGCGACGCTCGGCATTGTCGGCGAGTCCGGCTCGGGCAAATCGACGCTGGCGCGCTGCATCATCCGCCTGATCGATCCCGACGGCGGATCGATCGTACTCGAGGGTAGGGACTGGGCGAGCATGCCGCGCGAAGAGGTGCGGCGCGTGACCAAACATATCCAGATGGTGTTTCAGGA
>WPCJ01267490.1_pt1 | contig 13170 bp, 12 predicted proteins | sample 5399831 | NCBI WGS metagenome assembly WPCJ01 (sample SAMN12869470, study PRJNA574797) | sludge metagenome | isolation source: wastewater treatment of pH10 | place: China:Beijing | collected 2019-05-20 | reverse complement strand
CTGGCGCGAGGAAGAGGGGCACCCTTTCAAGACGCCGGTTACTGCCGATCATTTCCTCGTGCTGGGGCCCGCAGGTTCAGTACGCCTGCCGAATTTCGCCATGCCGCCTCTGATGAGCAATCATGGCAATTACATTGTGTCCCTGGGCAATGTCTGCCGCTGGCTCGGCACCAAAGCCGAAGAACTCGGCGTGGAAATCTATCCGGGCTTTGCGGCAACTGAAGTGCTCTACAATGACGAGGGAGCAGTCATCGGCGTCGCAACTGGCGATATGGGTGTCGAGCGCGACGGAACGCACGGGCCGAACTATACACGCGGCATGGCGCTGCTCGGCAAATATACGTTGGTCGGCGAAGGCGCGCGCGGTTCGCTTGCCAAGCAACTGATCACCAAGTTCAAGCTCGACGAAGGCCGTGAACCGGCGAAATACGGTATCGGGCTCAAGGAATTGTGGCAGGTCGACCCTTCCAAGCACAAGCCGGGTCTGGTTCAGCACTCCTTCGGCTGGCCGCTCGACATGAAGACCGGCGGCGGCTCGTTCCTCTATCATCTCGAGGACAACATGGTTGCGGTCGGCTTCGTGCTGCACCTCAACTACAAGAACCCATATCTGTCTCCGTTTGAAGAATTCCAGCGCTTCAAGACGCATCCGGCCATCAAGGATGTCTTCGAGGGCGGTAAACGTCTTTCCTATGGCGCACGTGCGATTACCGAAGGTGGCTTCCAGTCGGTGCCGAAGCTTTCGTTTCCGGGCGGAGCGCTCATCGGCTGCTCGGCTGGCCTGGTCAACGTGCCGCGCATCAAGGGCAGCCACAATGCGGTTCTGTCCGGCATTCTTGCGGCCGACAAGATCGCGGAGGCAATTGCCGTGGGTCGTGCCAATGACGAACCCATCGAAATCGAGAACAATTGGCGTTCGAGCCTGATCGGCAAGGATCTGAAGCGGGTGCGCAACGTCAAGCCGCTGTGGTCGAAGTTCGGCACGATTGCTGGCGTGGCGCTCGGCGGCCTCGATATGTGGACCAACCAGCTTTTCGGCTTCTCCATCTTCGGAACGCTGAAGCACGGCAAGACTGATGCGCAGTCACTTGAGCCGGCTGCGAAACACGCGAAGATCGACTATCCGAAGCCGGATGGCGTTCTGACGTTCGACCGCCTGTCGTCGGTGTTCCTGTCGAACACGAACCATGACGAGAATGAGCCTGTGCATCTTCAGGTCCGTGACATGGAACTGCAGAAGACGTCGGAGCACGACGTCTTTGCAGGTCCGTCGACGCGATACTGCCCTGCGGGCGTTTATGAATGGGTGGATGCTGATGGCAACTCTGCTGCCGATCCACAGGCCAAGGATGTGCGGTTTGTCATCAACGCGCAGAATTGTGTGCACTGCAAGACTTGCGACATCAAGGACCCGAACCAGAACATCAACTGGGTGCCACCACAAGGTGGCGAGGGGCCTGTTTACGTGAACATGTAAAAGAAAAAGGCGGTCTGGAACCGCCTTCTTTATTGAAGCATGACGGACTGGGTTTCCGGTTCATCTTCATCTGGCCGAACGGGCGGCGGAACGGAAAAATCGAGCCGCACTGGCAGATGATCCGAGCCAGCATCTTCACGTGCCGAAACCTTCGCCCCTCCGATTTCGGGGCTTACGAGTATCTGATCAATCGGCAGGCCGATATAGGGCGCCAGCGTAACAGGCAGCAGCTGCGTCATCCACGTGCCACCGATACCGGTCATATGACGGGTGCCGGAGGCATGTTCGACACGACGAACGGCATTGCTCCACGGTGCCGCATTGAAATCACCGGCGACGACAAGAGGACCTTTCAGCTTCTGTAGTTCCGGCTCGATGTAGCGGAGCTGATAAGGCTGCCAGCGTGGCCATGGCCACGAAAAGTGCAGTGCTGCGACATGCACGGTTGTTCCACCGAAATTGATCGGCGCAATTGCGAGCAAACCATCGCCGACGCAGGCCGTCTGTCCATCTTCGCTGAAAGGCCGCTTCGACAGGATGCCCACGCCCCATGTGTTGGGATCGTCAGCACAATTGAGGTGGTAGGGATAAGAACCCTGGAGAATAGTGAGCCATTTTGTCCATTGCTCGCTCGCTTCCTCATAGGTGATGACGTCCGGCTTTTCCCGCGCAATCATCTGGAGAATGCGTTTTGGTTCGGGATTGTCTTCGCGCAAATTGATCTGGACGAGGCTATAGCGCGCGCCACCTTGTTCCTGCGCCTGTGCACCTGTGGAGCCGCTCAGGAGATCGCGTGCGGCACCGACCGTCGTACTGAGAGCCATAACGGCAAAAAGCAGCAGCATCGCTGCCTCGCGCCGCATTTTAGTGAAAAGCAAGGGAACGGTCAGCACTGCCAGCAAGACGGCGAGGTGGGCTCGAAAATGCGAAAAGGAATCCAGTGCGGGGTGCACCGCCCCAAGAAATCCGAGCACGAGCGGAACCGACAGCGCGACAGCAGCTAGCAGCAACAGGAATGAAAGGTTTTCACGGCTTTTCGACATGAAATGCCTCTAGCTATTGAATACGGCGCGATAATGGAAGTGAAGGCAGTAGGGGAATAAGGGAATAGGATCCAAGCTGCTCTGTTTCCAGCACAGCTCCAACATACTGCCTTACTCCCTTATTCCCCTACTCCCTTAACTTCACTGGAAAGCCGTTTCGTAGAAGCTGCGGAGCTTGCGGGAATGCAGCCGCTCGTCCGGCATGGCGGCGATCTTTTCCATCGCGCGGATGCCGATGCGCAGATGTTGCGCCACTTGTCGCTTGTAGAATTCGGTCGCCATGCCCGGCAGTTTCAGTTCACCGTGCAGCGGCTTGTCGGACACACACAGAAGCGTGCCGTAAGGCACACGGAAACGGAAACCATTGGCCGCAATTGTCGCGGATTCCATATCAAGCGCGACAGCGCGTGCCTGTGAAAGACGCTGCACCGGGCCGCGCTGGTCGCGCAGTTCCCAGTTACGATTGTCGATGGTTGCGACCGTACCGGTACGCATGATCTGTTTCAGATCGTAGCCTTCCAGACCGGTGATTTCCTCGACGGCCTCTTCTAACGCAACCTGAATTTCAGCAAGCGCTGGCAACGGCACCCAGACAGGCAGATCGTCGTCGAGAACATGGTCTTCACGCATGTAAGCGTGGGCCAGAACATAATCGCCAAGCTGCTGGCTGTTGCGCAGGCCCGCGCAGTGGCCGAGCATCAGCCAGGCGTGCGGACGCAAGACTGCAATATGATCGGTGATGGTTTTGGCGTTAGATGGTCCCACGCCGATATTCACCATGGTAATGCCCGAATGGTCAGCCCGCTGCAGATGATAAGCAGGCATCTGGGGCAGGCGCTGCAACGGATTTCCATTGCTTGGCGCGGTTTCGCCCGCCAGTGTAACGATGTTACCGGGTTCCACAAACTGTTCGTAGCCGCCGCCGCCTTCTGCCATCAATTCGCGGGCATAGGCGCAGAACTCGTCCATATAGAACTGGTAGTTGGTGAACAGCACGAAGTTCTGGAAATGCGCCGGGCTTGTCGCCGTGTAGTGCGCCAGCCGATGCAAGGAATAATCGACGCGCTGGGCGGTGAACGGCGCAAGCGGCATCGGTTCGCCGGGGGCGGGCTCGAAATCGGCATTGACGATCTTGTCGTCGGTTGCCGCCAGATCGGGCACGTCGAAGAGATCACGCAGCGGATGCGTGAAGGCATTGGCGACAGATGCCTCTACATAAGTGCCTTCCTTGAAGGCAAAATGGATCGGGATCGGCGTCGAGGATTCCTTCACCGTCACGGTTACACCGTGATTGCGCATCAGGAGACGAATCTGCTCGGTGAGATAGTGGTCGAACAGATCGGGCCGCGTGATGTTTGCGGAATAATCGCCTGGCGTCGAGACATGGCCATAGGCCAGCCGAGAATCCACATGCGCGAAGCTCGAAGTGGACAGACATATCTCGGGATAATAAGCGCGATAGCGCTGCGGCGGAACCTCGCCGCGCGCAACCTTCTCGAACGCATCGCGCAGGAAGGCCGTATTGCGATCATAGAGCTTTTGCAGGGCGGCAACCGCCGCACCTGCGTCGGTAAAGACCTCCGGATCAACGGTCGGAGGCGTTCTGATTTCGGTCAGAAATGGATGTTCGATTCGCTGTGTCATGGCCTACTATAGCAAAGTCTATGACCATGACATGACCCAGTTTATGCGATGCGCTGCAAGCTCACATAAAGCACGAGGCCGATGCCGATCATTTGGGAATGCTGGCCAATCTGCGTATAGGCAAAGGTGGCTGCGGGACCGGTGAAAATGGCTGTGAAAAGGAAAACCCGAAGGGCGATTGCGGCGACGATCCGGGTTCTTCTCATGGTCGCACTCCGGCAGGCTTCTGATTGAATGCTGCGACAGGTCCGATCACCGGCTGATCCCGGTAGACGTTATATCTCTGGTCAACGAAAATGCTGGCGACTGCGGCAAAGCCAGCGATCATCAGGCAGACAATTGTTAAACGACGAAGCATACCGGTTGCCCCCAAGGCCGTTCTGATTTCTGTTCTCCCTATTCAATCTAATGATAGCGCCTGAACCGTCCCTGAGAGCGTCGTTCATGCGGCGTTCAAAAATATTGATGTTCCGTTTATTGCCACAAGTGGCTCTTGTGCCTGCCCGAAAGGGTCTTATGTTTCCCATCATTGGAATGCGGGAACACGTCCCGCGCAATTTCAGGATCAGCGGGAGAGAACCCATGGCCGAACAGACCAAGCCCATCGAATTGTATTATTGGCCCACACCGAATGGCTTTAAGATCAGCATCATGCTGGAAGAACTGGGCGTTCCCTACGAGGTCAAATATGTCAACATCGGTAGGGGGGATCAGTTCCAGCCGGACTTTCTGAAGATTGCTCCGAATAACCGTATGCCTGCCATCATCGATCCGGAAGGGCCGGACGGCGAGCCTATTTCGGTATTTGAATCTGGTGCGATCCTGCAATATCTCGGGCGGAAGTTCGGCAAATTCTACCCGACCGATGAACGCAAGCGCGTCGCCGTCGACGAATGGCTGATGTGGCAGATGGGTGGCCTCGGTCCGATGTCCGGGCAGGCCGGACATTTCCGTGTGTATGCGCCGGAAAAGGTTCAGTACGGCATCGACCGTTATACTAATGAGGTCAATCGCCTCTACGGTGTCCTAAACAGGCAGCTTGAAGGCAAGGAATATATCGCAGGCGAATATTCCATTGCCGACATGGCTTCGATCGGCTGGGTCAATGCCTACAAGAACTATGACCAGAATCTGGATGATTTCCCGAATCTGAAGCGCTGGCACGAGACAATGAACGCTCGTCCGGCGGTGAAGCGTGGTCTGCTCGTTGGCAAAGAAGAGCGAGAAAAATCCAATCTGGCAACGGACAAGGAAGCCCAGAAAATTCTCTTCGGCCAAAAGGCACGTTGAACAAGCATCAAGAAGAAAGGGCGGCCAGGAAGCCGCCCTTTTCGATTCCATATTTTGCTGAATATTACTGGCGCGCCAGACTCTCGCTCTTGCAGATCAGACCGCCCATCACGCAGCCGGAGAGTGAAAGCGTATTGCCCTTGACACTGGCTTTGCCGGTATAGGTTTTGCCTTCGTCGAGCTTGTTGACCTCACCCTTATAGCTGCCCCCGGTGCCGGACATCGTGCCGATGGACTTGCCCTTGTATTCGCCGGTCTGCACCGTACCGCAGAACTTGTTGGCACCGCAGGATGCATAGCTGATGATCGTGCCGTTCGGGCGCTTCCACGTGCCGACGATCCCTTCCTCAGCGAGGGCAGGGGCTGCAAAGGTGGCTGCAAGCGTCATTCCAAGAATAAGTGTGCGGATCATTCTTTCCTCCCAAATCGCCGCCAGTCCCGGCTTTGCCGGTCGCAACGATGAAACCGCTGTAATGCGTTCTGAAGTTTAAGACGGAAGCCTCCTCGACCATCCGTCAAACTTACGCAAACGTAAACGTAAACCAGTTTCTGGCGAAGCGGAAGAGGGATATTTATGTCGTGCTCGGCACATGAAACACTGCCCTTTGTACACACACGCCCGTGTTCGAATGTTGTCTATAGTTAGCAACTGGTTTCGTTCAATCATGCGGATTTGAATCGAATTTTTACGAAAATCCAGCAAATGACGGCACTTGCATGTTTAACAAAATCCCAAGTTTACCCCTTGTTCGGATTTTGTTGGTTGCTCGTTAAGCATCTGGTTTAACGCGCATTTCAATCCTTTCCCGTAGATTTGAGAGCATGAACGGAATGACAGAGACGGCAGTTTCGAAGCAGCGAAATCAGGCTTTGAAAGAAAGACCGGACGGTTCTCGGGATTTAACAGGGACAAAAGAAAATGGCACAGTTTCAGAGCTTTACGAATAAGAACAACGCAATCGCACAGGATCGCATTCTTCTGGAAATGGGCATGAAATTTGCCATCGGTCGTGATTGCGAGATCGACGTGGTGCAGGCCCACAAATGGCTGAACATTGCCGCTATTCGCGGTAGTGAGAAGGCGGCCCGTATGCGCAATCAGGTGGCTGCCACGATGAGCAAGGGCGAATTGGCAGCAGCACTGCGCGACGCACGCGAGTGGATGACCGCCCACTGAGCGACAAACAGTCGTTTGTGAGAAAAGCCGCCTCGAAGGCGGCTTTTTGTTTTCTCAGCTTATACCGAGATACCGGCCCGGTTTGTGATTGATTGCAATGATAAGATTCATGGCAATCGCGCCGATGAGGGAAAGTGCCATATTTTCCCAAGGGATAAAGAACAGCGAGACCAGCATAATCAGGATATCGAGGCCGAGCTGAAACCAGCCGGCCCTTATCCCATAGGCATCTTGCAGATAGAGCGCCAATATGTTGACGCCGCCAACACCGGAACGATGCCGGAAGAGCGCGAGTACACCCATACCCATCAAGGTGCCGCCCATGAGTGCGGCGAAAAGCGGATTGACGCTTGAGAAGTCGACACTCAAGGGCATCAGTCGCGCAAAGCCCGACATCATAGCTACGGCGACGAATGTTCTGATCGTAAAAGCCCAACCCATTCGACGCACGGCAAAATAGTAGAATGGCAGATTGATCAGGAAGTAGAGCAATCCGAATTCCGTGCCTGTTGCATACTGGATGAGAAGGGCGATACCGGCAGTACTGCCGGTCATCAGCATCGCCTGGCTGTAAAGCGTAATGCCGAGTGCAATGAAGGAGGTGCCGATCAGCATCGCCATCCCATCTTCATAGAGGCGGTGACGGTCGAATGCGGCAGCTTTCGGCACATCGATGATGGCGGCGGCGTTATCAGTGATATCGGCCACGTGGAAACTCCAGAACAGCGAGACGCCGGCAAACCGGCAAAAAGATTACGGTGCCGGAACGAGTTCCGACATGTCATGCATTCGCGCTGTGCAGATGGTTGGGCCATAGCACGCAGCGTAAAGTCTTGGGAGACGATTAAATATAACAGCCGTTGCGATGCAGCGCACGGCTTGAAATATTGTTATTTCACGGTCTTCTTTGTGGATTTATCGCAATCGGGAAGGCCGATTGTTTTATTTTATTTCGCGCGCCATCTGTGCGAGAAAGCGTTTCACATCATACGGACTGCGCAGATGGTGTTTGGAAAGATGTTGAGGTGCCTTTTCCAGAAAGGCCAGCGCACGAATACGACCGTTCTTGCGATAGCCAGCCACCCATTTCAGAAAATCCCAATCGAAACGCTCCACACAACCTTCCGCCATATCCGGGCGCGAGCGTCCGTAGTGGATTACCGTTCTTTTCAGTACACGCCACAGTCGACGCATCGTTGATATATCGAGAAAAATAAGCATATCTGCCCGTAAGACCCGGTAATTCATAGTTTCGCTATGATTGCCCTCGAATATCCACCTGTCCTGATTTGCCGCTTCCTTGGTGAGGCGACCGATCTCGTCACGTGATCGCATTGTCCAACCGGGCCGCCAGTAGAGGGTATCGATATGAACGACCGGTAAGCCGGTAACCTCGCCGAGCGCATGCGCGAGGCTTGATTTTCCCGAACCGGCACCGCCAATGATCATGATCCGCTTTGTCATCTGCACCGCCCCAGAATTTTAACTCTATTCGAATAAAAATCGGACATGAGGTGGGAAGTACTATAATTTTACTTCACGGCACCTGCATGACCATAACGAGCAAAGAAAGCCCGTTAGAAAATTTGTATTGGAGCTGAGGGTAATATTGACCAAATGATTGACAGTCAACTTTGCGAAGCGCAAGGTTGACGTATAAGCGGAACGGGTCAGAGCAACGATGACATATACCGTTCCTCTATATTAGCAAGATCGCAAGGCACAAAGCACGCCACGCGATCGAAAGGCTGCATTCGACAGGGAGTGACAAGATGTCTATTCGATCCATCACGGCTATGGCTGGCACGGCCATTATCATGAGTGCCGCTGCGTTTGCATTTTCATCGCCTGCCAATGCGCTGACGATGAAGGAATGTAGCGCAAAGTATCAGTCGGCCAAGGATGCTGGCACGCTCGGCAACATGAAGTGGAACGACTTCCGCAAGGCGCAATGCGGAGACGGCGCAGATGCCGCCGCAGCTCCTGCACCTGCCGCTCCAGCCCAAAAGGCAGCCAAGAGTGCAGCCGCTCCTGCAGCAGATGACAGCGCCAAAGGCCTGACAATGAAGCAGTGCAGCGCCAAGTATCAGGCGGCCAAGGATGCCGGTACGGACAATGGTGTTAAGTGGAACGATTTCCGCAAGGCCGAGTGTGGCGCGGGTGCAGATCCGGTAGCGCTCAGCACGGATGGCAACAACGAACCGGCAGCACCGACGGTTGCTGCACCGAAAGGCGTGAAGTTCCCGACTGCGGTTTCAGCAAAATTCTCCAGCGAGTCAGCAGGCAAGGCTCGTATGCACACTTGCCTCGAACAGTACCATGCCCTGAAGGATGCCAATGCACTTGGCGGCCTGAAGTGGGTACAGAAGGGCGGCGGTTATTACAGCCTCTGCAATGCGCGCCTGAAGGGTAATTCCTGATCCTGTCAGGACAATCCTAAAGAGAAGGGGCCTTTCGGCCCCTTTTTATTTGGTTCTAGAGAACCAGCCGGTGACCGCCACAGCAAGCCAGCCGAGGATCATCAATGATCCGCCAGTCGGAGCAGCCATCGGAAAGAGCCGATCACTCGTCATGTCACGCATGAAGAGATCGCCGCAGAACAAAGTGAGGCCGATGACAAGCAATACCCCGCCCAGATAAGCGGTGCGGCTGGCAGGCACAATCAGCGATAGCACCAGAAACGCGGGCGCATGGCCGAGAAGAAGCGGAGCAATATTGCCCAGATGATTTTCACCACCATGGGCCGCCCCCGCGTAAGCAGCGATTGCAAGCGCACCGCACAGCCCGGCAAGCGTGCTAAAAAGAATGTTCTGTGACCGAATATCGGATTGAATCTGCATCTATTGCTCCACCGTTCAGGCAGTTTCGCGAGTACCTGCGTGTTTCCGGGCGTCCTCCAGAGAGGCAGGTAGGGCAGCTTCAAAAAGATCGAGCTGTTCGTCAACACCGACACTTACCCGGATGCAGCGCTCGAGAACTGGGGCGCCGGATTTGCGGACGAAGATGTCACGCGCGATCAGGCCATTGAGAACTGCCGTGGCAAATGCTCCGTCCCCGCCGCAGTCGATGGCGACAAAGTTGGTGGCGGACGGAATGGTCGCAAGACCGTTTGCGCCGGCAATTGCGGCAATGCGATCTCGCCCAGCTATTATTTGGGTAACAACGTTGCGCAGGTAAGCCTGATCCTTGAGGGCCGCGATAGCCGCAGCCTGCGCAAGACGGTTCACTGCGAAATGGTCGCGAATCTTGTCGAAAGACTTGATGGCGTCGGCGCTGCCAACCACATAACCGCACCGAATTCCTGCCAGGCCGTAGGCTTTGGAGAAGGTGCGCATTCGCAGAATATTTGGGCGATCGGTTTCAAAGGGCGGGAAGGCGGAGGCAGGTCCGGTTTCGCAATAGGCCTCATCCAGAACGAGCATCGTGGTTTCAGGAACGCGCTCGATGAAGGACTGGATATCCGAACCCTCGTGCCAGGTTCCCATCGGATTATCCGGATTGGCGAGATATAGGATTGCGGCATCTTGCTTGCGTGCCGCGTCAAGCAGTCCGTCGAGGTCCGATGTGTCATTGATATAGGGAACCGTGATCAGATTTCCCCCATAGCCGGCAACGTGATAATTGAAGGTCGGGTACCCGCCTAGCGAGTTGATGACTCGGTCACCTTCCTCAACATACTGTCTGACTACCAGCCCGAGCAAGGCATCGACGCCTGCTCCCGGCATGATGTTTTCAGGTTTCACCCCGTGATGCGCAGCAATGGCATGGCGCAATTCATAATTTTCAGGGTCGCCATATTTCCAGATTTCGCTCGCTTCCATCCGAATGGCTTCCAGGACAGACGGCGCTGGTCCGAAACTGCTCTCATTTGCGCCGATTCGTGCTCTGAAGGGTTTTCCGCGCTGCAGTTCCAATGTTTCCGGGCCGGTAAAAGGAACGGTAGAAGGCAAGCTTGTGACGAGTGATGTGAGGCGGGGCGATCCCATAGTGATTTCCAGTCGATTCTCAGTCCAGCACAGTATGAAGAGGACGAGCCGAAGGGCTGGATAATGCCGTTAGTTACCTGCGTCTGTCCTACTATAAAAGGCATAGCAACTTGTATTGGCAGGTTCCATCACAATGATTCTATATTGGCTGAATGAGCGACGTGCTTCTTCAGAATTGGGGGTCTGTCAGCCCGGTTTAAAAGCCTGCGTCACCTTCGACCGAGCAATCCGGCAAGAACCGGACATAAATGAATAGCCAATGCTACAGCCATGTTACCAGTGGCTGGCTATCGAATCTCAACAACCTAGGTGTCGAAGTCGCTTAGTGGACTTCGAGCACTTTTACGCATGAATCGAGGTCATGGGTCGCCAGATGGGCATAACGCATCGTCATTTGCAGGGTCTGGTGTCCAAGCCACATCTGAACACGACGAATATCGATTCCGCCGCGAACCAGACGAGATGCACATGTATGACGAAGAATGTGCGGAACGACCTGATCGTCCGCGCCAAGCCCAACTTCCATTTTTGCTTCATTCCAGATCTGGCGGAACCGGACCTGATTGAGCATAGAGAAGGGGCCCTTGAGCTTCTCATGTGGAATGTGTGCTGCTTTATTGGCACGACGGGTGAGGGGGACAGTACGGCTTCGATTTGATTTGGTAAGCCAGAATGTAACCCGGTGATCTTGAATATCGTTCCAGGTAACGCCGATTGCTTCCCCAAGGCGACAGCCTGTGTCGACCAGAAATAGTGATAACCGGTAGCTATCTTCACAGCGCGATTTAATCGCGGCGAACAGGCGTTTTTCTTCCTCATATTCAAGGAATCGAATACGTCCTACACGCTCCTTCTGCCGGATGAATTCCGGTAGATTGAAGATATCCCCCATCTTGTGCGCCTTTCGCAGCAGCTTGCTCAGCGCAGCCATCTTTCTATTGATGGTTGCATTGCTGTTGCCGCGCTCACGAAGCGAGCCGATAACGGAGTCGAGCATTTCCTGATCGAATCCTGAAAAGCGTTCACCTTTCAGAATTTCGTCAATCTCGCCAAGAAACGACCTAACATTATACTTGTGTGACCCGTCATCCCACAGGATGTTGATATACTTCCCCGTCAGTTCCGCCACCGAAAATTGTTCGACAAGCCGGTGGTTCGGACTTTTGTTGGATGTGTACTGTAAGTTGTAGTCGACTATCGGCGCAAACTTTTCGCCCATGTCGATCTTCGTTTCCCCAACGACGATCATTGCATGCCCCCCATAGATATATGAGACGCACAACTAATGAAATAATTCTCGGAACACAAGATAAGTGAGCTAACTTTATGCGGAGACATGTTTAGATCCTTCTAAAAGACCAGTGATTGCCCCCAGCTTTCTGTCGTCCCCCGCTACTCCCCTCGGTTTTCGATCCTTTTCGAAATCCCCATTTCTGAAGGATCAAAATTCACGCATTTGTGAGCTATGTTTCAAATGGATGTGCGCCAACGGTTTCCCGTTGGCGCATTTCGCTTAAGCGTCGATCTGATTAGAACGAGCGCTGGAAGCGGATGATGCCGCCGAAGGCATCTTTGTTGCCGCCAGCCACGCGTGCCGGATGATCGCTATCCCAACGGGTGTAGTTGATTTCCGGAGTGATCGTGAAACCAGGAACCAGCTGATAAGCTACGTTTGCAGCAAGTGCGGTCTTGCCCCAATCTTCGTAAGCAGCCTGAACGTTGATGGTTGCCTTTTCGGAAGCGACGAACTTCGCGCCACCCCAGACAGCCCAATCGCCACCCCAGTTGCCGTACATGCCGATATCGTCTTCATAAGACGAGTAGCCGCCCTGTACCCAGACCGAAACCTTGTCCGTGACGTTTACGTCGAGGCGAACCTTGCCGGCCCACTCTTCGAGGTTGGCGTCGTAGGCTGCAACAGCTGCGATCGAGCCCCAGCCCTGAGCGAACTTCAGACCGCCAACAACATGCGGCATGTAATCGTCGATGCGGTTCGAAAGGAACGCATCTTCTTCGTTAATGAAGTCGTCGTGGTTAGCATATACGTCGCCACCCTGTTCGAGCGACAGGATAGCCGAGAAGCCATTGCCGCCGGTGAAGGTGTAGCTGATGAGGTTGGTGCGGTAGACGCCAGCAGCAACCACGTCGTCGTTGATGATGTCGCCGAGGTAACCGGTGAAGGTGTGGAAGGCCGACTCATCGAGACCGAGGCGCAGGCCACCGAGCTGGATGTAAGCGAAGTTCAGCGTGTGACCGCCCTGGAAGCCGTCCGTGAAGTTGAAACGGTTTTCAGTGTAGGTCTTGAGGGTGCCGAGTTCGGTTTCCGAAGCGGTCGACGTACGCAGCGTGAAGCGCGTGTTCTTACGCCAGGTCTTGGCATCCGAGCCGTCGTAAGCGTCGCGGCCAGCAGCTGCGTCGTAACGAACATAACCATGGATACGCAGGCAGGTTTCGGTGCCTGGGATGTAGAAGTAGCCAGCGCCGTAAGCATCGCAGACGCGGACATATTCAACGGCTTCTGGCTCTGGCGCGACGATTGCGTCGGCAGCCTGA
>WPCJ01371032.1_pt1 | contig 13197 bp, 10 predicted proteins | sample 5399831 | NCBI WGS metagenome assembly WPCJ01 (sample SAMN12869470, study PRJNA574797) | sludge metagenome | isolation source: wastewater treatment of pH10 | place: China:Beijing | collected 2019-05-20 | reverse complement strand
CCGTTGTGGCGATCGTGGAAGGAGGTCTTCTTCGCGCCGTAGCGCGGCTCGAAGTTCGCGGACGGGCGTCCGCCCTTGGGCTTCTTGTTCTTCGGCATTGCGGTGTCTTCCTGTGTTCTCGCACGAGAACAGCGCCGCGCGCACGCGCGAGCACCCTGCGCCTGATCGGGCTCGATCAGCGGGGTTCCGGACTGTCAGCGGCCGGGGCCATTCATGTGATGGTTGATTAGCGTCGAGCGACGCTCACCATCGGCCCCTGGACTCACACTTCATACACAGAAAACGTCCGCGCCAACGCGCGGGTGTCCGAAGCCGACCGTCCGATACTACCGGACGCACCTGAGAGAGTGCTGCCGCAGGCGTGGCCGTACGATGTCGAGGTGAGTACCGCTTCCCCCACCGGCACCCAGATCACCCTCCGACGCGGCGAGGTGGATGCGCAGATCGCCCAGGTCGGCGCGTCCCTGCGCTCGCTGCGCATCGGCGGTGTCGATCTCGTGCCGCCGTATCCCCTCGGCCTGCCGACTCCCGCGTGTTCCGGTGTGGTGCTCGTGCCGTGGCCGAACCGGGTGCGCGACGGACGATGGGATGACGACGGCACCGCGCGAGCGCTCGCGATCACCGAGCCGAAGTTGAACAATGCGAGCCACGGACTGCTGCGCTTCACCTCCTACGAGGTGTCGCAGACCGACACCGAAGCTGTGCTGCGAGCGACCATCGTGCCGCAGACCGGCTATCCGTATCTGGTCGAGACCGCGGTGACCTACACCCTCGCCTCCGACGGTATCCAGGTCGCGCACGACCTCACCAACCGCTCGGACACCCCGGCGCCGGTCGCGCTGGGCACGCATCCGTTCGTCACGATCGGTGATGTCGACCCGCACGACCTCACGCTGAGGATCCCCGCGAAGACCGCGTTCGAGACCGATGAGCGGATGCTGCCGACCGGGACGCGTCCGGCGGATACCGCGCTGCGGGATGGTGTCCGCCTGGGAGACGTGAGCCTCGACACCGGCTTCACCGATCTCACGCGCGACCCGGACGGGCGGGTACGCCACTCGCTCACCGCACCGGACGGCCGTCGCGTGACCCTGTGGCAGGGTGAGGGCTTCGACTACGTGCAGGTGTACACCACACCCGCTTATCCCGGACAGAGCCTCGCGGTCGCGATCGAGCCGATGACCGCGCCCGCCGATGCGCTCAACAGCGGCCTCGGCATCCGCCGCCTCGCCCCGGAAGAGACCTGGACCCTGCACTGGGGCATCACGTTCAGCTGACCTGTTCCGACCCGTCGCAGTGTCGGGCCGTTGACAACTCCTCAAGGATCGACTCGAAAGGCCCCGGATCGCGCATCTGCCTGCGGATCCGGGGCCTTTCTGCGGAGTTGTGAACGCGCGTGAGTTGTGACCGTCCGCCGGAACCCCGCCGGACGGACCCGCTACTCCCGGTCGCGCAGTTCGCGCCGGGTGAGCTGCCGTGCATGCGGCAGACCAGACGCGTCGATCAGCACCGAACCGGCCGGAGCTGCCGCAGCGCCCGACGCATCGGGATCGACCGGAGCATCCGGCTCGGGCGCCCCGCCGTCATCCGACCCGCCCGCCTTGCGCGCCGCCCGCCGCTCCTTGGCACCCTCGACGAGGTTGTAGAGCGTCGGCAGCACGATCAGTGTCAGCACGGTCGAGGACAGGAGTCCGCCGATCACGACGATCGCCAGCGGCTGGGAGATGAACCCGCCGTGCCCGGTGATGCCGAGCGCCATCGGGGTGAGGGCGAGGATCGTCGCGAGCGCAGTCATGAGGATCGGACGCAGACGCTTCTCCCCACCGGCCTTGACCGCCTCGACGGTCGACAGTCCCTTCTCCCGGTACTGGTTCACCAGGTCGACGAGCACGATCGCATTCGTCACCACGATGCCGATCAGCATCAGCACACCGATCAGCGAGGCGACACCGAGCGGCACTCCCGTGACGATCTGCAGCAGGATCGCTCCGGTCGCCGCGAACGGCACCGAGACGAGCAGCAGCAGCGGCTGGCGCAGCGACTTGAAGGTCGCGACCATCACCACGTAGACGATCAGGATCGCCGCGAGCATCGCGAGGCCCAGCTGCGAGAACGAGTCCGCCTGCTGCGACGCCACGCCACCGACCTCGGCGGATGCGCCGTCGGGCAGGTCGACCGCGGCGAGCGCCTCGTTCACCGACTGTGTGGCGGTGGCGAGGTTGTCGGATGCCGGCGGCACTGTGATCGTCGAGGTGCGACGCCCCTGCTCGGTCGTGATCGACGTCGGGCCGTTGCGCTGCTCGACGGTCGCGATGTCCTGCAGCTGCACCACGCCGAGCGGCGTCGGGATCGCCAGCTCCTTGAGCGCCTCGACCGTGGTCGGCGGCTCGGGGGTGACGATGTAGACGGTCAACGCGGTGTCGTCGATCTCGACGGAACCGGCCTGCTGCGGGCGCATGGTGTTCGACACGATCGAGCCGACCGCGACCTCGGAGAGCCCGCGCTGGGCGGCCGCTTCGCGATCGACCACGACCGCGATGTACGGCAGCGATGCGGCGAGGTTGTCGGTGACCTGACCGACTCCGTCCCGGCCGTCGAGCTCGTCGACGAGTGCCGTGGTCGCGGTCTGCAGGTCATCGGAGTTCGGTGCGCTGACCGTGATCTCGATGTCGCTCGAGCCGAATCCCGCGGAGGCCGACACAGCCACATCGCCGACCTCGTCACCGAGTCCGTCGATCGCGTCCTGCACATCGGCGCGGAGCTTCTCCTGGTCCGCGTCGGAGTCGGTCAGCACCGAGTACGTGACACCCGCTCCGCCCGAGAAGGCATCGCTGAGCGCCGAGCCGCTGGTGCCGATCGAGGCCTGCACGTGCTCGATGCCGTCGATGTCGAGCAGGGCGTCCTCGACCGCGACGGCCGCATCCGACTTCGCCTGCAGGCTCGCCGACGGACCGAGGTCCTGCGTGATGGTCATGGTGTTCTGCCCGGAGTCTCCGAGGAAGTTGACCTTCATCAGCGGTGCCGCGGCGAGCGTGGCGCCGAGCACCACGACAGCCAGGATGACGGTGACACCCGAGTGCTTCAGCGTCCAGGCGAGGATCGGCCGGTACACGCGCTGGAGCTGCGTCGGCGGAGCATCGGGGTGCTCGGGGTCGATCGGCGTTCCATGCTCGTCGAGCAGCGGCTTGCCGGGCTTCAGGAACCAGTAGGCGAGCACGGGCACGATGGTGAGCGCAACCAGGAGCGAGGCCACCATCGCGATCGTCACCGTCATCGCGAACGGTCGGAACAGCTCGCCGACCATGTCGCCGACGAAGACGATCGGCAGGAACACCGCGACGGTCGTGATCGTCGAGGCGGTGATCGCCATCGCGACCTCGCGCACGGCGAGACGGATCGCATCGCCCTTGTCGGCATCGCCCACGTAGTGACGTTTGATGTTCTCGATCACCACGATGGAGTCGTCGACCACTCGACCGATCGCGATCGTGAGCGCTCCGAGCGTCAGCACGTTCAGCGAGTAGCCGAACGCCTGCAATCCGATGAACGTGATGAGCACGCTGGTCGGGATCGAGATCGCCGTCACGAGGGTCGAGCGGATCGAGAGCAGGAAGACCAGGATCACGATCACGGCGAAGACGAGGCCGAGCAGACCCTCGGTGGCGAGCGTCTCGATCGACTGGACGATGAACGGCGCCTGGTCGAAGATCACGGTGAACTCGGCATCGGGGAATGCCTTGCCGATCTCGTCGAGGGCCGCGATCACGCCGTTGGACACCTCGACGGTGTTGGCGGCGGGCAGCTTCGTGATCGAGATCGACAGCGCATCCTTGCCGTCGACCCGCGAGATCGAGGTGACCGGGTCGGACTCCTGCACCACGCTGGCCACCTCGCCGATGGTGAGATCGGTACCCACCAGCGGCAGCGCCGCGATCTCGTCGACCGAGGTGATCTTGGCTCCGGTCTGCACCGTGAGCGTCTGCCCGTCGGCGGTGATGTCTCCGCCCGGGAACAGGGTGCCGTTCTGCTGCAGCGCCGAGCTGATGGCCTGTGTGCTCTGACCGGCGGCGGCGAGCTTCGCCGTGTCGGGGGTGATGCTGATGCGCTGTCCGACGCCACCGACGATCTCCGCGGCGTTGACCCCGTCGACGTCCTCGAGGTCGGGGATCGCGACGGATTCGAGTTCGGCCTGGGCGTTGTCGGCATCCTCGAATCCGGTGACGGCGACCTGGATCACGGGGAAGTCATCGATCGACACCGACAGCACCTGCGGGCTGACGTCTTCGGGCAGTTGCGACGAGATCCGGTTGATCGCCTGCTGGATCTTCTGCTCGGCTGTGGCGAGGTTCGTGCCGTAGGCGAACATCGCCTGGACGATCGAGGCGTTCGTGGTGCTGGTCGCGGTGGTCGACTCGAGCCCGGGGACACCCTGGATCGCCGACTCGACGGGCGTCGACACGTCATTCTCGACCACCTCGGGCGAGGCCCCGGGGTAGGTCGTCATGACGACGAGCGCCGGCAGCTCGAGCGAAGGGATGAGCTCCTGCTTGAGGTTCGTGAGCGCGAGCCCGCCGAACACCGCCGCGACGATGGTGATCAGGGCGATGAGCGCACGGTTCTTGAGGCTCAGGATGGCGAGTTTCGACAAGGCGTTTTCCTCGGTGTCAGGGTGTGGCTGTCGTTGCGGTCGGAGTGGAGACGGAATCTCCGAGGATCCGCGCCAGTGCGGTCTCGATGAAGGACTGTGCCAGGCGGTCGTCGCGGATCTGCATGTTCCACATGACGCCGTCGATGAAGATCATCGCGGCACGGGCCCGGTCTTCACCATAGGTCGGTTCGAGGAGTTCCACGAGCCGGTCGGAGAGGTGACGAGCGAGTTCGCGCAGCCGCGGATCGTGCACGGCAGCGGTCACCACCGCGCGGTCGGCCTGGACGGCGTGCGCGTCCTCCATGCTGTCGGCGATCAGGGTGGCGATCGTGTGCGGCGAGACGCCGCGCTCGGCGAGGGTCTGACGGACACCGTCGAGGCGCGCGTCGACCTCTTCGGCGAGCGCGCGGAAGGCCGCGGCGCGGAGGTCGTCGAGGGTGTCGAAGTACTGGGTCGTCGCACCGAGGGGCACACCGGCGCGGGCGGCCACCATGCGGTGCGTGACGGCCTCGGCGCCCACCTCGACGATCAGTTCCGCCGCGGCGGTCACGATCTCCCGACGGCGCGCTTCCGGGTCTCGTCGACGACGCGCACCATGCTTCATCCCGCCCCCTTGGACATCCGTACATGTACTTTTGTACATTTTCCGGATGTGAGGGCGCTGGGAGCGGGCCGTGCGGGATCAAGAACGGACCGGGCGTCGCGTGTTCCGGCCCCTTTCTGATCCCGCAACGAGGGACGCTGCGCTCATACCAGCGCGGCCTCGACCTGCCCGCGCTCGAAGTAGGCGACGAGCTCGGGGTCGAGCGGCGGGATCTCGATCGCGGAGCCGTCACCCCGCAGCGACGCGGTGGCGAGGATACCGGCCGCCACCGCCTCGCGCGCCGCGATCGGTGACGTCGCCGTCAGTCCACCGTGCCGCACGAACCGCAGGAACTCGGCGACGAGCAGCGCATCGGCACCGTCGTGCCCCGCGTCCGGGACCTCGGGAACGATGAAGGTCTCGTCGGCGTCGGCCGCGCCCGCATGCCTCCGATTCCACAGCTTGACCTCGCTGCCGGCCACGTCGCCGAAGTTCTCGATGCGCCCCTCGGTGCCGATCACGGTGTAGTTGCGCCAGTAGTCGGGCGTGAAGTGGCATTGCTGGTACGACGCGAAGATCCCGCCCTCCAGCTGCATGTTCACCATCGAGATGTCCTCGACGTCGACCACGGGGTGCAGGCCGGTGAGCGCGGTCGGCGGCCAGTTGTCCATGCTGAACCAGTCCGGCATCCGCTCCCCCGTCCGGTCTCGCCGGTCGGCGATGTCGCCGTACACGCTCAGCGCCCCCATCGCGGCGACCCTCTCGCTGTACGCGCCGGCGAGCCAGTGGATGATGTCGATGTCGTGCGCGCCCTTCTGCAGCAGCAGTCCCGTGGTGCGGCGGCGGTCGGCGTGCCAGTCCTTGAAGTAGAAGTCGCCGCCGTGGCCGACGAAGTGCCGCACCCACACGGCCTTGACCTGTCCGATGCGCCCGCTCTGGATCAGTCCGCGCATGAGCGTGATCACGGGCATGTGCCGCATGTTGTGGCCGATGTAGAGCCCGGTGCCGGTGCGGCGCGCGGTCTCGAGCATCCGGTCGGCGTCGGCGAGGTCGATCGCGAGGGGCTTCTCGCAGAACACCGGCACTCCGGCTTCGAGTGCCCGGATGCTGAGGGCGGCGTGCGTGTCGTCCGGGGTGAGCACCATGACGGCGTCGACGCCCGAGGCCAGCAGCTCATCGAGCGAATCGGTGATGAGCGCATCCGGGACGAGGGCGCGGGCGTCCTCGCGAGCGCGCAGAGCGAGGTCGCACACGGCGCTGATGCGTGATCCGTGCCCGGGGCGATGCACCTCTTCCTGGAGGGTCGAGCGCGCGCCGAAGCCGATGATGCCGATCTGGAGATCCACGATGGTCCTTCTGTGTGATGAGTCTGTGCGAGATGCCGAGGTCAACGGGCCCGCGGTGCGGGGGCGTCGAGGTCGGTGGATCCGCCGGGGAAGAGCGTCCATGCGAAGTCGTGCAGGCGCCCGGGGGTGGGTTCGGTCTCGAGAGCACGGTCGACGATGATGCGCGCCTGCCTCTCGTAGAAGTCGGTCGGGCCGACGGTCGTCAGGGTGGGCGCGATCAGGCGGGCGTCCGGGGTGTTGCCGACGCCCACCACCGCGACGTCGTGCGGCACCCGCAGACCGAGCATGTGCGCGGCGTTGATCGTGGCGATCGCGGCGAAGTCGGTCGTGGCGTACACTGCCCGCGGCCGGTTCTCGCCCGAGAGCAACTCGACCGCCGCCGTGAACGCGCTCGCCTGGGTGTCGGCGTACGTCACGGTCCAGTTCGGCGTCGGCTCGATGCCGGCGGACGCCAGCTTCTCGACGTAGGGCGTGTAGCGCGTGACCTGCTCACCGGCGAGGCGCACCGCTCCCTCGGCGGCGATGCATCCGATCGCGGTGTGCCGCTCCAGCAGATGATCCATCGCGATCTCGCATCCCGGGATCGCGTCGGAGCGGATCACGTCGAATCCCTCGGGTTCGAGGTGCTCGGAGAACACCACCAGACGCTGCCCGCGCCGGACGAGGTCGGCGAGGTTCTGCCGCGCCGACTCGTCGAGTCCCACGCCGTCCAGATAGGCCACGTCGCTCTCGACGCGGTCGAGCGCGGCATGCCAGTCGCCGTCGGCGAGGATCAGCGTGGTGAGTCCGTGCTTGTTCGCCTCGGCGTTCACCGCGTCGGCCACCGCCAGGGACCACGGGTCGCTGAGCATGTGCAACGAGAGCTGCACCATGCCGCTGCGTCCCGTGCGGATCGCCCGCGCCGCGCTGTTCGGCCGGTAGTTGAGCTCGTCGGCCGCGGCCAGCACCCGTGCGGCCGTGGCCTCGGCGACACCGGCCCCTGACGCGGCCCCCGCCCGCCCGGAGAACACATACGACACGGTCGCGGTCGACACTCCGGCCCGTTCGGCCACCATGCGCAGGGTCGGTCGCCGAGGTGCCTGGTGCTCGCTCTTCGCCATGTCTCAGCCCTTCGATCCGCTGAATGCGATGCCCTGGATGAACTGCCGCTGCAGGATCATGAAGGTCACCAGCATCGGGAGCGTCGCCAGCAGCGCACCCGCCATCAGCACCGGGTAGTCCGTGCCGTGGATGCCGACCAGCTGCGAGAGCCCGACCGACAGCGGCATCTTCGCGGGGTCGGTCGTCACGATCAACGGCCAGAGCAGATCGTTCCAGGACCACAGCACGGTGAACACCACAAGTGCGATGATGCCAGGCTTCGCGAGCGGAACCATGATCCGCCAGAAGGTCTGCCACGGATTCGCGCCGTCGATGCGCGCGGCCTCCTCGAGCTCGGCGGGCATGGACATGAAGAACTGCCGCATCAGGAAGGTGCCGAACGCGCTGAAGATGCCGGGCACGATAAGCGCCTGCAGGGTGTTGAGCCACCCCAGCGACTGGATGATCTCGTACTGCGGCAGCAGGTAGAGCTGCGACGGCACCATCAGCACCGAGAGGAACACCACGAACAGGGCGTTGCGGCCGGGGAACGGGATGCGTGCGAACGCGTAGCCCGCCATCGTGCACAGCACCACCTGTCCGACCGTGCGCCCGACCGTGAGGAGCACGGAGTTCAGGAACATCTGCCCGAACGGCATCGAGTCGAAGACCTCGGCGAAGTTCGTGAACACCCATTCACGCGGCAGGAACGACGGCGGCACCTGCACCGAGTCCGACAGCGTCTTGAACGAGGTCAGCAGCTGCCAGACGAACGGGAAGACCATCAGCACGGCGCCGAGGAGGAGCACGAGGTGCACGATCCAGAGGCCGCGATTCCTCGGCTTCCCGGCGCGCGTGCCCGAGCGTCCGGCGGGAGCGCCGACCACGGCGCGCGTGTCGAGCGAGACGTCACTCATAGTGCACCCACTTCTTCTGCAGACGGAACTGCACGATCGTGAGGATCAGGATGATCACGAGCAGGAGGAAGGCGACGGCGGCCGCATAGCCGCGGTCGTTGTCGAGGAAGCCCGCTTCGTAGAAGAGATAGACGACGGTGCGGGTGTTCGGCATCGCCGGGTTGCTGCGGCCGAGCATCATGTAGATCAGGTCGAACACCTGCAGCGCCCCGATCACGCTGATCACGCTGACGAAGAAGATCGACGGCGACAGCAGTGGGATCGTGATCGAGAAGAACTTGCGCACAGGACCCGCGCCGTCGAGGTCGGCAGCCTCCATGATCGTGTCGGGGATGCCCTGGAGACCGGCGAGGAAGATCACGATGTTGGTGCCCAGCCCCGCCCAGATCCCGACGACGGCGATCGCGATCAACGCGGTGTTCGGGTCGGTGAGCCAGCTGCGCCCCTCGATGCCGACGGCACCCAGAGCGGCGTTGAGCACCCCGTAGTCGCCGTTGTAGATCATGCGCCAGACCAGCGCGATGGCGGCCGGCATCGTGACGACGGGGATGAAGTACAGCGTGCGGTAGGCGCTGCGGCCCTTGAGCCCGGCGGTGTTCAGCAGGGCGGCGATCCCGACCGCGAGAGGGATGCCGATGAGCGCGATGACCGTGTAGACCGCGGTGTTGCGGAGGGCCCCGATGAGCTCGGGATCCTGGAACAGACGCGTGTAGTTCTCGATGCCCACCCACTCGGACCCGCCGAACGGCCCCGACTTCGTGAACGAGATGATGAGGGTCCGGACGGTCGGCCACAGGTAGAACACAGCGATGCCCAGTGCGGTCGGCCCGAGGAAGACCAGCGCCCACCAGGGCGAAGCTCCGGGACTCCGACGGCGGCGACGGACGCCGGAGCCCTGCGGCTCCGGCATCCGCTCCGCCGTCTCGACCGCGCGCGGCGCGAGGACGGTCATACGATCAGTCCTGCTCGGCGTCCAGTGCCGCCTGCATCTGGGCGGCGAGATCCTGGAGGCCGTCCTTCGGAGTCACGGCACCCGACCACACCTGGGAGAGCACCTCGCTCTCGATGCTCGTCCAGGCGGAGGTGTTCTTGGACACCGGGTACGGGACGGCGTTCTCGAGCGCGTCGATGTAGACCTGCAGGTCGTACTGGGGAAGCGCGTCAACCCACGCCTGCTGCGTGCCGTCGAACGCCGGGATCACGGTGCCGGTCTCGGCCTGGATCTTCGCGGCCTGCTCACCGGAGGCGAACTCGGCGAACATCTTGGCCTCGGCGAGGTGGGCGCTCTTCGCGTTGGCGACGTTTCCGACACCGTGGATCACGCTCTGGTTGCCTTCGGCGCCGGCGGGCAGCGGTGCCACGTCGACGTCACCGCCGATGTCGGCGTTGTCCGCGTAGGCGATGGCCGCCCACGACCCGTTCTGGAACATGGCGACCTTGCCGGAGAGGAAGAAGTCCTCGGGGTTCGTGTCGGTCATCTGCTGTGCCGTGGGCGAAGAGCCGGCGGCGATCAGGTCGGTCCACAGCTCGATGCCGGCGAGCGCTTCGGGCGATCCGTATCCGCTCTTCGTGCCGTCGGCGGAGATGACCTCTCCCCCGGCCTGGGCGATCGAGTTGTAGAAGTTCTCCTGGCCGTACTGGCTCGCCGCGACGCCGAACTGCCCCTTCGCGGGATCGGTGAGCTTCGCGGCGGCCGCGGTGAAGTCATCCCACGTCCACCCCGCCGAGGGGTACTCCACCCCGGCAGCGTCGAAAAGCGCCTTGTTGTACCAGAGGGCGACCGTGTCGAAGTCCTTCGGGGCGCCGTAGAGCTTGCCGTCGTAGGTGTACAGGTCGATCAGGCCCTCGGGGTAGTCCGCGGCGTCGATCCCGCCGTCGTCGAGAGGGGCGAGCTGGCCGTTCGAGGCGTAGAGCTGGAAGTTCGGGCCGTTCATCCAGAAGACGTCGGCTGCCGAGCCACCCGTCGCGGCGGTCTGCAGCTTGGTGAAGTACTCCTTGTAGGGGGTGACCTGGATGTCGATCGTGACGTTCGGGTGCTCCTTCGTGAACGCCGCGGCGATGTCCTCCATCGCGGGCTTCTGGTTCTCGTCCCAGATGGCGTAGCTGAGGGTGACGTCGCCGTCGGAGCTCTCCCCCGCGGTCGCGGAGGAGCAGGCGCTGAGGGCGAGGACGGCGGCCGCGGACGCGGCGAGGGCGCCCAGAGCGCGGCGGGTCGTACGGGGCATCGGTGTCTCCTTCGACAGTGCACGAGTGCAGGAACGGGTGTTAATCGTTTAGCGTTAATCGATTAGCAAGGAGAGTACCCCGCCCCTTCCCACCCCCGCAACCCCTGCTTCACCCCCGTCCGTCGCGTCCCGTCGCGTCCCGTCCGTCCCGTCCGTCCCGTCCGCCTCCTCCGTTCCGTCCGCCTCCTCCGCCGAGACCCCCGTTCACCGTCGACGCCCCCTCTGATTGGTGCGATCCAGAGGGGGCCTCGGCGAGCAGAGGGGGTGTCGACCTTCGCGACGGGGACGGGACCGCACGTGGGTACGGGACCGCGCGACGGGGACGGGACCGCGGGGGGCGGGGCGGTCCGGGGGTCAGAGGGCGGTGCCGAGGGCCAGGCCGAGGGCGGCGGCGAGGACGCCGAGCAGGAGCATCCCGACCGCGTTGAACACCGCGGACCCGCGCTCGCCGTCTCGCCACAGTGCGACGGTGTCGAGCATCGCGGTGCTGAACGTCGTGTATCCGCCCAGCAGTCCGGCGCCGAGCACGAACGCCGCGTCAGGGAGAGCCGCGGTGACCACCCCGAGAGCGAAGGAGCCGGATACGTTCACGAGGAGGATGCCCCACGGGAAGCGGCGGCCGGCGAGCCGCGCGACACCGAGGTCGACGAGATAACGCAGCACCGCACCGACTCCGCCGGCGAGCGCAGCACCGAGGAAGAGCAGCGGGTTCACGCGGGTGCTCCGTGGCGGGGTCTGCCGAAGCGCAGGCCGAGCGCCGCTCCGGCCAGTCCGAGCACCAGACTGCCGATGGCGTACGCGACCGCGAGCACCGGCGCGTCCGCCCACAGCTCCACCGTGCCGGTCATGAACGCGCTGTACGTCGTGAATCCGCCGAGCGCTCCGGTGCCGAGAGCCAGACGGAGGTCCGTGGAGGAGGGGAGGCGCGCGGCCAGCACTCCGATCAGCACGGCTCCGAGGACGTTGGCGAGCAGCACGGCCACCGGAAAGCCACCCGCGTCGGGCAACACCAGTCCGAGTCCCAGCCTCGCCGCCGTGCCGACCATGCCGCCCACGGCGACGAGCAGGATGCGGCGGAAGGTCATGCTCGCCACCTTAGTCGCGCGTGCCAGCGCGCCGAGTCGATGTCAAGGGCGTGGCTCCCTCGCTCCTCGCGACGTTGACTGTCGGAATGAGACCACTGTGGAAGCTCGAGAAGAACCTGCCCGTGGGCTCCCCCTTCGAGGCGGGCGCGCACCACGACGTGGTCGTCGTCGGGGCGGGCATCACCGGCGTCTCGACCGCCGTGATGCTCACCCGCGCCGGACTCGACGTCGCGGTGATCGATGCGGGCGGGATCGCCGAGCTCGCGACGGGTGCGAACACGGGCAAGCTCTCGATCCTGCACGGCGCGCACCTGGAAGCGCTCCGACGGCACCATCCGGCCTCTCTCGTGCGGGCCTACGTCGACGCCAATCGCGCGGGGATGGAGTGGCTGACCGCGTTCGCCGACATGGCAGGCGTGACCTACACCCGGCGCACCGATCATTCCTACGCGCAGGGTCCGGCCGGTGCGGGGATCGTCCGGGACCAGCACACCGCCGCACGGGAAGCCGGGCTGCCGACGAGGCTGCTGATGGCGACGACCCGACCGAAGACGACGTTCCCGATGGCCGCGGCGGTCGCGCTCGACGATCAGGTGACGATCGATCCGGTCGCGGTGGCCCAGGCCCTCGTCACCGAGCTGCTCGCGTCGGGCGGCACGGTGCACACCGGAGTCCGGGCGACGGGGACACGCGCCTTCGCCGGCCGGGTCGACACCGTGGACGGACCGCTCTTCGGCGACCACATCGTGCTCGCGACCGGCACACCGATCACGGATCGCGGCCTGTACTTCGCCAAGACGCGAGGGCTGCGGTCGTACTGCGTCTCCTTCCGCGTGCCGGGCGGCCTCCCGGACGGCACCTTCCTCTCGGTCGACGGTCCCACCCGCTCGATCCGTCCGGTGAGCGCAGAGGACGGTCCGGGCGGAGAAGCCCAACTCGTCGTCGGCGGCAACGGTCATCCGGTCGGTCGCGGAGATGGCGAGTCCGCAGCGGTGGACGACCTCATCGCCTGGACCCGATTGCACTTCCCCGGCGCCGAGGAGACACATCGATGGTCGGCGCAGGACTACGAGTCGCACGACCTCATCCCGTTCGTGGGGGCGATGCCACGCGGTCTCGGTCGCGTCCGCTTCGCGACCGGCTACGGCAAGTGGGGCCTCTCGAACGGTCCGGCCGCTGCGCTGCGCCTCACGGCCGAGGTCCTCGGCACCCCTCGCCGCGAGCGCGCGGCCTGGATGACCACGATCGGCACACGGCTCACGGTCCCCGCCGATCTGGGGCGCGGCGCGAAGGAGGGCGGGAAGGTGGCTGCG
>WPCJ01087591.1_pt1 | contig 13197 bp, 11 predicted proteins | sample 5399831 | NCBI WGS metagenome assembly WPCJ01 (sample SAMN12869470, study PRJNA574797) | sludge metagenome | isolation source: wastewater treatment of pH10 | place: China:Beijing | collected 2019-05-20 | reverse complement strand
GGACCTACTTCCCGCCGGCGACACTCCTGCCTGGCGAAACCTATCATCACGTGACGGAATACCGGTTCCGCTTGGGATAGTTGCCCGGCGGGGATCTATTCGATGAACGCCTCCCGCAGCACGTCGAACGGAGCAAGCGCGCCGCGCACCTGTACAACTCTCGCTGCGACGCGGTGCGCCCGGCTAACGGCGTCGGCGGGCTCCAGGCCTGCCAGCCGTGCGGCGAGATAACCTCCGTTGAAGGAATCGCCGGCGCCGGTGGTGTCCACAGGCCTGGCGACATGGACGGCGGCAATCTCCTGCTGCTCCGAACCAACGGAAACCAGGGCTGGCAGCTCGCCATTCTTGACGATCACTTCGCGCACCGATTGGCCGATGCGCTTGGCGGTGTCCGCGGGCGTGCGGTCGCCATGCAGCATCTGTTCGTCGGGGAAGGTGGGCAACGCGATGTCGCTGACGGCAAGCGCATCGGCAATCGCCGCCTGCGCGGTTTCACGATCCGGCCACAGGCGCGGCCGGTAGTTGGGGTCGAAGGCAATCCGGCTTCCGGCGGCACGGGCGCTCGAAATGGCTTTGACCAAGGTCGTGCGCGCGTCCGGATCCAGGATTGCTAAGGTGATTCCGGAAAAATATATAAGGGACTGATTTTCCAGATTTTTCTTCAGGGCGTCTGGATCGGCCGCCAGTTGGCGTGCTGCTGAATCCGAGCGCCAGTAGGTGAAGGATCGCTCCGCGCCGTCGAGGGTAATCGCGTAAAGGCCGGGTCGTGCACCCGTAATGACGGGGCTTGTGCCAACGCCGATGCCGTTCTCGCTGAAGAACTCGATCTGGCGATGCGAAAAAGGGTCGTCGCCGAAGGCGGAGACGTAGGTCGCCGAGCCGTCGGTGAGCGCGGCCAGCGCCCACAGCGTGTTAAACGTGTCGCCTGCATAACCCAGGCGCCAGTCCGGACCATTCTGGCCCGACAGTTCCAGCATGCATTCGCCGATCGCGGCGACACCCTTTGACATCACCTCATCTCCCTGAGCGATCCGCTGTAGCTTTTTGTCGAGGCGCGCGCCATGCCTGCTTCAAGCCGTTTGTGCCACCGGCACACTTTCCCACAGGCGGACGGGATGCTAGGCGCAGTTGCTGACGTTCACAGGCATGATGTGGGGCTTCATTGGCACCTTTCTGGCGTTATCTGGTTGCGGGCATAGGGCTGATCGCGGTCGTGCTAGGTGTTCTGGCAGTGGTCTACATGACCGCGCCCAGCACGCCGCCGGCCGCCGCACCGGAAACCGGGCAAACGCGAGGCAGCGAGAAGGGGATGTTCGTCGCGACCTTCGTGCCTCAGGGCGGGGCAGCCAGGCAGAACGAATTGCAGGATTGGGTGCTGACGCTGAAGACTGCAGCGGGCCAGCCTGTCGAGAATGCGACGATCGAGGTTGCCGGCGGCATGCCGCAGCATGCACATGGCTTGCCGACCAGCCCGCAGATGACGGACTATCTGGGCGAAGGTCGTTATCGGATTTCGGGTGTGAAGTTCTCCATGAGCGGTTGGTGGCAGCTGAAACTGGGCATTTCGGCACCGGCCGGATCGGATACCGTAGTGTTCAACATCGTGTTGTGAGCATGAAGCGTTTTCCAGCGCAGTTCCGGGAGAAGTTCGTAACGGTTTTCCGTCCGGAATTGCGTAAAAACAAAGGATTGGAGCGTTTCCGCGTTCCCGTGAGAAACGCACCGGGCATAGCCCTTGTCCTGTCGCTGGCAGCTGTTGTTGCCGGTTGCGACAGGCCGCAGTTCTCGGAAGCGGAGAAGAGAACCATCGCCAGCCTGGCGCTGAGCGCCTTGCCGCCGTTGAAGCCTGACACCACGAACCGCTATGCGGATGATCCCGGCGCGGCAGCACTGGGTGCGACCCTGTTTTTCGACTTTTCGTTGAGCCCGACCGGTACGGTTGCCTGTTCCTCCTGCCACCAGATCGGCCAGCAGTTCCAGGATGGCCTTCCGCAGGGAATGGGTGTCGGGCGCACCAACCGACGCACGCAGCCGCTTGCCGGCGTTGCCTACAGCCCCTGGCTGTTCTGGGACGGTCGCCGAGACAGCCTGTGGGCACAGGCGCTGGTGCCGTTGGAAAATCCGCTTGAACAGGCCGGAAACCGCGTTGCCTACGCGCGCTACGTCAAGGCGCGGTTCGGCGAACGCTACGAACGCATTTTCGGTTCACTGCCCGATTTTGCCAGTGTGCCCGCCAATGCCAGCCCCCTTGGATCCGCTGCGGAACAATCGGCCTGGAACGGAATGAGCGACGGGCAGCGGGATGGCATCAACCGTGTCTTCGCCAATATCGGCAAGGCATTGGCCGCTTTTCAGCGCTCCATCAGCCCCAGGGAAACACGGTTCGATCGTTTCGCGGCGGCACTTGCTGCCGGGCAGGAGCCGAAGGACGACGATGTCTTCTCGGCGGAGGAGATCCAGGGGCTGAAGCTGTTCGTCGGCAAGGCGAACTGTTCGACCTGTCACAATGGTCCGTTGTTCACTGATCACGCCTTCCACAACACCGGGGTCCCACCAGTGGCGGACCTGCCGCCGGATCGCGGTCGTGTCGATGCGGTCGCCCAGGTCGAAGCCGATCCGTTCAACTGCCTCGGTGCCTACCGCGATGGTGGGCCGGAAGCCTGTGGTGAACTGAAGTTCATGGTGCGGGACAAGCCGGAACTGGTCAGAGCCTATAAGACGCCATCGCTGCGTGCCGTCGCGGATCGGCCGCCTTACATGCATGCCGGCCAGTTCGGCACGCTCGAGGAGGTGGTGGCGCATTATGCCAAGGCGCCGCTCAGCGTCGAAGGCGTTTCGGAGGTACATCCGCTGCAACTGTCCGAGCGGGAGCGGGCGGCGCTCGTGGCGTTCCTGAACACGCTTTCGCCATGAACTCCCGGCGCAGCTAGCGGTCCTTCACCGTCTCCATCGCCACGAAGGTCGAAGTCTGGGCGACATGCGGCAGCGCGGAAATGCGTTCGCCCAGGATTCGTCGATAGGCGGCGATATCGCGGGTACGGACCTTGAGCAGGTAGTCGAAACTCGCGGCCATCATGTGGCATTGTTCGATCTCGGGAACGGCCTGCACGGCGCGGTTGAAGGAGTCCAGTGCGCTGGAGCGGGTGTCCGACAGCTTCACCTGGACGAAGGCGACATGGCCTTCGCCCATGCGCTCGCGATCGATGATGGCGGCATAGCCTTTGATGAAGCCGTCTTTCTCCAGCCGTTTGACGCGCGCCTGCACGGGAGTCTTGGAGAGCCCGACCTTTGCCGCCAGTTCCGACATCGACTGCCGGCCGCTTCTGGCCAATGCAGAGAGGATGTTTCGGTCAAGGCGGTCCAATTGGTCTTCCATGGTCAGTTTTTCAGCTCAATATGTTGATGAAAGTCTTATTCATAGTTCATACAGACTGATATTGCTAATTCTTTGGACCGATGGAAGTGCGGGCGCCGTGCTAGTTTTCGGCATCCGGTCCGGTGACCCGTTCGGCGGACCTTCAAACCTGCGCTTTCAAAGGACCGCCATGCCCGCGCTCGCCACCATCCGCCAGCAGATCCGCGCCAACTATCTCCCCGATGAGGGCGAAGCCGTGCAACGGCTGGCTGCGGCCACGGGACTATCGGTCGATGAACGCAAGGCGATCTCCGGGCGTGCCGCCGACCTGGTGCGTGCGGTGCGCGGGTCGTCCGATCCGCGGCTGATGGAGGTTTTCCTCTCGGCTTACGGGCTTTCGACCAAGGAAGGCGTGGCGCTGATGTGCCTGGCGGAAGCGCTGCTGCGCGTCCCGGACGCTGAGACGATGGACGACCTGATCGCCGACAAGATCGCTCCGCACGACTGGTCGTCGCATTCCGGCTCGTCGTCCTCGATCTTCGTCAACGCGTCGACCTGGGCACTGATGCTGACTGGCCGCGTGCTCGATGAAGGCGAGGGTGGCATCGAAGGCACGCTGCGTTCCATGGTGCGGCGGCTGGGCGAGCCGGTGATCCGCAAGGCCGTGGCGGCGGCGATGCGTGAAATGGGCGAGCAGTTCGTGCTCGGCCGTACCATCGCCGAGGCAGTCAAGCGCGGCAAGTCGATGACGCAGAAGGGGTATCTCTATTCCTTCGATATGCTGGGCGAAGCGGCACGCACCGAACACGATGCGTTGCGCTACCTGAAGGCCTATGCAGACGCTATCGCTTCATTGGCCCCTGGCGCCAAGGGCGACGACATCCGCCTGAACCACGGCATCTCGGTGAAACTCTCGGCGTTGCATCCACGCTATGAGGTCGCGCAGAAGGAGACGATGCTGCCGGTGATGGCCGACCGGCTGCTGTCGCTGGCGCGTGCGGCGCGCAAGGCACGCATGGGCCTCAACATCGACGCCGAAGAGGCTGATCGGCTCGATCTTTCACTCGATGTCATCGAGCGCGTTCTCGCCGACCCGGAACTTGCCGACTGGAACGGTTTCGGTGTCGTCGTGCAGGCCTATGGCCCGCGTGCTGCCTTCACCATCGACTGGCTGCACGCACTGGCCACCAAGCTCAACCGCAAGATCATGGTGCGGCTGGTCAAGGGCGCCTATTGGGACACCGAGATCAAGCGCGCGCAGACACTCGGTCTTACCGGCTATCCGGTGTTCACGCGCAAGGTGAACACCGACGTCTCGTATCTCGCCTGCGCACGCAAGCTGCTCGGCATGACCGATCGCATCTATCCGCAGTTCGCAACGCACAATGCGCATACGGCGGCGGCAATCCTGTCGATGGCGTCGGATCGCGACAGTTTCGAATTCCAGCGTCTGCACGGCATGGGCGAGCAACTGCATGAGGCGATCCGCAAGGCCGAAGGGACGCGCTGCCGTATCTACGCACCCGTCGGCGCGCATTCTGACCTGCTTGCCTATCTCGTGCGGCGCCTTCTTGAGAACGGAGCCAATTCCTCGTTCGTACATCAGCTGACCGACGAAGACGTCGCGCCAGAAGAGATTGCGCGGGATCCGCTTGAAGCCGTCGAGACGCAAGGATCGGCCGCCAATCCGAACATTGCGAAACCTGCCGCGATCTTTGGCGCCGGCAGACGCAACGCCAAAGGCTGGGACATCACCGATATCGTGACGCTCGCCGAAATCGACAAAGCCAAGGCGGCTTTTGCCGGTGCCAATCATTGGACCGCGAAGCCAATCACGCGCGCGGCTGGCTATGGTCAGCAGCGGCCGGTGGTCAATCCTGCGCGGCCATCGGAAATCGTGGGTACGGTCGTCGAGGCGGCGGCAAAGCAGGTGCCGACAGCGGTGCGTTTTGCAGTCGAGGCGCAGCCGGCCTGGGCGAAGCGGCCGGTCGGAGAACGAGCTGCCATCCTTTCCCGCGCTGCCGATCTTTACGAAAAACACGCGGTCGAATTCTTCGCGCTTGCCACCCGCGAGGCTGGCAAGACACTGGCCGATGGTGTTGCGGAAGTGCGCGAAGCCGTCGATTTCCTGCGCTACTATGCAGCGCAGGCCGCCCAGGCAGAAGCCGGTACGCAGGCACGCGGCGCCATCGTCTGTATCTCGCCATGGAATTTCCCGCTCGCCATCTTCACTGGTCAGATCGCTGCCGCCCTCGTCACCGGCAACACCGTGATTGCCAAGCCGGCCGAGCAGACACCGCTGATCGCCTATCGTGCGGTCGAACTGCTGCGCGAGGCAGGGGTGCCGGAGGATGTGATCCAGCTGTTGCCGGGTGATGGTCCGAATGTCGGTGCGCCGCTGACCGCCGACCCGCGCATCGCGGGCGTCTGCTTCACCGGCTCGACCGAAGTGGCCAAGCTGATCGAGCGGCAACTGGCCAGGACGGCTGCGCCCGACGCCATGCTGATCGCCGAAACAGGCGGTCTGAACGCCATGATCGTCGATTCCACCGCGCTGCCCGAGCAGGCGATCCGCGATGTGCTGGCGTCTTCCTTCCAGAGTGCGGGTCAGCGCTGCTCTGCCCTGCGCGTGCTCTACGTCCAGAAGGATGTCGAGGCCAAGATGCTGGAGATGCTGAAGGGTGCCATGGATGCGCTCAACATCGGCGATCCATGGCAGATCTCGACCGATGTCGGGCCGGTTATCGACGACGAGGCACAGAAATCGATCAAGGACTACAGCGCCAAGATGACAGGCGAGGGGCGGGCGATCGCACAACTCGCCGTCCCGACGGACGGCCGGTTCGTGGCGCCCGCGGTGTTCCGTGTCAAAGGCATCGAGGAGATGGAACGCGAGGTGTTCGGCCCGGTGCTGCACGTCGCCACCTTTGACGCCAACGAGATCGAGGCCGTGATCGCAGCCATCAACCGCAAGGGCTATGGGCTGACCTTCGGCTTGCACACCCGCATCGATGCCCGGGCGCAGCATTTCGTCGACGGCATCCATGCCGGCAACATCTATGTGAACCGCAACCAGATCGGCGCAGTGGTTGGTTCGCAGCCGTTCGGCGGCGAGGGGCTGTCAGGGACCGGACCCAAAGCGGGAGGCCCGCACTATTTGCGGCGTTTCCGCAGAGGCCCGGAGGCCGGCTCGGCGCTGAGCGAAGCGCGCTCGGCTTCGGCCAGGGAACTTGCCGACAACATGCCTGATCCCGCGCTTGGCGGCTGGTCGATGCGGCCGGACCGGATCGCCATCCTGCGCAAGCATCTGCGCGGCAAGGCAGCGGATGCCATTGGGGCTGCTGCCGGGCTTGAATTCGGCCAGGTCGATCTGCCGGGGCCGACGGGCGAGGCGAATACGCTGTCGCTGACGCCGCGCGGCCGTGTGCTGGCGCTTGGGCCGGATGCCGAGACACTGCTGGCGCAGGCAGTACAGGCGCTCGCTGCCGGCAATGCCATCCTGGCGGTAGCGCCTGGCGCGCCCGCCGCGTTGTCGGTGCTGACCGGCAAAGGGCTGCCGGTCGCTGCCATCGACGCGCGCATGGATGCTGGTTCGATCGATACGCTGCCCATCGACGTGGTCGCCTTCTCCGGCGCGCCCGAGGACACCCGTAGCCTGCGTGAAGCCATTGCAGCCCGAGGCGGACCAATCGTCCCGCTGGTGAGCGAGGTGATTTATCCTGCGGCCTATGCGCATGAGCGCGCAGTCTGTGTCGACACCACCGCCGCGGGTGGAAATGCCAGCCTGCTCGCGGCCGCCTGAGGCTGTCGTCCTGCAGCGAATAGTCTCTTTGCAATGGGCTCGTCAGGAAAGACGAGCCCATTTGGTTTTTAAGGTTAGGCGCCTTCGACCACCGAAAAGCCTTCGAATTGCGGGTGACCGAGATAGTGAACCTTGCTGGTTCCGGCGTTCCTGTGCGCGGCACGGAAGTTCTCCGATTTGGTCCATGCAACGAAGTCGTCATGGCTCGCCCACACGGTGTGTGACGCGAACAGCGTGTAGCCTTCGGTCTCGTTGACCGGACCGCGCAGCAGATGAAATTCCTTGAAGCCGGCCATTTCCGACAGCGAGGAATCGCGGTTCTTCCAGACGTCCTCAAAGGCTTGCTCCGAGCCGTTCTGCACCTTGAAGCGGTTCATGGCGATAAACATGGTGTTCCTTTCCTGGGCGATGAAGCAAAATTCAGAGGAATGGGCCGATCTGGACGGTGAACGGCCAGGTCTTGTTGCCAGTTTCTGGTGGGATAGCAGGATAGGGCGCGACACTCTTCACCAGCTCTACGGCGAACTTGTCGAGTTCTACCGAGCCTGAGCTTCGGACAAGCCTCACATCCACCACGCCGCCATTGGCCGTGGTGACAAAGCTAACCAGTGCGTTGTTGACCGCTTTGGCCTGTGCTGCTTGCGAGACGCGCCGGCTGGCGCGGTTGAGCTTTCTTTGCACCAGGCCGCGGTAGTTCGACGCCGCAGCATTGCCTGCCTCGGTCTGGGCAGTGCCGATGCCGGAGACGGCACTGTCACCGCCTTCTCGACCTTCATTGGCTCCGAGCAGGGCTTCTGTTTCGGCCTGGCCGCCAGAACCGGACGCCGGCTGCGCAGGCCTCTGCGGTGTGGTTTGTGCTTCGGGAGCAGGCTTCCGCGGTTCTGTCAGCTGGCGCTCGGCCTCGCTTGGTTCAGGCATCACCGGACGCAAAATTTCCAGCTTGGCGGTGGGACGGCCCTCCAAGGTCGTGAAACTGTTTTTCTCCTCAGCGGTCCGAGGGCTGGCCAGGACGTCGGGCGAAGGCTCGGTCGCTTGCTGCTCTTGTTCCGTGGGTGGCTGCGCCTGTTCCTTGGGCTGTTGTATCGGTTCGGTGGGAGCCGCGACCTGTGGTTGCGGTTGCAGCTTCGGCGGCAATTCGCTTTCCGGGACGACGGTAACGTCCGTCACATCGGGATGCTGTCCAGCAACGCTGGCGTCAGCCTCGTCATTGCCGAACAAGAGCTGGTTGGCTTTGTCCGCACCTTCTATGTCGGTCAGTGGGCGTGGCGGCAGGATGCTTTCAGGCGCCAGGATCAGCATGGCGGCAACCGTAACATGGAAGACAAGCGAAGCGGCGAAAGCCAGCGACCTCTTACGTTTCGATCCGGCAGCTTCGTTCGCATGGTCTGGCTCGGCTGGAACTGGCTGAACCTCGGCGTCGGCATTGTCGTCAAGCCTGGCGGCTTCGACGGGATCCGGCTGCAGTGCGCCCGGGATGGCGATCCGCGGATCTTCCGGCTGCAAGGTTTCCGGCTGGAACGGTACTCTGTTCGAAGAAGCCGGTTGCGGGTCCAAGGTCGAAGTTCCTGTTCATGACGGAAACTCAGACCCCGAAGGTGATGCCCGCCTTGCTGCTGGTCTTGAGGTCGCGCATGCAGGCGGAGGGCTCGATGCCCTGGCCGACGCATTCCGTAGCGCTGTTGACCAGCACGCGGCTGATCTTCGAACAAGTCGTACCCGAAAGATCGAAACGCGTCACCTTCGTCTTGCCGGCTGACAGTTCCTTGAAGTCGAGCACGGTCATGCGGTCGACAACGCCGGCTTCGTTGAACAAGGCGATCTCGAAGGCGGCCTTGCTAAGGTCGGCGTTGAGGTTGTTGGTGACCACGAAGGTCAGGCGGCAGCCCTTGTCAGATGGCTGCGCACCATTCAGCTCCAGGGAAAGCGAAGCCGCCTGCTGGGCAAATGCAGGACCTGCGCCGGCAGGGAAGGCGGCGAGGGCGGCAAACAGGGCAAGCGACTTCGCTTTCATGGTCAACCTCCGAAGCGCATCGTCGCGCCGAGCTTGAAAGTCACGCCGGGCTCGTAGATCGTCGAGGTGGTCGTGGCATTGAGCGGGTTGGCGTATTTGACGTCGAAGATGTTGTCGACGCGGAAGTCGACCTTGAGGTTGTCGTTGGCCTTGTAGGAAGCGAAGGCGTTGACCAGCGTGTAATCGCGGGCGGCCTTGTTGCCTTCCGGCGCGCCGTTGTACTGGACCTCGCCGCCGATGGTCAGCCTGTCTTCGAAGAAGCGGAAGCCGAGCTGGGCGGCCACCTGCGCGGATGGCACCGTCGTCAGATCGGCACGGACGCCCTTGTAGGAAACGGTATGACCGTCAATGACCGAGGCGGACAGACCAGCGAAGCCCCAGGCCGCGTCATAGACGCTTTCGAACTCGAAGCCGTTGATCTTGGCCTTGGCGAAGTTTTGGTACTGGTAGCAGATCGGGATCATGCCGCCGCGACGGCAGCCGCTGGTCGGGTCGAACGCCGACAGCTGCACACCGGAAATGTAGTCGGTGACGTCGTTGTTGAAATATGCGGCCTTGATGCGCAGTGCGTCATCCGGCTGGAAGATGCCATCGGTGGTGTAGTTCAGGCCGGCTTCCCAGGTCTTGCCGGTCTCGGGCTTGAGGTTCGGGTTGGGCAGGAACGGGAAGGAGACTCCCGCAGGATGCAAGCCGCTGATGAAGGTTTCGGTAAGTGACGGTGAACGATAGCCTTCGGCATAGGTCGTATAGAGCTGCAGGCCTTTCAGACCCGGCGCCTCGAAGGGGGATACGCCAACGGTGATGCGCGGGGACAGGCGATCGCCCGACGTGTCGGAGGTTGAGCCCTTGAGGCTGTAGCTGTCATAGCGGAGGCCGCCGATGACTTCGAGCCATTCCCAGGTCAGCTTGTCCTGGATGTGCGCACCGCCGATGTTGCGTTTGCCGCCCGGGGTGTAGAAGGCGTCACCCGCTGCAAGGCCGGTGGTCTTGACGTCATCCGACACCCAGTCGCCGCCATAGGTCAGTTCGTGGTTGATGCCGGAGGTCTCGAAGCGCGAGGTGTTCCAGACGTCGATCCCGAAGGTGCCGATGTCATAAGTAGTCTTGGAACCGGCAGGCAGAGTCACCGGTCTGCCGGTGATCGGGTCGAACCTCCCGCCCAGCGGGATCAGGCTGGTCTGGTCGAGCGTCGCCTTGTTGTAGGAAAGGTTGACGTTGAGGTCGAGCCAGCTCTTTTCCTCGTCTGTCAGGTTATAACGGCCGGTGAAAGTGTTCTGCTTCATGTCGAGGTCGTAGGCAGGCTTGCCGCCGCTGACCTCGTTCCAGCTTTCGCTGTTGCCGATCCAGCCGAGCTTCAACGTCGAGTTTTCGGTCGGGCGGATGGTGCTCTTCAGCATGCCGCTCAACACGTCGAAGCCGCTACCGCCGACCTTTTTGCCGTCGCCGTCCTTGTAGTCGCTGTAATCGCGATAGACGATGTTGCCGAGCACGTCGAAGTTGTCGTTGAACTTGTAGGCGCCGGTCGCGCTGGTGGTCCAGCCTTTGCCGTTGCTCTCGTAGCGGCCGGACAGTGACGTTGCCCAGGTTTCACCAGGCTTCAGGAAGTCTTCGGCGTCCTTGGTGTCGAACATGACAACGCCGCCGATGGCGCCCGAACCGTAGGTGTTGGCAACCGGACCGCGGATGACGTCGACCGACTTGATCAATTCGGGGTCGATGTAGAAGGTCGATTGCGTGCCGTGGTCGGAGCGCTGGAAATTCTGACGGGCGCCGTCGACGATGACCGCAACGCGACCGAAATCCTGCAAGCCGCGGATGTTGATGGAGGAGGCGGTACGGCGAGCGTCTGCCTGCACGGTGACGCCCGGCACGCCGCGCAGCAGCTCATTGGGGGTCGCCGCCATGCGCCGGTCAATCTGCTCCTGATCGACATGGCTGACCGAAGCGAGTGCTTTGATCGCGCTTTCACCGGTGCGGCTGATCAACATGATCTTGTCGAGCAGGGTGCTGCTCTGGGTTTCAGTCTTGTCCGCCTCCGCTGGCTGGCCGTTCTGCGTCGCGGCCTGGGTCGCGGGTTTGGCTGCTTCCTGAGCCAGCGATGCGCCTGAAAGCAGCGCTGTAACGGCAACACCTGCCGTCAGCGCAGTCAACGTTCTGGCGACAGTCCCGCCTGCGCCACAAAAATTCGCGGCCTGCCCAGACCGCTCAGTCGTCCCCACGCCCATCTCCAACTCCAAATCCCTGTCTGCATGCTGGCTCGCCGTGGGGCTGGCTCGCATCTTTTTCGTTCGGCCGGTATGTTAAATGTTGACTCATCTAGTCCGGTATTGCACTGACTAATAAACATGAGTATTCAAGTCAACAAATGAATCGGCCTTTTGCAGGAAGCCGGGCGCGACCCGGCGAGATCAGGAGTGGACCACGATGAACACGCACAACCCTGACGACTTCCGTTTCCGCTACCGCCGGCCTGAAGCGCAGGCGCAATTGCGTGTCGAACGGATGCCGATTTCGGTCAGGACGCTCACCAGCAATTCGCTTTTCCAAGGTGAACACGAGATCGGCATCGAGCACCACGGCGCGCTCTACCGGCTCAAGATCACTCGCCAGGGCAAGCTCATTCTCAACAAGTAAGGTAGCAAGGGTAGGGACGGAAATGGACCAGCGCGTAAAGCCAGCCCCGCACGAAATTCGGCGGACGCGAGCGGAAAACCCCAAAATGCGCGAGCGCGACCTCGCCGGACAGCTCGGCATTTCGGAAGCCGAACTGGTGGCCGCGCATTGCGGCGAAGGGGTGACGCGCGTCGAGCCACGCGTCAATGACCTGTTGACCGGCCTGGAGCCGGTCGGCGAGGTCATGGCGCTGACCCGCAATGAAAGCGCTGTCCACGAAAAGATCGGTGTCTACGACAAAGTCGTCACGGGCGAGCACACGGCGATGGCGCTGGGTGAAAACATCGACCTGCGCATCTTCCCGAAGGTGTGGGCGCATGGTTTTGCCGTCGAGAAGCGTGATGGCGATGAGATCCGTCGCAGCCTGCAGTTCTTCGATGCTGCCGGTGAAGCCGTGCACAAGGTTCATTTGAGGCCGGCGTCCAATCTCTATGCGTATCAGAAACTGGTCGACCAGCTCGTCTCGCCAAACCAGGAGCTGACGGTTGCGCTCGGCACCGTCGCCGAAGACGACGTTCCCGGCGAACTGACACCGCAGACGGTCGACGATCTGCGTGAACGCTGGAGCAAGCTGACGGACACGCATCAGTTCTTCGGCATGCTGCGCACGCTGAAGCTCAGCCGCCAGCAGGCGGTTCGGATGATCGGCCAGGACTATGCCTGGAAGCTCGATCCATCCGCGGTGATGGCCATGTTCCAGGGTGCTTCCGCAAGCGGTCAGCCGATCATGTGCTTTGTCGGTAACCGTGGCTGCATCCAGATCCATTCCGGTCCGGTCAAGTCGGTCAGCCCGATGGGACCCTGGATCAATATATTCGACGAGACCTTCCACTTGCATCTGCGCGGCGATCACATCGCCGAGGCCTGGGCCGTGCGCAAACCAACCAAGGACGGTCATGTCACCTCGCTGGAGGCCTATGATGCCGACGGCAAGATGATCATCCAATTCTTCGGCAAACGCCATGAAGGCGAAACGGAGCGCGCCGATTGGCGTTCGCTGGCGGAAAGCCTGCCGCGTGTGGCAGAGCAGAGCGCCGCGTGATGCGTGCCGTCATGAAGAGGCTGGTGCGGGTGGCCGTTTTCGGCACCGCGCTGGCGGCCATGCCGCTTGCCGTCGCTGTGGCGAGCGAGAGTGGTGCTGTGTTCTCGGACACCAAGCGAATTGTTGCCGTTGGTGGGGCCGTCACCGAGATCGTTTATGCGCTTGGTGAGGAAGCCAAGCTCGTTGCCCGTGACTCCACCAGCGTCTATCCCGAAGCGGCACTCAAGCTGCCGGATGTCGGCTATATGCGCGCGCTGTCGCCGGAAGGCGTGCTGTCGGTCAATCCGACCGGTATCCTGGCGCTCAAGGGCAGC
>WPCJ01114629.1_pt1 | contig 13198 bp, 12 predicted proteins | sample 5399831 | NCBI WGS metagenome assembly WPCJ01 (sample SAMN12869470, study PRJNA574797) | sludge metagenome | isolation source: wastewater treatment of pH10 | place: China:Beijing | collected 2019-05-20 | reverse complement strand
GGAGAAACCCATCTCGTCCTTGAGATCCATCATCAGGTTGAGGATCTGGGCCTGGATCGAGACATCGAGCGCCGAAACCGGTTCATCGGCGATGATGAGCTGTGGCTCGACCGACAGCGCACGCGCGATCCCGATGCGCTGGCGCTGACCACCGGAGAACTGATGCGGATAGCGGTCGGCGTGCTCGGGGCCGAGGCCGACCTTGGCCAGCAGTGCGAGGGCCCGCTCACGGACGTCGCGCGTCCTGGCCGGTGCGCTCTCGAGATAGGGCTCCATCACGATGTCCGCCACGCGCTGGCGCGGGTTCAGCGAGGCGTAGGGGTCCTGGAAGATCATCTGCATCTTGCTGCGGATCGGCCGCATGCGGGTGAAGTCGTGGCGGGTGATGTCCTCGCCGTCGAGCACGATGGCTCCCGCCGTCGGCTCATGGAGCTTGATCACCGTCTTGGCGAGCGTCGACTTCCCGCAGCCGCTCTCGCCGACGATGCCGAGCACTTCGCCGCGCTCGATGGCCAGACTCACGCCGTTGACCGCGTGCACGATGCGCCGCGGCGCCGTGATCCGGCCGTTGCGCAGGCGCAGGCGGTCGAAGAAACCGCCGCTCGCGTCGAAGCGCTGTTCGAGATCGGAAACCTGCAGCAGTGGCGCCATCAGAGCTTCGCCTCCAGCGGGAAATGGCAGGCGGCGGCCTGGCCTGGCGCGAACTCCGTCAGCACCGGCTCCACCTCGCGGCACAGCGGCTGAGCCGCGCGACAGCGCGGCGCGAAGGCGCAGCCGGGGGGCAGCTTGCGGATGTTCGGCACAGAGCCGGGGATCTGGTGCAGCCGACGTTGCGAGCGATCCTCGTGGGGGATCGAGTCGAGCAGTCCGCGCGTGTAGTGATGGGCCGGGCCGCGGATGAGCTGTGATGTCGGCCCCCGCTCGACGATACGGCCGCAATAGAGCACGACCACCCTGTCGGCCATCTGCGAAACCGCGGCGAGATCGTGGGTGATGAGGATCAGCGAGGCGCGGGTCTGCTCGACCTGCCGCTTCATCAGCCGCAACAGCTGGGCCTGGATGGTCACGTCGAGCGCCGTCGTCGGCTCGTCGGCGATCAGCAGGCGGGGGCCGGCGATCATCGCGATCGCGATCACGACGCGCTGGCGCATCCCGCCCGAAAACTGGTGAGGGTAGTTGCCGAGCCGCTCCTCCGGCTGGGAGATACCCACGTCGCGCAGCATCTCGATGCAGCGCGCCCGGCGCGCGGCGGCCGGCAGGCCGGTGTGGAGGCGCAGCATCTCTTCGAGTTGGTTGCCGATCGTGTAGAGCGGGTTGAGCGCCGTCATCGGGTCCTGGAAGATCATGCCGATACGCTTGCCGCGCACCTTGCGCATGCCGGCTTCGTCGAGCGTCAGCAGATCCTGGCCCTCGAAGCGGATTTCGCCGGCTTCGATCCGCCCCGGAGCGTCGATCAGACCCATGATCGAAAAGCCGATCATCGACTTGCCGCCGCCGGATTCTCCGACAAGACCCAGGATCTCGCCCGGTGCCAGGTCGAAATCGACTCCGTCGACCGCCTTCACCACCCCTCCGAAGGTGTGAAAATGCGTCTTCAGCCCGCGGACAGAAAGCAGCGGCGAGGGGGCGGCGGTTCGGGCGGTGCCGGGGCGGGACGGGGGCAGGGTCATTTCAGGCGCGGGTTGAGCTCGTCGCGCAGGAAGTCGCCGAGCAGATTGATACCGAAGACGATCAGCATGATGAAAAGCCCGGGAAATACCGAAATCCACCAGAGTCCCGAGAACAGCACGTCGAACCCGTTCTTGATGAGCAGCCCCAGCGAGGGCTCCGTGATGGGCACGCCCACACCGAGGAAGGAGAGCGACGCCTCGATCAGGATGAACGTGCCGACCTGGATCGTCGCCACCACGATCAGCGGCGTCAGCACATTGGGCAGGACATGGCGCAGGATGATCTTGCGGTTCGGCAAGCCCGACACCCGCGCGGCCTGGACGTATTCCTTCTGCGCTTCCCGGAGCGTCGAGCCGCGTACGATCCGTGCGTAGACGACCCAGCCCACCGAGATGAGCGCGATCAGCACCTTGTCGACGCCGGTGCCGAAGGCCGACATCAGGAAGAGAGCAGTGAGCACCGAGGGAAACGAGAGCTGGATATCGGCGATCCGCATGATGAGGCTGTCGAGCCTGCCGCCGTAGAAGCCCGCGAGAAGTCCGAGGGTGGTGCCGAGCAGGCAGGAGCCCAGCATCGCTGCGAGCCCGATGAACAGCGAGATGCGGCTGCCGTAGACGATGCTGGCGAGAACGTCCCGCCCCTGTCCGTCCGTGCCCAGAATGTATTGTGAGCTTCCGCCGTCGAGCCAGGCGGGCGGTTTGAACGAATCCATCAGCTCAAGCTGGGCGACGTCATAGGGATCCTGGGCGACGAGCCAGGGGCCGATCGTGATCATCGCCATGAACATTGCAACGATCACGCTCCCCAGGATGGCGGAGCTGTTGCGCCGGAAGTTGTGGAAGAATTCCGAGGCAGCGAAACGTGAGACGGAAGATGAGACCGCGTTCATCCGGGAGGCTTCACTTGATCTTGATGCGCGGATCGACGAGCGCATAGAGCATGTCGACGATGAAGTTCACGACGACGAACATGAAGGCGACGAACATCAGATAGACGACGATCACCGGCCGATCGCCGCGATAGATCGAGTCGACCAGGAGCTTTCCGATGCCGGGCCAGGCGAAGATCGTCTCGGTCAGCGTCGCGAAGGCGATGAGATCGCCCAGCATCAGGCCGAATACGGTTATGAGCGGGATAAGGGCATTCTTGAGCCCGTGCTTGAAGAGCACGCCCCGCCTGTCGGTGCCCTTGGCGCGGGCGAATTTGATGAAGTCCTGCTTCATCACCTCCATCATCTCCGCGCGGATAATGCGCATCAGGATGGCGAGCGTGCCGACCGAAAGCGTCAGCGCGGGCAGGATCAGATGGCGCACGCCCTCCCAGCTGAGGAAGCTGACCCGCAGGCCGAGCCATTCCTGCGTCGGTCCACGCCCGGACGAGGGGAAGAACTGGAGCTTCACTGCGAAGACGAAGATCAGTACCATCCCGAGCCAGAAGCCCGGCAGCGAGATACCGACAAGCGAGCCCGCCATCACGGCGCGGCTGCCGGCGCGCTGCGGGTTGGCGCCGGCGTAGACGCCGAGCGGGATCGCCAGCACGAGAGCGAACGCCATGGCGAGGGAGACGATCTCGAGAGTCGCCGGCAGGCGCTCGAGGATGAGCTGCATCGCAGGCTGCCGAAATACGAAGGAGCGGCCGAAATCGCCTTGCGCCAGGCTCGACAGGAAGCGCCAGTACTGGACGAGATGGCTGTCGTGGAGCCCGAGCAGCCTTCGCGCCTGTTCGATCTGCTCCTCGGTCGCGTCGAGCGGAACCATCATGTAGGTCGGGTCGCCCGTGAAGCTCATCATCACGAACACGAGCACGGACACGGCCCAGAGGACCACGATCATCTGGATCAGTCGCTTGAGCAGATAGCCTAGCACGAGGGCGAACCTTCAGGCGCGGCGAGCCACGGGCGCGGCCGCCATGAGGGACCGGCCGTGGCGGGCCGGCCGGCATGTCGGGAGCGGGTGCTGGCGAACGTCAGTTGACGTCCATCTCATAGGCCCAGATGAACTTGTCCATGCGCGGCACCACCTTGATGCCCTTCTTGGCCGCGTAGATGTCCTGCTCGTAGTGCAGCGGGATCATCGGAATCTCGCGAGTCGCGACCTTGGTCGCCTCCTGCAGGAAGGCATGGCGCTGCTTGATGTCCGCAGTGGCGTCGGCCTTGTCGATCCAGCCGTCGAATTCCTCGTTACTGAACGCACCGCGATTGGCCTGGCCGAAGCCCGGCTTCTTGCCGCGGCTGTACAGCAGCGTCGAATACATGTTGCCGGCGTCGCCGGAGGGTGTATCCCAGCCGCTCATGATGAAGCTCGACTTGTCGGACGGCACGCGGATGTAGCCGAAGAAGTTGGAACGCGGCATCAGGTTCAGGTTCAGCTTGACATTGATACGCGCGAACATGCCGGCCAGCGCCTGCGCAATCGCACCATCGTTGACGTAGCGGTTGTTCGTCGTGTCGAGGGTCATGGCGAACCCTTTCTCGAAGCCCGCCTCCTTCATCAGAGCCCGCGCCTTCTCCAGGTCGAAGGAATATGTCTTGCGAAAATCGAGCCCCGGCACGTAGCCCAGATGCGAGGACGGAACGTATTGCTCGCTCGGCGTGGCGAAGCCGTTCATCACCACGGTCCTGATCGCCTCGACATTGATGGCGCGCACCAGCGCCTCGCGCACGCGCCGGTCGCGCATCGGATTGGTCGGCAGGTCGATGGTCGGCGATTTTTCGCGCGTGTCGATCGCAATCACCATGTTCAGGAGGCTCGGCCGGGTGATCACCTCGAAGCCTGCGTTCGCCTTGACGCCGGCCACGTCCCGCACCGACAGATCCTGGATCACGTCGACGCCGCCGGTGAGCAGGGCCGCGGTGCGTGTCGCCGGATTGGTGATAGGCTTGAAGATGACCTTGTCGATCTTCGGCTTGCCGCGCCAGTAATCGGCATGGGCCGCCATCACGATGCGATCTTCCTTGACCCATTCGGCAAGCTTGTAAGGGCCCGTGCCCATCGGCTTGAGGCCCATCTGCTCGTCACCGGTGGCCTTGGTGTACTTCTCGCTGACGATCAGCACCTCCGCCAGCGCCATATGCAGCACGGCGTAGGGCTTGGGGGTTTTGATCTCGACGGTGTAGTCGTCGATCGCGCGGGAAGAGGCGATGTTGGCGACGAGGTTCGACATCAGCGCCTTCTTCAGGCGCTCGAAGGTAAAGACGACGTCGGAAGCCTTGAGTTCGTCGCCGTTGTGGAACTTCACGCCTTTGCGGAGCTTGAAGATCCAGGTCGTGTCGTCGACCACCTGCCAGCTTTCCGCGAGACCCGGTTCGAAGCCCAGTTCCGGCGTGCGCGCGACCAGCGCATCATAGAAGTGATAGAACATGATGTTGCCGGTCAGCTCGTTGGCTGCGTGCGGATCCAGGATTACCGCATCCGCCGTCAGCGCGACCGTCAGGGACTTTTCCTGCGCGTGCGCAATGCCCGAAAGCGCCGCGCCGCCCAATAGTGCCAGCGCCAGCGCGCCACGGCGCGAGAAGCTTGCGAGGCCGTTTTTGATCATCTGATCGCTCCCTGCGCCTGATCCGGCGGTGAACAAAGATCGTGCGCTCAGTCGAGCGCCGATTGAATCTCGATCTGGTAGCCTTCAGGGTCGTTGAAGACGAAGGCGCGGATCTTGAGTTCGGCATTGCTCCGCGGCTCGCGCAGCCCGGCAGGACCGATTTCGCGGATGTAGGCGTACCAGGCATCGACATCGGCGACGCGCATGCAGATCTGTACCGGCTTGATCTCGTTGGCGCGGTGGCTGCCGCGGCGCTCATCGACCAGCCCGACATAGCCGTTGGGTGTGACGCGGTAGATCTTCGACCAACCCTGATCGATTTCCAGAGCGAGCCCGATAACGTCCTCGTAGAACCGCATCGCGGTGGGCAGGTCGCGGTAATACAGGAACGTGATGAGCTTCTCAGTCGCCGCATGGACCGGCCGCACAGGTGCGCTCATCGCGTGAATCCCTCGCTACGCTTCTTCGCGCTCGGCTGCCTGGCAAGTTGGCGCGCCGGAACGCTGTCGTTATCCCGACGGTATACCAAGCGTATTTCGTGTCAAGGCGTCCTTCCTGGCTCGCGCGTCATGAATTCAGGCGACTGGCGAACGAGCCTCTTGCCCGGAAGTCAGCCGGCCAGGCGAGCGCGTATCGCAGATGCATCGAGAGCCGCGTTGCGCCTTCCTCCCGGTGATGCAGAGCCACATCTTCCCCGATCTGACATCCAGGTGCCGTAGCGGAGGCGCTTCCGTTGCAGACAAGTGGTGCCGGGAGCGCCTGGGCGACACAGATCGGCCGGGTCGCGTGCCAGATTTCGACTTGTGTCGGTAAAACTGGTTCTATATTGGTCTATGTTACGACCGTGACTCATGTAAGGCGCGGCAGATGGGAGCGTCCGGGACAGTGCAAGGCGAGGGGTTCGTTTCGGTGTCGATCGACCGCTCCGCGCCGGCTGCCGGCGGGGCCGTTCCGGGCTGGCGCGTGATCTCGCAGGCCAGCGAGAAGGGGAGCGCCGCCCATAACGAGGACATCTCGGGTGCAGCCGGTTCCTGTGCCTGGATCATCGACGGTTCGGCATTCTTCTCCGGCGCCGCCCGGACCATCGGGGAATCGGAGGGAGCCTGGCTCGTCCGGCGAATCGACGCGATCCTGCGCGCGAACCCGCCTGAGGATCTGGCCTTCCCGACCTGGGCCGAAGGGCTCGAGCGGCAGTTGCGGCAGGACTACGCGGCGCTCGGCGAGGGCCATCCTGAGCGCGAGGCGGGCGAGGGGCCTTCCGCCGTGCTCGGCCTCATTCGCCTGCGGCGCGACGGAGATGCCTGCCGCATCGAAGGCGCGGTGATCGGCGACGTCTCGATCCTGATTCGGAACGGCGACCGGATCGAGCGCTGGACCGACCCGTCGAGCAACCCCTTCGAGGCTCGGACCATCGCGGCAGCGACGGAGGACGGTCATCTTCCTGGCGAGGTGATTTCCCCCAAGGCGATGGCGCAGATCCTGCGCAACCGGCGCTCGCTCAACCGGCAGGGCGGTTACTGGGCAATCAATCCGGGACTGAGCTGGCGGGCGGGTCTGCGCCTGTTCGCGGCCACGGTTTCGCCGGGAGCGATCGCCCTGCTCGCGTCCGACGGCTTCATGCGTCTCGTCGACGTGATCGCGCATTGTGACGAGGACGGGCTGATGGATGCCGTCGCGCGCCTCGGTACCGCAGGTGCCATCGCCGAGCTACGCCGGCTCGAAAGCGCGGACCCGCTGGCCGAACGCTTCAGGCGCGTGAAGATCCATGACGATGCCACCGCGCTGCTGGTGACGCCGGAACCGCGCGACAATCAAGTCGAAAACCGTTCATAAGACGACCAGAACAACCAGGGAGAACGAAGATGTTGGCGGGAAACATGACCAAATCCATCGTGAGGCGGACAATCGGAAAATTGGCGTTGACGATGTTCGTCGCCGCGACGGCCCTTGCCGCTCCGGCGCAGGCGGAAGACATCACGATGTGGAGCTGGCGCCAGGAGGACAAGGCGGCCTATGCCAAGCTCATCGCCGCCTTCCGCAAGCACCACCCCGACATCAACGTGAAGTTCGAGGCCTTCGAGGCGGCGAACTACAACACGGTTCTGTCAACGGCGCTGGCCGGCGGCACTGGTCCTGACGTCGTGCAGGTGCGCGCCTATGGCACGCTCGGCGTCGGCAAGCCCGACTATCTCGTGCCGCTCGACAAGACGATGGTGCCCGAGTTCGCCAATTTCCCGGATTCGGCGATCGCGGCCGAGACGATGCGGGCCGACGGCAAGCTCTATGCCGTGCCGCTGGCCTCGCAGACCATGCTGATCATCTACAACAAGGAGCTGTTCGAGAAAGCCGGCGTGACGCCGCCGAACACCTGGGACGAACTGGTCACTGTCTCCAAGACGCTGAAGGAGAAGGGGATCAATCCCTTCGGCAACGGCACGGCGACGGCCTGGCAGAACGAGACCATCGTGGGAGCACTGCTCTCCTCCCAGATCGGAGCGCAGTTCGAGCAGGATGTGCTCGCCGGCAAAGCCGATTTCACCGATGCCCGCTTCGTCGGCGCGCTGACCAGGCTCAACGAGATCAAGGATTATTTCGCGCCGAATTTCTCAGGCGTCGATTATGCAGCGTCGCAGCAGCTCTTCGCTGCAGGCCGGGCAGCGATGTTCGCCGGCGGCTCCTTCGAGATCGCCAATTTCCTGCGCCAGAATCCCAAGTTGAAGCTCGGCCTCTTCCCGTCGCCCGTGGCCAAGGCGGGTGATCCCAAGCTGGTCGCGCTCTATTACGATGGCGGCTACGCGATCAATGCGGCGTCGAAGAAGCGAGAGGCAGCCCTGAAGTTCCTGCGCTTCATCGGTACGCCGGAATTCGGCACGGCTTTCTCGAACGATCTGCAGAACATCTCGCCGATCAAGGGCGTCAACTTCGAAAACCCGCTGCTCAAGGAGGTCGCGACCCTGAACCAGAGCGCGATGTCCTACATCATGCTGGTCAATTTCCGCTATCAGGAGCCGACGGGCTCGGTGCTGTTGCAGTCAGGTGTGCAGAAGATGCTCGCCGGCAAGGCGACGCCGGCCGAGGTCGGCGCCGAGATCACCAAGGGCATCGCGACCTACTACGCGCCCTTCAAGAAGTAAGCGCGACAGCGGCGGCGCTCGCCTGACGCTCACGGCCGGTCTGCCCGCGGCCGTGAGCGCTGGCTTCGTGCAGCCACTGCTCGTCGCCCCGGCGCATCCCGAGGACCGGAGCCGATGCAGACGGACTATCGAAACCGCGAGAGGCGCAGGCGCGCGGCGTGGATCGCCTTCCTGATCCTGCCGCCGCTCGCAATCATGCTGACCTTCGTGGTCTGGCCGCTGCTATCGGCCCTGAGTGCCGCCTTCTATCGCTGGGAAGGCATGGCGCAAGGCGAGTTCGTGGGCCTCAAGAATTTCGCCGATGTGCTGTTCGGCGATCACTTCGCGGCGCTGACATGGCGCGCCTTCCGTCACAACCTCTTCGTCTTGTTCGCGCTCTTCGTGGTGCAGAACAGCGTCGGCTTCCTGCTTGCCTGGTTTATCTATCGCGAGCCCTTCGGCTTCCGCTTCCATCGCATCGCGATCTTCATGCCGGTGATCCTCTCGACCGTGCTGGTCGGCTTCCTGTGGAAGCTGTTTCTCGACCCGAATTTCGGGCTGGTGAACCAGCTGCTCGAGATGATCGGGCTCGGCCAACTACGCCAGCCCTGGCTCGGCCAGGAGACGACCGCGCTTCCGGCGCTCGTGCTTGCCAATGCCTGGCACTGGGTCGGCTTTCCCGCGCTGGTCTATCTCGCCGGCATGCAGCGCATCCCGCGCGAGATCCTCGAAGCTGCCAAGCTCGATGGCTGCAATGGCTGGCAGATGCTGACCCGCGTGGTCTGGCCGCTGGTCACGCCCTCGACCACGATCACGCTGACTCTGCTCTTCATCGGGGCCTTCAACTGGTTCGAGCTGCCCTACATCATGGCGGGGCTGGACGGCTCGCCCTATGGTTCGACCGACGTCCTCGGGCTGTATTTCTACCGCACCGCCTTCGGCAACCAGACTGCGGGCCTGCAGGATTTCGGCCACGGCAATGCGCTGGCCGTGCTGATGTTCCTATTCATCGCGGCGGTCGCCACTGTCATCACCCAGTATCTGCGCAAGCGGGAGATCGCGCTGTGACCTCCCACGCTGCAACCGCCGATCCGCTCTTCCCGCGCAGCAGCGCTGGGAGTCTGATCGCCGCCGCGCTCCTGATCGGCAATTCCGTGCTTATGCTCTACCCGATCGTCATCATGGTCTTCTCGGCCTTCAAGACGACGCCGGAAATCTTCGACGCGCCCTTCTCCCTGCCGGATTTCACTTATGTCCAGAATTTCACGCGGATCTGGGGCGAAACCAGCCTTCCCGGCTACTTCGTCAATTCGGTCGTCATCACCGGGACGTCGATCCTGCTGACGCTGCTCTTCGGCACAATGGGGGCCTATGCACTGGCGCGCTACAGCTTTCCCGGAAACTCGGCGATCTTCATGTTCTTCCTGGCCGGGCTGATGCTGCCGCTGAAGCTCGCGGTTATTCCGCTCTTCCTGCAGATGCGGGATTTCGGGCTGCTCGACACCCGACTCGGCCTGATCCTGATCTACACGGCGATGGGCCTGCCCTCGACGATCTTCATCATGACCGGCTTCCTGCGCACGTTGCCGGTCGAGCTGGAGGAAGCCGCCCGCATCGACGGTGCCTCGGAGCCGCGCATCATGCTTTCGATCATGCTGCCGCTCTCGATCCCACCGATGGTGATCGCCGCGATCCAGAACGCGGTGCCGACCTGGAACGACTTCTTCTTCCCGCTGGTCTTCATCCAGACCGATGCCCGCAAGACCCTGCCGCAGGGCCTGTCGGTCTTCATGGGCGAATACACCACCGACTGGGGCATGCTCTTCGCCGGCCTCACCATCGCGGCGCTGCCGCTGACACTCGTCTACATCCTGATGTCCAGACAGTTCATCCGCGGCATGACCGCCGGAGCGGTGAAGTGACAGCCGAGCCCCTGATCCCGTATCGCAGCCTCGCTGTCTCCTGCCAGGCGCGGGCGGACAACCCCCTGCACGGACCGGCCTTCATGGCGGCGATAGCGCGGGCGGCGGAGCAGGGCGGCGCGCTGGCGCTGCGGGCCAATGGCTCGGCCGATATCGCCGCGATCCGCGCCGTCACCCGCCTGCCGATCATCGGCATCCTCAAGCGCTGGGACGATCGCTTCCCGGTCTATATCACGCCGGATTTCGCCAGCGCTGAAGCGATCGCCGAGGCCGGCGCCGACATCATCGCCTTGGACGCGACCGACCGGCCGCGCGACGGCGAGCCGCTGGATCGCCTGATCGCGCGCATCCGTGACGAACTGGGCAAGCCGGTCTTCGCCGATTGTGCGACGCTGGAGGATGGCGTCCGGGCTGCCGCCCTCGGTGCGAGCTACATCGCGACGACCCTCTCCGGCTATACGCCCGAGACCGAGGCAAGGAAGGCGCTCGGCCCCGACATTGCCCTCATCGAGGCCCTCGCCAAGGCGGTTTCCGTGCCCATCATCGCTGAAGGACGCTTCGAGCAGCCGGAGCAACTGGAGGCGGCCTTCGCTGCCGGCGCGCATGCCGTGGTCGTCGGCACGGCGATCACCAATCCCCGCGAGATCACTCGCCGCTTCGCCCGCCATGCCGGCGCCTGACGAAGGGCTCGGCCTCGGCATCGAGACAGGGGGCACCGGCTCGCGCTGGTGCCTGTCCGCCCCCTCGGGCGCGATCCTGGCGCGTGGCGAGATGGAGCCGATGACCGGCCACGTCTTCACGCAGGCCGAGCGTGAGCGGGTCGCGGGCATCTTCGCGCGATTGGCCAGCGAGCTTCATGGCATGGGTCGGCCGGCGGCAATCGTCGCGGGTGTCACGGGCCTCGGGCCGGAAAGTGCCGTCCGGGCTGTCTTTTCCGAAATCCTGGCGACCGCCTTCGGGTGCCCCGAGGACAAAACCCTCGTTGTCGACGATATGTGGCTGGGTTATCGCGCCCGTTTCCAACCCGGCGAAGGCATCATCGTCTATTCCGGCACGGGCTCGATCGGCTACCACCTGAGTGCTGACGGAGAGATCATCCGTGCCGGCGGACGCGGCGTGCTCATCGACGATGGCGGTTCCGCCGCCTGGATCGCGGCTAGGGCCTTGCGCGGTTTGTTGCGCCGCGAGGACGAGGCTCCGGGTTCCGGTTGGGGCAGCGTACTCGGTCATGCCCTCGCGCAGGCGCTGGGCGGGGCCTCATGGGATGCTGTGCGCACCCATGTCTATGGCGGCGATCGCGGCAGCCTCGGCCTGCTGGCGCGATCGGTTGCGGCGGCAGCGGAGGCAGGGGATGTCGTGGCAGCCGAGATTTTTACGCAAGCCGGCGAGGAATTGGCACGACTCGCCTTGGCTTTGAGGGCGCGCGTCGGGGTCAAACCGGTAGCTCTCTGCGGTCGTGCTGCAACGCTCTCGCCGCTGATCGCGCAGCGTTTCGGTGCGCTCGTGACGCCGCCGGTCGCGCTGGACGAGGTGCAGGTCGATGTGCCCGGCTGCGCGGCAAACCTAGCTTGCGAGCTTGCTAACGCAAATGAGAAGTAGTTCTAGGAACAGCATGCCAACCGTCTATTTCGTCACTCATCCGGAAGTCGTCGTCGATCCGCAGGTCCCGGTGCCGGATTGGGGCCTGTCGCCGATCGGCTGGGAGCGCATCGAAGCCTTCTGCCAGCGGTCGGAGCTGGCTGGCGTGACCGACGTCTTCACCAGCGACGAGCGCAAGGCGAAGGATTGCGCCGCAGCCTTGCAACGCGCTCGCGGTCTGCCTTTCACGGCGCGCGAAGATCTACGCGAGAACGACCGTTCGGCCACCGGCTATGTCGCACCGCCGCGCTTCTGGGAGATCGTCGACCAGTTCTTCCGGCAGCCGGATAGCAGCATCCTCGGCTGGGAAACGGCGCGTGATGCGCAGGCCCGGATCAAGACCGGCGTCGCGGCCTGCATCGCGGCGCGACGCGGAAGCGGCGATCTCGTGGTCTTCGCCCATGGCGGCGTCGGCACGTTGCTGCTCAGTGATCTCCGCGGCGAGCCGATCTCGCGCCGGCACGGCCAGCCCATCGCGGGCGGCGGTTGCTATTTCGCCTTCGACATGGAGAGCCGCGCCCTGCACCATGGCTGGCGCGACATCGTTCCCGACGGGGCTGGCGCTGCGTCCTAGGCCCGCGGCCGCACCAGCGAGAGCGCCCCGGCGATCGCATCGCTTTTCACATGCGTCAGCCGCCGCCGGACATCGGGCGCGAGCCAGGCTTCCATCGCCGTGGACAGGCCGCCGATCAGGGCCACGCGCGGCACGGCCCGGTCGAACAGCGTGCGCACCATCGCGTCGATCATCGCGGCGGCGTTCTGCATGATCATGCGGGCATGGGAATCGCCAAGATCGGCATGGCGCAGCACCAGCGGTGCCAGCGTCGCGTATTCGGTGGCATGGGCCTTGTCCATCCAGGCGATGACCTCGAAGGGATCGGCCTCGAAGCGAGCCAGCACATCCTGGGTGAAGCGCGTCGCCGGCTCACGCCCGTCATAGGCGCGCAGCGAGACGCGGATGGCGGCGAGGCCGAGATCGGCGCCGCTGCCCTCGTCGCCGATCGGAAAGCCATAGCCGCCGATGCGAAGTTCCTCGCCGTTCACCCGGGCGAGCCCGATCGAGCCGGTGCCGATGATGACGATGCCGCCATCCTCGCCGCCATGAGCGCCGAGACAGGCGGCCAGGCCGTCGCTCTCGAAGACCGTTTTTGCGAAGGGAGTTTTCCAGGCGGCGAGCGCCTCCTGCATGCCCTTGCGCCCGATGCCGGCGAGGCAGATACCGGCATGGACGCGCGCGAAATCAGCCTCGGTGAGGCCGGCCTCGGTGATCGCGCCACGGGCCGCCTGCATCACGGCAGCAAGCGAGGTTTCGAGCCC
>WPCJ01367485.1_pt1 | contig 13232 bp, 11 predicted proteins | sample 5399831 | NCBI WGS metagenome assembly WPCJ01 (sample SAMN12869470, study PRJNA574797) | sludge metagenome | isolation source: wastewater treatment of pH10 | place: China:Beijing | collected 2019-05-20 | reverse complement strand
GAGTCTTCACCGCTTGGCGTGTTGGACCGCGCCGCGCTGCCGGAGCCGCAGCGGCTCACGACGACGCCCGAGTACATGGCGACGGTCGACGCGGCGAAGCGGTACATCGTCGACGGCGACATCTTCCAGGTCGTGCCCTCGCAGCGCTTCGACCAGGAATGCACCGCCGACCCGCTCGACGTGTATCGGGTGCTCAGGCACCTGAACCCGAGCCCGTTCCTGTACCTCGTGCAGCTTGAGGACAACGAGGGCGTGCCGTTCTCGGTCGTCGGGTCGAGCCCCGAGGCGCTCGTGACCGTCCAGGAGCACGGCCACGTGATGACGCATCCCATCGCGGGATCGCGTCCGCGCGGCGAGACCGTTGAGCAGGACAACCAGTACGCGAAGGATCTCCTCGCTGACGAGAAGGAGCGCGCGGAGCACCTCATGCTTGTCGATCTCGCGCGCAACGACCTTGCCCGCGTGTGCGAGCCGGGCAGCGTCGAGGTGACCGAGTTCATGCGCATCGAGCGCTTCAGCCACATCATGCACATCGTGTCGTCAGTCGAGGGCCAGGTTCGCCCCGACCAGAACCCTGTTGACGTGTTCCGCGCGACGTTCCCGGCTGGTACGCTCAGCGGCGCCCCGAAGCCGCGTGCGCTCGAGATCATCGACGAGCTCGAGCCCGTGCAGCGCGGCGTCTACGGCGGCGTTGTCGGATACTTCGGGCTCGGGGGTGCGGCTGACCTTGCGATCGCGATCCGCACCGCGACGATCCGCGACGGCGTCGCGATGGTGCAGGCGGGCGCGGGAATCGTCGCCGACTCCGTACCCGAGACCGAGGATGCGGAGTGCCAGAGCAAGGCTGCGGCACCGCTCAGGGCGATCGCGATCGCCAACTCCCTGACGAGAACGGAAGCGCATGTCTGACATCAAGCGAAGCAAGCTCACCGGCAAGGGGAGCCTCATCGGGCTCGTCGTGCTCGCAGGCGCGGCCGCGCTGCTCGCGTCGGTGCAGGCATGGCTCAGCATCGCGCTGCTGCCCGGCGTCGCCACCGTCGAGGAACTCACAGTCACCGGCCAGCAGATCACCCCGGCGCTCACGCTCATCGCCCTCGCCGCGCTGGCGGCCGCGCTCGTACTGACGATCGCTGGTAAGGGATTTCGTCGGGTCATTGCGGTGCTGATCGTCGCGCTCGGTGGCGGACTCGCGTACTCGGGCGTGCAAGCGATCGTGAATCCGCTCGACGGGGCAAGCGGCGCGCTCGAGGGCGTCAGCGGCATCGCCGGTGACGCGCAGGCCTCGCTGGTGAGCTCGCTCACCGTGTCCGCCTGGCCGGCGGTCACGGTCGCCGTCGGCGTCGTCCTCGCCCTCGCCGGCGTGCTCGTGCTGCTCTTCGGATCGGCGTGGAAGCAGGGCGGCAGGAAGTACGAGTCGAGCACGGAGTCGAAGCGGGCTCGTGCGGCCGGCACAGCGACGGGGGACCGGATCTCCGATTGGGAGGCCCTCTCCGACGGCGACGACCCGACAGACGGCGACGACCCGACCGACGGCGACGAGGACTTCGGCGATGGCGATGACGCTATCGATGACGCGATCGACGGTGGCGGCGACGATGGGCTGGGCTCCGGTCCGCGCCAGTGACACGCGTGCGCCACGCGCGCCGCATTCGCTGAAAGCTGGGAGTTCCCGGTAAGATTGACACGTCCGAATGTGCACACCTGCCAGAGGAGATACATGAGTAACCAGCACGGAGACCCCGGTCACGGCGATTCGCCCGCGGCATGGACAGCAGTGGTGGTGATGCTCATTGGCATTGCGGCCGGAACTGTCTTCTTCTTCCTGCACATGCCCACCCTCGTTTGGGTATGCGTCGGCGTCGTCGCGCTCGGCCTGATCCTCGGATTCGTCCTGGCGAAGGCCGGCTACGGCGTGAACGGCCCCCGGTACACTCCGAAGTCACACGACTAACAGTGCTTGATCAGCTCCTCCAGGGTTCGCTCGAGGACGCGAAATCCCGCAGGCAGATCAGACCGTATGCCGCTGTAGAGGCGGAGGCGCTCGCGCGCCCCACCGCCCTCGACGCGCTCGCACACCTCGCCCCGGCTGACCACATTCGGGTCATCGCCGAGGTGAAGCGTGCGAGCCCGTCGCGGGGGGACCTCGCGGAGATCGCCGAGCCGCACGCGCTCGCTAGCCAGTATGAGGCTGGCGGGGCGAGCGTCGTCAGCGTGCTCACCGAGGAACGCAAGTTCAAGGGCTCGCTCGACGACCTTGAGGCCGTCCGCAAGGCCGTCAGCATTCCCGTGCTCCGCAAGGAGTTCATCGGCGAGGAATACCAGATCCTCGAGGCGCGCGCCGCTGGCGCCGATCTCGTGCTGCTCATCGTCGCGGCGCTGCCGCAGGAGACGCTCGAACGCCTGTACGCGTTCACGCTCGAGCTCGGCATGACGCCGCTCGTCGAAGCGCACTCGGCTGACGAGGTCGCGCGCTCGGTCGACCTGGGCGCGCAGCTCATCGGCGTCAACGCCCGCGATCTTTCGACGTTCGAACTCGACCGCGACCTGTTCGGCCGCGTCGCAGACCAGATCCCCGCCGGCGTGATCCGCGTCGCCGAATCCGCCGTGCTCGGAGTTGACGACGTCGTGCGGTATCGCGAGGCCGGCGCCGATGCGATCCTTGTCGGGGAAGCGCTCGTGACGAGCGACCCGATCGCGACGCTCGCGTCGTTCTTGAGCGTCTAACACCCTGTTCGGCGCCGAGTGCGACGCCGTTCGTCCCACTTCCGAAAGGCGAGAATGTCAGACCAGACCTCAGTGACGAGTCTCAGGGATCAGCAGGGGCCGTTCTTCGGCGCCTTCGGCGGCCGGTTCATGCCGGAGTCGCTGATCGCCGCGATCGACGAGCTCTCTGACGCATACGCCGAGGCGAAGGCTGACCCCGCGTTCCAAGCCGAGCTCATCGACCTGCTCCGCGACTACGCTGGCCGGCCCTCGCCGATCACCGAGGTGCCGCGGTTCGCGGAGCACGCGGGCGGCGCCCGCATCTTCCTGAAGCGTGAGGACCTAAACCACACGGGATCGCACAAGATCAACAACGTGCTCGGCCAGGCGCTGCTCACGAAGCGCCTCGGAAAGACGCGCGTTATCGCCGAGACCGGCGCGGGCCAGCACGGCGTCGCGACCGCAACAGCGGCGGCGCTGCTCGGGCTCGAGTGCGTCGTCTACATGGGCGAGGTCGACACGAAGCGCCAGGCGCTGAACGTCGCGCGCATGCGGCTGCTCGGCGCCGAGGTGGTGCCTGTCACGACCGGCTCCCGGACGCTGAAAGACGCGATCAACGAGGCGTACCGCGACTGGGTCGCGACCGTCGAGCGCACCAACTACATCTTTGGCACCGCGGCGGGCCCGCACCCGTTCCCGGCGATGGTGCGCGACTTCCAGAAGGTCATCTCTGAGGAAGCGCGCGCGCAGCTGCTTGAGCGCAACGGCAGCCTCCCCGACGCGGTGATCGCGTGCGTGGGCGGCGGATCGAACGCGATCGGCATGTTCGACGCGTTCCTTGACGATGAGGGCGTCGCGCTCTACGGCGTCGAGGCCGCGGGCGACGGCGTCGACACGGAGCGCCACGCCGCCTCGATCGAGCGCGGCCGCCCAGGGGTGCTGCACGGCGCGCGCACCTACGTGCTCCAGGACGAAGACGGCCAGACGATCGAGTCGCACTCGATCTCGGCCGGGCTCGACTACCCGGGCGTCGGCCCCGAGCACTCGTGGCTCGCCGACATCGGGCGCGCGACCTACATCCCGGCGACCGACGACGAGGCGATGCAGGCGCTCAGGCTGCTCAGCCAGACCGAGGGCATCATTCCCGCGATCGAGTCGGCGCACGCCCTCGCAGGCGCGATCCGGATCGGCAAGGAACTCGGACCGGATGCGACCATCGCGGTGAGCCTCTCCGGCCGCGGGGACAAAGACATGGCGACCGCCGGCCGCTACTTCGGGCTGTTCGACGGCACCGAACTTGATGCTGCCGAGGAGGCCGCCGAATGAGCACGTCACGCGTCGAGGCCGCGATCCTTACCGCCAAGCGCGAGCGTAAGGGCGCCCTGATCGGCTACCTGCCCGTCGCGTTCCCGGATCTCGACACGAGCGTTGAGGCCGCGATCGCGATGGCGCGCTCCGGCGTCGATGTCATCGAGTTCGGCGTGCCCTACTCCGATCCGGTGATGGACGGTCTCGTCATCCAGGAGGCGACGCAGACGGCGCTCAAGGCGGGCTTCCGGCTGCCGCAGCTGTTCGAAGCGATCAGCCGCGTCACCGCCAAGGTCGACGCGCCCGTGCTCGTGATGACCTATTGGAACCCGGTCGTGCAGTACGGCGTCGAGCGGTTCGCGCAGGATCTCAAGGCTGCCGGCGGCGCGGGCCTCATCACGCCCGACATCACACCCGACGCCGCCGCCGAATGGATCGAGGTGAGCGAGCGCGTCGGTCTCGACCGGGTCTTCCTCGCGGCGCCGACGTCGACCGACGAGCGCCTGCGGATGATCTCGGAGCAGAGCACAGGCTTCGTCTACACGGTCTCCACGATGGGCATCACCGGCGAGCGCTCGGAACTCGACGCCGCCGCGCGCGTGCTCACCGGGCGGCTGCGGGACGCGGGGGACAACCTCGCCTGCGTCGGCATCGGCATATCGAACGCCGAGCAGGTCGCGTCAACGCTCGACTACGCCGACGGCGCGATCGTTGGCACGGTTTTCGTGCGCGCGCTGCGTGACGGCGGGGTCGACGGCCTCGCCTCAGTGGTTCGCGAGATCGCCCAGGGCACCACCAGCTAGGATTGATCTCGGTGCCGGGGGAGACCGCGGCTAGAGACAAGAGTTCAGCGGCGCAAGCGTCGGGCCCCGCGCCCGGCGGTTCGCAGCCGCTAGTGTTTAGATTCGCCCGCGAAAGAGGAGCCAATGATTCTCCCGCTCAGTATCCCGAGCCCCAGCTTCCAGTTCTTTCAGATCGGACCGCTGACCATCCACCTGTACGCGCTGTGGATCATCCTCGGGATCGTTCTCGCGGCGATCTGGACCGGGCGACGGCTCACCGCCCGCGGCGCCGAGCGCGGCGTCGTACTCGACTTCACGGTGTGGTCGGTGCTCATGGGCATCATTGGCGCCCGCCTGTACCACGTCGTCACCCACTGGGGCTTCTACTTCCAGGAGGGCCGCCAGTGGTGGAACCCGTTCGAGCAGGACGCGATCTGGAACATCTGGGATGGCGGCATCGCCATCTTCGGTGCGCTCCTCGGTGGCGCGATCGGCGTGCTCATCGCGTCGCGCCTCACCGGCGTCCGGTTCCTCTCGTTCGCTGACGCGCTCGTGCCCGGCCTCCTGCTCGCGCAGGCGTTCGGCCGCCTCGGTAACTACTTCAACCACGAGCTCTTCGGCGGCCCCACAACGGCGCCGTGGGGGCTCGAGATCGATTCCTCGAACCCGGCATTCCCGATCGGTCTGCCCGAGGGGACTCTGTTCCACCCGACGTTCCTCTACGAGATCCTCTGGAACCTCGTCGGGATCGTCCTGCTGCTCGCGATCGAGCGCAAGACCCGCCTCCGCTGGGGCAAGTTCTTCGCGCTGTACCTCATCTGGTACGGGATCGGTCGAGCGATCATCGAGTCGATGCGCGTCGATCCGAGCCTGCTGTTCCTCGGCCTGCGCACCAACGTGCTGGCCGCCCTGCTCGCGATTGTGCTCGGCGTCATCCTCTACCTCGTGCAGCGCCGCAGGCACGTTGGCATCGAGACCAGCGTCTACCTGCCCGGCCGGTCGAACCCGGCTGATTCGATCCTCAGGGACACTGCGGATCCCGAAGAATTTCACCACGTGATCAACCGCGGCAACGCGGAATAGAAGGAGTAGCCATGCGCCACGCCAAGATTGTCGCGACCTGGGGCCCTGCGGTCTCGAGTTACGACCACACACTGGATCTCATCAGTGCTGGCGTCAACGTCGCTCGACTGAACATGTCGCACGGCACCTACAACGTCCACGAGGGCATCTACCGGAACATTCGGCGCGCCGAGGTCGAGGTGAAGCGCCCGATCGCGGTGCTCGCCGACCTGCAGGGCCCGAAGATCCGCCTCGCCACGTTTGCGGACGGCCCGCACGACCTCGAGGTTGGCGACGAGTTCGCGATCACGATCCTCGACGTCCCCGGCGACCGCACCATCTGCGGCACCACTCACAAGGGGCTCCCCGGAGACGTGAGCGTCGGCGATCCGCTGCTCGTCGACGATGGCAAGGTCGCGCTGCGTGCGATCAAGGTGACCGAGGACACGGTGCACACCGTCGTCGAGGTGCCCGGCCGCGTGTCCAACAACAAGGGCATCAACCTGCCAGGCGTCGCGGTAAACGTGCCGGCGCTCTCGGACAAGGACGAGGAAGATCTCCGCTGGGCGCTGAAGCTCGGCGTCGACTACATCGCCCTGTCGTTCGTGCGCGACGCGGCGGACATCGTGCGCGTGCACGAGATCATGGACGAGGAGGGCATCCGCCTTCCCGTCATCGCGAAGATCGAGAAGCCGCAGGCTGTCGAGAACCTCGAGGAGATCGTCGACGCGTTCGACGGGATCATGGTCGCCCGTGGTGACCTCGGCGTCGAGATGCCACTCGAGCGCGTGCCGCTCGTCCAGGCTGAGGCGATTGCCATCGCGCGCCGCAACGCGAAGCCCGTCATCGTGGCGACGCAGGTGCTCGAGTCGATGATCGAGAACCCGCGCCCGACGCGCGCCGAGGCGTCCGACTGCGCGAACGCGGTGCTCGACGGCGCCGACGCGGTCATGCTCTCGGGCGAGACGAGCGTTGGCGCGTACCCTGTCGAGGCCGTCCAGACGATGGCCCGGATCATTGAGGCGACCGAGGATCACGCGCTCGACCGCATCGAGCCCATGAAGACTGCGCCGCGCAGCCAGGGTGGCGTGCTCACCCGCGCCGCCGCGGAGGTCGCCGAGTTCATCGGTGCCCGTTACATCTGCGTCTTCACCGAGTCTGGCGACACGGTCCGCCGGATGTCGCGCCTGCGCACCCCGATCCCGATCATCGGGTTCACGCCGTCGGTCGCGACGCGCCGCCGCATGGAGCTCACCTGGGGCGCACGCTCGATCGAGATGGAACGGGTCGGCAGCACCGACGAGATGTTCGCGCAGGTTGACGCAACGCTCGAGCCGCGCGACAACATCGAACTCGGCGAGCGCGTCGTCATCGTTGCCGGCTCGCCTCCCGGGGTCGTCGGCACGACGAACACGCTCCGCATCCACCGTGTGGGTGAGATGAGCGGAAACCTCGACGCGGCGGGCCCGCGCAAGCACACGCTCGCGGAGGGGTAACGAACACGGGACTCCAGTGCAGTAAGCTGGAGTCTCTTGCCGGATTGGTGGAATGGTAGACACGGCGCACTCAAAATGCGCTGCCGAGAGGCGTGCGGGTTCGAGTCCCGCATCCGGTACAAACCGTTGCTCGTGCGAGTAACAACCCTGAGGCCCGCGACACGCGGGCCTCATCTGTTGTGAAGCTGTGTGTTCGACGCGATTTGTTCACCGTTTTCTCCCACGCGCAGAAATCTCGGAGTTATCTAAACGAGATAACGTAAGCTGGAGTTGTGAATGACCAGAGTGTTGCACCGACCGCGCCGCGGCGCGTAGTCGTAGCAGAAGACGAATCCCTCATCCGCCTCGACATCGTCGAGACGCTGCGCGACAACGGATTCGACGTTGTCGGTGAGGCAGGCGACGGCGAGACCGCTGTTGCCCTCGTGAAGGAGCTCCGCCCCGACCTCGTCGTGATGGACGTGAAGATGCCGAAGCTTGACGGTATCTCGGCGGCCGAGCAGATCAACGAGGAGCACATCGCACCCGTCGTGCTGCTCACCGCGTTCAGCCAGCGCGAGCTCGTCGAGCGCGCGACCGAGGCGGGCGCGCTCGCCTACGTCGTGAAGCCGTTCACCCCCGCAGACCTCATCCCGGCGATCGAGATCGCGCTCTCGCGCTTCCAGCAGATCGTCGCCCTCGAGAGCGAGGTCGCCGACCTCGCCGAGCGCTTCGAAACCCGGAAGCTCGTCGACCGCGCGAAGGGCATTCTCAACGACAAGATGGGCCTGTCTGAGCCCGAGGCGTTCCGCTGGATTCAGAAGGCGTCGATGGACCGCCGCCTGACGATGCAGGACGTCGCGAAGACGATCATCGACCAGCTCGGGCCGAAGAAGGACTAGCCTCCGCGCCCGCGCCACGCCCACTGGGCGACGCGACGAAAAAGACCCCGCTATCGGCGGGGTCTTTTTCGTCGTTGGCGCGCTGCGCGGGTGCTACGCGGCGGGGACGTTCTTGTAGAAGTTTGTGATCCTGAGGGTCGAGCAGCGGCGGCCGTTATCGTCGGTGCAGACGATCTCGTGCACGGTCATGGATCGGCCGGCGTGGATCGGGGTGCAGACCGCGGTGATGAGGCCCTCCGTCGCGGAGCCCGTGTGCGTCGCGTTGATGTCGACACCGACCGGCAGCTTGCCCTCGGGCGCGATGAAGCCGGCGTGCATCGAACCGAGCGTCTCGCCGAGCACCGCGTATGCCCCGCCGTTCACGAGCCCGTACGGCTGAGTGTTGCCCTCGACGGGCATCGTTGCGACGACGCGCTCACGATTGAACTCGGTGAGCACGATTCCCATGCGAGTGGCGAGTGCGCCCAGGCCCTGCTCGTTGACAAGATCGATGTCGGCGCTGTCGGTTCCCGGGCGGACCCCGAAGCGGTTGGGGGCTGCTGCTTCCTGCTCTGGCATTGCCACTCTTTCAATGTCGGTTCAGCCTTGTAGGCTGGGTACGTGTCGAATAACACTCAGCAGCCTACCCTCATGGTCATCGACGGTCACTCCCTCGCTTTCCGTGCCTTTTACGCGCTCCCCGTCGATAGCTTCCAGACGCAGACGGGCCAGCATACGAACGCGATCCACGGGTTCATCTCGATGTTGATCAACCTTCTCGCGAACGAGAACCCAGACTCGCTCGCGATCGCGTTCGACATCTCGCGGCACTCGTTCCGCACGGAGGAATACCCCGAGTACAAAGGCACCCGCGGCGAGACCCCGGTCGAGTTCAAGGGCCAGATCCCGCTCCTGCAGGAGGCCCTCCACGCGATGGGGATCCGCACGATCGAGAAGGAGGGCTACGAGGCCGACGACATCCTCGCGACGCTGTCGCTCGAAGGGGCGAACGCCGGCTATCGCGTGCTCGTGGTCTCCGGCGACCGCGACACGATCCAGCTCGTCGACGACAACGTGACGCTACTGTACCCGTCGAAGCAGGGCGTGAGCGAGCTCACCCGCTACGACGCGGACAAAGTGATGGAGCGCTACGGCGTGCGCCCCGAACAGTACCCGGAGATCGCGGCCCTCGTCGGCGAGACGAGCGACAACCTTCCCGGTGTACCGCGCGTGGGCGAGAAGACGGCCGTGAAGTGGATCAACCAGTTCGGGTCGCTTGAGGAGATCATTCGCCGGCAGGACGAGATCGGCGGCAAGGTCGGCGAGAGCCTGCGCGAGAACGCGCACCTCGCCGAGCGAAACCGGCGCCTGAACCGCCTCGTGCGCGACGTCGAACTCGACGTCACGCTTGACGAGCTCAAGCGCGGCGAGGTCGACATGGACGCCGTGCAGCAGAAGTTCGCGGAGCTCGAGTTCCGCACCCTGCTGCAGCGCGTCGCGAAGCTTGTCGGCGCCGAGGTGCCGACCGGCTCGGGCAAGCCGGCAGCGATCGGGGCGACGCTGCCTGAGGCGCGGCTGCTCATCGACGAAGAGCTGGGCGACTGGCTCGCAAAGGCGAACACGCCAGCTGTTTACCTCTCGGAGACCGCTGGGGGCATCGACGTTGGCCTCGCCACGCCGGAGTCGACCGTGAAGCTCGTGTGGCAGCCCGGCGGCCGCGACTACGCCCAGTTCGAGGAGTGGCTCGCGTCTGACGCGCCCAAGGTGTTCTTCGATGCGAAGCAGCAGCTCCGCGTCGCGAGCGCGGCCGGGGCGACCGTCGGCGGCATCGCCGGTGACGCGCTCTTGGCGGCGTGGGTGCTGCGCCCCATCGCGCCCGAGAAGACGATCGCCGAGGCGGTGTTCCGCTACCTCGGCGAGGAGGTCCCCGTCGGGGATCCGAATCAGCTCGTGCCGGAGGAGGGGAGCGTCGCCACCCCCGAGCAGCTCGCCTGGTACATCGTGCGCGTGCACACCGCGATCGTCGGCCGCTTCGAGGGCCGCACCGCTGAGGTGTACGAGAACATCGAGCTTCCGCTGCTGCCGGTGCTCGCGCTGCTTGAGGCGCGCGGCGTCGCGATCGACCTGCCCCTGCTCGAGGCGCACCACGCCGAGCTCACCGAACGTGTCGGCGCGCTCGAACAGCGCGCCTTCGACGCGATCGGACACGAGGTGAACCTGTCGTCGCCGAAGCAGCTGCAGCAGGTGCTCTTCGAAGAGCTCGACATGCCGAAGACCCGCAAGACGAAGAGCGGCTACACGACCGACGCGGCGGCGCTCGCGGACCTGCAGCAGAAGCACCCGCACCCGTTCCTCGACTCGCTACTCGCGCACCGCGACGCGAACAAGCTGCGCCAGATCGTTGAGACGCTGATCAAGGCGGTCGGCGCCGACGACCAGCGAATCCACACAACGCTCGTGCAGGTCGGCGCAAGCACGGGCCGCCTCGCCTCCACGGACCCGAACCTGCAGAACATTCCGGTGCGCTCGGAAGAGGGCAGACGGATCCGCGAGGGCTTCATCCACGCCCCCGAGTACACGACGCTTCTCACCGCCGACTACTCGCAGATCGAGATGCGGATCATGGCTCACCTCTCGGGCGACGAGGGGCTCATTCAGGCCTTCAACGAGGGGGAGGACCTCCACCGGTTCGTCGGCGCTCGGATCTTCGGCGTCGAGCCCGCCGAGGTCACGAACGAGATGCGCTCGAAGGTGAAGGCGATGTCGTACGGCCTCGCGTACGGACTGTCGGCGTTCGGCCTGTCGAAGCAGCTCAACATCTCCGCTGGCGAGGCGAAGCAGCTCATGGAGGACTACTTCGAGCGCTTCGGCGGCGTCCGCGATTACCTGCGGTCCGTCGTCGAGCAGGCGAAGCGCGACATGTACACCGAGACGATCTTCGGGCGCCGGCGGCCGTTCCCCGACCTTGCCAGCCCGAACCGGATCCTGCGCGAGAACGCCGAGCGCGCCGCGCTGAACGCGCCGATCCAGGGATCCGCGGCGGACATCATCAAGATCGCGATGATCGCCGTCGAGGATGACATGCGCGAGGCCGGGTTGAAGTCGCGCATGCTGTTGCAGATCCACGACGAACTGATGTTCGAGGTCGCCGAGGGCGAGCAGGATCAGCTGCAGGAGATCGTGCACGCCGACATGTCGGGCGCTGCGAAGCTGCTCGTGCCGCTCGAGGTCCAGTTCGGGCACGGACCGAACTGGAACGCGGCCGCGCACTAGCCAGTCCGACACGCCGCCCGCCGACAGGCGACGCGCCGTGAACGGCTACTTGCCGAGCGCGTCGCGAGCGCGTTAGACTGAACTGTCACATTTGTGGCGACTAAACCATGTCCACGTGTGGGACGTCTCGCGGAACCGAAGCAATTCAGTTCCGGCCACTTTGGCACGCACCCACCTGAATATCCTGTCCATTCTGGAGACCAATTACATGACGAACGCAACGACCACGAGCAAGCAGGTCGCAGTAAACGACATCGGCTCAGCCGAAGACTTCCTTGCAGCGGTCGAACTGACCATTAAGTCCTTCAACGACGGGGACCTCATTGAGGGCACCGTTGTGAAGATTGACCGCGACGAGGTCCTCCTCGACGTCGGGTTCAAGACCGAGGGCGTCATCCCCTCGCGCGAGCTGTCCATCAAGCACGACGTCAACCCTGATGAGGTTGTTCAGGTCGGCGATTCCGTTGAGGCACTCGTGCTCCAGAAGGAGGACAAGGAAGGTCGCCTGATCCTGTCCAAGAAGCGTGCTCAGTACGAGCGTGCTTGGGGCGACGTGGAGAAGGTCAAGGAGACCGAGGGTGTCGTCACCGGCACCGTCATCGAGGTTGTCAAGGGCGGCCTCATCGTTGACATCGGGCTCCGCGGCTTCCTCCCCGCATCGCTCATCGAGCTCCGCCGCGTGCGCGACCTCACCCCGTACCTCGGCCAGGAGATCGAGGCGAAGATCCTCGAGCTCGACAAGAACCGCAACAACGTTGTGCTTTCGCGTCGCGCACTCCTCGAAGAGACTCAGTCCGCTACCCGCTCCTCGTTCCTCGCCGACCTCAAGCCCGGCCAGGTTCGCAAGGGTGTCATCTCCTCGATCGTCAACTTCGGTGCGTTCGTTGACCTCGGTGGCGTCGACGGCCTCGTGCACGTCTCGGAGCTCTCGTGGAAGCACATCGAGCACGCTTCGGACGTCGTCGAGGTTGGCCAGGAAGTCACCGTCGAGGTGCTCTCGGTCGAGCTCGATCGCGAGCGCGTTTCGCTGTCGCTGAAGGCGACGCAGGAAGATCCGTGGCAGGTATTCGCACGCACCCACGCAATCGGCCAGATTGCACCGGGCGCTGTTACCAAGCTCGTTCCGTTCGGCGCGTTCGTTCGCGTTGCAGACGGCATCGAGGGCCTCGTGCACATCTCCGAGCTCTCGGGTCAGCACGTTGAGCTTGCTGAGCAGGTCGTTTCGGCCGGCCAGGAAGTCTTCGTCAAGATCATCGACATCGATCTCGAGCGTCGCCGCATCTCGCTCAGCCTCAAGCAGGCGAACGAGGGCCTCGATCCCGAGGGCACCGAGTTCGATCCGGCTCTGTACGGTATGACCACCGAGTACGACGAGAACGGCGAGTACAAGTACCCCGAGGGCTTCGATCCTGAGACCCAGGAGTGGAAGGAAGGCTTCGAGAGCCAGCGCGAGAAGTGGGAGCAGGAGTACGCTGCTGCCCAGGAGCGCTGGGAGGCACACAAGAAGCAGGTCGCCGCTATGCTCGCAGAGCAGGCTGCTGCCCCCGCTATTGACGCGCCTTCGTCCTCGAACTTCTCGAGCGATTCGGCTTCGACCGGCGCGCTCGCTGACGATGAGGCACTCGCTGCACTCAAGGCTCAACTCGAGGGCAACTAAGCCCTAGCTAGCTCGCGCTAGCTGCTAGCCAAAAGCCCGGCCCCGCACTGCGGTGGCCGGGCTTTTGCGTTGCTGCGGCGTGCACCCGGGA
>WPCJ01383611.1_pt1 | contig 13233 bp, 12 predicted proteins | sample 5399831 | NCBI WGS metagenome assembly WPCJ01 (sample SAMN12869470, study PRJNA574797) | sludge metagenome | isolation source: wastewater treatment of pH10 | place: China:Beijing | collected 2019-05-20 | reverse complement strand
TGACGGCTGGTCGGTCCATCGAGAAACGCCAACAAGGGGATCGTCGCCATGACATTGATCGTGAAACTCGCCGGAGCCGCCGCGCTGGCGGTATCGCTGCTGCAGGCTCCGGCCTTCGCTCAGGATGCCAATATCAAGATTCCCGAGCAGAAGGTCGACGAGGCCTTGCGCGCCAAGTTGCCGGAGGCGATCCGCACGGCCGGCAAGATGATCTCGGTCAATAACGGCTCCTTCCCGCCCTATGAGATCGTCACCGATGCCAAGACCATGACCGGCGCCAGCGCCGAGCTTTCCGACGCGATCGGCCAGTTGCTCGGCGTCAAGATCGAGCATGCCACGGTGAGCGGGCTCGCCGCGGCGCTGAGCGGCATCGCCGCCGGCCGCTTCCAGTTCGCCATGGGCCCGATCGGCGACTTCAAGTCGCGCCAGGAAGCCAACGACTTCGTCGACTACGTCCGCGAATACGTGATCTTCGCGGTGCAGAAGGGCAATCCGAAGGCGATCGCTAGTCTCGACGATACCTGCGGCAAGAAGATCGCGGTGATGTCGGCCGGCTCGGCCGAGAAGGTGATCAAGGCGCAGGCCGAGAAATGCGCCGCCGAGGGCAAGCCGACGCTGGAGGTGATGTCCTTCACCGACCAGCCGACCTCGATCCTCTCGGTCCGCTCCAAGCGCTCGGACGGCTTCTTCTCCTCGCAGGCGCCGCTGACCTATTTCGTCCAGCAGGCCAAGGGGGATCTCGAACTCGCCGCGGTCGGCAAGGCCAACGGCTTCCAGGACCTGTTCCAGGGCGCGGTCGTGCCGAAGGGCTCCCCGCTCGGCGAGGTGCTGGTCTCTGCCATTAAGGTGCTGAAGGCGAACGGCACCTATGAGGCGATCTTCAAGAAATGGGGCATCGAGAACAACATGATCGGCGAGCCCGGCATCAACCTCTCGAAGAACTGAGCGAGCGGGCCATGAGCAGCGCGGCTGAGCCGATGAACGACCGGCAGGCGGCGTTGCGCGACGTCGCCAACGCCCACCGCCCGGCCGAATGGGGGCGCTGGCTGCTCTGGGCCTTCGTGCTCGCGGTCGCCGCCAATTTCGCCTGGATCGTCGCCTGGAACCCGAATTTCGGCTGGCCGGTCGTGGCGCAATGGTTCACGGCCGAGTCGATCCTGAAGGGCCTTTACGTCACGCTCGGGCTCACCGTCGTCGCGATGGTGATCGGCGTCATCATCGGCCTCCTGCTGGCGATCGCCCGGCTCTCCGACGACCGGCTGTTCAGCGGCCTCGCCGGGCTCTTCATCTGGTTCTTCCGCGGCACGCCCCTCCTGGTCCAGCTGATCTTCTGGTACAATCTCTCGACGCTCTTCCCCGAGATCTCGATAGCGATCCCGTTCGGGCCGACGCTGGTCAGCTGGCACACCAACGATCTGATCACGCCGATGACGGCGGCGATCGCCGGGCTCTCGCTCAACGAAGCCGCCTATATGGCCGAGATCATCCGCGGCGGCCTGCTCTCGGTCGACAAGGGCCAGACCGAGGCGAGCGACGCCTTCGGCATGACGCGGGCGAGGGCGCTGTGGCGCGTGATCATCCCGCAGGCGATGCGCTCGATCGTGCCGCCGACCGGCAACCAGCTGATCAGCATGATCAAGGCGACCTCGCTGGTCAGCGTCATTGCCATGGCCGATCTGCTCTATTCGGTGCAAGCGGTCTACAACCGCACCTTCGAGGTCGTCCCGATGCTGATGGTCGCGGTGATCTGGTATCTCGTCATCACCACCGTCCTGAACATCGGCCAGGGCTTCATCGAGCGCTACTACGCCCGCGGCGAGCGCGGCGCGACCGAGCGTATGCCCGTCATCGCGGAGGCGACCCCATGAGCCGGATCGCAACTGATGGCACGCCGCTGGTCAGCGCCCGCAACGTCCACAAATCCTTCGGCCACAACGAGGTGCTGAAGGGCATCGATCTCGACGTGATGCCGGGCGAGGTCGTCGTTGTGCTCGGCCCGTCCGGCTCGGGCAAGTCGACCTTCCTGCGCTGCATCAATCATCTGGAAGCGATCGACCGCGGCTCGATCATGGTCGCCGGCGAGCAGATCGGCTACCGCCTCAACGGCGAGCGGCTGGTCAAGCTGTCGCCGCGCGCCATCGCCGCACAGCGCCGCCAGATCGGCATGGTCTTCCAGCAGTTCAATCTCTACCCGCACATGACGGCGCTGGAGAACATTATCGAGGCGCCGGTCGGCGTCCATGGTCACTCCCGCAAGGAAGCGACCGACTACGCCATGGAACTGCTCGGCCGCATCGGCCTGACCGAGAAGGCCAACGCCTATCCGCGGCAGCTCTCCGGTGGCCAGCAGCAGCGCGTCGCCATCGCCCGGGCGCTGGCGATCCGGCCGAAGCTGATGCTGTTCGACGAGCCGACCTCGGCGCTCGACCCGGAGCTCGTCGGCGAGGTGCTTACGACCATGCGCGATCTCGCCGGCCAGGGCCTGACCATGATCGTCGTCACCCATGAGATCGGTTTTGCCCGCGAGGCGGCCGACCGCGTCGTCTTCATGGATGGCGGCCTCGTCGTCGAGCAGGGGAGGCCGGAGGAGGTGCTCGCCAATCCGAGCCATCCGCGCACCCGGCTCTTCCTCAGCCGCTTCATCCGCGAAGCGGCCTGAGCAATCGCTCAACGCCACATGCCGCGCATCTTGGCGCGCACGTCGATCTTCGGGCCGGCGGAAACCGGGCGCGCGCCGGCCTGTGCCGCCAGCGGCCAGGCGCGCCGCTGGAAGTGCTTCAGCAGCGTGTTCGGGATGAAGCGCGTGCGCGCCGCATAGACGTGCCGGTCGCCGGTTGACGACTGGCCATGCGTGAAGAAGCGCTGCGGCACCATCAGGTGCAGATCGTCCCTGGCGCGGGTCATCGCGACATAGAGCAGTCGGCGCTCCTCCTCGATCTCGTCCTTGGCGCCGGCGCCGAGATCGATCGGAATGCAGCCGTCGACCACATTCATGACGAAGACCGATTTCCACTCCTGCCCCTTGGCCGAGTGGATGGTCGAAAGGATCAGATAGTCCTCGTCGAGATGCGGCACCCCAGCCTGGTCGCTGGTGGCGTCCGGCGGATCGAGAGTGAGCTCGGTCAGGAAGCGCTCGCGCGAGGGATAGCCGCCGGCGATCTGTTCCAGTTGCAGGAGATCGGCCTGGCGTGTGGTCGCGTCCTCATGGATGCGCTCCAGATGCGGTTCGTACCAGAGCCGGGCCCGCTCGATCTCGGCCGGCCAGCCCGACCGGCCGGAGCGCAGCGCCTCGATCGCCTCGACGAAGGCGGTCCAGTCGTCTCCTGCGCGGGCCGGCGCCGGAGCGTCGCGAAGGGCTTCCGCACCATCCGGAGCCTGCGCCAGATGCTCGATGACACGCTGGGCCGAAGTCGGCCCGACCCCGGGCAGGAGCTGCATCACGCGAAAGGCTGAGACCCGGTCGCGCGGGTTCTCGACGAAGCGCAGCAGGGCGAGCAGGTCCTTGACGTGCGCCGCGTCGAGGAACTTCAGCCCGCCGAACTTGACGAAAGGGATGTTCCGGCGCGTCAGCTCGATTTCGAGCGGGCCGCTATGGTGCGAGGCGCGGAAGAGTACGGCCTGCTGGTTCAGCGCCGTGCCGGCCTCGCGGTTCTCCAGCACCTTTTCGGCGATGAAGCGGGCCTGGTCGGCCTCGTCACGGACATTGACCAATTCCGGCGCGGCGCCGGCCGCGCGATCGGTCCAGAGGTTCTTGGTGAAGCGCTCGGCGGCAAGGTCGATCACCGCGTTGGCGGCGCCGAGGATCGCCTGCGTCGAGCGATAGTTCTGGTCGAGCGTGATGACTTCGGCCGGCGGCGAGAACGCCAGCGGGAAGTCGAGGATGTTGCGGACGGTGGCGGCCCGGAAGGAATAGATCGACTGCGCGTCGTCGCCGACCACGGTCAGCCCGTGGCCATCGGGCTTCAGCGCCAGCAGGATCGACGATTGCAGCCGGTTGGTGTCCTGGTACTCGTCGACCATGACATGGTCGAAGCGCGCGCCGACATCGGCGGCGAGATCGGCGTCGCTCATCGCCTGCGCCCAGTAGAGCAGCAAATCGTCGTAATCGAGCACGTTCTGCTGCTGCTTGGCTTCGACATAGGCCGCGAAGAGCTGCTTCAGCTCCTCGGCCCAGGCGATGCACCAGGGATAGGAGAGCCGCAGCACGTCCTCGATCGGCTGCTCGGCGTTGACACAGCGCGAATAGATCGAGAGGCAGGTGCCCTTGGTCGGGAAGCGCGCCTCGGTTTTCGAGAAGCCGAGCTCGTGCCGGACCAGGTTCATCAGATCGGCGGCATCCTCGCGGTCATGGATGGTGAAGGCGGGATCGAGCCCGATCTGCTCGGCGAGGTCGCGCAGCAGCCGCGCGCCGACGCCATGAAAAGTGCCGGCCCAATTCAGCGCATCGACCGCGACGCCGGCGCCATCGCCCATTACCTTGCGGGCGATGCGCTCGACGCGGCGGATCATCTCGGACGCCGCCCGGCGCGAGAAGGTCATCAGTAGGATACGCCGCGGATCGGCGCCGCAGACCAGGAGATGGGCGACGCGATGCGCCAGCGTATTGGTCTTGCCCGAGCCGGCGCCGGCGATGATCAGCACCGGCGGGGCAGGGGCCGGGCCGCCGCCATGCGAGACGGCCCGCCGCTGCGCCGGATTCAGGCTGTCGAGATAAACGTGCGCGTTCATGCGTGATTCGGTCCGTGATCGGATCAGCGCAGCACGGCGAGACAGGACACGGCAATATCGTAAGACAGAGGCGGCTCCGTCAGCCGCCCTCCAATTCGCTGGCGCGCTCCAGTGCGAGCGCGGTGCCCTTCTCGACGAAGCCTGCGATCAGTTCGAGCTCCTCGGGGCTGTACTGCCCCATCAGCGCAGCCGAGCGCTCGGCCATTGGTGCGAAAAGCTCCTGAAGTGGCCTGATTGCCTCCGGCACGATGCGGACGATGACCTTGCGTCGATCCTGCGGATCGGCCGCCCGCTCGACATAGCCTTTTTTGGCGAGGCGATCGATCAGGCCGGTCACGGCGCCGCTCGTCAGCTTGGTGTGCTCCATGATCTGCCCGGCGGTCACTGGACCGGCCAGCAGGATCATGTCCAGGCATTCGAGATCAACCGAGGCGAGGCCGACCCGTTTGGCGACTGCCTGGCTGTGCAAGGCGCTGGCGGCTCCCATGCGGCGCAGCATCGTCGTCAGGCGCTCGATCGCCTCGTCTTGACCTGAAGGTGCCATCCGTCTCATATCTTGTTTGCTAAGATAATCAGTGATCGAGATAAGATCATGGATGCGATCGTCCTGTCCACGGCGTTGACGGCGCTCCTGGCCAATATCGGGCTGGGCGGCGGAATCTTCGAGCATGGGGTCATCGATCGGGCCTGGCCGCGCAAGCCCGAGATCGTCCAACCTCGAAAGGGTGGGATCAGCCGAGCCCGGTTCTGGATTCCCGCTCATTCCTCCTTCGAACTCGCCCTGCTCGTCACGCTCTATCTCGGCTGGGGCCATGGCGACGTCCGCAAGGCCCTGCTCATCGCGCTCGCCGCACATCTGGCGATGCGGCTCTGGTCGGCCTTCGACATGATCCCGAAGGCGATTGCCTTCGAGAAGGCGGAAGCGGTCGACGAAGCTTCCGCTCGCGATTGGACAAAGCGAAGCCTGATGCGGTTTCCGCTGGCACTCCTCACCAGCGTCGCTGCATTGGCGGCTTTCGGCGCCGCTTGTGGCCTGAACCTGGGCTGAGTCCATCAGCTTCCCAAACCTCGGTGCGAGAAGGTCAGTAGATTGACAATGTTTTGCATATAAGACAGAAATTCATATACAAATGAAAACGCGGCGCCCGGCTCTGATCCGGAGGCGCCCGTCGCACCGGGGAGGGGCGATGGACCCGCTGAATGACAGTCAGGGTAGGGCCGCTGCGGCCTCGTCCGGGCCGGCGCCGGCATCGGGCGCGAACGACGTGCTCCTCGGGCTGCTCTTCGCCGCGATCGGGGCGGCCGCCCTCTATATCGGCCGCGACTATGTCTTCGGCACGAGCCTGCGCATGGGGCCGGGTTTCCTGCCGCGGATCGTTGCGGGAGGGCTCACCCTGCTCGGGCTCGTGCTTGTCATCCGCGGCATCCTCGCCGGCGGCTGGGCGCTCCCGGTGATCGGTTGGCGGCCGATTCTCCTGATCTCGCTGGCCGTGATTGTCTTCGCCGCGACGATCGACCGGCTCGGCCTCTTCGTCGCCAGCCTTCTGAGCGTGGCCATCGGCACCTGTGCCGCGCAGGAGATCCGCTGGAAGGAGCTGCCCTTCGTGGCGTTCGGGCTCGCCGCCTTCTGCACCATCCTGTTCGGTTATCTCCTGAAGATCTCAATGCCGGTCTGGCCGCAATGAGCGAGATCGTCCAATCGCTGGCGCTCGGCTTCGGCGTCGCCGCCTCGCTGAGCAATCTCTGGTACTGCTTCCTCGGCGCGCTGATCGGCACGCTGATCGGTGTCCTGCCCGGCATCGGCCCGATCGCGACCATGGCGATGCTGCTGCCGCTGACCTATTATCTGCAGCCGACCGAAGCCTTGATCATGCTCGCCGGTATCTATTACGGCGCGCAATATGGCGGCTCGACCACGGCGGTGCTGATGCGCCTGCCGGGCGAGTCCTCCTCTGTCGTCACCTGCCTCGACGGCTATGCCATGGCGCGCAAGGGCCGCGCCGGCACCGCGCTCGCGACGGCGGCGCTCGCCTCGTTCTTCGCCGGCACGGTGGTGACGCTGCTGATCGCGGTCGCCAGCCCCGCTTTGACCGAGCTCGCGCAGAAATTCGGGCCGGCCGAGTATTTCTCGCTGATGGCGCTCGGCCTCGTCGCCGCCGTCGTCTTCGCACAAGGCTCGCCGCTCCGCGCGGTCGGCGCGATCTTCCTCGGCCTGCTGTTCGGCCTGATCGGTGCCGACGTCAACACCGGCTTCGACCGCTTCACCTTCGACCGGCCGGAACTGCGCGACGGCATCGGCGTCGTCGTCGTCTCGATGGGCCTGTTCGGCATCGCCGAGATCATGCTCAACCTCTCCGGCGGGCCGGAAGACCAGGGCGAGCGCACCAAACTGTCGCGGCTCTGGCTGACCAGGGAGGACTTCCGCGCGGCCTGGCCGGCGACCCTGCGCGGCACCGGGATCGGGGCGCTGCTCGGCATCCTGCCGGGCGGCGGCGCCATGCTCGGCTCCTTCGCCTCCTATGCGGTCGAGAAGCGGATCTCGGACACGCCGGAGCGCTTCGGCGAGGGCGCGATCGAGGGCGTCGCCGGGCCGGAAGCGGCGAACAATGCCGGCGCGCAATCCTCGTTCATCCCGATGCTGGCGCTCGGCATCCCCGGCAATTCGGTGATGGCGATGATGGCCGGCGCCATGCTGATCCACGGCATCGCGCCCAGCCCGAACCTCGCTTCGACCCAGCCGCAGCTGTTCTGGGGGCTGATCGCCAGCATGTGGTTCGGCAACCTGATGCTGCTCGTCATCAACCTGCCGCTGATCGGGTTGTGGGTGAAGCTGCTCGCCGCGCCTTACCGCATGCTCTTCCCGGCGATCCTGCTGTTCTGCTGCATCGGCATCTACACGGTGAACAACAGTGCCTTCGAGGTCGGCCTCGTCGCTCTGTTCGGCCTGCTCGGCGTGGTGCTGGCTAAGCTCGAATGCCCGCTGGCACCGCTGGTGCTCGCCTTCATCCTCGGGCCGATGATGGAGGAGAATCTGCGCCGCGCCATGCTGCTCTCGCGCGGCGACCCGGCGATCTTCCTGTCGCGACCGATCAGCCTGGGATTGCTGATCGCCTGCGCGCTGGTGGTCGCTCTGCTGCTCATGCCGAATTTCCGCCGGGCCCGCGAGGCGGCGACGGAAGCCTGAATTTTCTTGAGAAGGGGAGGATGACGATGATGACACCCAGCAGGCGCAGCGCGCTCGGCCTCATCGCCGCTGCCTCCCTCATGGCCCTGCCGCAACTCGCTACCGCTCAGGCCTACCCGACCAAGCCGGTGAAGATCATCGTGCCCTTCGCGGCCGGCGGACGGGCCGATGCGCTGGCGCGGATGCTGGCGCAGGGCCTGCAGGAGCAGATGGGCCAGCCCTTCGTGGTCGAGAACCGCGGCGGCGCCAGCGGCAGCCTCGGCTCCGACCTCGTCGCCAAGGCACCGCCCGACGGCTACACCTTGCTCCTCGCCTCGACCGGCACGCAGGCCATCCTGCCGAAGATCACCGCCAAGCTGCCCTATGATGCCGATCGCGATTTCACGCCGATCGCGCTGATGGTCGAGAGCTACAGCTTCATCGGCGTGCACCCTGGCGTGAAGGCGGCGAACCTCAAGGAATTCGTCGATCTCGCCCGCGCCAAGCCGGGCGAGTTCAACTTCGCCAGCTCCGGCGTCGGCACCTACAACCACTTCGCCGGCGAGTTCTTCAACATCGCCGCCGGCACCAAGATCACCCATATCGCCTATCGCGGCAGCGGCCCCTCGGTGAACGACCTCGTCGCCGGCCATGTCCAGATGATGATCGGGGGGGAGTTCGTCGAGGTCGCGCAGGCCGGCAAGGTCCGCATCCTCGCGACGACCAATCCGCAGCGCTGGCCCGGCTTGCCCGATATCCCGACCATGAAGGAAGCGGGCCTCGCCGAGTTCTCGGCGCCGCCGCTCTGGTTCGGCCTGCTCGGGCCGGGCGGCATGCCGCCCGAACTGGTGGAGAAGCTCAACCAGGCCGCCAACAAGGCGATGAGCGATCCCAAGACCGTCGAGCGCGTCAAGGCCGCGGCCAGCATCGTGCGCAGCGAAAGCGCCGACGCCTTCGCCAGCCTGATCAAGGCCGAGCAGAAGGCCTTCGGCGACGTCGCCAAGCAGACCAACATGAAGTTCGAGGACTAACCGGACAGATAATCCGGAACACTCGGCGGGACAGGGGAGGAAGCGATGCTCAAGGGACAACTGACGCGCCGCATGGCGCTGCTGCTCGCCGCCGCGGCTGTGCTCGGCACGGGCGTGATCGAGGCCGCAGCGCAAGCCTATCCGACGAAGCCGGTCAAGATCATCGTGCCGTTCGCGCCGGGCGGGCGCGTCGAGGGCATCGCCCGCCTGCTCGCCAACAGCATGAGCATCGATCTCGGCCAGCCCTTCGTCGTCGAGAGCCGTGCCGGCGCCGGCGGAGCGATCGGCTCCGATTTCGTCGCCAAGGCGGCGCCGGACGGTTACACGCTGCTGCTCGTCTCGGCCGGTACCCACGCCATCCTGCCCAATGTCGACAAGAAGCTGCCCTACGACTCGGTGAAGGATTTCACCCCGATCGCCAACCTCGTCGAGGGTTTCACCTTCCTTGGCGCGCATCCGTCGGTCGAGGCCAGGACGGTCGCCGAGCTCGTCGCGCTGGCAAAGGCCAAGCCCGGCACGATCGGCTTCGCCAGCTCGGGCATCGGCACCTACGGCCATTTCGCCGGCGAGCTGCTGAAGATCTCCTCAGGCGCCGACCTGATGCACGTGCCGTATCGGGGCAGTGGTCCGGCGCTGAACGACATCGCCGCCGGCCACGTCCCGCTGATGATGGCGGGCGAGCTGGTGGAGCTCGCCAAGGCCGGCAAGGTCCGCATCCTTGCGACCACCAATGAACGGCGCTGGTTCGAATTGCCGGATGTCCCGACGATGAAGGAGAGCGGCTTCCCGCAGTTCACCGCCCATTCCTGGATCGGGCTCGCAGGCCCTGCCGGCATGAACCCTGAGATCGTCGCGAAGCTCAATGCCGCCGCGGGCAAGGTGCTGGCCGATCCGAAGGCGCAGGAGCAGCTCAAGACGCTCGGCGTCCTGCCGAACTTCTCCAGCCCGGCCGAGTTCGCCACGCGCATCGCTGCCGACCGCGCCGTCTACGCGGAGATCGTCGCCAAGGCGAGCCTCACATTCCAGTAGGGGCGGCAGGAGACGGGCGCGCTATAGGGAGGGCAGGAAATCTTCTGGGCGCCTGCTCTATCATTAAGTTGGAGCCGGCCGGTTTCCGGCAACGCCGACCGTAGATGATGACTGCAGCAGCCCAGAACCTCAGGAAGCTCGCCAAGCTCCAGCCGAACGCACCGCAGGTCAGGCCAGCATGAGGACGAAGCGACTGCGGCGAAGCTCCCGCCTCACGTCAGCTGCGCTCGAACCGCGACTTTTTCGACGGTATCGGCGTCTGTCGCCCCCTCAATCGGCTCTAGCCGCATTTAGCACGACCCGGAATTTGGCGTCCGTGGTCGTCTTCAAGAAGAGTTCCGTCGTCGCAAGGCGCTGGAGAACAGGAACGGTAACGCTGCCTGTGGTCGCCCCCGGCTGCAAGGGCCACCTCGGACTCGACACGCGATTTTCGAGCCTTCTCCGTGAAGTAGGAGAGCTCGCGCTGCCCGCCCTTGATGAGCCGGGTGCTCCCTGTCGCCGTCCATTGCGACTCTCGCCGCTTCAGATCTCGGACGAGACGTTCGACGCCCTTATGTCTCTCAGTGAGGCACTTCTGAGAAGCTCAACCTGTTGGCTGAAGCACGCCTCTCTTCGAGGGGACGATCGAGGCGTTCCCGGATGAGAGCCCGCCGCGCTTCTAACGCCGCAGGAAAGCGGCGATAGGCTCGGGCGCATGATCATGACCGCGCTGCTGACAGGTCGCCCGCAACGCCCCGTCAGAGGACTCGATTATCCTGCCGCAACGCAGCGATCAGATCGTGGAAGCGATCGCCCTGGATCACCACGTGATCACGCATCGCCTTCGCCGCGGCCTCGCCGTCACCGGACCGGATGGCGGCCAGCACGTCATCGTGCTCGGCGAGCGAGCGCGCCATCCGATTGCGCACGCGCAGCTGCATGCGCCGGTAGGGCTGCAGCACCGCATGCAGCCGGGACGCCTCCTGTTCGAGGAAGGCGTTATGCGTCGCATGATAGATGCAGTGGTGGAAATCCGAGTTGCGCGTGTAATACGCGTCGACGTCGCCGGCCTCCGCCAGCGCGCGGCAAGCCGCATGGACCGCTTCGAACTCCGTCAACTCGGCATCGGTGATACGGCGGGCCGCGAGACGCGCGCAGGCCGCCTCGATCTCGGCCATGACCTCGAAGCGCTCGGCCAGCTCGTCCGCCGTCCATTCTGAGACGAAGGTGCCGCGCTTGGGGAAGACACGGACCAGGCCGGACGCCTCGAGCTGCTGAAGAGCCTCGCGGATCGGCGTTCGCGAGCAGTCGAATTCGCGCGCCAGCAGCTCCGGGTCGAGCTTCGCGCCGGGCGGGAAGCGTCCTTCGACGATCGCGTTTTCCAGAGCCCCGCGGATCCGTAGCGTGGTCGGAACTGGCTTCACGTCGGCAATCTCCGGGGATCGACTAGCGTCGCAACATAACACGTGGACAAGGCGCATCCATCGCGGCATTTGATATATACAACAGAGTCATTATAGAATATAAGAACAGGATCGACGCATATAAGATCGACGCAGGGTGCCTCGGCCCACATCCGCGGACGCAAGGCGCCGACAAAAAATACAGCTCCGGAGGACACCCGATGACGCCGCAACTCATCTCGATTTACGCGCTCGTGGCGATGTTCGTTGTCGCGACGCTCTGGCCCATCAACATGGGCGTGCTCGCATTCATCGGCGCCTTTCTGGTCGGCACGCTGCTGGCCGGCCAGAAATCGGCGGAGATCATCGCCGGCTTTCCCGGCGGCCTTTTCCTCACACTGGTCGGCATCACCTGGCTGTTCGCCCTGGCCCAGAACAACGGCACGATCGATTGGCTGGTGCGCTTGGCCGTTCGTGCGGTGAGAGGGCGGATCGCGGCGATCCCGTGGATCATGTTCGGGATCTCGGCGCTGCTCACCTCGGTGGGCGCCGTCAGCCCCGGCGCGGTCGCGATCATCGCCCCCATCGCCCTCGGCTTCGCCTTCAAATACCAGATCTCGCCGCTGCTGATGGGCCTGATGATCGTTCACGGCGCCCAGGCCGGAGGTTTCTCGCCGATCTCGATCTATGGCGGCATCACCAACGGCATCGTCGCCAAGGCGGGCCTGCCGCTGAGCCCGATGACGACATTCGCCGCGAGCTTCTTCGTCAACGCCATCGTCGCGCTGGTGCTGTTCATGATGCTCGGCGGTCGCAAGCTGTTGCGGGCGGCGCCGGGCGCGCCGGCCATCGTCAACGTGCCGCACAGCGAAATCGCCAGGGCCGCCACCGGCCCGCAGATCTTCGGCGACAGCGAGGCCCAAGCCCTCAGCCAGCAGATCGCCCGCGAGGGCGGGGGCGAAGCCAACCGGCTCACCGCGGATGCCCCGCTCCCCGATAGCGACGGCGGCCTCTACCAGATCGTGACGCTGGCGGGTCTGATTCTGCTCGCGGTTCTCGTTCTCGCCTTCAAGCTGGACATCGGCTTCACATCACTGACCATCGGCCTGGTCCTGGCGCTCTGGGCACCCAATACCCAGAAGCGGGCGATGTCCCAGGTCGCCTGGCCCGAGATCATGCTCATCACCGGCGTCAGCACCTATGTCACGGTGCTCGAGCAGATGGGCACGATCAGCCTGGTCGGCCACAGCGTCGCCGGCATGACCTCGCCGCTGCTCGCCGCGCTGCTCCTCCTCTTCATCGGCGCGGTCGTCTCCGCCTTCGCCTCCTCGACAGCGGTGCTGGGCTCGCTGATCCCGCTCGCCGTTCCCTTCCTCCAGGGCGGAAGCGGCGTCAGCGCGATCGGCTTCATCGCCGCGATGAGCGTCGCCTCCACCATCGTCGATGTCAGCCCGTTCTCGACCAACGGCGCGCTCGTGCTCGCCAATGCCCGCGGCACGGACCGTGACGCCTTCTTCAGGCAGCTGCTCGGCTATGGCGCGATCGTCACCGTCGTCGCGCCGGTCATCCTCTGGCTCATCTTCATCGTGGTGCCGCGATGAACCCCGCTGTCCCTGCCTCGGCAAAGGAGCGCTCCATGACCAAGTCTGCCTGGACTGGCCGCCACCACCCCGCCGCTCTGCTCGGTGACCTGCTGGATACGCTGACCGAGCACGGCCGCAACCTGCTGCGCCGCCGCGAGATCTCCGCACCGGTCGTGGCCCCCGACCTCGCAAGCCTCGGCGAACTGCTCCTCTCCCGTCGCGGCGAAGCGTCCGGCGTCGCGCTCGCCAGCTCCCTCGTCGCGGCATTCGACGCGGCGGAGCCGGAGGAGCGACGCGCCTTCCTCGTCATGCTCGCC
>WPCJ01074282.1_pt1 | contig 13253 bp, 13 predicted proteins | sample 5399831 | NCBI WGS metagenome assembly WPCJ01 (sample SAMN12869470, study PRJNA574797) | sludge metagenome | isolation source: wastewater treatment of pH10 | place: China:Beijing | collected 2019-05-20 | reverse complement strand
GTCAGGCGCGCGCCGTCGAACGCCGCGAGCGGCGCACCGGTCGCGCCGTCCATCAGCAGATAGCTGCCCATCACGCTCGGCAGGCTCACCGCAGCATTGCCCGGGAATACGGTGACGACCTTGGTGCCGAGGAAGGCAGGGCTCGCCTCCGGTGCCGTCCAGGCCGGCATCAGCAGGAGGGTCGCGGCCGCATCCGGCCGCTCGATCTCATGGTGATGGCGTACCGGCGTGACGATATCGCCGCGGAAGGCCTCGGCGAGCGCATCGACCAGAGCGGGGAAATTCAAGAGGCCGTCGATCTCGGCGGCGGAGAAGAAGCGCATGATGGCAGCTTCAGACGCGGCTGGTCAGCGCCGGGAGCGCCGAATCCGGCACCGCGGCACGCAGCGACTGCGCCTCGTTGCGCAGCTTGTCCGCCTCGCGGCGATTGACCCGCGCCGCCTTGCGATGCTTGCCCTGCGCGAGCCAGGAGGCGAAGCCGCCAATCAGGATGCCGACGGCGATCGCGGCGAGGATCACGGCAAAGAGCGGCAGGTCGAGCGCCAAGGCCGGTGCATCGCGGCTGATCGGGTCGAGCGAGACCCGCACCGGGGCGCGGTTCGCCACCGAGAACAGCACGACGATCAGCGCGACGGGAACGAGCACCAGCGCCTTGAAGAAAGCCTTCATCTCGCTCTCCTAAATCACATTGATCCGGGATCGCATCGATCCAGGATCAATGTGACCGCTTCCAAGAGTCCGGAGCGGGTTTCGTGCGAAAAACCGGTTTCCACTTTTCGCCCCGCTTCTCCAGCCCGTTCAGGCCTTGCCGTTCAGCCGCATGCGCAGCTCCTTGCCAGTCTTGAAGACCGGTACGAATTTCTGGTCGACCTTGACGGAATCGCCCGTGCGCGGGTTGCGGCCGACCCGAGCAGCGCGCTCCTTGGTCGAGAAGGCGCCGAAGCCGCGCAGCTCGACCCGGTCGCCACGCGACAGAGCCTTGACGATCTCGTCAAGGATCGAGCCGACGATGTTCTCGATGTCGCGCTGATAGAGGTGGGTGTTGCGCTCGGCAATGCGCTGGACGAGTTCTGATTTTATCATGGGTCCAATATAACCGCTTGTAACATCGTCACTTTTCGACGGCAGGCTGCCAGAGCGCCAAGGGCGCGTCAAGCCGTAGTCCAACCGGGGTCTCGGCAGCACGCGCGAGCAGTGCCGCGAGCGCCTCCAGCCCGGCGGCGCGCGCCATTGCCTCGCTCGCGCTCCACAGTCCCAGGGACGAGGATTCGCTCCGGCGGCGCCAGTCGCGCACCGGCAGCTCCTTGCCGACGCCCTTCTCGCGCTCCAGCCAGGCAACCGCCTCCCGCTCGCTGCCGACCTCGTCGATGAGCTTGAGCTTGATCGCCTGGCGGCCGGAATGCACACGGCCGTCGGACACCGCGGCGATCTCGGGATCGGCGAGCTTGCGGCGCTCGCCGACCAGCCGCTTGAACCAGTCGTAATTGTCGGCGATCACGCGGGCGGTCTCGGCGGCCGCCTCCGGCGAGGTCGGCTCCAAACCGCTCGGCGCGGCCTTCAACGGGCTCGACCGGGTGATCTCGAACTTGACGCCGATGGTGTCGAGCAGCCTTGCGACATTGGGAATCTGGGCGATCACGCCGATCGAGCCGACCATCGAGGTCTGGCGCGCAACGATGCGCTCGCTGCCGAGCGCGACGATATAGCCGCCGGAGGCGGCCATGCCGTCCACGACCGCGACGACGGGTTTCTTGGCGGCGAGGCGGCGGACCGCATCATAGACCGCTTCCGAGCCCGTCACGGTGCCGCCGGGGCTGTCGATGCTGAGCAGCACGGCGCTGGCGCGGCTGTCCTCCAGCGACTTGATCAGGTCGAGCGTACGGCGGTCGCCGGAGATGAAGCCGGAAATGGTGACGCGGGCGATATGCGCCTGCGAAGTGCTGCCCGGCAGGCGGCCGCTCCAGGCCAAGGCGCCGGCGACGACCATGACGACGACGCCGGCGAGCGCGAGCAGCCGCCAGAGCGAGAGCTTGCGCCGCAGGCTGCGGCGATCGGCGAGCAGATCGGCATCGGACGACATGTCGGCGGCTCCGGCTCTCACTTTGCGACAGAGGCCACGCTCCGATCGCTTGCAGGGCAAGCAGGGCGGCGCGGGCTCCAGGGGCCCTGTGATGTAGCTCCCCGGTGCGGGACGGGCAAGGCAACAATCGATGCGACAGGATGCCCGGCTCAGGCCGCGGCAAGCGCCCGCTGCCGGTCGAGCGCGAGCAGGGCAAGGCCGCTCGCGACCGAGCGGAAGGCGTCGCCGATATGGATGCGCTGCGGGCTGAAGCGCCGGTCGAACAGAGCGCGCACCGCCGGCACGTAGGAGGTGCCGCCGGTCATGAACACCGCCTCGATCTTGTCGCCGGCGACGCCGGCGGCCTCCAGCGCCTCATCGAGCGCGCCCTCGATCGCCGCGACATCTTCGGCGATCCAGCTATCGAACAGGGCCCGCGTCACCGTGCGGTCGATGCGCACGCCCATCTGATCGAAGCTGAGCTGGGCCTCCTCCTGCGAGGAGAGCGCGATCTTGGTGGCCGAGACGGCGCGGTAGAGCTCGTAGCCGAGATCGTATTCGATCACCGTCATCAGGTCTTCCAGCCGCCCGGGCTCGACCGCGTCGCGGATCAGCGCCTTGAGCTCGGTCATGGTCTCCCGGCTTTTCATCAGCGAGAGCCGGTGCCATTGCGCGAAGGCGGCATGGTAATGCGCCGGGATGGGCAGGCGCTTGCCGAAGGAGAGGTAGTCCGAGCCCTTGCCGAGCAAAGGCGAGACCGCATGCTCGATGATGCGGTAGTCGAAGGTGTCGCCGGCGACGCCGACGCCGGCATGCGAGAGCGGCACGGCCTGCAAGGTCCCGTTGCTGCCGGGCTCGAAGCGCATCACCGAGAAGTCGCTGGTACCGCCGCCGAAATCCGCGACCAGCATGGTCTGCGGCGTCTTCAATTCGCGGGCATACCAATAGGCGGCGCCGAGCGGCTCATAGGCGAAGTCGACCTTGTTCATGCCGGCCTTGCGATAGGCGGCGGAGAGGCGCGCGAGGGCCAGCGCCTCGTCCGGCCGATCGCCGGCGAAGACGACGGGGCGGCCGGAGAGGACGGCGCGCTCACCGAGACCGTCGAGGCCGGCGGAGAGGTCGCTCAGGAAGACCGCGATCAGATCCTCCAGCCGGAAGAGCTTGCCGAACAGGCGCGTCTCCTGGAAGGCGCGGCTCGACAGATGCGTCTTCAGCGATTGCAGGAAGCGGTGCTCGGTGGTCATGCCGAGCGCCATGTCGAGGGCATCGGGGCCGCTGACATGGGTGACATGGGCGTGGGGCGGCCGGCCCTCGCGCCAGAACATCAGGGCCGAGCGGTAGGCGTCGACGGCGCCCTGCCTGGTGGCGAAGCTGCGGGTCGTCACAGAGCCGTCCGGACGTGCGAGCGCGACCACGCTGTTGGTGGTGCCGAAATCGATCCCGATCGCTGCGTCCTGCATCTTCGCCTCCATTCGCCGAAACAAAAGCCCGCGCGGATTCCTCCGCGCGGGCCGATGGATTAGTCAGGCCGCGAGATGCGGCCTGATGATCACTTCTTGTCGGTCGTCGCCTTCTTGAGGGCAGCGCCCAGGATGTCGCCGAGCGAAGCACCCGAGTCGGCCGAACCGTACTGGGCCATCGCCTCGCGCTCCTCGGCCACTTCCAGGGCCTTGATCGAGACCTGGATCTTGCGGGCCTTCTTGTCGAAGAGGATGACGCGAGCGTCGACTTTCTCGCCCGCCGCGAAGCGCTCGGGGCGCTGCTCGGCACGGTCACGCGCGATTTCGGCGCGCTTGATGAAGGTCGTCATGTCGGTGCCGGAGATCTTGACGTCGAGACCGCCGTCCTTGACGTCGATGATCTCGCAGGTCACGACCTGGCCCTTCTTGAACTCGCCGGCATCCACGAAGGGATCGCCGCCGAGCTGCTTCAGGCCGAGCGAGATGCGCTCCTTCTCGACGTCGACATCGAGAACGACCGCCTGGAGCATGTCGCCCTTCTTGTACTCCTCGATCACCTGCTCGCCCGGACGGTTCCAGTCCAAGTCCGACAGATGGATCATGCCGTCGATGTCGCCCTCGAGGCCGAGGAACAGACCGAACTCGGTCTTGTTCTTGACCTCGCCCTCGACCACCGAACCGCTCGGATGCTGCTCGGCGAAGACTTCCCACGGGTTGCGCAGGGTCTGCTTGAGGCCGAGCGAGATGCGGCGCTTGACCTGATCGACCTCGAGGATCGCGACGTCGACTTCCTGCGAGGTCGAGACGATCTTGCCGGGGTGGACGTTCTTCTTGGTCCAGGACATCTCCGAGACGTGGATCAGGCCTTCGATGCCCGGCTCCACCTCGACGAACGCGCCGTAGTCCGTGATGTTGGTGACGCGACCCTTCAGGCGGGTACCGACCGGGTAGCGGGCGGCGATGCCATCCCACGGATCGGCCAGCAGCTGCTTGATGCCCAGCGAGATGCGGTGCGTCTCCTGGTTGATCTTGATGATCTTGATCTTGACCGTCTGGCCGATGGTCACGACCTCGGACGGATGGTTGACGCGGCGCCAGGCCATGTCGGTCACGTGCAGCAGGCCGTCAATGCCGCCGAGGTCGACGAACGCGCCGTACTCGGTGATGTTCTTGACGACGCCGTCGATGACCTGGCCCTCTTCGAGCGAGGCGACGAGCTCGGAGCGAGCCTCGGCGCGGGTCTCTTCGAGCACCGTGCGGCGCGAGACGACGATGTTGCCGCGGCGACGATCCATCTTGAGGATCTCGAAGGGCTGCGGCTGACCCATCAGCGGGCCGACGTCGCGGATCGGGCGGATGTCGACCTGCGAACGCGGCAGGAAGGCGACGGCGCCGTCGAGATCGACGGTGTAGCCACCCTTCACCGTGTTGAAGATGTTGCCCATGACCTTCTCGCGGGCCTCGAACGCCTTCTCGAGCTTGACCCAGCTCTCTTCGCGGCGAGCCTTGTCGCGCGAGATGACGGCTTCGCCGAGCGCGTTCTCGATCCGGTCGAGATAGACCTCGACCTCGTCGCCGACCTTGAGCTCTTCGTCCCGGCCCGGGCCGGTGAATTCCTTGAGGGCGACGCGACCTTCGGTCTTCAGACCGACGTCGATGATCGCCATGTCCTTCTCAATGGCAACGACCTTGCCCTTGATGACGGTCCCTTCGAGGGCCTCGTTCCGGGTGAACGATTCCTCAAGCAGGGCGGCGAAATCCTCGCGACCCGCGCTATAGCTTTCGACAGCTGACATAAATGCTCCTGAACGCCGGCCGCGTATCCCGCGGATGTCCGGCATGGCGCCGATTGGGTTGGTGCTGCACACCGGATCGATCCGCACGGTGCTCCGGTATCCGGAGCGTGCCATCCCTTAAGGACGGCGGCGCCTGGCCGCAGGGGCCGATCCGCATCCGACGGCCCGTTTTCCAAACACGAAACGGGAGCCGGCCTGCTGGCCGCCCCCGGCTGTGATCGATCACGGCCCTTCGGACGGGGCTGATGTAGTCGATCCGACCGCACGGGGCAAGGCTTTCAAGTTACTTGCCGTTACGTCAGTCATATGACAACAATCGGCCGGCGAGAACCAGACCCGTCCTTGCAGGGATGTGGAACTTCTCCAGCCGCGAATAGCGCTCTGACACCGCCATCAACCGGAGCCGGCTGCGCATTGCGCTCAGTCGCGAAAGGAGCTTCACGCATGCACAAATTCCTGGCCGGCACGGCGATCCTCGCGGCGGCCTTGCTTACCGGTTCGGTCATACAGGCGCAGACCGCCGCGCCGAAGGAGCGCATCCAGCGCGGCGAGTATCTGGCCAACATCATGGATTGCGGAGGCTGCCATACGCCCGGCATCTTCCTCGGCAAGCCGGACATGGCGCGCAAATTCGCGGGCTCCGAAATCGGCTTCCAGATCCCCGGGCTCGGCACCTTCTACCCGCCCAATCTGACGCCGGACCTCGAAACCGGCCTTGGCCGCTGGAGCGAGCAGGACATCGTCAAGGCGGTCCGCACCGGCGCCAGGCCGGACGGGCGCATGCTCGCTCCTGCCATGCCGTACCAGAGCTACGCAAAGCTGACCGATGCCGACGCCCTCGCACTGGCGAGCTATCTGAAAAGCCTGCCGGCGATCCGCAACCAGGTGCCGGCACTGGCTGGTCCGTCGGAGAAGGCGCCGGGTCCCTATCTCGCCGTCGCCAGCCCCTGACCCTTCGCCGCGAGCCGGGCGCATATGCGCCCGGACGGGTTGCGGGCGCGGCAGCGGCTGCCGATCTTTCCTGGCGAAGCCCGGCGCCAAGCCGGAGCGATGCAAGGGAAGCCCCGCATGTTCCCGCTCTCCATCCTCGACCTCGCCTTCATCGCCGAGGGTTCGACCGCAGCAGACGCCCTCCACAACAGCCGCGACCTCGCCCGCCATGCCGAAAGGCTCGGCTACACCCGTTTCTGGCTGGCCGAGCACCACAACATGACCGGCATCGCCAGCGCCGCGACCTCGGTCGCGATCGGCTATGTCGCCGAAGGCACCAAGACGATCCGCGTCGGCGCCGGCGGGATCATGCTGCCGAACCATTCACCGATCGTGATCGCCGAGCAGTTCGGCACGCTGGAGACGCTCTATCCCGGCCGCATCGACCTCGGGCTCGGGCGCGCGCCCGGCACCGATCAGCGCACCTGGCGGGCGCTCCGACGCGAGGCCGACGCCTCCGAGCGCTTCCCGCAGGACGTGCTCGAATTGCAGGCCCTGCTCGGCCCGTTGCAGCCCGACCAGGTGGTCCAGGCGGTGCCGGGCACCAACACGAATGTCCCACTCTGGATCCTCGGCTCCAGCCTGTTCGGCTCGCAGCTCGCCGCCGTGCTCGGGCTGCCCTATGCCTTCGCCTCGCATTTCTCGCCGGATGCGCTGATGGACGCGCTCGCCGTCTATCGCGAGCGCTTCCAGCCCTCGGCCCAGCTCGACAAGCCCTATGCCATGGTCGGCTGCAACGTCATCGCCGCCGAGACCGACGCCGAGGCGCAGCACCTCTTCACCTCGGTGCAGCAGCGCGTCGCCGACATGCTGCGCGGCCGGCGCGGCCTGTTGCCGAGGCCGATCGACGACATCGAGGCCTACTGGTCGGGTGCCGAAAAGGCGCAGGCACAGCGCATGCTGGCCTGCTCCTTCGTCGGATCGCGCGAGAGCGTGCGGGCGCAATTGCAGGCCTTCATCGAGAAGACCAAGGCGGACGAACTCATCGTCGCCTCGGCGATCTTCGACCATGCGGCGCGCAAGCGCTCCTACGAGATCCTGGCCGAAATCCAGCCGGCGCTCGAGCTGGCAGCCGTCGCCGCTTGAACGAGCACTCGCTCAGGAACGGCTTTTATACTCGGCTGCGGTTAGGTTTCCCCGCAGCCGGACCATCTTCTCGCGCAGATGGCGCTGCTCCTCGGGAGCGAGGCCCGTCGTGCGCTGCATGCTGACCCGGACCGCCCTGCCCCGCTCGCGCAATGCGCGGCCCTGCGCCGTCAGGTTGATGCGGACCTGGCGCTCGTCCTGCGGGTCGCGCTGGCGCGTCACCACGCCCATCGCCTCCAGCCGCTTCAACAGCGGCGTCAGCGTGCTGGAATCGAGGAAGAGTTTTTCGCCGAGCCGGCCAACGGTCTGATCGGCTTCCTCATACAGAGCGACCAGCGCGATATATTGCGGATAGGTCAGCCCGAGCTCGTCGAGCAGCGGCTTGTAGACGCGGTTGAAGGCGAGATTGGTCGAATAGACCGCGAAGCAAAGGAACTCGTCGAGGCCCGGCAGCCTGTCGGCCGTGCCCTGCTGATCCGCGGATCCTGTCTCATCAGCCAATGTGCGCCTCCCGGCAAAGGATCGCTCACAGATATTTGATGCGCGATTTATTTTCAAGCGATTGAGCTGCATGCCTCGATCCGTTACCTGTCTAGCGATTAAATCGCTCGATAAATAAATCATCGGAGCATGGCATGACCCGCATCCTTCTCCTCGCCGCCACGGCGCCCGCCCAGCTGGAACGGGCCACCGCCCTGCCCCGCTTCCTGGCCGCCGCGATGCTGGCCGCGACCGCGAGCTTCGCGATGACCTGCAGCGCCTTCACCGGCCCGCGCAGCTATGGCCCCAGCACGATCACGGCCTCGAACGCCCCGCCACGCCGCGGCGCGGTTCGCGCCTGACACTCCTTTACGAGGAGATGCCCGATGAACTTCGCCCTCGCCTATCTCGCTGGCATCCTGACCATCGCTAGCCCCTGCATCCTGCCGGTCCTGCCCTTCGTGCTGACACGGGCCGGCCAGCCTTTCCGCAGCAGCACCTTGCCGATGCTGCTCGGCATGGCCCTGACTTTCGCAGGGGTCGCCAGCCTCGCCGCCGTCGCCGGCAATTGGGCGATCGCCCTCAACAGCCATGGCCGCAGCATCGCGCTCGGCTTCGTCGCCCTGTTCGGGCTCGCCTTGCTGTTCCCGGCTTTGGCCGCGCGCGTCGCCGCGCCGCTAACGGTACTGGGCGAAAGGCTGGCGCGTGCGGCGGGCGCCGACGGCCGCACCGATCTGCGGCCATCCTCCTCCGCCTTGCTCGGCGTCGCCACAGGCCTGCTCTGGACGCCCTGCGCCGGTCCTATGCTCGGCCTGATTCTGGCCAGTGCCGCATTGGGCGGGCCGAGCCTCACCACCGCACTCCTGCTCTTCGCCTATGCCGCCGGCGCGGCCACTGCGCTCGCAGCCGTGCTATTGCTCGGCGACCGGCTGCTGGCCTGGGCACGGCGGCCTGCCACCGCGATCGAACCGCTGCGCCGCGGCCTCGGCGTCGCGGTGATCGCGAGCACGATCGCGATCGCCTTCGGCCTCGACAGCAGCGTCCTCACCCGCCTCTCGGCGCCGACCACTGCCGCGATCGAGCAGCGATTGATCGACCTGGCCTCGCCGGGCATGCCCGAGTTGGTCAGCAGCGCGCAGGCGCAGCCCGTGTCCAAGCCGCTGTTCGGCGCGCAGCAATGGCTCGACCGGGAGCCGATCACCGCCGAGAGCGTGCGCGGCAAGGTCGTGCTGGTGAATTTCTGGACCTATTCCTGCATCAACTGCCTGCGCACGCTGCCCTATGTCCGGGCCTGGGCCGAGAAGTACCGGGATCAAGGCCTCGTCGTAGTCGGCGTGCACACGCCGGAATTCGCCTTCGAGAAAGATCCCAACAATGTGCGCAAGGCCGTCGCCGCGCTCGGCGTGACCTATCCGGTCGCGATCGACAACGACTATGCGATCTGGCGCGCCTTCGGGAACCAGGCCTGGCCGGCGCGCTATTACATCGACGCGCAGGGGCGCACCCGCCATCACGAGTTCGGCGAGGGCAATTACGCCGCCTCCGAAAAGCTGATCCAGTCGCTGCTCGCCGAAGCCGGCGGCGCAGTCGAGCCCGGCGTCGCCAAGGTCTCGGCCGAGGGCGCTCAGAGGGCGCCGGACTTCGCCAATCTGCGCTCGCCTGAGACCTATCTCGGCCATGCCCGCAGCCACGGCTTCGCCTCGCCCGGCGGGATCAGGACCGATGCACCCGCCATCTACGAAGCCGCCACCGCCCCGCGCCTCAACCAGTGGAGCCTGTCCGGCAGTTGGACCGTCGCCGGCGAATTCGCGGCGTCGCAGCAGGCAGGCGGGCGGATCAACCATCGCTTCCATGCCCGCGACCTGCATCTGGTGATGGGGCGCCTGCCCGGCGGCCCGCCTGTCCGTTTCCGCGTCACCCTCGACGGCGCTGCCCCCGGCAGCGCCCATGGCGCCGACATCGACGCCGACGGCTACGGCACGATCGCTGACGAGCGGCTCTACCAGCTGGTGCGCCAGGATGGGCCGGTGAAGCCTCGCGACTTCAGCATCGAATTCCTCGATCCCGGCGCCCGCGCCTACGCCTTCACCTTCGGCTGAGCGGGCGGCTGACGCTCGGCGACATCAGGGCACGCCGGTTAGTTGAACTCGAAGGCGTTGCTCATCAGCGGCGCCTTGGCGTCGGCGTCGGTCAGCGGAGCGACGCCGAAGCGGGTCTCGATCAGCTTGAGCACCGCCGTCGTGTCGTACTGGACATGGTCGACGAAACCCTTCTTGGCAAAGGGGGAGACGATCACCGTCGGAACGCGCGTGCCCGGGCCCCAGCGGTCGCGGACCGGCGGGGCGACATGGTCCCAGAAGCCGCCGTTCTCGTCATAGGTGACGATGACCGCCATCTTGCCCCATTGCGGGCTCTTCTCGAGCCGGGCGACGATGTCGGCCGCGTGGGCGTCGCTGGTCAGGACCGTGCTCGCGCTCGGGTGCTGGTTGATGCCGCGCCGCGGCTTGTAGAATGACACCGAGGGTAGCCGGCCGGCGTCGATATCGGCGAGGAAGTCGTCGAGATCCCGGAGCTTCGCCCGCCGGGCTGGCCCTTCTGGTAGTTCGCGAAGAAGGCGAAGGGCTGGTGGTGATAGCTGAAATTCTCGCCCTCCGTGCCGGCCTCGGCCTCGTTCCAGCCGCCGCTGTACCAGGCCCAGCTGACGCCCTTCTCGGTCAGCCTATCGCCGATTGTCGGCATGGTCTGGACCGGCAGCAGGCGCTCCGGCTTGGTCCTGTGACCATGCGGTCCGCCGACCGGCTCCATGGTGTTGACGCCATAGCCGTCCGGTGTGACGAAGCCGTCCTCCAGCACCTTGCCGTTGGCATCGAGCCTGGCGACGATCTTCTCCGGGGCATTCGGATAGAGCGGCGAGCAGGCGCAGATGAGCCAGAGATGGTTCAGGAACGAGCCGCCGAAGGCCGCGTGGAAGAAATTGTCGGCGAGGGTATAGCGCTTCGCCAGCTCGTACATCTTCAGCGATGAGCCGTCCCAATAGGCCATGGCATAGCCCTTGGCGTCCGATTCCAGGGCAAAGCGGTCCATCTTGCCGCCGTTGATCTGCGCCTGCTGCTGGTAGAAGGCGTGGACGAGGCTGCCCAATTGCTCGTCGAGCCCGTAGGAATCATTGAGCTTGAAGGGCCGGTTCGGAAGCGTCTGCGGCAGCCTCGCATAGCGCACCGGCGTCTTCGGACGAAGATCCAGGGGATCGGGCAGGGTCTCGTAGGGCTTGCCGGTCCCGTCCGTTTGGATCGCGGCGGCGCCGGCCTTGTCGAGGCCCTCCGCGCCCGGGAAGTTGCCGAAAAGATGGTCGAAGCTGCGGTTCTCCAGATAGAGCACGACGACATGCTCGATCTTCTCCAAGCCCTGCGGCGGCGCCGGCTGGGCAAGGGTGGCCGAACCGGCGAACAGGAGCCCGGCGACCCCGGCCGCGAGACTCCCGCCTTCCGCGCCGACACGCCGGTGGATGGAGACCAATCTCCCGCTCTTTACAGCCACCACTCTGCCGCTCTTACCTGTCGTCATCGCTCCCCCCTCGCCTTCCAGCGATTTTAGTTGTCCGGCTAAGTTAATGGCCGACACGCAGCGGGCACAAGAGGATCGGTGGAAACACAGCCAGAACTGCACAAGCTGGCCCCTGCGACGCGGACGAACCGCTTCCCTAGCGTCGTCCGTCATGCAACCTTGCCGGCCAGATCGCCTGAGCCGGAGGAGAACACCATGGGTTGGGTCGTCCTTGGACTGATCGTCGTCGTCGTGGTCTGGCTGATCATGACCTATAACGGCCTCGTCGCGATGCGCCAGCGCGTCAACCAGGCTTTTGCCGACATCGACGTGCAACTGAAGCAGCGCCACGACCTGATCCCGAACCTGGTCGAGACCGTGAAGGGCTATGCCAGCCACGAGAAGGAAACCTTCGACGCGGTGATCAAGGCACGCAACCAGGCGCAGTCCGCCAGCGGCCCGCACGACCAGGCCGTGGCCGAGCAGCAACTCACCGGCGCGGTCGGGCGTCTTCTGGCGCTGGGCGAGGCCTATCCAGACCTCAAGGCGAGCGCGAACTTCCAGCAGCTCCAGCAGGACCTCGGCAATGTCGAGGATAAGCTGGCGGCGGCGCGGCGCTTCTTCAACAATGCGGTCAGCGAGTTCAACGCTGCGATCCAGGCCTTCCCGGCGGTGTTCTTCGCGCCGCAGATGGGCTTCAGCCCGCGCGAGTTCTTCGATGTCGGCGAAGAGACGCGCAAGCAGATCGAAGTCGCGCCGACCGTGAAGTTCTGAGCGCCCCAAGAGGCGCCACAGCGGAGCTGCGGCGATGCCGGGGGAAGCCTTCGGGCTCTACACCCATCAGCGCAACAACCGGACCCGATCGGTCGCCCTGATCATCGGGCTCTTCCTGATGGTCTACCTGACCGTCTGGGGCATCATGCTGGTCGGCTACGGCTATGTCGGCGTGCCACGCGGGCGCACGGTGCTGAGCTTCGTCGGCCAGCGCTTCTGGTCCTGGCTGCCCTTCATCACGCTGGGGACCGCAGCGTGGGTCTTCATCGGCTTCAAAATCAACGTCAAGCTGATCGAGGCTGTCTCGGGCGCCGAGGGCGTGACGCGGGAGGCCCAGCCCAAGCTCTACCGGATGCTGGAGAATCTCTGCATTTCGCGCGGCATGGTCACCCCCAAGCTCGCGATCATCCAGAGCGACGCGCTCAACGCCTTCGCCAGCGGCGTCAACGACAAGCAGTTCACGGTGACGCTGACCACCGGCTTGATCGAACAGCTCAACGACGCCGAGATCGAGGCGGTGATCGCCCATGAGCTGACCCATATCCGCAATGGCGACGTCCGGCTGATGGTGATCGCGGTGGTGATCGCCGGCATCATCTCCTTCGTCGGCGAGGTGCTGTTCCGCAATCTCGGCCGAGTGCGCATCTCCTCCGACGGAGACAAGAAGGGCAGCGGCTTTGCAATCATCCTCGGCTTCGCGGTCATCGCAGTGGCCTGGCTGCTCGCCGTGCTGATCCGGCTGTCGCTGTCGCGGGCCCGCGAATATCTCGCCGATGCCGGGGCGGTCGAACTGACCAAGAATCCCGACGCGATGATCTCGGCCCTGCTCAAGATCTCCGGTCGCGCCGACATCGACAATGTGCCGTCGGGCGTGATGGACATGTGCTTCGAAAACGACCCGGACGACTTCGCCGACCTGTTCTCGACCCATCCTTCCGTGACCAAGCGGGTGCAGGCGCTGGTGCAGACGGCCGGCGGGCGCCTGCCGCCCCAGGCGCCGCCCGGCCCGCCGAAGATCAGCGAGAGACAGCCCCTGCCGGAGATCGCCCAGACCTCGGCGACGCA
>WPCJ01336183.1_pt1 | contig 13263 bp, 13 predicted proteins | sample 5399831 | NCBI WGS metagenome assembly WPCJ01 (sample SAMN12869470, study PRJNA574797) | sludge metagenome | isolation source: wastewater treatment of pH10 | place: China:Beijing | collected 2019-05-20 | reverse complement strand
TAGCCGCCTTCCAGCAGGCTGACGAGCCGGTTGTCGCAATAGCGCGCCGCGCGTTCCAGCACATAGCCCGTCGCCCAGTCGAAATCGTCCTCGGTCAGGTTTATGTCCGCCAGCGGATCGCGGTGGTGGGCATCGAAACCGGCCGAGATGATGATGAGATCCGGCGCGAAATCATCGATGCGGGGCAGGATGCGGGTGCCGAAGGCCTCGCGGAACGCCTCGGAGCCCGTGTCGGGTGCCAGCGGCACGTTGACGACATTGCCGAACGCGCCGGTTTCGTTGCGCCGTCCGCTGCCCGGAAACAGGGGAAGCTGGTGCGTCGAGCAATAGAGAACGCTCGGATCATCCCAGAAGATGTCCTGCGTGCCATTGCCGTGGTGGACGTCCCAGTCGATGATGGCGACGCGCTCTGCGCCATGCTCCTTCTGTGCATGGCGGGCGGCAATCGCGGCATTGTTGAACAGTCAGAAGCCCATCGCCGCGGCTTTCTCGGCATGATGGCCGGGCGGGCGCGAGGCTACGAACACATTGTCGGCGGCGCCCGAGAATACGTCGTCCACCGCCGCATTGGCCGCGCCGATCGCGGTAAGGGCGGCATCCCAGCTCTTCGGGCTCATGACGGTGTCGCCATCGATGGTGGCGATGCCTTCCTCCGGCACGGCCGCACGCAGCCGCTCCACATAGCTTTCGGGGTGGGCATAGAGAAGCGTCGCCTCGTCGCCCTGAGGAGCCTCGGCGCGGTCCAGCAATTCGAATGGCTCTTCCATCAGCACACGCTCGATGGCGCGCAGCCGGTCAGGCCGCTCCGGATGTCCCGGCGGCGTCAGGTGCTCCAGATAGACCGGATGGCTGTAGAGACGGGTCGTCATCCGACCTGATATAGGCTTTTGCACGACTTTTTGCCATGCAAGAAGCCACGGGACGGCGCACTGTCAACAGGCGGAACCGGGCGTTGCGTCATCGAGCAGCAATCCATCCAGAAGCATCTTGAAAGCCTCCACCGCCTTGCCCGCTGCGGCGGCAGGGTCAGGCGCATTGGCGATCCACTGGGCGGCGAAGGTAGATGCGCCGGTGATCAGCCTTGCGGCGGCTTCCGCGTCCATCTCCCGCACCACGCCCTCTTCCTGAAGCTCCCGGATGCCCGACGAGATCACCTCGATGCAGTTCAGTGCGGTCGGCCAGGCGGAGGGATTGCCCAGAACGGCAGGACCGTCACACAGGACAATGCGCTGTATCTCCGGCTCCAGCGCCATGTTCAGATAGTTGACGTTCTGGTCCACGAAACGCTGCCAGCGGCTCGCCGACATATCCGCAGCAGCAGCCAGACGCTCCGACATCTCGGCATCGATCTCGACGATCACCGCTAGCAGCAGACCCTTCTTGTCGCCGAAGTGGTGATAAAGGGCTCCGCGGGTCAGCCCTGCCTCGGCGGTGAAATCATCCATGGACGCCTCGGCATAGCCCTTTTCGACAAACGCCTTGCGGGCGGCGTCAATCAGTTTGGCGCGGGTTTCGGCGATCATTTCCGAGCGTGGCTTGCGCATTCTCTCCATCCATTCACATATGTTCACTCACATACGCAATGTATGTCAATTGACATACGCGGCGTATGTCGTTATCTCATTTTGCATACGCCACGTATGCGAAACTATGTAAGTGGCGCTCCACCAAATGTCGAGGAGCACTCCAGATGCCCAATCCCTACAGCGAGATATTCCGCGCGCCCGGCACGAAAGGCTTTGCCGCCGCCGGCTTCATCGCGCGTCTTCCCATTGCCATGGCGCCAATCGGCATCGTGGCCATGCTGTCCCAAACCCACGGCGAATACTGGCTGGCCGGTGCGGTCTCCGCCACCTATGCGCTGACCAATGCATTTCTGGCGCCGCAGATTTCACGGCTGATCGACCGGCTGGGTCAGACCACAGTGGCCGCGCCCGCCGCCACAATTTCCGCGATCGCCTTCCTTGTCCTGATCGTCGCCACCAACCAGCATTGGCCGGTGTGGACATTGTTCGCATCCGCCCTGATTGCCGCCACCATGCCCAGCATACCGGCAATGGTGCGGGCGCGCTGGACCGGCATTTTCAGGGACCAGCCCGGACTGTACACGGCCTTCGCCTTCGAATCCGTCGCCGATGAACTGGTCTATATTGCCGGTGCATCGCTGTCGGTCGGCTTGAGCGTCGCGCTGTTTCCTGAAGCCGGGATGCTGGCGAGCACACTGTTCCTCGCCGTCGGCACGGCGGCATTTCTCCTGCAGCGTTCCACGGAGCCCCGTCTGGAGCCGTCGGCCGAGCGCGCCACGGGGTCAGCGATCCGCCTGCGCCCGGTCCAGATCATCACACTTGCGCTGATCTTCGTCGGGGTCATCTTCGCCACCGCCGAGGTCAGTACGGTCGCGATGACGAAGGAACTGGGCCAGCCGGGTGCGGCCAGCCTCGTGATCGGCGTCTATGCGCTGGGGTCCTTCATCGTCGGCATCATCGTGGGAGGCCTCAACCTCACGATGCCACTGCCCCGACGGATGCTCATATCGGTAGCGGCCATCGCACTTACCACATTGCCGCTGCTTCTCGCTGACACGGTGTTGATGCTGGCCATAACCGTATTCATCAGCGGGCTGGCGATCTCGCCGACCTTCATCACCGCTTTCGGCCTGATCGAGCGGCGCGTGCCAGAAGCGATGCTGACGGAAGGCATCACCTGGGTGATGACGGGTATCGGCATCGGCATGGCACTCGGAGCCTTCGCGACCGGCTGGGTCGTCGACACATTCGGCGCGCACAGCGGCTTCTTTGTGTCGGTCGCAGCCGCCTTTGCCTCCCTGCTGACAGTGCTTGCCGGCCAGAAGAGCCTCGCCGGCGGCCGGCAGGAAATATCCGGCGACACTCTGGCGCAACCGGCGGAGTGAAGAGGCATCAAAGCTCGCAGGCTCCGGGAGATCTCTCCGGAGCCTGCTTTTCAAAGGTCTGTCGCCTCATGCCCTGTGAACGCGAAATGCTTATCGGATTTCGGTCGAGACGATGCGAATGCCGAAGCCTTCCAGCCCGACATAATGACGCTCGCGCGAGGCAATGAGATTGATCGACGAAATGCCGAGATCCTTCAGGATCTGCGCGCCCAGTCCGATCTCACGCCACTCGTTCTCGCGATTGCGGGCTTCCTCGTGATCCTCGTCTCCGCCCCGGCTGCGGCTTTCCTTCTGGCCGACACCGACGGATCCTTCCCGCAGATAGACGATAACGCCGCGCTGCCGCGCACCCATCGTCTCCATGATGCCATCCAGCCTGCCGCCCGTTCCAAACACGTCGGAAACGACATTTTCCGGATGCAGGCGCACCGGCACTTCCTCGCCATCGCGAATATCGCCGAAGACCACGGCGAGATGCTGCATCGGGTCCCAGGGGAGCGTATAGGCATAAAGTCTGGCCTTGCCGCCGGGTGTCTCTATGTCGGTGCTGGCGACGCGTTCGACCAGCGTTTCCTGCCGCTGGCGGTAGGCGATGAGGTCTGCCACTGAAACCTGCTTCAGCCCGTTCTTCTCTGCGAACGCCTGCACCTGAGGCCCGCGCATCACCGTTCCATCGTCATTGACCAGCTCGGAAATTACGCCGACGGGCGGCAGATTGGCCAGCTTGCACAGGTCGACGGCCGCTTCCGTATGGCCCGAGCGCATCAAAACACCGCCTTCGCGGGCGATGAGCGGGAAGATGTGGCCCGGGCGCACGAAATCGGACGGGCCGACATTGCCATTGGCCAGATTGCGCACGGTCAGCGTGCGATCGTCCGCCGAAATGCCGGTCGTCGTGCCATGCTTGAAATCGACCGAAACAGTGAAGGCGGTGGTGTGGGCGGAATCGTTTTCCGCCACCATGGGCGCAAGGTTGAGCCGGCGCGCATCCTCGCGCAGCATCGGCGTGCAGACGATGCCGGAGGTGTGGCGCACGATGAAGGCCATCTTCTCAGGCGTACAGTGGACGGCGGCGACGATCAGATCGCCTTCATTCTCGCGCCCGTCATCATCCATGACCACGACGATCTCGCCGCGCTCGAAAGCGCGGATGGCTTCAACGATCTTCTTCTGGTCGTAGGACATGAGGCTCGCTTCGCTAAAAAAAGAACGACGGAATAAGAAACGGCATAAGGCCTCGAACAGGGACGGGCAAGTCCGCCCTTTCGCAGCCGGCTACGCGTCCGCCCTGCCCGTCTGGCCGCGATGGCGCAGATAATGATCGGCGATGGCGCAGGCGACCATGGCCTCCCCTACCGGCACGGCGCGAATGCCGACGCACGGATCGTGGCGTCCCTTGGTGCGCACTTCCACTTCCGCCCCATCCTTGTCGATCGAAAGGCGCGGGGTCAGGATCGAGGATGTCGGCTTCACCGCAAAACGCGCCACCACCGGTGCGCCGGTCGAAATGCCGCCAAGGATGCCGCCAGCCTTGTTGGACAGGAACATCGGGCGACCGTCATTGCCCATGCGCATCTCGTCGGCATTCTCCTCGCCGGTGATGCGGGCCGCTTCGAAGCCGTTGCCGATTTCCACGCCCTTGACCGCGTTGATCGACATCAGGCTACCGGCAATGTCCTGATCGAGCTTGCCGTAAAGCGGCGCACCAAGGCCCGCCGGAACGCCTTCCGCCACGATCTCGACAATTGCGCCGACCGAGGAGCCGGCCTTGCGGATTTCGTCCAGATAGCTTGTAAAAACAGGAACCGAAGCCGGGTCCGGCGTGAAGAACGGATTGTCTTCATGGCCGACGAAATCCCAGTCCCAGTTGGCGCGGTCGATGTCCTTCACGCCCATGGAAACCAGAGCGCCGCGCACCACGAGGCCGGGCACTATCCTGCGGGCGAGAGCGCCGGCAGCGACCCGCGCAGCGGTTTCGCGCGCGGATGAGCGCCCGCCGCCGCGATGGTCGCGCAGGCCGTACTTGACGTCATAGGTGTAGTCGGCATGGCCGGGGCGATACTGCCGCGCGATCTCGCCATAGTCCTTCGAGCGCTGGTCGACATTCTCGATCAGCATAGAGACCGGCGTGCCGGTGGTGATCATCGTCTCGCCATCGTCATCGAAGACGAAGCCCGAGAGCACCTTCACCTGATCGGGTTCGCGCCTCTGCGTGACGAAGCGCGACTGCCCCGGACGGCGTCGGTCGAGTTCCGACTGGATGTCTGCCAGCGTAAAGCGGATGCCGGGCGGGCATCCGTCAACCACGCAGCCAAGCGCGGCACCATGGCTTTCGCCCCATGTTGTGACGCGGAACATATGGCCGAACGTGTTGTGCGACATTGGCAAATCCCTGCCTTTTCACGCCGGGGCCTGTTGGATGGCCCGGTCCCGATCCGATGTTGCCAGCGTTCTATTGGCGTTTTTTGCGGTGGTCAAACCGTCATCGACGGCGTCTAAGCTTTGACACATTGGGCTGGTTCTGTTCACATCGCCGCGTCTCCGCAATCAACCGGCGTCAGGCCGGAGCAAGAAACAAGAGGACGACACATGCAAATTCGAATCGGGCGCATTTTCGCTGGCGCCGCTGCAGCCCTCCTGATGCTCTCGGGCATGGCCCTGGCCGAGCAGGCCGAAGGGACCATCAAACAGGTCAGCAAGGAAAACATGACCCTGACGCTCGATAACGGCAAGTCCTACAAGCTCAACGCCGAAATGGACGTGGACGCACTCAGCGCCGGAATGGAAGTCGTCATCGCCTATGACGTGACCAGCGGCGAAAACGTCATCACCGACATGCAGGTGGTCGAATAAGGCAGGTCGTCCAATAAGGCAGGCGGCGGACAGAAAGGCTCTCAGAGCCAGTCCAGCCTGTCGCCCTGCCAGCGCAGGATGCGATCCTGCGGAATGGTGAGCGCGCAGGCTTCTTCCTTGCTCAGCCCACCGGCAAAGCGGAACAGCCCGCGGATCACTCCGCCATGGGTCACGCAGACTGAGGGACCCTGCAAGGTGCGGAAGACAGGCGTGACCCGCTCCAGAAGCATCTGATAGCTTTCCGCCCCTTCGCCGGGCGGCTGGAAATCCCATTTGGCAAGATGGCGCTCGCGCGTCGAGCCCGGATGCAGCGCTTCCAGCTCCTCGGCCGTATAGCCCTGCCAGTCGCCGAAATTCAGCTCCTTGAGGCGCTCGTCCATCCGGTAGGCCATGGGGTCGAGACCCATCGCGCCGCGCAACAGCTCCATCGTGTGGCGGGTGCGTGCCATCGGGCTTGCAACGAAATCATATCCTGCCGCATCACCGATCAGGCCGGCGAGCGCACGTCCGTTGGCCGCCGCCTGCTCCCGGCCCAGGGCATTGAGATCGATGTCGGCCTGCCCCTGAAGACGAAGTTCCGCGTTCCAGTCGGTCTGACCGTGACGCACCACATAAACAGGTGCAGGCATTTTCCGGGGGTATCCTCTGACAACCTCGGCCCGGAGGCCGAAAAGAAATGTGGAGTGTCAGTCCTTGATGGTGGAGATGTCCGGCGCATCGACAGCCTTCATGCCCACGACATGATAGCCGGAATCGACGTGATGCACCTCGCCAGTAACGCCGCGCGACAGGTCGGACAGCAGATAGAGGCCCGAATCACCGACCTCCTCCGGCGTGACCGTGCGCTTGAGCGGCGAGTTGTACTCGTTCCACTTCAGGATATAGCGGAAGTCGCCGATGCCCGATGCGGCCAGCGTCTTGATCGGACCGGCCGAGATGGCGTTGACGCGGATGCCTCGCCCGCCCAGATCGACGGCCAGATAGCGAACGCTGGCTTCAAGTGCTGCCTTGGCAATGCCCATCACGTTGTAATGCGGCATCACCTTCTCGGCGCCGTAATAGGTGAGGGTCAGCAGCGAACCGCCATCGTTCATGATCGCTTCGGCGCGTCTGGCGATGTCGGTGAAGGAAAAAACCGAGATTTCCATGGTGCGGTTGAAGTTGGCGCGAGTCGTCTCGACATAGCGCCCGTCCAGCTCTTCCTTGTCGGAAAAGGCGATGGCGTGCACCAGAAAGTCGATCTTGCCGAAATGGCGCTCGACCTCCGCAAACACCGCATCCAGGCTTTCCGGATCGGTCACGTCGCAATGGCCTGCGATATGCGCGCCGAGTTCAGCCGCCAGCGGCTCAACGCGCTTCTTGAACGCCTCGCCCTGATAGGTCAGCGCGATTTCGGCTCCGTGATCGACACAGGCCCTGGCGATACCGAAAGCGATGGAGCGATTGTTGGCGACACCCAGAATGAGGCCACGCTTCCCGGCCATGAGGCCCTGTACACCCGCCATGTCAGCGTTCTCCGCAAATTGTCCGCTTGAGAGCAAGCCCTATCGCACAGGCGCTTGCGGGCTTCAAGGTCTCAAACGTCAATGAACCGACTGCCGGTCACGCCTTCTTCGCGCGCATCAGCGCCTCGAGCTCACTGTCGCCGCCTTCCGGCAGCATCAGCCGGACATGCACATAGAGGTCGCCATGCCCGCCGGCCTTCGTCGGCAGACCCTTGCCCTTCAGGCGCAAAACCTTGTCGGAACTGGACCATGCCGGCACGTTGACGGCCAGTTTGCCGGTTGGCGTTTCCACAGCGATCTTGGCCCCCAGAACCGCGTCACGCAGGGGCACCGGCAGGTCGACATGCAGATCGCGCCCTTCCACGGTATAACGCGGATGGTTCAGGAAGCGGATCTTGACCAGTGCATCGCCCGGTGCGCCATAGCCCTGCGCGCCCTGCCCCTTGAGACGGATGGTCTGCCCGTCCTCGACAAAGGAGGGCAGCTTGACGGCGATCTTGCGGCCATCGGGAAACTGGGCCGTCACCTTCGGTGTCGTTGCCGCTTCCTCGATGCTGATACCAAGCTCGACATTGATGTCCTGACCGCGCGGAGCCCGGCCCCTGCGTTCACCGCCAGAAGAACGCGCGCCCTGCTGGCGGGCGAAGGCATCGCCGAAAATGTGACTGAAAATATCCTCGCCGAAAGCTTCGCCGCCGGGACCATTGCCACGGAACTCAAAATGCGTCCCTCCCGGCCCCTGCTGGCGCCGGAATCCGGAAAAGGGATCGCCGCCGGCCGCGCCCTCGAAACCCTGGAACAGCGGCTTGCCGTCCGGGCCGATCTCGCCACGGTCGAAGGCTGCGCGCTGCTTCTCGTCGCCGACGATCTCATAAGCCTGATTTGCAGCCGCGAAATGATCCTTGGCCTTCGGATCATCCGGATTCTGGTCCGGGTGATACTTCTTGGCCAGTTTTCGATAGGCCGACTTGATTTCCTTTGCCGAGGCGTTCCTTGCAACGCCCAGCACCTCATACGGGTCGCGCATATAACCTGCCTGCCAGATGAACGGGGTTGGTGTCGGCCATTATATGTACTCGCATAGGAAGAAATTCCAGAGCCGCGGGGCAATTCTTCGATCCGGCAGGCAACGCGGGCCGGACGACGGGGTTCTCGCCTAGATCATCGGCTTGAGGAAATTCCAGCAGGCACCGCCAACAAGACCGAGGAAGATCAGCCAGCCGACCTGATTGTTCGACCGGAACAGTTTCAGGCACTGGTCGCCGTCATCGATGTCGAGCACGACGATCTGACGCCCCATATGAACGGCCGCGGCGATGAGGCCGGCCATGGACGGCATCGGCACCTGCGCATTGGCGAAGGCCACGGCAAAGCACATCAGCGCACCGCCATAGAGCACGATCAGCCACGCCTTAGTATTCTCTCCGAAGAGGCGCGCGGTGGATTTGACGCCGACGATGGCGTCGTCCTCCTTGTCCTGATGGGCGTAGATGGTGTCATAGCCGATCGTCCACATGATCGCGCCGACATAGAGCAGGATGGCCGGCTCGTCGACATCGCCGAACTCGGCCGACCAGCCCATCAGCGCACCCCACGAGAAGGCGAGCCCAAGCACGAATTGCGGCCAGTTGGTGATGCGCTTCATGAACGGATAGGCCGCAACAACCGCCAGCGAGCAGATGCCGAGCAGGATGGTGAAGCTGTCGAACTGCAGCAGAACCGCAAGGCCGACCAGCGCCTGCAGGACGAGGAACAGCCACGCCTTGCGACGGCTGACCTTGCCCGACGGCAGCGGGCGCGAGCGCGTGCGCTCGACCTGATTGTCGATGTTCACATCAACGATGTCGTTGTAGGTGCAGCCGGCGCCCCGCATGGCGACGGCACCGATGAAGAAGAGAATCAGCGTCGACGGCAGGGGCAGAAGCGAGTCCAGCGTATCTTCCGGGCGCGCATAGGCCGATGCCGCCATGGCCGCCGACCACCAGCACGGCCACAGAAGAAGCTGCCAGCCGATGGGACGGTCCCAGCGCGCAAGCTGCGCGTATGGCCACAGGGCGCGCGGCAGAACACGATAAACCCAATGATCGCTCGGCGCATCGGCGACGCGTCCCTGCGATGCTTTCGTCTGAATGGTTTCCATGATGGTTCAAGTGGCAGGAGCGGGCGCGAGCGTCAAGCCGCAGGTTGAAGCACTCCGCCGCTAAACCTCGCGATACCAGAACAGGGCGATCTCGCTGCTTTGCGGGTCGAGGCCCTGATAGAGGCAGCGGTCGATGCCACCCAGACGAAAGCCATGCTTCTCATAGAGCGCGCAGGCGGCAAGGTTGTTGTTCTGCGTTTCCAGCATCAGGCCGGGCAGCTTTTCCACCTTTGTCCAAGCGATTGCCTGTTCGATCAGCGCGGAGCCGATTCCCTGCCCGCGCATGCTGCGGTCGACACCGATCATCTCGATCAGCGCATAGCCATTCCAGTTGCGTGAAACGGCCAAGTGCCCTGCAAGTCGGTCATCCAGCCTTGCGATGAACAGCGCCGCCCCGTCATCAATCCCGCCGTCTTCGCCGTAATTCTTAAGGTACGGTACGACCGGGGTCCTGATCCAGTCGGCCACCGGCTTGCCGAATTCCGGTTCGGCGAACATCTCGACCATGAAGCTGAAATCTCCCTGTCCCGCCGCCACGAATGCAGCGGTGTTGGCGCGTTCGGTTACGACAGGCATGGCTTCACCTCAGGTTGCATGTATCCCAGATGGGATTTGTCGCCAGCGGACGCAATGAGCTGAGCTTTGGTGGAAACAGCCGCAAATCGGGCATTACGCCTTGACCTTGATAGCCATCGCCAATAGCGGAAACCCTTGCAATCCGACACGCGCGAGGTCTGCCCATGAACGTTCTCCTTCTCGGCTCCGGTGGCCGCGAGCATGCGCTGGCGTGGCGGCTGGCGGCCTCGCCTTTGCTGACAAAGCTTTATGCTGCACCGGGCAATCCCGGCATCGCCGAGGAAGCCGAACTGGTGGCGCTCGACATCGCCGATCATGATGCGGTGCGCCGCTTCTGCCTCGATCAGGCAATCGATCTCGTCGTCGTCGGGCCGGAAGCGCCGCTAGTGGCTGGCCTTGCCGACGATCTGCGTGCGGCAGGCATCCGCGTCTTCGGCCCCTCAAAAGCCGCAGCGCAGCTGGAAGGCTCCAAGGGTTTCACCAAGGACCTGTGCGCACGCTTCAACATCCCGACCGGCGCTTACCGGCGTTTTTCGGCGCTTGAGCCGGCAAAGGCCTATGTGCGCGAACAGGGTGCGCCGATCGTCGTCAAAGCCGATGGCCTCGCCGCCGGCAAGGGCGTAACCGTGGCGATGACGCTGCCCGAAGCCATCGAGGCGCTGGAAGCCTGTTTCGACGGCTCCTTCGGCGCTGCGGGGGCCGAAGTGGTGATCGAGGAATTCCTCACGGGCGAGGAAGCCAGCTTCTTCTGTCTGTGCGACGGCAGGACGGCGCTGCCCTTCGGCACGGCGCAGGACCACAAGCGCGTCGGCGACGGCGATATCGGACCCAACACCGGCGGCATGGGCGCCTATTCGCCCGCGCCGGTGATGACGCCCGAAATCATCGAACGCACCATGCGCGAGATCGTGGAGCCGACCATGCGCGGCATGGCCGAAATGGGCCACCCCTTTCAGGGCGTGCTGTTCGTCGGTCTGATGATCGATGACGAGGGCCCGAAGCTGATCGAATACAATACCCGCTTCGGCGATCCCGAATGTCAGGTGCTGATGATGCGTCTGAAGGAAGATCTGCTTGTCCTGCTCAACGCCGCTGTGGATGGGCAGCTCGCCCATACATCCGCGCGCTGGCGCGACGAAACGGCGCTGACCGTGGTGATGGCCGCGAAGGGCTATCCGGCCTCGCCGGAAAAAGGCAGTGTCATCCGTGGCGTCGAAGCTGCGGCTAAAGGTGAGAATGTGGAAATCTTCCATGCCGGCACGGCCATGCGTGATGGAGAACTGATCGCCAATGGTGGCCGCGTTCTGAACGTCACCGCGATGGGCACCAGCGCCGGCGAGGCGCAGAAGCGTGCCTATGAGGCCGTCGAGCGCATCGACTGGCCGGAAGGCTTCTGCCGTCGCGACATCGGCTGGCGCGCGGTGGAGCGCGAAAGAGGCTAATCCTTCGCCGAATCCGCAGCCGGGATCGATCCGGTGGCTATCGGGTCGATACCGGCTGCGGATTCGGCGTCGGCGACCATCTGCCGGAACGCTTCCAGCTTGCCGGCTGCATATTCCGCCATTCCATGGCGATACCGGCCCTTGTAAGGCCCGCTCATCGCCACGGCCCAGCCATAACGCATCCGGCGCCAGCCTTCGCCGGCCGCTTCGGCCAGCATTGAAAATGTCGGCAGCTGGGCGACATCGGCGTATGCGATGGTGACTTCCCCCTCCAGCGCGTCAGCGCGCGCGACGGGCACCGGCACGCGAAACAGCATATCGACCGGCACGCCGATCAGACCGCCGAAAGGCCAGGCTGTACGCAGTTCCTCTGCCGTCATCGCCGCGACGTTCACGTCGATGTCGGTCGGTGTGCCGGGCACGCGATACGGGCAGCGCCGGGCATTGCAGTTGGCCTGCGTTGCGAACTGCCACAGCGCGTAGCTCTGCCAGTTGCCTTTTGGGAAATGCATGTCGATCTCGGGCTTGTAGCGCGCATACCAGAGCGGCAGCCGCGACAGCAGCGGATAGAGATGGCGGTGGTCGGCGATATGCTGTGCGGTCGAGCCGTTGGTGTAGAGAACCGGGAAGCGTCCGACGCGGCGATGCACATGGCGCACGAATTCCTCGGCGTCGGCCAGCGACATCCACTTTTCCGGGTTGTTGTCCTCGATGTCGAGCGCCATCAGGTCATCCGGACCGGGCCGCGCGAAATCGATGAAATTGTTCGCCTGTTCGATCGGATTGCCGGGACGGGCAAGATGATAGGCGCCCCATTCGAGGCCGAGCGCCCGCGCCACGGTGCGCCGTGTCTGAAACAGCTCCTTTGCCACCGCGTGGCGGCGAAACAGCGCCCGGCACAAGCGCACCTCGGTCTCGTCACCCTTGCACGCATAGGGCGGAGGCAGCCCGTCGGAAGCCTTGTTGATGAAGCCGACGATGCGCTTGTCGGTCGCAAGCTCGGCCCAGTCTATCGAATTATACTCGTAGGCATCAATGACCAGCGCGCGGTCATCGCGTTTCCACGGCTCGCTGAAATCGGACGCAAGCGCTGCGGACGGCGCGGCAAAGGCAATTGCCGCCGCGGCGAACAGCCTGCGCCAAAAGTCTGATTGCGTTGCTCCCAAGCCGGTGTTCCTTGCGATTGACCGGCAATCCTCACCGTTTATGGTTAACAGATTGTTGACGTCCTATCGGCCGCACCTTCCCCGAAGACGAGGATCATGGGTGGGCCCGTAAAATCCGCGTGACAAAGTTTGACGTTTACGTAAAAAGGACAGGCGGGAAGCTGGCGCTCGCCGTTCCCCGCAGTCTGTAAGTGCCGCCAACAGCCTCAGGAGGAGCCCGCATGTATCGCGCACCGGTCGAAGAAATCGCCTTCACTCTCAAGCATGTGGCCGGACTGGAGGAAGCGCTCGCCTCAGGCGCGCTGGGCGATCTGGGCAGCGATCTCGTCGATGCGGTATTGGCCGAGGCCGGGCGTTTCGCCACGGAAGAGGTAGCGCCTCTTTACAAGGCCGGCGATGAGGTCGGCGCGGTGCTGAAGGATGCGGCCGTCACCACCCCTCCCGGCTGGAAGGATCTTTACACACGCTGGCGCGAGGGCGGCTGGAACAGCCTGACCGGCCCGGAGGAATATGGCGGACAGGGCCTGCCGATGATGCTCTCGGTCGCCGTTCTGGAAATGTGGAACTCGGCCTCCATGGCCTTCGGCATCGGGCCGACGCTGACAATGGGGGCGGTCGAAGCGCTGGAGAAGCATGCCACCGATGAGCTGAAGTCCACCTATCTCGAAAA